>Ga0079997_115163_pt1 | contig 20504 bp, 20 predicted proteins | sample PerSpoCPS_CMetaG_FD_69200 | JGI IMG/M metagenome (GOLD analysis project Ga0079997, IMG submission 69200) | Archaeal communities from Yellowstone National Park, Wyoming, USA - Perpetual Spouter C (PS_C) MetaG (SPADES assembly) (version 2) | ecosystem: Environmental > Aquatic > Thermal springs >... | reverse complement strand
GGTGTGTCCCTCCCCTTACCTGAGAGTTTTAGTTTTGGGCGGCGGCCAGCCCGCAGGGCTGGCCGCCGCCCCCACAAAATACCACCGACTCGCATTCAAAAGCTCTTTGCACCAAATTGGTATAAAAGGGACATTTTGAGCGCCCCTGCCCCACAGGGCGGGAGCGCCGGGGGCAGGCACCGCCTAAAAAGAAAGTCTGTGCCGGGAAATAGCATTATCTTGCTCCCTAATACCATTTTGAGGCCAAGACTTTCTTAATGTGAAGGGGGAATGGGCGCGCCCGCCCTGCGGGCGGGCGCGCCCTCACAGCGGCGGCTAGCGCCCAAAGGGCGCTGGCCGCCGCCCAAAAAAAAGTTTATAATGGGAAATGGTATAGGAGGCTATCGGCCCTCGCTTAGGGTTTGAGTTTTCGTTGGGGTTTGTGCTATCCAGCGGGCGTTTGGGAGAGGTAAGGGAGGAGATGAGCGGAAATAGGCTCGTTACCAGAGCATTGGGCCCTCTCTCTATGCTACTTTCGTTGAGTGGTGCCCGTGTATGTTGCGATCTTAGCCTACGATGACCGGACTTACTTGCCGCAGTTTTTGCGGACGGTATTAGCAACGAAGTATGAGAACTTCACCGTATGGGTAATAGACAACGGAAGTCCCTCTCCTCTGAGGCCTTTTTTAGAGGAGCAGTATAGAGAGGCAATCCAAGCGGGTCAGCTGCGGCTCTTGCGCTACGAGGAAAATATGGGCTATGCGGGGGGCTATCAGCGGTTTTTTGAGGAGCATGGCACGGAGGTACCCTACCTTGCTCTCCTCAATAGCGATGTAGAAGTAACCCCCGACTGGCTCTCGCCGCTCATAAGGCGCTTGGAGGCTGAGCCGAAGCTGGCCGCTATCCAGCCCAAGATTCGTTCTTACTACCAGCGGGAATACTTTGAGTATGCTGGGGGGGCCGGGGGGCTATTGGACCCGTGGGGGTATCCCACCTGTCGGGGGCGTCGGGGCTTTTCCATGGAGCGGGATGAGGGCCAGTACGACGACCCCATCCCTATCTTCTGGGCCAGTGGGGCGGCATTTGTCGTGCGCACCGCCGCCATCCGGGAGGCACTCCGGGGCCTCCTCTTCAAAAGCCACTACTTCATGCACATGGAGGAGATAGACCTCTGCTGGCGCCTCCAAAGGGCCGGCTATGCGATCGGCTACGAACCCCAAAGTCTCGTGTACCATGTGGGCGCTGCTTCCCTCTCCCAGAGTCACCCCCAGAAGACCTTTTACAACTTCCGAAATAACCTGTATCTTTTAGCGGAGAATCTGCATCCTGCCGAGCGGTGGCTTATTTTTTGGCGATTGGTGCTGGATGGTGTGGCGGGTATTTATTTTCTTCTTTCTGGGCGGGTCCGGCATACTTGGGCCATTATTCGGGCGCATGGGGGGTTTTATCGGGCGTGGGGGCAAGGAGAGCTGCGGAGAGAGCGATTTTTACCCTTTCTACCGCGCAGGGCCCTGCGAGGGCTCACCCGAATGCCTACCCTCGTGGAACTCATAAGGACCGACCGAAGGGCAGGAGTCTGAGGGCACTTGACAGCATGTCCGCTTTTTTTTTTTTTACCTTTGTCCTCAAACCTAAATCACATAGGCTTATGAAAACGCTTAGTCAAAACTGGGTGGTAGCGGCTCTAGCCGCTACATGGCTTGCTGCACAGAATGTTGGTATCGGGACGACCACGCCCCTCACTCGCCTGCATGTCGCTGAGGGCGACATTTTTCTGGGGGATGCGGCGGGAGCCGATGGGTTTGTCCTGCACAGTCGGGCCGGGGCAGGGTACGACTTCCTCCAGATCAGCACGCGAACGGGAGGTAGCTATGAATGGGGTAAGGGCATAACCCTGGAGCGCAGTAGTGGTAATGTCGGCATCGGGACGACTGCGCCGGGATATAGGTTAGATATTGCTGGTGCTCTAAGACTTCAGCCAGGTTCAGCTCCAGCTGGGGCCAATGGAGTAATATACTATGATGCAGCGGCCAACAAATTCAAATGTTTTGAAGACGGAGTTTGGAAAGATTGTATTGGTAGCGCAGAGGTGAAGTGGACACCAACTCCTAAGATTCTTCTTGGCTCGCTTCCAGCCAATCTTCTTACCACAGTAGTTTTCCCAATTCCTGCATCTATTCCCACCACTGCGAAGGAAGTTCTTGTATATGCTTATATACGGACAGGATATAATGCTCCTGGCGAGGCTGATATTGAATTTATGATTTACACCGAAGAGTCAGGAGTTCGGTATGCCCATTATCTTTTTGCCCACTGGTATCCCCAAAACGCCTGGTCATATAATTCAGGCACATTCTGGTTACCGATCACCTCTGCAAGAGAAATTAGGGTAACTTCAAGTGGTACTGCAGCGCCAGGCAATTGGGTAGGTCAGATCTTTATAATTGGTTATAGATAGTCTGAGCGCACCATCGGTATTGGGACGGCGAGCCCGACTGCCGAGCGGTGGCTTATTTTTTGGCGATTGGTGCTGGATGGTGTGGCGGGTATTTATTTTCTTCTTTCTGGGCGGGTTCGGCATACTTGGGCTATTATTCGGGCGCATGGGGGGTTTTATCGGGCGTGGGGGCGAGGAGAGCTGCGGAGAGAGCGATTTTTACCCTTTCTACCGCGCAGGGCCCTGCGAGGGCTCACCCGAATGCCTACCCTCCTGAAGCTCATAAGGACCGACAGAAAAGCGCGCACCTAAGGGCACTAATATCAGTGGGACTATAGAGCGGTACTCCTATTGCGGACAGAAAGAGCTTCACAGAGGCCAGAAAGCTAACCTGCTAAACTTCTAAACAACTTGCTGGGGCCAAAATCGACTCTATGCCCCTCCGGCGGAGTGAGTTTATCCCCGGCGTACTTTTGCCAGATGCTGTGGGTGATTGGTGGAGGGACGATGGGGCGAGGGATAGCGGAAGTTTTTGCGCGGGTGGGATGGGAGGTTTATGTGCGGGAGGTAGAGTCCGCCGCTTTGGATAGGCTAAGGGCCCTCCAAGAGAAATACCCCAACCTGCAGGCCGGCGGAGAATGGCCTAACACGCCTCCGCCGGCCTATGTCCTTGAGGCGGTACCCGAGAACCTTGCGCTCAAAAAGGGTGTTTTTTCCGAGCTGGCCTCCCGGATAGGGCCTGAGACGATTGTAGCGACGAATACTTCGGCCTTATCGGTACATGAGCTGGCTCGTGAGCTACCCTATCGGGAGCGGTTTTTGGGGTGGCATTTCTTCAATCCGGCGACGCGTCTAATGCTGGTAGAAGTGATACCGACCGTCTTCACCGCCTCGCAGGTGGTGGAGCGGAGTCTGGCTATTTTGAAGGAGGTGGGAAAGGAGCCGATTGTAGCGCCGGATGTGCCGGGCTTTATTGTGAATCGGGTAGCGCGGCCGTATTATGTGGAGGCGCTGCGGTGGGCGGAGCGCGGCGTACCCATAGAAACCATAGACCGGCTCATGGAGGGGATAGGCTTTCGGATGGGGCCGTTTCGGCTGATGGACCTGATTGGGGTAGAGGTGAATCACGCGGTAACGCAGGCCGTGTGGGAAGGGCTTTATCGGCCCAGTCGGTTTCGCCCCTCCTGGCTCCAAGCCCAAAAAGTCGCCGCCGGCCTCTTAGGCCGAAAAACCGGCCGGGGCTTCTACGAGTATCCCGCCGAGTGAACTCTTGCGACTAAAGTTGTATATTTGTGCTATGGCAGGAAAACCGCGTAGAAACGCCTTTACCTACCCACAACTATTTTTCCGGCAGCCGTGGGAGTGGCTTAGCCGATATCGGGCAACGAATACGCATATAGCCTGGGCTTTTTATGGAACTATCATCGCGGGGGCCCTCTGGTATGCCTACGTCAAGCTTCAGGTTCCTCTCTGGCAGATGGCTATTCTCTTCATCGCCGGCGCTTTTACTTGGACTTTTACGGAGTATCTTTTGCACCGATTTGTGCTGCACTACGTAGAGGATTCGCCATGGATTCAGCGCTGGCACAACTTCATTCATGGAGCACACCACGATGTGCCTAATGACCTGCGCTTTGTAACAGCGTCGCCCTTTGTAACTTTCCCCATTGCACTGATATTTTGGGCCCTCTTTTATTTGATTTTAGGGTGGAACTGGGTGTGGCCATTTTATGCGGGGTTTGGCCTGGGGTATCTCTTGTATGAGTACACGCATTATGCGATTCATAAGTATCCTCAGCCGCCGCATCCCCTTTTGAAGGGGCTCTGGCAAAACCATTATTTACATCATTACCGCATGCCGGAGAAGCGCTTTGGGGTAACGACCACCTTGTGGGATCGCGTCTTTGGTACTTACGAAAAAGCCTGAGGGGAAAGGCGTAAAGGCGCATAGGTTTTTAGAGGGTAGGTAGAGGGTATTGGGGAAGGGAGGACTTTATGGAGCGGGTTGAGTTTGAGCGGCTTTTTCAGGCGCGTTATGGGGTGGCGCCGAAGTTGGAGGGGCTTCTTTTGATGATTGGGGTGGATGTGCTGGGCTACTGGCCGAAAGGCGATGAGAAGGTCGTCAAGCAGGACCTGATTGCATTGGGGGCTTGGCGGCTCTTGGAGTGGAAAGGCTATGCCGTGCGGCAAGGTGTGGATGCCGAAGGATGGCCCCAGTATGAGCTAACGGCGCCGCTCCCCTACCACACAGCCGAAAAGGAAAACGAATTTTTGGAAGAGGCGGCCATAGCATACTTTAAGGAAATCTGGCGAAATTTGGGAGGTGCATGTTCGTGAGATCATAGAACGGGAGCCAGGGCCGTTCATTAGTGTGGAGATTATTCCACCGCGCCGTGGAGGCGGCGTAGAGGCTTTTCATCAGGCGGTAGAAAGTCTTTTGCCCCATCGGCCCCGGTATATCAATATCACTTCGCATGCGGCGGAGGTTATATGGCAGGAGCTGCCTGACGGCACCTATCGGCGGCGGGTGCGCCGACGGAGCCCGGGCACTTTCGGTTTAGCCGCCATCGTCAAGTACAAGTATGGCATTGAACCTGTCCCCCACCTGCTGTGTAATGGCTTTACCCGAGAAGAAACCGAAGATGCCCTCATAGAACTGCACTATCTCGGCGTACAAAATGTCATGGCCCTCCAAGGCGAAGAAAAATACGCTCGCCCCCCCCGCCCCGACCGCACCGTCAACCTCTACGCCGTCGACCTCGTGGAGCAGATCGCCAACATGAACCGAGGCATCTACTTAGACGAACTTACCGACGCCGAACCTACGAACTTCTGTATTGGCGTGGCCGCCTACCCCGAAAAGCACTACCAAGCCCCCAACCTCCACTTTGATCTCCTCAACCTCAAACGCAAACAAGACGCCGGTGCCAGCTATGCCATCACCCAAATGTTCTTTGACAATGCGTATTATTATGAGTTCGTCGCAAAGGCCCGGGAGTTAGGCATCACCATACCCATTATACCCGGCCTTAAGATACTGACTAAGCGCGAGCATCTATATAGTTTGCCGAGAAGTTTTCATATTACGATACCCGAGCCTTTGGCGGAGGCCGTCATAAATGCGAAAGATGATAGCGAGGTACAAGCTATTGGCATAGAATGGGCGTACCATCAGGCGATGGATTTACTAGCCCATGGAGTGAAAAACTTACACTTTTACACGATGCTTTATACGAAGCCGCTTTTGCGTTTGATGGAAAAGCTTCGGCTGGATTGAGTATGCGGCCGTTTATTTCGGTGCGATGGCTTTTAGTGATAATCGGGGTGGTAGTTGTGGGGGTTTTATGGTGGCCGAAAAGGGGAGATAGCGTAAGGGTGGAGCCTATGGGGTGCGCTTCGGAAAGCCTGTATGTAGCGACGCTTGAGCAAGATCGCCAGCTAAAAGATAGTCTCTTTCGGGTCTCGCCGCATTCTCCGATTCCGAGGGAGAAGCGGGCGGTGTTTGAGGGTTTAGCTTATTATCCTATTCAGCTGGAGTGGTGTTTGCGGGGGCGGTATGAGGCGATGCCCAATGCGCTTTTGCCCGTGGTGGGCCGCTTGTATGTGGCCCTGCCGGTGCTGGATAGCTGTCGGGGGCCCGCTGTACTTACCGTATATGGCGATGCTCACGGGAAAAATCCTTACGTAGCTTTCTGGGATTCTACAGCTGCGGTGGGCGAAACTTATGAGGGTGGGCGTTATGTGCCTCTCCTTGTCCGAGGGGACTCTGCTATCATAGATTTCAATCGGGCCTATTTTCCGTATTGCGCCTACAATCCTGATTACATTTGCTTGCCTTATCCGCCGAGTAATCGGTTTTGTGGGTATATTCGGGCGGGGGAGCGGTATGGAGCTTCGGCGGCCCACCCTTGAGAAAAAGCCTGTATTGGCCCTCTCCGGGCGTTCCAATGTAGGGAAGTCGTCCCTGCTCAATCAGCTTTTAGGGAAGAGGGTCGCTCGCGTAAGTCAGAAACCCGGATGTACTCAGCAGGTGTACCTTTATCCGGCGGAGGAAGGCTGGGTCTGGGCGGATTTACCAGGGTACGGCTACGCGCAGGTAGCCCAAGCAAAACGCCGAGCCTGGCAGGAAGAAGTTCGGCAGTTTTTGCGGCGGGAAAGGCCTCTTACCTGCGTCATCATTGATAGTCGCCTTCCCCCTCAGCAGCAGGACCAAGCCTGGGTTAGCTGGCTATTCAGGGAAGAGATTCCGGTGATAATTCTGGCTAATAAGGTAGATGCGCTCTCCCAGAGTGCGCTATGGCGTCAGAAGAAACTGTTGCCGCAGGCTTTTCCTGAGCCGCTCTACTGGGGTTGGGTTTCGGCAAAGACGGGCGAAGGGGTTTCCGCCTTTCTGAACTGGCTGAAAGGGTACTTTGCCGCTGCGCGCTAAGGGCGTGCGCTTCTTTCTTACCTTCGCCTCATGAGTAGATTTCCTGCGCAAGACTCTACTCGGAAGCTCACTTATAATCGCACGAAGATTGTGGCCACGGTAGGGCCAGCTTGTGAGAATCCCGTAGTGCTACAGGAGCTGATTTTAGCTGGGGTGGATGTCTTTCGGCTCAACCTCTCTCACGGAGACTGGGAGAAGCACCGCTACTTCATTCGAGAGATACGGCGGCTCAATCTTTCCTTAGGAACGCGCGTGGGAATTTTGGCAGACTTACAGGGACCGAAGATGCGGGTAGGTAAGATTGCGAGGGACCTGCCTGTGCGTCCGGGAGACCGAGTGATTTTTAGCACCCGAGTACAGGAGCTGAGTCCGCCGTATGTGCCTGTAGAATATGAGACCTTAGCCAAAGATGTGCGGGTGGGGGATATGGTGCTGGTGGAGGATGGACGGGTTCAGCTGCGGGTTTTACGTACCGATGGCGTAGGCGAAGTGGAGCTGGAGGTCGTAGCAGGGGATCGCATTGCCAGCCGTAAGGGCATCAATCTCCCGGGACGACCGATCTCCCTCCCTACCCTTTCGGAGAAAGACTGGGCCGACCTGCATGAGATCGTCAAGGAGGCCGTGGACTGGGTAGCCCTTTCCTTCGTGCGAAAAGTAGAAGATATTCTGGAGGTGAAGGCTTTTTTGCGGCGATTTGGGGCCTCTATTCGGGTGATGGCTAAGATTGAGCGGCCCGAAGCTTTAGAAAATATTGAGGCTATTGTGGCGGCCAGTGACGGAGTTATGATAGCTCGGGGGGATTTAGGTGTAGAGATACCGATAGAGGAGGTGCCTTTTTGGCAAAAGAAAATCATAGAAACCTGCGCACGCATAGGTAAGCCCGCTGTAGTCGCTACGCAAATGTTGGAAAGTATGATTCATAATCCCACGCCCACGCGAGCAGAGGTAGGCGATGTCGCCAATGCCGTCTTGGATGGGGCAGATGCGGTCATGCTCAGTGGGGAAACGAGTGTAGGGGCTTTTCCCGTGAGAGCGGTGGAATACATGCACCGCATCCTAAGGCAGGCGGAGCAGGACCCGCGCATTTACGAACGCAAAGGGCGCCCCCACCCTGACTCTCCCACCTTTGACTCCGATGCCGTCTGCTGGACAGCCTGCGCCTTAGCTTCAGCTCTGCCAGCTAAGGCTCTGGTAGGACTAACTTATTCCGGCTACACCGCCTACCAACTAGCCCGATGGCGCCCCTCCACGGATATATTTATTTTCACGCCCAATCCTCGGATCCTCAACAGCCTTAGCCTTCTGTGGGGTGTACGTGCCTTTTACTACCGCCACCACGAGGGTACTTATGAGACGATTCAGGATGTACTCCGAATCCTCAAAGACTTAGGCTATCTGGAGAAGGGCGATCGGGTGGTTTTTGCGGTGTCTATGCCTTTACGGGCACGCCGCCGCACGAATACCCTACACATCACCACCGTAGATTAGAGATTCCTCTTCAGATAACGCCTTATTGGTATGCGCTGGCTTTTGAGGGTTGTAGAAGTGGGGGTTATAATCGTTGGGATGGGGCTTCTTTTGCGGCATCCAACGCGTACGGACGGTCTAGAGTGGGCTGTTTCGGACTCTTGTGGGTATATCCTGGTGGATAAGCTGCCTTTTTCGGCGGATAGACCTTTTGAGAAGGGGGATCGGCTATTGCGGATCGACTACATGCCGGCCTGCAGCTTAGGGATGCCCCCTCGCCAAGCCGAGACTACGCTTTTCTTATATGAGGTTCTGCGGGGGGAGGAGAAATACCTTCTTTTTGCGGAGTTTTGGCCGTATCCGGCGCTGGGGTGGTTTCGGGGGCGATTGGGATTAGGAGTGGGGGTGGGGCTTCTGCTGATCTTCTTTGCTGGGGGGCTTCTCCTGGGTCAGGCCATGAGAAGGCTGCGCCGGTATGTGGAGACGGGGGCTCGTTTCTGGATAGCCTTAGGGTGGTTTCTGGGGGTTTGTGGGCTAGTGGGGGGATGGATTTATGGGAGTTATCATCGGGAGGTGAATGGGTGGATGTGGGCTTTGGTAGGGGCTTTAGGGTTGGGCTGGGGTTTTTGGCGGGTGGAGGCGGGATTAGGGGCGGCTCTTTTGGCGGGTGGGTTAGCTTGGGGGTGGCCCTCTTATGCGGGTGGGGTTGCGGGAGCCGTACTTGGAGGAATGGGCTTTTGGCTAAAAGGCGTCTGGAAAGGAGCCTATTGGCCAGTGTGGCTTCTATGGACCTACACGTATGGGCCAGGATGGCTCCTCGGGCTAGTGGGGATCATAGCGGGGAGCCAGTTCTATCCTTTTCTACGGAATGTGTACAAAGTTCTCACGCTCAGGGAGCGGTTTTTTTATTTTTTGGGTTTTATCCTGGGCGGGGTGGTAGCGGTAGGGGTAGCGAATCCTATAGGGGAGCTAAGGGTTTTGCGATTATTGGGGGGAGGTTTGGGGGGTGGGGTTGTGGGGTGGCTGAGCGTAGAAGGCTTACATCGTCTATATCAGCGGCGGCGCCGGGCTCAACGGCGCCATCTTTTGGAGCGGGATATACCGCTTTTGTGGGAAGTAGCGGATGTAGGGAGCTTAGAGCGGCGGGTACAGGAGCTTCTGAAGGCCTACTGGGATGTGGAGTGGGCGCAAATAGTGCAGGCTTTGGGGCCGCAGCGGCTCTGGCTCAAACGTCAAGGAGAAGCCCCTCCACTCCCAGAGTGGAATAAGGAAAACATAGAGGCCGCTATCCCGTTAGGGGAGCCTTACTGGCTCCTGATTGGACGGGTGCGCTCCCCCCTCACATTGGAAGATATCACCTGGCTGGAACGTTTTGGACGATATGTAGGAATTAGTCGGCGCCACCTAGCGCTATATGAGGCCGCACATGAAGCTCGACTGCAGGCTTTGCGGCATCAGCTTAGCCCGCATTTTCTCTTCAATGCCCTGCATACGCTTCAGGGGCTTCTCTATGAGGATACGGCCTTAGCCGAAAAGCTCCTCTCTCGGCTGGGGCAGCTTTTGCGGCGCAGCTTAGAGCTCGCCAAACACCTCCTTATACCCCTCACAGAGGAGCTGGCCTTGGTTCATGACTATTTAGAAATAGAAAAACAGCGGTATGGTCAGCGACTGGTTATCCGATGGGAAGTACCGAATCCCCCGCCAGAAGCGCTCATACCCCCCTTTACCATCCAAACCCTCGTAGAGAATGCCATCAAGCACGCCGTCGCTAAACAGATGCACCCCACAACCCTCCACCTTCAGGTTAGCTGCAAGGGCGAAACCCTTCAAGTTCTCGTGGCAGACGACGGCCCAGGACTTAGGACAGCAAGTCCCTCCCCCGGAATAGGTCTGACCAACCTACGGACCAGGTTAGAGCACATCTACGGGGCTAAAGCCCAACTATCTATTACGCAGGGCGAAAGAAGGGGGGTTCAGGTGCTCGTTACTCTTCCTCTCTTTCCTCCAGATTACGGGAGGACCCTACCCGATCGTAATCAAAATCGGGGAGCAGCTCCGTCTTTACATGATTGATGACCTGGTCCAAAGCCTTCTGAAACTTCGTAAAATCCTCCTTGTACAAAAAAATCTTTTGCTTCTGGCTGATTTCCCCAGAAAAGTCCCGCTTCATCTCCGTAATCGTGATGTAATAGTCCCGACCGCGTGTACTGCGAACATCAAAGATATAGGTTCGCTTCCCCGCTCGCACTTTCACCGAGTACACCTCACGCGATTCCATACTTTGCCCAAGGTTATCGGTGGCAAAGGTAAGGTTTTTTAAGGAGATCGGATGTGGGGTTCCTAACTTATCTTTGGCGGCATGTGGCGGAGCCTGCTGCTGGTAGGGGGTGCAAGTCTTTTTGGTCAGCTTCTAAACCGTTCAGGGAAAGACAGTACTATCTTTATCTCGGGTCAGGTGTTTCTTCCGAATTATCCTATTGCGACATGTACGAGTCCTTGGGGGGTGGCGGTGGCAGATTTTTCGGGCGACCAGTGGGAGGATATAGTCGTGGCGTGTCGGGGAGAGGCGCAAGTGATTTTGTACATCAATAATCAGAAGGCGGAATTTCCTCGGCAGCGGAAGTTTCCCACGCTTAGGGACCCTTGGCGGCCCCTTGCCTTAGACCTCAATGACGATGGGGCCATGGATGTGGTGCTTTGTTCCTATTCTGAGGCGAAGGTGGCCTGGCACCACAACGATAAGCGCGGAAATCTGCCTCTTACGGGCTCCCTCAGCGTAGGAAAAGGCCCTCACCACCTCATAACTGGAGATTGGAACGGAGACGGACGAACCGATGTAGGCGTGGTCTGCTACGATGCCGGCAATCTCCATTTGCTCACTACTACGGCCTCAGGAGGCCTTAGTCCCTACAAAGTGCTGGCTGCCCCTATCCAACCCCGCACGGCTGCCGTTGGCGACCTGGATCGCGATGGCAAACCCGATATCGTCATCGCCGGCGAAGAGCCCTCCCTCCTTATCTACTATGGCAAAAACGGCTATACAGGCGACCCTCAGCGAATCTCTGTCAGCCCCTCCATATGGGCCATAGACATAGGCGACATAGATAAAGATAAACGTCCCGACATCGTAGCAGCTACATATACCGGAAGCCTGCTTATTACCGTGCGAAATGCCGGCTATGGCCGCTGGGATGAGCCTCGCACCCAACCCTCCGGAAACTACAACTTTGCCCTTTACTTAGGCGACTTTGATAAGGATGGGGATTTAGACGCAGTTACCGTATCCGCCCGAGACCACGTCATCAATGTGCATCTGAATGACGGCAGGGGGAACTTTTCGGACCGACATCGCATCGGAACAGGGAATTGGCCTATTTCGCTCACGCTGGCCGATGTAAATGGCGACGAGAGTGTGGATTTTATTACGACCAGCCTAAACGATAATAGCATCAATATTCATCGCAATATACCGGTCAATCCGCCTAAGCCCGTTCTGATTGTGATTCAGGGGCGCCTCATAGATGGGGATACGGGGGAAGAGGTGGAAGGGAATGTTACGTTGATAGACACCACAGCCATGGAGCGGGCTGGTAGTGCGGATGAAGCCATTCAGGGACAGCGATACACGCCGGGAAGGCCTTTTCGGTTTCAGCTAACTGGGGGGCGCCACAACATCCTCCTCCGAGGCCAGGCCCCCGGCTATCCGCCAGCCGAAGTCCGCATCTCAATCCCCCCTCTCAAACAAATCCCCGACTCCATCCTCCAAAATGGCATCCATCGCGACCTCGTCCTCCGAAAAGTCCAGCGCCTCAAAGTCTATGGCTATGTAACCGACGCTGCGAAAAAGACACCCTTAGCACAAGCCCCCGTCACGCTGCTCTCCCAAGAGGGCGTCCTCCTGAAGGAGGTTACGACCAATGAAAAGGGCTATTATGAAGTGGAGATACCCCTTGGCCTCAATCATCGGATTCAAGCTGCGTATACCGGCTATGAGCCCGCCTGGCAAGTTTTTTCTCTTACACGGGATCATTATCCGCAGGGATTGCGTATAGACCTTGCCTTGACACCTTCTGTAAGCCGCACCTGCATAGAGGGTTTAGTTCAAAATCAGGTTACGCGTCAGCCCGTGGCCAAAGCTACTCTGACGCTTATTCACGCAGAGACGGGCACGCGCCGCCCCCTTACCACCTCCCCCAACGGCGCTTATAAAGGCTGCTTACCCCCAGGAAAGTACTACATAGAAATCATCCACAAAGGCTTTTTCCCCTATAAAGACTCTGTTGTTATTCCCGAATCCGGCCTCAAACAAAACTTCCTCCTTTCCCCCGTAGAAGCTGAAAAGGCTATCGTCCTGCGTAATATCTACTTTGACTATGACAAAGCAACGTTGCGGCCAGAATCCATTGAAGAGTTGGAGCGGGTAGTTCGCTTCTTGCAGGAAAATCCTACCTTGAGAGTAGAGATCTCTGGTCATACCGATAGTGATGGCTCAGAGATGTATAACCTTCGTCTTTCGCAGGCCCGCGCCCAAGCCGTGGTAGATTATTTAGTGTCTCGGGGAATCAGTCCCAGTCGGCTCATAGCTAAAGGATACGGAGAAAGTCGCCCCGTCGCCCCCAACGACACCCCAGAAAACAAACAGAAAAATCGGCGCACCGAACTCAAAATTTTAGGCCTATAAAGTGCAGCTTTCCTTAGTTATCCCCGCCTATAATGAAGCAGAGTCCCTGCCTGAGCTGCTATCGTGGATATATCGGGTGTGTGAGCCTTTGTACGAGAGCTATGAGGTAATTGTAGTCGACGACGGTAGTACCGATAATACCTGGCAAGTACTAAAGGAGCTCAAGGAGCGTTATCCTCAGCGTTTGCGAGCTATTCGTTTTGCACGCAATTACGGAAAGTCTGCGGCCCTATATCAGGGCTTTCAGGAAGCCAAGGGGGAAGTTATTATTACTCTGGATGCTGACCTTCAAGACTCTCCCGACGAAATCCCCGCACTCTACGATCTAATCATCAAGGAGGGCTACGATCTAGTGAGCGGTTGGAAGCGGCACCGGCGAGACCCGCTCTCTAAGACTATTCCCAGCAAGCTCTTTAATGCTACGGTGCGGCTCTTTACGGGTATTCCGCTTCATGACTTCAATAGTGGCATAAAGGCATACCGGGCCGCCGCCGCCAAAGCCTTAGACCTCTACGGGGAAATGCACCGATATATCCCCTACCTCGTCAAGGCCGCCGGCTTCTCCAGAATTGGCGAAAAAATCGTTACCCACTATCCTCGTAAGTACGGGCGTACGAAGTTCGGTTGGGAAAGGTTTATCTATGGGTTTTTAGACCTACTGACCGTGAGTTTTTTAGTGCGATTTGGTCGGCGGCCCATGCATCTATTTGGGAGTTTGGGGATATTGTTGTTTTTAGGGGGGGCTTTGGTCGTGGCTTGGCTGATTTATGATAAGCTTTGGCAGTTAGCTCATTATGGTCAGGTGCGGCGGGAGGTAACGGCTCAGCCCCTCTTTTATTTAGGTCTTACCCTTGGGGTGATGGGCGTGCAGCTCTTTTTGGCGGGGTTTATCGGGGAATTGATTGTGCGTCATGCTCCCCATAAGCACCAGTATCTCATCCGGGAGAAACTATGAGCATCTTAGAAGTCGCTTGGGCGGTGATAGCGGGCCTCATAGGCCTTGGGGTGGGATGGTGGAGCTATACGCGTCTACCCATTCGGCTTACGCCTTTGCAACGAGGCATCCTTCTATCTTTACGAGGTGTAGTGGTAGCGGCTCTTCTATGGCTTTTGGCCGAACCCCTCCTGCGCCTGACGAAACCAACCCCTGAGAAACCGCTTCTGCTTCTTTTAGCCGATGATAGTAAGAGTGTCTTTTGGGACAGCTCTCTTACACTGCAAGCTTATCAGGCACGCTTAGACTCTCTCATAAAGGTTTTTGAACGCTTAGGTTATGCTGTAGAGGCGCGGCGTTTTGATGTTGAGCTCCGTCCGTGGGGGAGTTTTTCTGGGAGGGGGGAGGGGACGGCCTTATACCGGGCCCTGACGGAGCTCCGAGAAGCCTTTCCCCAAGCCGAGGGGCTTATCCTCTTTTCAGACGGCATAGACAATAGCAGTACGGGGGTAGTGGGGGCTTTGGGTCTGCCGGTATGGACGGTGGGCGTAGGCCCGAAACGTTCTGCCGAAGATGTAGCCATACAGGAAGTCATCCTTCCGCCCTGGTGGGAGGTCGGCCGAAAGCATGAAGTAGAGGTGCGTTTCCCGCCGTTGAGCCAAGCAGGGCTCTTAGTAGTGCAGTCCCCAGCAGGTAGTCGTACCTGGCCTCTCCCCGCTCAAAGCTCGTCTTTCCGAGTATCGCTCTCTTTTTCGGAGGTGGGGTATGTGCCCGTTACTTTTCGGCTGGAAGTGCCAAGGGATCCTAACCCCGCTAATAACACCTATACGGCTGTAGTTTCGGTTCGTCCCAGCACGCCCCGTATTGCCATCTGGGCGGGTGAGATTACGCCAGATATTGCGTTTTTACGGCGGAGTCTGGAGCGTTTAGGCCCTGTAACCCTCCTTTTAGCGAAAAAGCCTACGGGTTTTACTATTACACCGGATACGCTTAATTGGAAGGCGTATGCTATTCATGTGTTGTATAATTTTCCACTTCGGGGGGAGGATACGGGGTATGTCAGGCGGATTTTGGAGTCCGATGGGGTGCCGTGGGTGGTATGGGGGGCTTCTGTGGGGGAGGAATTAGTTCAACCCTACTTGGGTCGGCTGGGGTGGCAAAGGCTGGGTCCTCTTCGGAGTTTCCCGCTCAGTAAAGACGCTGCGCTGCTTCTGCGGACGGAGTACCTTAGTCCTGCGGCCGAGAAACTCTCAGGGCCTGTGGGCCCCTGGGCTTATCGGTTTGTCCAGGGGAATCGGGCCTGCGTGGGACTTTTAGGAGAAGGTTGGTGGCAGCTGCGGGCCATGCCCACTTGGGCTGCATCCTGGGATTCCCTTGTAGGGGAGCTTGCAGCGTGGAGCCTGCTCTTTTATCGGACGCCGGGGCTCCTCCTGCCCCAGCGAGCGCACTATAACATGGGAGAAACCGTAATATGGACAGGACAAGTGCCCGAGGGCGCTCAACTCTTTATTCGCAGGCCATCGGGAGGTGTGGATAGTTTGCCAGCGGCTTCGGGAACGTCCTATCGCCCTACGGAGCCAGGACTTCATACTTATGCCGTTCGGCAAAACCAACTCACCCTTCAAGAAGGCGCCTTTTGGGTAGAGGCCGTCTCCCTTGAAATGCAGCGTCTGGGCGTTGATACGCTTACATTGCGTCTCTTAGCTATCCAAAACCGCGGAGCTTTTCTCCCCTGGGATAGTCTGCATGCCCTCCCCGCTCTCATTCAGAACGCCATACCGCCCCAGATGCTCGTACATTTGCATACCGAGATTCTACCTCTTCACGAATGGTGGCCATGGCTGGCACTTCTTTTGGGGTTACTTTCCCTCGAGTGGCTTTTGCGGCGGTATTGGGGTTTGTACTGAATCTGAGCTGTACTTCCTCCTCTGCGGAAGACCTACCCCCTATCCGTCTCCAAGTAGTTCGGGGTGAGATAATCCTTCGGGATGGCCCTAAGGACACCTTCCAAAGTCAGCAGCTGCGGGCATTCTTTTATGATTGTATATACGAGGGCGATAGCGTGCCTGAAGCCATTTATCAAGAGGATTTAGCGACCCTTCGGGGGGATAGCCTCTTTAGGTGGCTCATAGATACGACGCTCAAGATTTTTCCACCCGACTACCCCTTTGAGCAAAAGCTCAAGCCCCTTTTTCAGCGCTGGAAAAAGATTTATCCCCAGGACAGCTTGCCTACTCTGGTGACTTTTGTGACGGGCTATGGGCGAATAGGGGCCTTAACCCTGGAAACGGACCAGGCTCAGCTCTGCGATAAGCACCTAATGATTGGTCTAAACTACTATCTATCTGACACTTTCGGTTTTTATCCGCCTGATTTGCCGTATTTTATTCGGCGTCGGCTTACTCCGCCGCATTTGCCTGTTTTTGTGGCGCTTCGGCTTATTCGGAGCAAGATGCCTAAACTTTCGCCCTATCAGGTGCCTAAGATGATAGATTACATGGTCTGGTATGGTATTCAGCTGTATGCTTTGGAGAAGCTTTTACCCGAAGTGCCAGATACGTTAAGGTTTTTTTACACGCAGTCTCACATGGAGTGGCTTAAGGAAAACAAACGTTATGCGTATAAGGCGCTTTTGCCGTATTTTCAAGAGAGTCGGTACTTTGAGATACAGCCTTTCATTGGAGAGGAACCTTTTACGAAGATTTTTGGGCGGGAGTCGCCGCCGCGGTTGGGATGGTACTTTGGCTATGAAGCCGTGCGCCGTTATATGGAGCGCCACCCGGAGATGAGTTTGCGCCAGCTTTTGGAGCTTTCGCCCGCCCAATACCAAAAACTCTTTCAGGATGCCAAGTATCACCCTTAGGCGCAAGCCTGGCGTATCTTTGCTCAGCTTATGATGCATCGTCTGAAGCGCCTGCAGAGACAGCTCATGGCGTATGAGCATATCCGGTATCTTATCCGAGGAAGGGGGATTATTATCGGTATCACGCTGCTCTTTTCTCTGGTAGCCTTTATTTACTCTATTCTTCAAAAGGAGGAGTATCTTTCGGAGTCTGAGTTTATCCCGCCTAACTTGCAAAAACTCCCTATGCAGGCCGGTGCGGCGGTTATTCCAGGCTCAGCCGAAGATATTGCCCAAGTGATCGCTTATCTAACTTCTGAGCAAATTCGCCAGAAATTAGTACATCTTTTCCGCCTGCCTGAACGCTATGATATTCAAGCGAAGTCTCCTCGTATTAGGGCTAAAAAAATAGAAGCACTCATAGATAGGAATATCTCCATTTCACGCACTAAATCTCAGACTATTCGCATAAAGGTCTATGACCTCAGTCCCGACACGGCCTATCTAATGAACCAATTTTTACTTCAAGAGGCTGAAAATTTCTGCCGAAGTATTGCGAAGTATCAAGATTATTATGAGAAATCCGTGGCTTCGCTGGATAGCCTAAAGGCGGAAATGTCAGCTTTAGAGAACAAGCTGAGCGATTTTCGGTTTACCTATAAGGTCTTTACATTGAGTGATGCACAGGAAGCCCCTACGCAGACGGCTATTCAGCTGATGTTGCGAAATCCTGATGCCCTTCGCCAATACGATAAGGTCGTAAGCATGGAGACCCGCCTTCGCCGATTCCAGGAGCTGTATACGCGGCTGTATGAGCGGATGGAAGGGGCTCGGGTTCTTCTTACTACTTATCCTACACTCCTGATCATGGTTAATCCTCCCTATAAACCTGATTTTGCAGAGAGGCCGAGAATCTTGCGTAATACCGCCATAGCAGGCGCTATTGGATTAGCGTTTTCTGTTCTTGTTGTTATTTACTTAGGGATGTTAGGCTTCTTTGAGGAAGATTTTGAGGAGGCTGAGGAGCGCGAGCTCATAGCCGAAAAGGCCTAATCCGACGATCACCCCCGCACACGCCCCCGCCGTCACCAACCGCCCCCGAAAAGACTCCCGCTGATAAATCTGACTCACATGCACTTCTATCGCTGGTCTATCCACTCCTCGTAAAGCATCGTACAGCGCATAACTGTAATGCGCCAGCGCACCCGGATTGATGATGAGCCCATCATACTTTTCGGCCTCCCAAATCCACTCTATCAGCTGCCCTTCATAGGCGCTTTCTAAGTACATGAGGGTTACTTTATCGGCATATTTGGCTTCCAGCTGGGCGAAAAAATCTACCCAGTTTTCTGTACCATACCACTGGGGTTCTCGTCCCTGGCCGATGTATTTTACATTTGGGCCGTGGAGGATGCGCACCCGCCACATACGCCCAAAAGTATTATGCAGGCCTGGATAGACTTTCTGGCTGTCCAGAAGAATCGCCTGCCTGCCACCTTGACGGCCTATCAGCGGGATGTGGGGAGCCTTTTGCCAGAGGACTGGCCTCCGACTCTGGAAGGGCTTCAGCAGCGGCTGCTTACTCTCAAAGACCTTCACGAGTGGCAATCCATCACCTTAGCTCGTAAAATCTCGGCTTTGCGGAGCTTTTTGCGGTTTGCCTATCAGGAGGGATATCTCTCGGAGGATTGGAGCGACTTTTGGGAGATACCGCACTTTTGGCGGAAGGTCCCTACCTATCTCACGCCCGAGGAGGCGCAGCGCCTAGTAGAAGCCCCCTTCCAAGGACGCCACGCCGCGCGTAACCGGCTTTTGTTAGAACTTTTATACAGCTGCGGTTTGCGAGTGAGTGAGGCCTGTCAGCTTCCTCTGTGTGCCATAGATGGCGAAAATCAGCTTATAGAGGTGCGGGGAAAGGGACAGAAGATTCGCTGGGTGCCGTATGGTCGGGCCGTGGAAGAGGCCTTGAAGACGTATTTACCTGTGCGCGAGACGCTTTATAAGCCGAGGCGGGGGGCAGAGGCTTACCTTTTACTGAGCCAGAAAGGTGGCCCCCTCACGCGAATACAGGCCTATTATATCGTTCAGGCGGCGGCCCGGGCCGCCCAAATAGAAAAACCGATTAGTCCGCATGCTCTTCGGCATAGCTTCGCTACGCATCTTCTTATGGCGGGGATGGATATAGCTATCCTTCAGCGGCTGCTGGGCCATGCCGCTATGACTACGACGCAGCATTACCTGCAGTGGGTGGGAGCCGACCTTAAGCCCCTCCTGCAGAAGTACCATCCTCGGGCCCGACCGGCCCAAACGCCCCCCCCCGAACCATAAGCCCCAAAATCAGCCCCAGTATAAGCCCCAAAAGCCCCTGAACTTTGAGTTTGTCCCAAGTGTTGTGGGGCCATTGCCGCTGACGAAGGCGGTATTCGTGAAAAAGCTTGTCTTGAAAAGCAATCAAAGAATCAATGCGGCTCTCCGGAATCTCTTGCTTCCGTAAATAAGAGCGAAGTTCGGCGGCCCTTTTAGCCGGATAGGCCTCATACTCCGCCGAAAGCAAGGGCTCCATGGCAATCTCCCCCGCTGCTTTGAGCGGGGCGCTCCCCACCGCCACACTCACCACCCAAATAATCACCCGCAAAGGGTCCAAATAATACTCCCGCCGCATCCGCAGCAGCACCACCCCCACCACTATCAAAAACCATACCCACCCCAAAAGCAATGCAAACTGCCCACCCATCACTTTATACGCAAACCCTCCCTTCCACAGAATGTAGTCCATCACCAGCGCCCCTAAAACATGTAGTCCTACGGCTAATAATCCACTATAAAGCCAAACCTTAATCGGGACGAACCTCATCTCCATATTGACACAAAAACAAAATGGCGTAGTTGATAATGTCTATGAGGTTGTCTCGGATGGGATTGTGGTATTTTTGGGGTTCGTGGTCCATTTGGCGGATGCGTTCCAGCTTCATGAGGATAAACTCCGCAAAAGCTAAAGGGCGCATGAGTCGCCATGCATCCCCGTAATCGGTATTTTTAGCTGCTAAGGTGCGCCGAGCTAAATCCAGATTATCCGCTAAGCTTTTTTCAATGGAGGTTTCGGGATTTTTTTCTAAGGCGGCTAAGGCCAGAGCTCCATAATTAACGATAGATAGCCAGTCTTCAATGGGTTTTTCACCTGTGGCGGGATTATCTTGGCGCTTTTGGCGGTATAGGGTTTGGAGGCGGTGGGCCTTGATCAGGAGGAGGTCTATGAGCGAGGGAAAAGATAAGGTTCGCCAGCTTTCGCCGTACTGTTGGCGCTTTTGGGAGAAGATGGTCTGGGCTTTTTCCAGCCATTTATTGTATTCTGGGGGCACCGCCACCCTGCAAAGGTACGGCCTTGGGGGAGTGGCATTACCCGCAGCCCAAGGGGACTAAAAGAATTACTGGGCATACTATGGTAAGACAGAATACAGGCACCCTGGCAGAGTCCCTTGCGCGCCCCAGAATACCAAAGATGTTAGCGAAATCTATTTTGCCAGTAGGCGAGGGAGTCCTTCACAGAGCGTAGCGCTCAATCAAGGCTACTTCTTCAGGGGTAAGGTCTAACCGATCTCTGACCATAGCGGCAGCCGAGGCCAGGAGGCGCAGCCGCCCCGCCGGCGGGTAAAGAGAGTTAATGACTACTAACCGCCTGTCTATCACTCGGCAGGCCCCCCCTCGAAAAGGCCCCTTCACATAGCGCACTTCATA
>Ga0079997_115618_pt1 | contig 20526 bp, 16 predicted proteins | sample PerSpoCPS_CMetaG_FD_69200 | JGI IMG/M metagenome (GOLD analysis project Ga0079997, IMG submission 69200) | Archaeal communities from Yellowstone National Park, Wyoming, USA - Perpetual Spouter C (PS_C) MetaG (SPADES assembly) (version 2) | ecosystem: Environmental > Aquatic > Thermal springs >... | reverse complement strand
CAGCGCCCTTTGGGCGCTGGCCGCCGCTGTGAGGGCGCGCCCGCCCGCAGGGCGGGCGCGCCCATCTCCTCTTCACACTAAGAAAGCCTTTGGTCTCAAAATGGTATTACATGAGGGCTGAAATCACCCCCCCTTCGTGAAGTTTGGGGGGGAAGCGCGGCTCAGCTGAGACTGCGGCTGGATCGGCTAAGGGGCTACTCCGGCGGTATGGCGGCGAGAAGTTCTCGTATAGCTACTTCGGGGTCGGGAGCCTGCACAAAGGCGGAAATCACTGCCACCCCGTAGAGTTTCGGAATAGCGGCAAAGAGTTCTTGCGCCCGCTTTGGCGTAATACCCCCTATAGCAATTACCGGATGCGAGATGGCCTCAACAAATTGTCGTAGCCCCTCTATACCTAAGGGCGGACGGGACCCGGGTTTGGTCGGACTCTCAAAAACAGGCCCCACCCCCACATAAGCCAGCGGTAGGTGCCGAATCCGCTGATAATACTCCAAGCTGTGCACACTGGCACCTATTACCATGAGCGGTGGCAGCTGACGAAGAGCCACTTCTATGGGCGTATCCTCCTCTCCTAAGTGCACCCCTGATGCCCCCACCTCCACCGCCACCTCTACATAATCATTCACAAATAACTGCACGCGATGCTGGCGACAGAGGCGAGCAATAGTCATCAACTCCGCTAAGTGGGTCTCTCGGCGAAAGCTCTTCTCTCGGTATTGAATGGTAGGAGCCCCCATCCGAATAGCCATCTGCACTAAGTCCAGATGAGAAAAGCGGCTTTGAGTGGAGGTGTCTGTAATCAGATGGAGGCGGCCCAGCTTAAGCATATCACAGGTCCATAAGCCGACGTACGAAATCTATCCGGTCTCGGGTGTTTTTTTCCAGGATAGGGTCGCCGTGCGCCGAGACCAGGCGGTAACCTTCCCGCTCCAAGAGGCTGATGATGGAGGTAAGGTAAGGCGTATTGACTTTGAGGACGATGTAGGCTTTGCCGGGTTCCTCTTCATGGCTCAGCAGATAGGCGGAAAGGATTTGGGCATGTTCACTTTCCACAATGTAGGCGATGTGGCTGAGGCTGTAGTTGGAAAGCTCTGTCTCTAAGATCAAGACGCTGCCTCGCTCTTGGACGGCACCGAGCTGGCTCCACCATTGGATCAGAGAGTCGGCTGTGAGGAGTCCTAAGTAATGATTTTCGGGGTCGGTAACGGGTACTTCGGGGGTATGGTAGGCGTGCATGATTTGGAGGGCATCGTAGATGGTAGCTTGGGGGGAGAGGGCGGGGACTTCTTTGAGGGAAAGGGAGAGGATGGGGGCTTCGGGCTTTTGGCGGGCTAAGGCTTTTTTGGGGAGGAGCCAGCGGTAATGTCCCTCCGCATCCACTATGGGCAAGTGATATAAACGTGGGTGCCGGGCAAAGAGCTTGCGGGCTTCCTGCACGCTACCCTCTAAGGAGAGGGTTACTCGACGATAGCGCAGCAAAGGCATCACGGCCAAAGTCGGGGGAAGGGACCTCATACTCCTACCTCCTGCAAAAATCGTGTCAAATGCGCATGAAATGCCTCCGGCTGCTCCATCATCGGCGCATGCCCGCATGCGTCAATGAAATAGAGCTTGGCCCTCGGCAGCATCCGATAAAACCCATACGCTACACTCACCGGCGTAATCGTATCATTGAGCCCCCAAATCAAGGCCGTCGGAATATCTATCTCGCCAAGCCAGGGCGCCACAGACGAACGTTGCGCTTCCCGAGCAATTTTCAGGATTCGCAGAGCTTTGTAGTTGTCATTGACGATCTCATATACTTCTTGTATGAGTTCGGGTGTGGCATGGGCCGGATCGTAGAAAGTGTAGGCGACCCGTTCCGCTACATATTCATAACTGCTGCGCCGAGGGAAGGTAGAACCCATTCCCTCCTCAAAGAGTCCCGAACTTCCTGTAAGAACCAGCGCTCGGAAAAAGTGGGGATGGGCGCGGGCTGCCAGCAAGGCTAAATGTCCTCCTAAGGAGTTTCCTATCCAGATGGCAGGGGAGAGGCCCTCATGGGTGAAAAAGTCTATGAGATATTGGGTAAGGGCGCTGAGGGAGGGTTCTACGGGGCTTACCTCGTAAATGGGGAGGAGTGGCACATAGACATGATACTTTTGTCCCATATGGGCGAGGGTGTGGCTCCAGTTGCTCAAGGCGCCAAAGAGGCCATGGACTAAGACCATAGGAGGACCTCCGATCAAGCCACCATGGGCATAGCGGTAATTCTCGCGATTAACTACGGTCCATGCGTGGGAGAGGGCTGTCTGGGTAGGAAGTAAGGAGGTGGTTTCATTCGTCATGACCACCGCTAAGAAACATATTTAGGTCGGTACTTGGGTTGTGATCAGGTTGAGCCAAGTGCGGAAAAGGCGCGGCCCTGCTGGGGTCAAAATGGAGTCTGGATGGAACTGTACGCCCCATATGGGGTATTCCATGTGCCGAAAGGCCATACAGAGCCCCTCTTCATCCACTGCTAAAACTTTGAGAGTATCCGGAAGCTGGTACACGCCCAAGGCATGGTAAAGTCCTACGGGAAGGGGATTTGGGAGCTGCTGAAAGAGGTCTTCGCCTTCATGCGAGATGAGCGCTTGAACCCCGAAGCGAGGTCGTCCCGTGGGATGGACCGTGGCGCCGTACGCCAAGGCTAAATACTGATGCCCTAAGCATATGCCTAATATGGGGATATTGAGGGCTGGAGGGAGTAGGGGCGGTAATAACGCTTGCAGCCGACTCGGATGCCCCGGCCCCGGCCCAATCACAATCCCCTGCCAAGGATAGTAATACACCTCCGCCGGCGATAGCACCTCCACCGACCGAACTACCACCTCCGCTCCAGCCAGCTTTAGCCCAGCCCAAATGTTGTAAGTAAAAGAATCATGGTTATCAATCAGCAAAATGCTGGGGGGCCGACTCATAAGTCTTTGAGCAGAGTGGCAAGGCCTACCTCCTCTTTGTGCACGGCTTTTAGCCGACCAGCCTTATCATACACATAAATCGTAGGCGCCACGCTATACCCGAAATAGCTATCAAACCGAAAATCTTTATCCCGTAAAATAATCACATTGGGAAGCTTCTTGAGGTACTTTTCTCGGAAGTCTGCCAGAGCGGCCGAAGTCTCCGTAGATACCCAGATGAGCTGGATTCCGTCTAAGGCTTTGGGGTTTTCTGCGAGGAGAGTAGCTTGTTTCTGGCAATGGTCGCAGTAGGGGTCAAAGAAGAAGACGATGCGGCCGCGGGGAGCCGGGGGTAGGTCTTTTTCGGTGAAAGGCTTGTCATCCAGGGTGTAAAGTAAGAACTTGGGGAAGGTCTGGGCAGGAGGATATTTTTCGGGTTGGGCCCAAAGGATACCGATGCTGACCAGCACAAGCCACCGCATAAAGCAAAGGTAAGCAAAGTTTGCGCCAGGGCGGGGGACAGCCAGCACACGCCCCAGACCCCCCTAAGGCGAGGCCACCTATATATCAAATCTTTCCAGCCCGCTCCTATGCACGACTGCCGCTGCCTGTATCTCCCCCTCCTTCAAGGCAAAAACCCGACTGGCCTCAGCTATGCTCAAGTATGAAGAAACCGCGCACCCACTGGATTTGACTTTCTCAAAAAAGCGGCTGGTGAAGGAGACGTAGAACAAGTGCGGTTATTTTCGCCGATGGGGGGTGTCGTGGTTTCCAGTCTGCCTTATCGTCGGGGGCAGGATGGCGTCTATAGAGATAGAGCTGCCTTTGACCCTGCCTACGGGCTTTTATATTTTGGAGGTTACGGGCCGAAGGGGCTGGCAGGCGCAGGCCAAAGTGCTTATCGGGACGCCGTAAGCGGAGGGGAAGGCGTACTTTTGTCGGGTGGAGCGCTGGGGGAGTCGGCTGGGGGCCTTGTTAGCCTTGATTGGCGGGGCCGTCGGCCTGGGAAATTTTTTGCGCTTTCCCTTTCAAGCGGCGAAATACGGGGGTGGAGCTTTCTTGGTGCCCTACCTGATTGCGGTGGTGTTGCTGGCTTTCCCAATGGTATGGATAGAGATGATTTTGGGGCGGTCGGGCGAGGGTAAAGTCCATAGTATCACTCGGCTTTTAGGCCTGTGGGGCGGCCCCCTCGGACGAGTAATAGGGAGCTGGGGCGTCTACGTGAGCCTCGTAGTAGGAAGCTATTATGCCCTGCTGACGGGCTGGACCCTCGGCTACACCATCGAAGCGCTTCTGGGTATGCTTTCCCATCTGACTCCAGAAACCGCCCAAGAATACTGGAAAAACTTTCAGCTACAGGGGCCTTATTGGACGCTTTTGGTGCTTTTTCTCATGGGACTGACCATGACCTTCCCCATCCAAAAAGGGCTGGAGAGGCTCAGCCTGTACGGGATGCCGCTTCTCTTTATATTGGGAGTGGGGATTGCGATAGGGGCGCTTTTCTTGGGAAAGGCGGGCTCCTGTGAAACCTGCGATAGCTGGGTGGGCATAACGTACATTTACACGCCCCGCTGGGAGGCGCTGGTCAATCCCTCTGTGTGGTTAGCGGCGGCGGGGCAGGTTTTCTTTTCGGTGGGGGTGGGCTTTGCGATGTATCCCGTGTATGCCTCGTATTATGCCTCTTCGGCGGGCATCCGAAAGGCAGGCGCCCAGACGATCCTTGCTAATACCCTGACCGAAGTAGGATTAGGCGGCCTTATCGTCGTACCCGTAACTACCGCCTTCCTGGGCTTAGAGACCGTCCGGTCGAAGGCGGGCTTTGGACTGGGTTTTGAAGTGATGCCCGTAGCTTTGGAAAAGTGGGGCGGGCGCGCCCTCATAGCCGCCTGGTACTTTCTGCTGTTTTTGGCCGCTTTTTCTTCCCTCATAGCGATGGGGGTGGTTGTTCGGGCTTTTCTGGCGGAGGCGATGCGATTGTCGCTTCAAAAAGCCTCATGGGTTTCTGTTTTGCTGATGGCAGGGCTGGGTATCCCCGTGTACATGGGAGATGAGAGGGTTTTGACTCTGTATGACCTGTGGGCGGGGACGGTGTTTTTGATAGCGGTGGCGGTGGGGGAGTGGTGGCTTTTCAAGCGCTTGGGGGCCGTAGGCTGGGAGACCCTCCATCAGGCCGGGCAGAAGCCCTTACACCCTTTTTGGAGGTTCACCATTCGGTATCTAACCCCTCTCATGTTAGGCTTCATTCTTGTGGGCAGTTTCTTCACGCCTACGGGGGGAGATTGGGGGAAGGCTTTCCGTACGTTTTTCCAGACGGGCCAATGGCCATGGAGCCCAGAGGCGCTGCCCCTGGCGCTGGGGCAATGCTTAGAGTCCGAATGGGCCATAGGGGGAGGCATTCTCCTTCTTCTTGTGCTAGCGATGCTCATAACTTTGGCCCTGCGTGAGCAGCACTAAGTGGGATTGGCGGGGGATTTTGCCCTACCTCCCTCCCCGGGAAAAGCGAGTTTTGTGGGCTTTGGGTGGGATTTTGGGCGCGGCTATTCTCTTAGCCTTTTGGGCTTGGCAGAGACGAAATACCTACGACCATCTGCTGGTGCCCCTCTTTTTTCAGCAGGAGGAGATAGCTCCCATTCGGACGGATACGGTGGGGTATCGCCCCATTACGGTGGAAGTGCCTTTGCGATGGGGCTTTGGTGTGCATGTGGGAGAGGCGATAGTCCCTCCTGGCTGGGTAGTTATCCTGGCAGCAGTTCTCATAGGGTTGGGGTGGGCGGCGCTTCTGACGGCGGTTACGCGCATGCAGGGCTTTTTGCCGTATCTTATTTATTTTGCTTGGGGGGCATGGGTTTTTATGGCGGAGGCGGCTTCTACTTGGGCGGGGGTGGATCCTTTTTATGTGGTTTCCCTGGGGATAACGCTGGTAGGGGTACTGCCGGCCTACTTGGGCCAATCGGGCCTTTGGCGCCGAAGTATAGGGAGCACCTTTGGGCTTTTAGTGGCTGTTATAGGAGGGCTTTTCGTTTTGCCTGCTCTCTGGCGAAGGGAGGTTTCCTTGCCGGTGCTTCTCCAGCCTTGGATTGCTTATCCAGCGCTGATACTCTTTTTAGGTGTGCTGGTGGGCGTGTTGCATGGGCCTCTGGTGGCGGCGGCGGGGTGGGCTTACCTTCAGGAGCGCACGCGAGGGGGGCCGAGCCTCTTTCTGAGTGGGACGACCCTCGCTATTCTTTTGAGTGCGGGGCTCTTTCTTCTGCCGTCCGAAACCGCCTACGCCTTCACCGTCCCCATTATGCTGGGGCTTGTAGCCCTGGGATTTTTCTTTCTTCAGCCGTACTTTCCCAGTGTAGCGGGGGTGTTTTCGCAGCCAGCGGCCCTCCCATGGGCCTGGAGTGGAATAGGCCTCATTTTGAGCGCCGGAATCCTCTATCATGCCCAGAGCCATGAGTACATGTTTTTATACCGAGTAGGTGAAATCACCCGGCTCACCCTGGCTATTGGCCTGCCCCTAATGAGTTTGTATTTGGGGCTAAACTTCTGGCCCCTCTGGAAAGCGAAAAAAGGCTTTTACTGGGACCTCACTAAAAGCCTTCGCATGGGACTGGCTGTGTATTATTTTGGGCTGCTGGCGCTCTTGACTTTTTTTGAGGCGCGTAATGATTGGCCTACGGCTAAGATAGGCTTGCGGCTCTATGCCTCGGTGCGGGGGGATCGGGCTCTTTTGGCCGGCAACATAGACGAGGCGTTAGCATGGTATCAGCGGGCCATTATCGTCGTACCCGAAGAGGCTAAGACCAACTACAACTTAGCTCGTTTGGAGGCACGCAGCCTCAAAGATGTGGAACGTTCTACCGATCGCTACGAGAAAGCCTTTGCTGCGAAGCCGCTATTGCCTGCGGCTTCGCAGGCCTCTCTCATATGGTTGGCTGGGGATAGGCCGGTGGCTGCTATTCAGGCGCTACAGCGATATCTTCAGCATGCCCCCCCTGCAGCGCCCGCTTACAACATGCTGGCTTATGCTTTTTATCGGCTGGGGTATCTGGATTCGGCCGCTTATTATTGGAAGGCTGCTATTGCGGCTGACCCTACTGACCCCCTCTACTACCTCAACCTTGCGCTCTTATACGCTCGTCATGGCAAACCCACTTGGGCTGGCAAGGTGTTAGAAAGTCTCCCTGTAGCTGATGACCTTGCGGAGGGGCTGTGTGATAATCTACTCTATCTTAGGCTTTTAGGCTATTCGGTGCCTGGGGGAGTTTCCTGCGCTTCTTCTAATGCGCAGTGGCTGGGCGAAGCCACCGACACTACGCTCGTTTCTCGTTTCCTCCAAGCGCTTCAAAAGGAGGATCTCCGTGTAGCGGAGAGTCTTGCCAAATACTTGGCCGAGCAGGACCCGGATCGGCGTTCGGCGGTTTTTCGGCTGTTAGGGCTGGGCTTTTGGAAGGCGGGGCATGCTCGCCGGGCTGGCGAAACCTTTTTAGCGGCGGAAACGCCTACGGACAGCTTATATGCCGCTTATGCCTATGGGGATGCGGGGTGCTTGGAAGCGTCTTTCCAGCTTGCATCGCGTCTGGGAGCCCTGTATGCTTCCTTGGAAAAGCCCGCCCGTCGCGAGGCCGCTATCCTCCTTTCGGCTGCCGGTCGTCTTTCCGAAGCCTCCCTCTACGCCCCTACATCCGAATGGCAAGACTTAGACTACCTCCGCTTTGCCCACCTCGTGCACCACACCAAAAACCTCAACGAAGCCGTCATCCTCCTGCGCCCCTTCGTAGATAAAGGCGCTCCCTACGACGTACCTTACATTTCCGTCGCTAAGATGTTCTTATCCTATGCGGACACGGCTGGAGCCATTGAAAACATTCAGGCGGGCATAGAGCGTTTCCCATCCAGCGTTGGCCTTCGCCTACTCTGGGCGCAAATCCTCTCAGCCCAAGGAAAAGCCGATAGCGCTAAAAGGCTTCTGGATTCAGCCCGGACTTACCTCCGTACTCTGGAGGATAGTTTGCGGTGGTGGGAGGGGTATTTGAGTTACTTAGGGCAGTACGGTTCCTCCTCTGACAAGCGATCAGCCGCTGAAAAGGCGCTGGCGGTCTTTCCTACGCTACCGTTGGCGCATGTAGTTTTAGCCCAGATGGAGCTGGACTCTGGTAAGGTGGAGGCAGCGTATCAGCGGATTTCGGAGGCGTTGGATATAGACCCGTATGTGGCGGAGCTGTGGCGTTTGTATGAGCGGGTTGCAGCGGCTATGGGGCTTTCTGAAGAGGTTGACTTAGCTCGGAAAAAGCCAGACCCATGCCCATCTGCGTTATAGCCTACTCTGGACGGGGGCGTTTAGCCGCGGCCGTAGCTCAACACCTTCAATCCCGAAATATCCCCGTTGAGGGCTTTGTAGATAGGCCCTCCGCCTGTAAATCGGCCTTAGAGAGTTTAGGCATAGCGGTGTACGAAGGCTCTCCGACGGCAGTAAGCTGGGAAACGTACTTAGCCCAACGAGAAGTCGGACTGATTGTCTTAGCGGGTTACCTCCGAAAAGTGCCCCCTTCGGTGGTGGCGGCCTATCCCCAGCGCATCCTAAATAGCCATCCGGCGCTGCTTCCCGCTTTTGGCGGAAAGGGCATGTACGGCCGCCGCGTCCACGAAGCCGTCGTCCAAAGCGGCGCCACCGAATCCGGCTTCACCATCCACCTCGTCAATGAGGAATATGACCAAGGCCCCATTCTCTACCAAGTGCAAGTGCCTATCGCCGGCCTCTCCGCCCAAGCCGTAGAAACCCTCATCCAAAGTTTGGAGCGCGAGCTCTACCCCCGCATCGTGGAAATCTACTGGCAAGAAAAAGTACTCCCTCTTTTTAGTCCTACCCGGCTCTCCTCTTCTTAGCGGGAGAGCGGATGCTTCTTCGAAGTCTTGCCCCGATGAGGAGTGTAAGTTCCAGTTCTCTTCCCGGGCCACCCAAGGCATTGCATATTCTACCCAGTCGGCGTGTATCTTTGCAAGGTGGCTTCGGTGGAGCGCATAGCCCTGCTGCGGGAAGCTTGGGCCCCTAAGGTAGAACTCATTCGGCAGACTAGGTGGGGGGCCTACGCCGCTACCACTCTCTGGGGCTGCGCCACCCGAAAGTACCACAGCTACCTCTCCCTGTGGATAGATGGCCAGCGATACGAAATCCTCCCCCAAATAGAAGAAGAACTCCGCTCCGAGGAAGGCCTCTTTCGCCTGACCACTCAGTATTGGCGCGATCAGCTAGCCTGGACGGGCTACCGCTACTTAGAAGGCTTCCGGGGTCTGCATCCCTGGATTTGGACCTACCGATTTGGGCGGCTGAATGTGCAAAAGCGGTTTTTTCTTTCGGAGGACCCACCTCTCTGGCTTTTGGAGTATAGCTTTACGGGGGAGGGTTTTCCAGTGCTTTTTCGCTGGGCGCCACTCTGGGCAGTGCGCCCCTGGCATACCCTTCGCTTCTCTTACGAGCACCCCCCCGTCAAACACGAAGGACCTCGCCTCCTTTTCCCAGAGCTGGGCATCACCCTCTATCTCTCCTTTTTCCCAGTCCCCCGCGCTATCCCATGGAACTATCTCTACGAAGCCATCTCCTACCCCGAAGAAGCCCAGCGTGGCTACCCCCACCAAGAAAACCTCCACACCACCGAACTCTTTGAGTGGAACCTCCACCAGCCCACCACCATACGAATCCAAATCTCCCCCCTCGAGTCGCCCCCTACTTTCCAAATCCCCTCTTCTCCCACCCCTGCTGGCTCTACCCTAAAAGACATCCTCCATGCGCAGGCCGAAAACTTCTTCTTAGAGTCGGGCGGAAAAACTTACATTCTGGCGGGTCATCCGTGGTTTGGAATTTGGGGAAGGGACACTTTCATTAGCTTGCCTGGGCTGACTCTGGCTCGGGAAAGGGAAGACCTTTTTCACCGGGTTTGTGAAAGTTACTTATCGCACCTTTCGGCTGATGGCCGCTTTCCTAATACGATACCCGGGGAGCCTACCTCCGAAGATGTAGGTCTTTGGTGGCTTTGGGCCCTCATGCAGTATAGCCGTTTGAGAAAAGACTCTCAAACCCTCTGGGAGCGGTATGGGGAGGCGATTCAGGCGGTTTTGGTGAGTTATTTGCATCGGCTCTCGGGGGAGGATGGGCTTTTACGCGTGGGGCCTATGCCGCCTCCTTCCTGGATGGACGCCGTAGTGGATGGAAATCCCGTTGTGTATCGCGCAGGGGCCCTCGTGGAACTAAATGCCCTCTGGTATGCGGCTCTTCGCTGGGTGGGCGAAACCGCTCCCCAGGAAGGCATCCGCTGGCGATGGAACCTCCTCGCTCACCGGGTCATCAGTCACTTCAAACCTACCTTCTGGCAAAAAGCCAAAGGCTACTTAGCTGACTGGGTGGATTCGTCTTCTGTAAGCTGGCAGATCCGTCCTAATCAGCTGTGGGCGGCGGCTGTTCCTTTCCGACCTATTAGCGATAAGATTGCTGAGTTAGTGGTGGAGACGGTTGAGACGCACCTTCTAACGCCGCGGGGGCTGCGAACCCTCTCCCCCATGGACCCGCAGTACATTGGCACTTACCAGGGGGATCAGCCCAGCAGGGACCGCGCTTATCACAATGGTAGCGTCTGGCCTTTCCTCCTGGGAGCTTATGCCGATGCGCTTTTAGGCTTGTATGGCGACGCTGCCGCACCCAAAATCCGAAAGCTCTATGAAGCTTTTGCAGAAGCGCTCTGGCAGTACGGCTGGGGCTATATCGCCGAAATCTACGAAGGTGATGCCCCGCACCTCCCTCGGGGAGCCCCCGCTCAAGCCTGGAGCATAGCCGAACTCCTCCGAATCGCTTACCTCCTGCGCCTATGAAAGTGCTCATGTTGGGTTGGGAGTTTCCACCCCGTATTGCGGGCGGTCTGGGCGTGGCCTGCTATGGCCTTGTCAAAGGCCTCGTGCATCATGGGGTCTCTGTTACCTTCGTCATGCCTCTCCGCAGCGGACAAGAACCCTCCAACTCTTACCGCCTCCTCGGCGCCAACGAAATAGAGATTCCCGCCGAAGAAACCCCCGCCACCACCTTCTGGAAACAAGTACGCTTTTATGGCGTGGAAACCTACCTAGGCCCTTACTTAGAGCAGCTGGAACGGCCTGTCCTCACCTTCCAAGCCGTCCCCGAAACCCTTCCCGAAACCACCACCTCAGCTCCCCTCCGCCTCTTCTTTACAGGCAAATACGGCGCCGACCTTCTGGACGAAGTCTATCGCTACGCTTATGCCGTGAGCTTCTTAGCGCAGCGAGAAGAGTTTGACCTCATTCATGCCCATGACTGGCTGACTTATCTCGCAGGCATAGCACTCAAGCGCCTGACCGGCAAACCCTTAGTAGTCCACATTCACGCCACTGAATATGACCGCAGCGGGGAAAACCCCAACCCCATCATCCGAGATATTGAAGCGCAGGGCTTTGCGGAGGCCGACCTGGTTATTGCGGTGAGCTTTTACACCCGTTCTATAGTCATAGAGAAGTATGGCGTCCCCCCCGAAAAAGTCTGGGCCATTCACAATGCGGTTTTACCGAAGGACCGCCAGCCTGTGGAGCGACCACCTCACAAACGAAAAGTCGTTACTTTCTTAGGTCGGGTTACCTATCAGAAAGGCCCTGAGTATTTTGTAGAGGCGGCGGCGCGTTTGGCCCCTAAGGTCCCCGAAGCCCACTTCGTGGTCGCCGGCACAGGTGACAAACTCCGCTCTATTATTCACCGGGTGGCGGAGCTGCGCTTAGGGAGCCGATTTAGTTTCACGGGCTTTTTGCCCCCCGCCGAAGTAGAACGTCTCTTTGACCTAAGCGATGTCTATGTGATGCCTTCGGTTTCGGAGCCTTTTGGGATTTCTGCCTTGGAGGCTCTGCGGGCTGGCGTCCCCGTCATCATCTCTAAACAGTCCGGCGTAGCCGAAGTCCTCCGCTACGCCCTCAAAGTTGACTTCTGGGATGTAGAAAGACTGGCCGACCTCATTTATGGCGTGCTTAAATACCCCGCCATCACACAGTTTTTTAGAAAAGTGGCCCAGGAAGAACTTTCCCAGCTCCAATGGGAAAGGTCCAGCGCCCGCGTCTTACAAGCCTACCAATCCGTCTTAGCATGAGGCACATTTGCTTATACTTCCAAGTTCATCAGCCGTTTCGCTTGCGTATCTATCGCTTTTTTGACATTGGGGAGTCGCACGACTACTATCACGAGCTCAATAACCGCGTACTCATGCAGCGCATCGCTAAAAAGTGTTATCTCCCCATGAATGCCCTCCTCAAAAAACTCATCACCCGCTACACGCCTGAAAGGTTTTCTGTGGCTTTTTCTATTAGCGGGACGGCCTTGGAGCAAATGCAGCTCTATGCCCCAGAGGCCCTGGAAAGTTTTCAAGATTTATATGCCACAGGGGGCGTAGAACTTTTAGCCGAAACCTACGCGCATAGTCTGGCTTCTCTCAAAAGTGAAACGGAATTTCGGCGGCAGGTGCAGCTTCACGCCCAAACCCTCCAAAAGCTCTTTTCCGCCCAGCCCAAAACTTTTCGCAATACCGAGCTGGTGTTTTTTGATCAGCTGGCTTCGTGGGTGGCTGACATGGGTTATACCGCTATCCTCGCTGAAGGGGCTTCCACTCTCTTAGGCTGGCGCAGCCCCAACTTCCTTTACACCGCCGCTGCCGCTCCCTCCCTCCGTATCCTCCTGCGTAACTACCCTCTCAGCGACGACATCGCCTTCCGTTTCTCCGACCCCACCTGGCCTGAATATCCCCTCACCGCCGAAAAATTTGCCCAGTGGTTTCGCAGCCTCCCCAAACATGAGCTCCTTATCAACCTCTTCATGGACTACGAAACCTTTGGCGAGCATCAGTGGGCCGAAACAGGCATCTTCAGTTTCTTTGAAGCCTGGGTAGAAAACATGCTCCAAGATAAAGAAGTGCGTTACATCACTCCCCAAACTGCCCTGGCCCACCATGAGCCCGTCGGTCAGCTGGAAGCGCCCAAGCCCCTCTCCTGGGCTGACTCGGAGCGGGACCTCACCGCTTGGCTCGGCAACGACATGCAGCTGGATGCCTTCGAAAGCCTCTACGCCCTCGAACCCCTCCTCCAAAACCTCTCCCCCCAGCAGCATCCCGACCTTCACCGCGACTGGCTGCGTCTCCAAACCAGCGACCACTTCTACTACATGTGTACCAAATTCTTTGCCGACGGCGATGTGCATAAGTACTTCAACCCCTACGACAGCCCCTACGAAGCCTATGTAACCTACATGAACGTTCTGGCTGACTTTCGCACCCGCCTCCAAAACGCCCAAAACGGCTAAAACCTCGCCCGCCCATCCTCCCGATCACCGGGCTCCAACCCAGCCCATCGGGAAAGGCTTTAACGTGGCAGGAACCTACTATATCGTGTTTTTTCGTCTGATGCGGCGGATGACCCGGGGTAATGCGGAGTTTGGGGCTGTTGCTTTAGGAGCGGGGCACTTTCTGTGTCCCCGCCCATTCTTACCTTGACGATATGCGGGCCCTCCTCCACGTGAGGGGTGCATAGAGCTGATGGTAACTTTTCCTCCCTATTCTAATACCATTTCTAAAGACACAGATTCTTAATCATGAAGGCAGGGCATTCAAAGCTTGACGGATGTAGCGCCACCCTACCAGCGATGAGACCTTCCCCTCCGCTTCCAACCGTCGCAACACCTCTTCCACCGCCGCCTTCTTCGCTTCTATGCTCTCATACCTACGCCCCTCTACCCACCGCCGAACCTCCTCAAATACCCGCTCCGCAGGATTGAGCTCAGGAGAGTAGGGCGGTTGATATACCCGCCGCAGCCCCACCTCTCCCACCGCCTTCGCCTTGTGAAAAGCTGCATGGTCCCATACCACCCCCTTCACCCCTGCCCCCTTCCACGCCCTGAGCACCTGAGCTATCTCCACCCCCCGCACCCGCTTCACCCAGTCCCACCACAGCCGCCCCCGCATCGGATCCACCCCTAACACCAAATACACCCACTCGTACCTCAGTTCTACACGCCGTCTCAACTTCTCTCCCCGTCTCCCCCATACCCGTCTCACCTGTCCCAACAGCCCCACTCGCATCTCATCTGCAAACACCACCACCTCCCCTCGCCTCAGCCCCTCCGCCTGCAAGGCTGCCAATAGCCCCCCTTTTTCCACCCCTCCTGCGCCTGCACATCCGCTTTCTCCGCCATCGGCCGTGGCACCTTCTTCCGATAACCCCATCGCCGAAACCAGTAGTGCAGCTTCTTGTACGAAACCACCACCCCCAGTTCCTTCTCACACCAAGCCATCGCCTCTCCTATCGTCCGAAACCGTCCTTCCGACACCGCTTCCCGTAGCCTTTGCTCTTGCGCCGGCGTCCATGCCTCATACGGCCTTACCCCACTGCCCAACCGATGCCTCGCCACTTCCTCTAAACCCCCAGCCTCATACCACCTCACCCATCGCTGAATCGTCACATGCGCTACCCCCACCAGCTCCTTCACTCGCTTCAACCGCTCCCCTCGTCTCAACATCCATAGCGCCTGCCATCTCTTGGCTATCCGAGCATCTTTCTCCTGCTTGTAAAGCTGGTAAAACACTTCTGCTGGATGCTTCCAAGCTATTTTCAATGGCCGTGCCATACCTACTTAGCTTTGGGTGGGGACAAAGGTACAAAATTAAGAATACGTCCCGCAAGAAATGGTATAAAACCCTTGTCCTTAGCGCTTTTTGTCGCCGCTACGCTGCCAACCCAAAGTGCATACATCCGAACCTCCCCTCCCGCTCATACCATCATCCCTGCCACCAGCCTCTCCCCCCACTTCTGTAAGGCTATCGGCGGAAAGAACGATGATGCGGGCCACTCCCTCATTCAGACCTCCGATGGCGGCTACGCCATCGCCGGCCACACCAAATCCTTCGGCGCAGGAAATTGGGATGTCTATATCGTCAAACTGGATGCCACTGGAAACCTCCAATGGACCAGAACCATCGGCGGAGAAAACGAGGACTTGGGCCACTCCCTCATTCAGACCTCCGATGGCGGCTATGTTATTGCCGGCCACACCAAATCCTTCGGCGCAGGAGATTGGGATGTCTATGTCGTCAAACTGGATTCCACCGGAAACCTCCAATGGACCAGAACTATCGGCGGAGAAAACGAGGACTTGAGCCTCTCCCTCATTCAGACCTCCGATGGCGGCTACGCCCTTACCGGTACCACTAGATCCTTCAGTGCAGGAGAAGACGATGTGTATGTAGTCAAGTTGGATGCCAATGGTAACCTCCAATGGACCAAAACCATCGGCGGACCAAAGCGGGACTGGGGCTCCTCCCTCATTCAGACCTCTGATGGTGGCTATGCCATCGCCGGCTACACCCAGTCCTTCAGCGTAGGAGGAAAGGATGTGTATGTCGTCAAGCTGGATGCCAATGGAAACCTCCAATGGACCAAAACCATCGGTGGACCAGCTGATGAAGTAGGCTTCTCCCTCATTCAGACCTCCGATAGCGGCTACGCCATCGCCGGCTACACCAACTCCTTCGGCGCAGGAGGTTGGGATGTCTATGTCGTCAAACTAAATGCCAATGGAAACCTCCAGGGGACCAAAACCATCGGCGGAAAAAAAGAGGACTTAGGCCTCTCCCTTATTCAGACCTCCGATGGCGGCTATGCCATCGCCGGCAAAACCAACTCCTTCGGCGAAGGAGGTTTGGATGTCTATGTCGTCAAGCTAAATGCTAATGGTAACCTCCAATGGACCAAAACCATCGGCGCGAAAAATAAGTACTCTAGCAAACCATCCCTCATTCAGACCTCCGATGGCGGCTACGCCATCGCCGGGGACACCAAATCCTTCGGCGCGGGAGAGACCGATATCTGTATCGTCAAGCTAGACAAGAATGGTAACGCCTGCTGCGCCGTCAGCCAGACCTCCCAAGTAGGATCGGGTGGCAGGCTGGGTAGCGCTACCCCCTCCATAGGCAGCGGCGGCAAGCTCACCTCCCCCACCCCCACAACCAGCTCCGGCGGCACCCTCACCAACCATTGCCCATAGCCCCTCCTGCCTGCACTCCCAGCTCTACCCCTCCACCCCTCTCCTACGGCGCAAATCCCCTTCACAAGGCCTCATCCCTTCCGCCAGCCTAGAAAGACCACCCCTCTCCCCATACAGAAAGCGGCTCGAGCATCCCCCCTTTTTCCCTCAAAGGAGGCGTCCCACGCTCCACCCCTCAGCTCAGCCCTCCATACCACCCTCATCTCTATCACCCAGCTCAAAAATCCCTCCGCTCATCAGAAACCCAAGAGAACTCCCCCCTTGACAAACCCCTTTTCTTCCTACCTTTGTCCATATGAAAACGCTTATGAGAACCCTACTAAAACCCTTGTCCTTAGCGCTTTTTGTCGCCGCAACGCTACCAACGCAAAGTGCGCACATCAAAACTTCCGTCCCCTCTGATGCCATCCCTACCATCAGCCCCTCTCCCCACTTCTGTAAGACTATCCGCGGACCAGAGAATGAGTGGGGCAACTCCCTCATTCAGACCGCCGATGGCGGCTACGCCATCGGCGGCACCACTACCTCCTTCGGCGCAGGATTATCGGATGCCTATCTCGTCAAGCTGGATGCTAATGGTAACCTCCAATGGACCAAAACCATTGGCGGAAAAGACTTTGAAGATGGCTATTCCCTCATTCAGACCGCCGATGGCGGCTACGCCATCGCCGGCGCCACCAACTCCTTCGGCACAGGAGGATACGATGTCTATGTCGTCAAGCTGGATGCCAACGGAAACCTTCAATGGACCAAAACCATCGGCGGAAAAAAAGAGGACGTGGGCCTCATGTCCCTCATTCAGACCGCCGATGGCGGCTACGCCATCGCCGGCGCCACCAACTCCTTCGGCACAGGAAACGGGGACGTCTATGTTGTCAAGTTGGATGCCAATGGAAAACTCCAATGGACCAAAACCATCGGCGGACCAGGCGATGAAATAGGCTTCTCCCTCATTCAGACCTCTGATGGCGGCTATGCCATCGCCGGCTCCACCTTCTCCTTCGGCGCAGGAGGTGAGGATGTCTATGTCGTCAAGCTGGATGCCAACGGAAACCTCCAATGGACCAAAACCATCGGCGGACCAAAGCGTGAGTGGGGCTCTTCCCTGATTCAGACCTCTGATGGCGGCTACGCCATCGCCGGCTCCACTACCTCCTTCGGCGCAGGACAGTTGGATGTCTATGTCTTCAAGCTGGATGCCAATGGTAACCTCCAATGGACCAAAACTATCGGCGGACCAGGTGATGACAGGGGAATCTCCCTCCTTCAGACCTCCGATGGCGGCTACGGCATTGCCGGCTACACCAACTCCTTCGGCGCAAGCGGAAGAGATGTCTATGTCATCAAGCTGGACAGGAATGGGGATGGCTGCTGCGCCGTCAGCCAGACCTCTCAGGTAGGGTCAGGTGGCAGGCTGGGCAGCCCTACCTCCCCCATACGCAGCGGCGGCAAGCTCACCTCCCCTACCTCAAGAACCAGCTCCGGCGGCACCCTCTCTAGCCAGTGCCCATAGCCCCTCCTCCCTGCACTCCCTGCTCTACCCCTCCATCCCTCTCCCATACGACAAATCCCCTTCACAAGGCCTCATACCCTCCGCCAGCCCAGAAAAACCACCCCTCTCCCCATACAGAAAGCAAGCTCGGGCATCCCCCTTCTCCCCCTAAGAAGAGGTCCCACGCTCCACCCCCTAACTCAGGCCCCCATATCGCCCTCATATCTATCGCCCAGCTCAAAAATCCCTCCGCTCATTAGATACGCAAAAAAGAACTCCTCCCCTTGACAAAGCTCTTTTCTTCCTACCTTCGCCCACATGAAAAACTTACTGAAATCCTTATCCTTAGCGCTTTTTGTTGCCGCTACGCTGCCAACGCAAAATGCGTGCAACCAGACATCCCCCAGCTCTAATCCGCCAACGCAAACTGCGCACACCCAAACCTCCCCCAGCTCTGATACCATCCCTGCCACTGGCCCCTCCTCCTACTTCTGTAAGGCTATCGGCGGACCAGCGAGTGAGTGGGGCGCCTCCCTCATCCAGACCTCCGATGGCGGCTACGCCACCGCCAGCAAGACCGAATCCTTCGGCACAGGAGGTGTCGATGTCTATGTCGTCAAGCTGGATGCCAAGGGTAACCTCCAATGGACCAAAACCATCGGCGGACCAGGCGATGAAATAGGCTTCTCCTTCATTCAAACCTCCGATGGCGGCTACGCCATCGCCGGCTCCACCGGCTCCTTCGGCGCAGGATGGTATGATGTCTATGTCGTCAAGCTGGATGCCAATGGTAGCCTCCAATGGACCAAAACCATCGGCGGACCAGACTTTGACGTGGGCAACTCCCTCATTCAAACCTCCGATGGCGGCTACGCCATCGCCGGCTCCACCCAATCCTTCAGCGCAGGGGGCCAGGATGTGTATGTCGTCAAGCTGGATGCCAATGGAAACCTCCAATGGACCAAAACCATCGGCGGAAAAAAAGAGGACGGGGGTAACTCCCTCATTCAAACCTCCGATGGCGGCTACGCCATCGCCGGCCAAACCAAATCCTTCGGCGCAGGAAACGGGGATGTCTATGTCGTCAAGCTGGATGCCCGTGGAAACCTCCAATGGACCAAAACTATCGGCGGACCAGCGAGTGAGACAGGCTTCTCCCTCATTCAGACCTCCGATGGCGGCTATGCCATCGCTGGCTTCACCGCATCCTTCGGCGCAGGAGAAACCGATCTCTATCTCGTCAAGCTGGATGCCAATGGTAACCTTCAATGGACCAAAACCATCGGCGGAAAAAAAGAGGACGTGGGCAGCTCCCTCATTCAAACCTCCGATGGCGGCTACGTCATCGCCGGAGGCACCAGCTCCTTCGGCGCAGGAAAGTGGGATGTCTATGTCGTCAAGTTGGGTGCTGATGGTAACCTCCAATGGACCAAAACCATCGGCGCAAAAAATGAGATCTTTACCATATCATCCCTCATTCAGACCTCCGATGGCGGCTACGCCATCTCCAGCTACACCGAATCCTTCGGCGCAGGAGAGTGGGATGTCTATGTCGTCAAGCTGGACAAGAATGGCGATGACTGCTGCGCCGTCAGCCAGACCTCTCAGGTAGGATCGGGTGGCACCCTGGGCAGCCCTACCCCCTCCATAGGCAGCGGCGGCAAGCTCACCTCCCCTACCTCAAGAACCAGCTCCGGCGGCACCCTCTCTAGCCAGTGCCCATAGCCCCTCCTCCCTGCACTCCCTGCTCTACCCCTCCACCCCTCCCCTACACCGCAAATCCCTTCCCAGGCCTCATCCCCTCCAACAGCCTGGAAAAGCCACACATCTCCCCATAGAGAGCGGCTCAAGCATCCCCCTTCTCCCCCGCAAAAGGAAAGGCCCCACGCTCCACTCCTTGGCTCAGCCCTCCATGCCGCCCTCATCTCTATCGCCCAGCCCAAAAATCCCTCCGCTCATTAGATACGCAAAAAAGAACTCCCCCCTTGACAAAGCTCTTTTCTTCCTACCTTAGCCCCCATGAAAAACCTACTAAAACCCTTATCCTTAGCGCTTTTTGTTGCTGCAGCGCTGCCAGCGCAAAGTGCGTACATCCGAAACTCCCCTCCTGCTAATACCCTCCCCGCCACCGGACCCTCCCCCCACTTCTGCAAGGCTATCGGCGGAAAAAAAGAGGACCATGGTATCTCCCTCATTCAGACCTCCGATGGCGGCTACGCCATCGCCGGCGCCACCAACTCCTTCGGCGCGGGAGAGTGGGATGTGTATGTCGTCAAGCTGGATGCCCATGGGAACCTCCAATGGACCAAAACCATCGGCGGACCTGAGACTGAGGAGGGCAACTCCCTCATTCAAACCTCCGATAGCGGCTATGTCATCGCCGGCGCCACCAACTCCTCCGGCGCGGGATATGTCGATTTCTATGTCGTTAAGCTGGATGCCAATGGAAACCTTCAATGGACCAAAACCATCGGCGGACCAGCTTATGAAATAGGCCACTCCCTCATTCAGACCTCCGATGGCGGCTACACCATCGCCGGCGAGACCGAATCCTTCGGCGCAGGAGGAAAGGATGTCTATGTCGTCAAGCTGGATGCCAATGGAAACCTCCAATGGACTAAAACCATCGGCGGAAAAGGCTGGGACGCAGGCTTCTCCCTCATTCAGACCTCCGATGGCGGCTACGCCATCGGAGGCTACACCTCATCCTTCGGCGCAGGACAGTTGGATCTCTATGTCGTCAAACTGGATGCCGATGGAAACCTCCAATGGACCAAAACCATCGGCGGACCGGGCGAGGAAGTAGGTTCCTCCCTCATTCAGACCTCCGATGGCGGCTACGCCATCGCTGGCGGCACCAGATCTTTCGGCGCAGGTGGAACCGATGTCTATGTCGTCAAGCTGGATGCCAATGGAAACCTCCAATGGACCAAAACCATCGGCGGAAAAAAAGAGGACTTGGGCATCTCCCTCATTCAGACCTCCGATGACGGCTACGCCATCGCCGGCGTCACCAACTCCTTCGGCCCAGGAAGAGGGGATGTCTATGTCGT
>Ga0079997_117739_pt1 | contig 20643 bp, 17 predicted proteins | sample PerSpoCPS_CMetaG_FD_69200 | JGI IMG/M metagenome (GOLD analysis project Ga0079997, IMG submission 69200) | Archaeal communities from Yellowstone National Park, Wyoming, USA - Perpetual Spouter C (PS_C) MetaG (SPADES assembly) (version 2) | ecosystem: Environmental > Aquatic > Thermal springs >... | reverse complement strand
ATGCGAGGGACACGGGACGGGGGACATGGGACAAGGGATGAAGGAACAACTGCAACGAGTAGGCGGCGTTCTTGGATGGCTTTTTCAAGTGCAGCAAGTTTGACGAAACCCAACTCATGCCGATGTTCGTCTGCCAACGCTTTCACCTTAGCGACATCGCTTCCCTTTGCAGGGCGAACCACCACTGCTGCCATTGCCCATCACCCGTCAAGATTTTGGCGCATCCCAAAATCGCTGCTGTCGTGGCTGATCGCCTTTGATGGCATTTGTCGTGGCTGATAGTCTTTGTCGCGGCTGGTAGCCGCTCCAACAGGCAATCTCCGACTTGCCGACTGCCAACCTGCCTGCCGTTTCCCGTCGTGGTTAATCGCTTTCGTCGTGGCTGATTGCCTTCGTCGCGGCTGATTACTTTCGTCGTGGCTGATAGCCACTCCAACAAGTTGCTAATCGCCAGTCGCTGCCGTTTCGCTATCGGCGGCGCCACCAAAGGGCGGTGAGTATGCCTTCCAGCAAAAGGCAAAAAATTGCCAACGCAAGGCAAAGGGGCGAAAGGTCACGCAGAGGCGTCAGGGTGAAGGCATCGCGAGGCGATCGGTCAGCGGTGAGCAAGTCGCCTTGATGCTGGCGCAAAACATCGCGCAAGCGGATTCGGGACGGCAACCGAAAATCGCTTTCGCTGCGGGGCGGGAGTGTGGAGCGAAGAAGCGTGGCGGTGGGCGGTTGCTCCGTCTCCTGCGGGACGATTTGCCCGCCATCGTAAGCGGCATAAGTGACGAGGCGGTAAAGCAGTGGGACGAAAGCGGGCGAGTGAACGAGGTTGCTTTCCCGATCGTTGAACGGGGCAGTCAGAAGGAGCAAGCGCCCATCGTCAAGGGGCAATTCCAGCAACAAGGGCGAACCGTCTTCCAAAGTCGCCAACACGCGAAGGCGCGAATCATTGCCTTGCACGGTGATGGGACGAGTGGCGACGATTTGCAAGACCGAACCCAAACCTTGCAGCAACGGCGTCGTCTCATCTGTCCATCGGACGCGACGCATCGGTGTCGCATTCAGGCGAACGGTCACGCCCAAAGTTGCCCAAAGGGGCGAGTTAGGGGCGTCGGCGACGACGATGGCGTTGTGCCCTTTCCGAACCCACGCCAGTAATTGACGGGCGAAGGTGGGGTCAGACGGGGCGGAAACGAGCAAGGTGTCGGCGTCCCATCGCCAACCATTCAAAGGTGTCAAGTTCAACGCCCGCAAAGCGGCGACGGCAAAGTTTGCGCCTTGACGAAGGGCGACAGCGACGCGCAAACGGTCGGGGGAACGAAAGAGAAAGGAGACGCGGTCATCCGTCGGCAGCACATCGTCAGGCGATTGCCAGACGGCTTCTCCTCGCACCAACCCTTGACGGTCGGCGGAAGTCAAAGCGAGCCATGAGACGGGGAAGATGAAATGGGCTACTTGACCGACTCCCAATCGCACCGTTTGCTCGGCGACTTTGCGGTTGCCGAAGCGGACGATGAGGCGTCCCGTCAAAGTTCGTCGGCTCATGTTGTGCACTTGTGCCCAAAGTTGCCCGTCGGCTTTCGGGTCTAAGGGCAACCGCAGTTGCGCTTCCAGACGGGCGTTGCCTGCATCGGGATTTGACCGCACATCCACGACCGTGAGGGGATGGCGCAAAGGCGGCAACCGAAGGGAGCGAAAGGGCTCGCTTTGCGTGTCGGTGATGACGACGAGGCGTTTGACGGCAGCGAGTTGAGTCGTTAGCAACGCATCGGCGGTTTGCAATGCGGGCGTTAAGTCCAAAGCGCGGAAGGTGAGGCGCAAACTCGCTAAGGCTTGGCGGAGGCGTTGCTTGTCGCCCGTGAAGTTGCAAAGGGGTTGAGCGCTTCGGTCGGCGGCGATGAGGGCGATGTCGGCAGGCGTCGTGGCGATGAAGCCTTGACACCAACGGAGGGCGCGTTGCCACCAAGTTTGCGTGCCTTGTCGGGCGTGCAGGCTGAGGGAGTTGTCCACGACGAGGGCGATGGCTGTCGGGGCAGGGGGAAGGGGCAAGGGGACGACGGCGTAAAGGCGCAAGAGGCTGAGCAACGCAAATAACACTGCGCCCGTTCTCAAGGCGAGGAGCAGAAGTTCCCGCAGCCATCGGCGCCCTTGCGCTTGCAAGTTGGCTTCCTGCAAAAAACGGGTCATGGCAAAGGGCACGACTTGTCGGCGCCGTCGCGCCAGCAAGTGAATGAGGATGGGCAAAGTTGCCAAAGCGAGCAATGGCAAAAATTGCGGTTGACCGATTTGCATCGCAACGCCCTCCAAAAGATGCGTGCAAGGATGCTGGCGGGCAAAGACGAAACGAGCCCGCTTTCAAGATGGCACGCTGCATCAGTAGAACTGACCGACGCTGGTGTCTATGAAAGCGCCTTGATTGGAAGTGCCGAAAAGTTGCTGAAAGATGGGGAAGGCTTTGACGACGAAGAAGAAGCGGAACTCCCGCCGCTCGCGGTTGTAGGAGAGCCAAAGTTGGTAGCAATGGAAGTCGCGGGTGAGGCGGATTTGGGTGATGTCCATACGCCGCAGGATGCCACTGTAACCCAACAAAGTTTCCAAACGCCAATGACGGGAGACGCTCCAGTCCAAAAACAGCCGTGCCAAACCCAAGCGTCCTAAGGTGGGCGAATAGCGGAAGGTGAACTCCGAGCGGAAACCGCCGGGCGGAGGGGCGGGTCGCTCTTCGGCGAAGGGCGTCGGTTGGACGCCGTAGTAACTGACGAAAGTGCCGTAGGTGGGGACGCCCAAAGTGGATGGCTTGCTCAAAAGCAATCGTCCCAAGATGTCCTGCCACTTTCCCCGCTCTATGCTGTAGCCCGTTGACAAATCCAGCGCTGCGCCTTGCGAGGGACGCCAGCGCAAGTTGAGTAAGGCGTCGCGATAGAAGTTGTTGCGGATGTCCAAGCCAGTCGTCAGCGACAGGAGGAATTTTTCAGACGGCGAAAGGTTCAAGCGCAAATCCAAGTTTTCGTAGTTGGTGCGTTGGTCGGCGTTGAAGGGGGTGAAACCTCGGTAGCGTTGACGCCAGTAATCCAAATCCAGTCGGCTGTTTTTGCCGAACTCCCAAGCGAAGTTGCCTCGGTAGCCGTAAAGGTATTGCGCCGTGTCGTTGCCGTAGAAGAACTGCTCAAAGAGGGCGCTGTGGGTGAAGGTGAAACCGCCGCCGAGGCGAAGGGTGCGGGAGGGCGTCTCCAAGCGCAAATGCAACCGTTCCGTCGTGAAGGTTTGGGCGGGTTGGTTGAAGGCGACGAAGCGGGGCTCACGCCAGCGAGAGAGGCTGAGGGTCGCAAGGGGCAGCCAAAAGCGGGGTTGGCGGGGACGAAAGGAGAAAGTCATTTCGGGCAAGCGGTCTAAGGCGAAGGAGGTGTCGCCCAAAAATTTGTCGCGGTCTAAGTCCACCCGCTGTTCAAAGCGCAACGCCCAATCCCATTGCTCAGACAATCGTCGGCGAAATTCCACCCGCTCGGTCAACTCTTCGTCCGTCGCCTGTCCGGGTCGGTGGGATTGGCGCAAAGTGCCCAGCAAGTTGAGGGATTGGTTGAGGCTCGTGAGGTTGTGGGAGAAAGTCCAAAGGTTTTCGTCGGTGAAGCCACCGTAGCGGAAGGTGCGCAGGGAAAGTTCCGTCGCACCCCGCAGCCAGTTGCGCCGCAGGCTGATTTGCCGCTGGACGGTGGACGCCACTTGACCACCCAGAAAGGGCGCATTCTGTCGGTCTTCCCAAAGGGCGGTCAACAGCAAGCCTGCAAAAAGGGTCTGCTCGTGGCGCCAAGAGAAAGTCCGTTCCCGCCCGAAGAAGGGGGAGCGTTGCAGGAAAAGGCTCAAGCCACCTTGAAGGTGGCGGAAGTTGTAACTATACTCGGCGCCGTAACCCGTCCCGCGTCGTTGGGAAAGGTCCAGCAACAAGTTCACTGTTTGCTCGCGGGTGTCCAAGAGGCTAACGGTCGTCTTGACGAAAGCGCCGCTGAGTTGGTCGTAGCCGAAATCGGGGGTGAAGGGCAGGCGACTGCGTTGGCGGCGGGGTTTGATGGAGATGGTGTAACGACCGACCCCGAAGATTTTTCGGTTGCCCAAGAAGAAACCGATGTGGCGAAGGACGAGGCGGTCGTTGGGAAGGATTTCCGCTGTTTGCGCCCGAAGGCTGTAATGGGGCGTCGGTCGGTCGCAAGAGGAGAAAATCGCTCGTTCTGCCGCCCAGAGATTTTCCGTGCCGCTGAACCAATCAATGGTCAAGTAGAGGGGTTCGGCGACACCTGCCCCGAAGAAACTCGGTTCCATCGTCGCTTTGCCCCCACCCATCGTCCATCGTCGCCGATTTTCGTCGTAAGTAGCCCGCCCACCGACGAACTCCAAGCCCCGTTGGGAAAGGAGTCGGACGCCTTCGCTGGCTTCCAGCAAGCGTTCCCTTTGTCGGTAACGCAATCGGCGGGTCGTGAGGGTGATGTCGCGATAGAGGAGGCGAATAGTCCCTTGACCGTCGGCGGTTCGCCACTCTTCCGCTTTCGGGTCGTAAAGCAAGGGCAACTCACTTTCCACCCGCACCAAGTTTTCGGGGGACGACGGTCTCGCCCCTTCGTTGGGTTGACAAAAACAGGGCGAGGCAACGGCGAGGCTGAACAAAAGCCAGAGGACAAACCTGACGGTCATCGCACCCGCCACAGCAACCAGACCCCCATCAAACTGAACAGGAAGTTTTGCGACCAAGCGACGAGGAAAGGCGCAAGGCGATACTTTTCGCCAATGACTTCCGACCATCCCATCGCCCCTTGATACAGGAAGACGCCCAAGACAGCGATGAAAAGCCCGGCGAAACTGCCGCTGCGGGCGAAGTGGATGCTCAAGGGGGCTGCCCAAAGGGTCATGACGACGGTCGCTGCGGGGACGGAGAACTTGAAGTGATAGGCGACTTGCAGGTTGTAGGTGTCCATGCCTGCCTTCTCAAAGACGGCGATGCGGTCTTCCAACTCCCGCACCGAAAGTTCAAAGGGTTCTCGTTGGTCTGCCCAGAAGCGTTGCAAATCTTCCTGCAGGTTCAAGATGAGGCGGCGCATGGGTCGTTCGGTGTGGACAAGCAAATCACCCTTGCGGTCGTAAGTGTGGATGATGACATCGTGGAGAACCCATCGGTTGCTGGTCGGGTCTTTCTCGCCCCATTGGGCGGTGATGACTTGCGGGAACGCCCAGTTGCGGGGGTCTTTGCGGTAAATCAAAACGCCCCGCAAGGTGTTGCTGGCTCGGTCCACTTCGCGGACATAAAAGTAAAAGTCGCCGCCGACTTTGAAAAACTTGTCAGGCTCAATGAAGGGCGTCGGGTTGATGAGCAAGAGGCGCTGAAGGATTTCTTTGGCTCGTTGGTTGGCGACGGGGGCGATGCGGTCGTTGAGGAAGAAATCGCCGACAGAAACGAAGACGGAGACGACAAGGAACGGTAGCACCATCCGCTGGACGCTGACGCCGCTCGCCCGCAACGCCATCAACTCCATCTCCCGCCCCATGCGGTTGAGGGCGACGGAAGTGCCCAAAATCATCCCGATGGGGATGGCAAGGACGGCAGCATTCGGCACCAAGTAAACGACCATCAAAAGCAGGTCTTTAGCGGGCAAACCGCGAGCGATGTTTTTGATCGCCCAGTAAAAGTAGTGCCCCGTCAAGACGACGACGAAAAAGAGGACGCCCAGACAAAAGGGCGCTATCATCTCCCGCAGGAAATAGCGGTCCATGCGGGAGACGAAGGGCACCGCTAAGTAAAGCCAACCCCATCGGCGCTCGCTCCCTTGCGTCTCAGGCAACGCCGACGCCAACGGTTGGGTCGGTTTCATCTTGTCCACCTGCCATGACGGCAGCGATGGGCAATGAGGAACTGGCGAACGGCAGCGGGTAGCGAAGGACAAGGGAGGCAAAGGTTCTGCCCGCTACTCGCTGCCGACAAAGGTTAAGGGGGCGTGGGGCACGAGACCGCGTTCGGCAGCCCATTGGAGCAAAGTGACGATGGCTCGTTTGCCCCGTTCGCCCATGTCTGCCGTCAGGTCATTGACATACATGCCGACGAATTGCCCTGCCTTCTCCCTTCCCATCCCTCGCCCAAATTGTTGGGCATAAGCGAGGGCTTCCTCGGGATGCGTCAAGGCATAAGTGATGCTGGCACGCAAATGGCGGGCGACGGTTTGTTGCACTTCCGCTGGCAAATCTTTTCGGATGACATTGACGCCTAAGGGCAGCGGCAGCCCCGTTTCCCTTGCCCACCATTCGCCCAAATCCAACACCTTGACCAACCCCGCATCGGCATAGGTCAACTGCCCTTCGTGGATGAGCAAGCCAAAGGGCACTTCGCCAGACAACACCGCCTCCATGATGCGATCAAAAGGCAGGACGACGAACGGAAACGCCCCCAAGCACAACCGCAACGCCAAAAACGCCGTCGTCAAAGTCCCTGGCACAGCGATGGGCAATCGGCGCAGGGCATGAAGTGGGTAAGGCTTTTGGGCGACGACGATGGGTCCGTAACCGTCGCCCATGCTTGCCCCGCAAGTCAAGATGGCATAACGGCGGGCAAGGTAAGCACAAGCGTGGACAGAAGCGGCGCTGATGTCCAACATGCCCCGCAAAAGCATTTCATTCAGCGTCTGAATGTCGCGCAGCAAGTGTTCATAGCGGATGGGCGTCGTGTCTATCTTGCCATTGGTCATGGCGTAAAACATGAAAGCGTCGTCGGCATCGGGGCTGTGCCCTAAGGTGAGCGTCCATGCCATCATCGGGTCACCCGTCGCAAGTGTGCCACGCCCTTATCGCCGATGGACGGGACAGTGGGCGAAACGGTTGCTCAGCCAGACGAACCCATGCCGACGCTCCACTCGGTGCAATGGCAACCCTTGCAATTCGGGAAGGAAACGGACATGCGTCAGGACATCCACGCGGTGCGGCGTGTTCAACAGGTCGGCAAGTTGGCGACGGTCGTCCACCCGCATCACTTTTCGATGGCTGTAAAAGACGACGCTGGACAAATCCCGCCGATAGACGACGAGCGAATCGCCCCCTCGCAACTGCCGTGCCGATTGTTGGGCGAAATGCTTGAGGGGCAATTGGCGGTAAGCGCCGACGGAAGGGACGAGGGACGAGAAGGCAATGGCATGCCAAAGGCAAAAAAGGGCGCTCACGGCGACGACAAATTGATGGCGGGGAAGCGACACCAACGCCACAGACAAAAGCGCCAACATCGCCATCCCCCAAATGCCCCAACCCAACTGGACAGGTTCACCGCCCGCCAACCGCATCCGCCAGTCAGCGACACTGTTGAGCAGGAAAGGGGCGAGCATCAATGAAAGGGCGAGCAACATCATCGTGACCGCCCAGAACTTTTTGCCGCAGCGTTCCTGAGAAGGCGAGGCAGTAGCAATCCATTCGGTTGTCAAGGCAGCGAGGGCAGGGGTTGACAACAGCACATATTGCGGGTTTTTCGTCTGGGAAAAGGTGAAGAGGGCGACGGGCAAGAGCGCCCAAACGCGCCAGAGGATTTGCCACCCTCTCCCATCGTCTGTCCATCGCCCATTGCCCTTTGCCCCTTGACACATCGCTAACGCCGACCAGGGCAACGCCATCAGGAAAACGGCGGCGGGATAGTAGGCAAGGTGCAGCCAAATCGGCAATTTGGCGCCACCAGCATAGCGCTGGATATTTTCGGCGAAGAGGAATTGCCGAAGGAATTCGCCTTGCGTGCGGAGGGCAACGGCAACATACCAAGGCGCAGCGATGGCAACGAAGAGGAAAAGGCTTAACAGCCACGCCGTTGACTTCGGGAGCCGCAAAGCGTGAGGGTCGTGGCGGGAAAGGATGGCGACAGTGACGGCAACGATCAGGCAGGGCAAAACGAAGCCGACAGGTCCTTTCGTCAGCACCGCCAGACCCATCGCCCCAGCGCCTGTTAGAAGCCATCGTCCATCGCCCACCGTCACGGCGCACCAGAGGGCGAGGATGGCGGCGGTCATGAAGAAGGTCAGCACCATGTCGGTGATGGCGGCGTGGGCGAAAAATTGTGTGCCGACCATCGTCAGCCAGATCAAAGCGGTTAAGATGGCGAGGTCAGCGTTGAGGGCATAACGCATCATCGCCCAAAGCAAAAGGGCAATCCCGACGGCTGCCACGCCCGACCAAAAACGAGCGGCGAACTCATTGACGCCAAAGAGGCGGTAAGCGACGATGATGAGCCAATAAAAGAGCACGGGTTTGGCATAGCGGGGTTGCCCGTTGAAAGTTGGCAACACCCAATCGTCCCGCTCCATCATCTCCCGTGCCGCTTGGGCATAGCGGGGTTCATCGGTGTCAAAGAGGGGCACATTGCCCATTTGCCAAAAGCAAAGGAGGGCAGCGAGGGCGGTCAACAACAAGAGACCGCGCAACATCGTCTCATCCCTGCCTTGCACCGTTGTTGACCGAGTTTCAGGGCTTCCTTTTTCGTGGGCTGAGTGGGCATCCGCCATTTATTGTGCCTTCCCTTTGCAGGACTAACGCCAAAGGAATGCTGCCGTCATGGGCTGACCGAGGGTCAACTGAACGAGGCACATTTTGACAGAGGCACGGCATAATTGGGGCGGCAATCGCTGGCTGTCAGTGAGGAAATTGGAAGTGGCTCTCAGCCACGAAAGGGATGGCATCCATGCGACACATCGCCGATGCAATCCCTGAAGGGGCGCAATCCCTCGCCCGACGATGGGCGATCAATGACCTTGCGCCTTTCGCTTTTGCCCTGCAAGCCCTGACGGCTCTGAGCGATGGGGAAGGACGCCTTTTGGCTTTGGACGGCACGGAGTTTGTGACCATCTTGGCAGCCCGCAATGGGGCGTGGGACGAGCGAACTATCGGCAAAACCGTCGTCCTTCAGGAAGAACCTTTTGCGTGGCGAGCCGTTCGCAAAAAACGGACGGTGGTCGCGCCCTTCGGGTTAGTTCGGGGCACAGAACCCATTGCCCATTGCGCTGCCTTCCTTCCCGCTCCCGTCCCTTTGGTGCTGACGCTGGATTTGCCCCTTTCAGAAGTCCGCCCTGTTGCCCTTTGGCGTTTCCCCCATCGGCTTTTGGCTCAAATCGCCCAGTCGGCTTGGGGCGAGAAAGTGCCAAAGGGGTTGCTTGCGTGGGCTGTTCAGGGTCGGACAGGGGTGACCATTTGGGACGCTTTGGGGCGACGGCGATGGGGCGAAGAGGTGCCCGTTGATTTTCAAGGGTTGCAGGAGGGTTTGACGGTGACGGCGGATGCCGCCTGGCTTCACACGCCCGCTGGCACCGTCGCCCGAAAGCGACAACCTTTTTCGCCCCTGCTGCGGGGTTACGCTTTGCTTCGGTCGGAAGTGCACCATCGGGTCAAAAATGACTTGCAAAGCGTCATCAGTTGGCTTCGCTGGCAAGCCCGAACGACTCCTGTGGAAGCCGCCAAAAGCGTGCTGATGGAGGCGGCAGAACGCTTGAAATCTTTCGCCACTGTCCACGATTTGTTGGCGCGGGAGAGAGGGGAATTTGTTGCCCTGCGGGAATTGATTTGGCAACTGGCGCAAACGGCGATAGAACAAGCCCGTCAAGAGGGCAAGCAAGTGCGGTTCACCTTGATCAGCCCTGAAGTGCGCCTATCGCCCAAGCAAGCCAGCGCCCTTGCCCCCGCCCTGCACGAGGTCTTGCGCAACGCTTGTGAGCACGCTTTCACGGCAGGGCAAGGAGGCACCATCACCGTGCGGGTGACTGAGGAAGGGACGGGATGGTGCATAGAAGTGAGCGATGACGGTCAAGGGTTTGACCCCAAAGCGTTGGATGGGACGACGCTGGGGTTGACAATCGCCCGCAACTTGGTGGAGCAAGATTTGGGGGGCACGATGGAAGTGCATTCGGCGCCCCGACAAGGCACGACCGTTCGGATGCGGTTTCGCCGTTGAGTTAGCAACCGTCAGGACGCAACCGTGAAAATTTTGGAGCGGCTATTAGCCACGAAAAGGCGGTCAGCCACGAAGCGGGAAGGGTGAGAGAAATGGACGACCTTCCGCCCCCAACCCCTGAAACCGAAACGGTTATGGAGCAATTGACAAAGCGGCGGGGTCTCCGTGACGCTTGGTTTTGGGTCTTTGTCGCCCTCATCGTCGTCTTGGGGATTGAAGTTTGGTTTTTGACGCGGGCGTTTTACATCTCGTCGGTCATCACTTCCGACTCCATGAAGCCGACGCTGATGAGGGGCGACCGAGTGTTGGTTCGGCGGCGCCGCTTCTCGCCCTCCGCTTTGCCCCACCGAGGCGCCATCGTGATGTTTCGTGACCCCCGCGACCCTGAAAGCCGATTGATCAAGCGGGTCATCGGGTTGCCCAACGAGGTCGTGACCATCGCTTGGGGGCGAGTTTACATCAACGGCAAGCCCTTGACAGAACCTTACCTCTATCAAGCGACTGACGGTTACTGGCACGGCATCATTCCCAACGACAGCGTGTTCGTGATGGGGGACAACCGCTTTGCCAGCGATGACAGCCGCGATTTCGGTCCCGTCCCTCTGGATAACCTTGAAGGCGAGGTCGTGCTGCGCTATTACCCCTTGAGCCGCTTCGGTCGCTTGCCGTGACGGATTTCAATTTGCCCAAAAGGGGCGATTTCAGTGTGCCCCGTTCCCCGTTGGGCTTGCAACGCACGCAGCAGGCGCTCATAACGGTCGCCGTGCGGGATGAAGGTGAGGCGGCGTCCCGTTTCGGCGTGCTCAAAGTGGATGTCCAAGCGTTCATCGGGCAGGGCGTCGGCGATCAAATCCGCCCACTCAATGGCGACGACACCACCCCGCTCGGCGTAATCCCACAAGCCGATTTGTCGTTGCACTTCGTCAACTGTCAACCCTTGCAGACGGTAGGCGTCCACATGGAACAACGGCAAACGCCCCCGATATTCCCGCACCAACACAAAAGTGGGGCTGATGATGGGCGGGGTGATGCCCAAGCCTTCCGCCAGCCCTTGCACGAAAGTCGTCTTGCCCGTCCCCAACTCGCCCATCAGGCACAAAACTTCGCCACCGCTGAGCAGTGACGCCAGAAGTTTTCCGATGCTTTTCGTCTCCGCTTCGGTGCGCGTCACGATGCCCCACATGGCGCTTCACCTGTCCTTGAACGCCAATTTGCTCAGCCAAAAGCCAAAAAGCGCAGCGATGAAAGCGATGCCGATGCCACTCAAAAATGCCCCGACGGCGAAACTGGACGGGAAGTAAACCCAAAGGACACCGCCTAAATCGGGCAAATGGCAAGCGCGAAAAGAGCCATTGGCGATGGCGACGGGCAATGGACGCCAGCGGTTACCAACTTTCTGGAAAGCACGCCAACTGGGATAAGCGGTGTCGGCAAGGACAAGCCAAACGGGATGGACGGTGTTTAGCCTTCCTGCTGTCACTTTCACCCGCAAGAGGCTATCGGCATCGGCGACGACATGTGCCTGAGCGCTGTCGGGACGATGCGTTGCCGAGGAAGCGGCGATGAACGCCACATCGTCAAGGTGTTGGGGCAATTGGGTGAAGGCGTCATCGGGGTGAAGGACATAACGCACCCGCTGCGGGATGAAGCAACGCTCGCTGATGACCATGCGCTCATCGCTCCCAAAGATAGCACCAACTAATTTCGCCAATCGTTCGGCGTTCTCCGAGGCAATGCGGGAGCGGGGGAGCAAAATCAGGTTGCCGTTTTCGGGCGGGCAAGGGTCGCCATCGCAAAAAAGCGCCAAGACGGTTTTGTGGTGGCGCAAGAGCAAACTGTCGTAGTTGCGAACATCGGCGAAATTGCCTTCCAAAAGCAACACGCCGTTGGGCGGCAAAACCGTTTTGGGCATCCGCACCAAACTCCAATCGTCACCGAGCAACAAAAAACGAACTGGGACGAGGGGCGAGGGACGAGGGACGGAACGGAAAGGGACGGGGGACGAGGGGCGAGGGACGGAACGGATGAAATGGTGCAAACGGTGGGAAGCAAGTTGTAAGGCTTGCATCGTCATTTCTCGGCGAGCCGTCGGCAATTGTTGGGCGGAAAACCAACAAAGTTCGGCAAGGAGCAAGATGGCGACACCGTAACGGAAGGGCAATTGGCGACTGGCGACTGGCAACTGGTTGGCAGTGAGAGAAAAAAGCAGGATGGCGAGGATGCCAGCGAGAATGCCCGTGTTTTGCGTGATGACCATGCCAAGCCAACTTTGCCAATCAAAGTCGGGCACTTGTCGGCTTAGCCACCAACCCACTCCCGCAACCACCATCACGGGCAACAGCATCACCGTCCCAACCGCTACCCACCTGCCAACTCTTCGCCCCGTGCTAATCGCCATTCGCTGTCCGTCTATCGCCATTGCTGCCATCATGCCCAACGCCAATTGACACAAAAAGAGGGCGCGGGACGGCGTGCCCAGTTGCGCAAAGCCAGGGACGAAAAAGTAAAACGGCAAGTTGAACGACGAACCCGAAGCGAGCAAAGCGCCGAGCAAAAACAAAGCGAGGGCGTGAGATAATGACCAATGGCTCAATGACCAATGACCAAATGACCAATGAGGCAATGTCCGATGGCGCAATGACCGATGACCAATGGGCAATGAGGGGCGGGCGGACAAAAGAGCGGCGAGAGAATGCAGGATGGCAAAGAGGGCGAGGGCGCAGATGCCGAAGCCTGCGTAGGCGCAATAGTCGGCGAAACTTTCCTTGCCAAAGTAACTTCCGTCCATCGGGTTGCCAAAAAGGAAGGGCAGCACCATCGTCGCCCAATCGGTCAGCGTCAAGCCCCGTCGGGCGAAGGCTCGGTAGCCATCCCAAGTCGGTGGGGCGTGGCGGTGCGTCAAAGGCGTCAACTCCATCGTCGGCAAAAGTTGGGCGGATGCCAGCAAAAAAGCGGTGGCGACACCGACGACGAAAGTGACGGCAAATCGCCGACGACATTGCCTTTGCGCCCCTTCCACGAAGGCGAAAAGGACGACGGCAAGGAGCGCGTAGAAAGCGATTTGCCCGTGCCCCGCCATCAGCAACATCGCCAACGATGAAGCGAAACCGACAAGCCAACCGATGGAAAGCGAGTTATCGGAATTGTCAAGGGCAAGCGCCAACCGACGCAAGCAAAAAAGGGTGAGGGGTAACCAAGATGCTGTCGCAGGAAGCGTCGGGAGCAAAAGCCACGCCGTTTGAAATGAGCCAAGCCCAAAGGCAGTCGCCCCGACGAGGCTGGACAATCGGGAAAGGGCAAAGGAGCGAAGGAGCAAGTAGGCGCCGAGGAGGGCGAGGAAAGTGTGCAAGAACGCCAACCATGCCATCAACCGCGCAGAGCGAAGGGGCAAGGGAGCGCGGGAAAAGTTTGAGAGCCATTGCCCGACAAAAATGGGGGGATAAAGGCTTTGCGTTTGCGGGTTAGCGAGGAAGGGAAATCCGCAACCGACGCGGTTTGTCCAAAGCGGGAGGCGTCCGCTCGTCAGTTGCCGCATCGCTTCCGTTCGCCACGCCCAAAATTGCCCGATGCCATCCCACCATAAAGCGTTCCAAGGTGTCGGGCGCAAATGGGGTTTCAGTTCAGGGGCGATCAAGGCGAGGTAACCTTCGGGCAAAGGCAATTCGCCCAAAAGAAGGGTGCGCCAATGCGGGATGGTTGACAGGGCAAGGAGGCTGGCTGCGACGAGGAGGTGTCGCCGCATTGTCGTTCACTTGCTCAAGGCGATGAGCAAGACGCCCAGACACACCACGATCAGCCCTGCCGCCCGCAAAGGCGGGATGGCTTCCCGAAAGAGCAGCCACGCCAGCAAAAAGACGATGACCTGATTGGCGGCGACGAAGGGATAGGCGAAACTCAGCCCTTTGCTCCGCACGACCATGACATAAAAAACCGACGAGAGGGCGTAAGCGCCCAAACCCGCCAAGACACCGGGCGAAAGCATCAACCGCATCGCCGTCGCCACCAAACCGCTGCCACCTTCGGCGTTGGTCACGCCGTATTTGATGAGGGCTTGTCCGATGCCGCCCAACAAGGTGGCGATGATGATTTGTGCCAACGGGTCGGAAAGCAAGGTGCGGATGGTCACGGTTGACATCCACCTTCACCTCGCGTTTGTTTCATCCTGCGAAAATGTAACGCATCGGGGCGCCTTGCCGTGCTTTTTCGGGCGCTGACGATTGCCATTTCGCTGTCGCACAATAAGGGTGCATCTCAAAGGAGGCAACAGCACGATGGTTCGGGAAATTTTGCGGAGCATGAAGGTCACCTTTAGCCATCTGTTCAAGCCGAAGGTGACGGTGCAATATCCTGACGAGCCTGTCAAAGTGGCGCCTCGCTTTCGGGGTCGGCACATCTTGCGCCGATGGGACGACGGGCGCGAACGGTGCATCGGCTGCCACCTTTGTTCGGCGGCTTGCCCCGCCGACGCCATCACCGTCATCGCCGAAGACAATCCCCGCGACAACCCCATCTCGCGGGGCGAACGCTACGCGAAGGTCTACCAGATTGACCTGCTGCGCTGCATCTTTTGCGGCTACTGCGAAGACGCTTGCCCCGTCAACGCCATCGTGCTTGGACCCGTCTTTGAGTTATCGGCATATCGGCGGGAAGACTTCATCGTCAACAAGGAAGACTTGCTGGAGCCGCACCCGCGCAGTTTCCAAAAGGACACCTTTTTTGACAGCACCCTTTACGACCGTCCCTATTTGCCCTTGCCGAGTTTGCGGGACACGGAAGCGTTGGTGGAAAATCGGCAGCGGGAGATTGAGGAGGCGGTTCGCAAGGGCACGCCGCCCATCGCCTTGTGAGTGGGCGGTGGGGGAAAAAGATGACGACGCAAAGTTTGGTCATTGCGTGGTTGCTGAGCGCTGTCTTTACTGCTTCGCTCACTTGGTTGCTTTTGCCTTCCCTGCGCCGCCTCAAAGGGGAGACGGTGCGAGAAGATGTTCCCGAACGCCATCGCCTCAAAGCGGGCACACCGACTTTGGGCGGCTTAGCCTTCGTCATCGCTGTGCCCTTGACAACTCTCCTTGTCGCCATCGCTTTCGGCAATCCATCCCTTTTCCCCTTTGCCCTTTGCGGCGGAACGATGGTCAGTTTTGCGGTGTTAGGTTTTGCCGACGATTGGGCGAAGTTGCGGCGGCGAAAGGGATGGCGGACGCAACCGAAGTTAGCGGCTCAAATCGCTTTGGCGCTGCTTTGGGTCGGGTTGGGATGGCGGCTGATGCCATCACCGCCGTTGGGTTTACCCTCGTGGCTTTGGTTTGCCTTCGCCGTTTTGCTATTGCTGGCGACGGTCAATGGGGTGAACATCGCCGATGGCTTGGACGGGTTGGCAGCGGGGTTGACCGCCATCGCTACGATGGCGGTTGCCCTGATTGCCCATCGGCAAGGGCACCAAGAGGCAGCCCTTTTTGCGTTGGCGTTGTGTGGGGGATGTTTTGGCTTTTTGCTTTTCAACCGTTATCCTGCAAAAGTGTTCATGGGTGACACGGGGTCTATGGCGTTAGGGGCGGGATTGGGGATGGCGGCGTTGCTGAGCGGGGCAATTTTGCCCTTCCTCGTCATCGGCGCTGTTTTTTGGATAGAGCAACTGACGGTCGTAATGCAAGTGGCTTACTTCAAATGGACGAAGCGACGCTTTGGCGAGGGGCGACGGCTCTTTCCGATGACACCCATCCATCACGCCTTTGAATTGCGGGGATGGAGCGAGCCGATGATTGTGCTGGTTTTTTGGGCGGCAGGGTTATTGGCGGCGTTGGTCGGCATCAGCCTGCATTGAGGGATTGGCGGATTTCGTCGGGCGATTTCAGCGCCATCACCAATTGGGCTTCGGCGACGAGTTTCTCGCCGACGAAGGCTTGGGCGCTGACATAGCAGATGTTGGCACGAATGGAAGTGACTTCCGCATGGACGGACAATTGGTCGCCGGGGACGACAGGTTGACGGAAGCGCGCCTTTTCCACGCCGACGAGGTAACCCGCCATGTTTTGGTTTTCGGGGGCACTGAGGATGGCGATGCCCCCGACTTGCGCCATGCACTCCAAAATCAGCACGCCCGGCAAGATAGGCACTTCAGGGAAGTGCCCCTGAAAAAACCACTCGTTGACCGTCACGCATTTGACCCCAACGGCTCGTTTGCCCGGCTCCAATTCCGTCACCTTGTCCACCATCAGGAAAGGGAAACGGTGCGCCAACAACTCCTGAATTTGCAGGACACTCAACCCACTTTTCCCTGCAACCATCACGCCTTCGCCTCCTGTGCCACTTGATGCCACAAAGTTTGGCAAAGGCGATGATGCAAGGAATGACCGCTCGCCTTTGCCGTCACCTTCGCCGTCAACCTCCGCCCCAAAAGCATCAAATCGCCCATCAAGTCTAACAACTTGTGACGCGCCAGTTCATCGGGGAAGCGCAAGGGCGAGGAGTAGCGGTCGGGAAAAACGACGAGGGCATTGTCAAAGTTGCCTCCTTTCGCCAGCCCCTGTGCCAACAAAGCGCTCACCTCTTCCCAAAAGCCAAAGGTTCGGGCGGGTGCGATGGCGGTGATGAAATCGTCGGTCCCTTCATCAAAGGTAGCGGTTTGGACACCGACTAACGGGTGGTTGGTGGTGAAAGTGACGGTGGCGGTGAAGCGGTCGCTGGGGGCGACAGTAATAAGAGCGTTGCCGTCTTGGATGGTCACCGTTTCGGTGGGCGAGAAAAGGGGAGCGGGTTCGTTAAGGCAAACGACGCCCGCTTCCTTGAAGGCGTCCACCCAAAGTTGGGCGCTGCCGTCACCGATGGGCAATTCGCTGCCGTCCACTTCCACGAGCAAATTGGTGATGCCCATGCCAAAGCAAGCAGCCAGCAAGTGTTCAACGGTTTGAACCCAAACCCCGTCCTTTGCCAAGACAACTCGCCGACGAGTTTCAGCGACAAAAGGGGTCAGGGCTGGGATTAGGGCACTCCCTTGTTCGTTGTGGACCGAGAAAACAATCCCATGCCCACCTTCGCAGGGATGCAGGAACACTTTCGCTCGTCCCCCGCTGTGCAGTCCGATCCCCTCAACCTTGACACCTTCTCGGATTGTTTTCCTGTTCACAGTTCACCGACCTCTCAGGGCAGTTTCGTAAGCCGCTAATAATTGTTGCAGCGTTCTTTGGGGTGTAAAGGAACGAGCCCGTTCTAACGCCTTTTGGCTCAATTGACGCCGAAGAGATGCGTCTTCCCAAAGAGTGGAAAGGGCTCGAACTATGGCATCGGTATCGTAGGGGTTGACAAGTATGCCTGCATCCCCTACGACTTCAGGTTGCGCACCAGTATTGCCAGCCAGCACGGGTGCGCCGCACGCCATCGCTTCCAACAAAGGTAACCCGAAACCTTCATTGAGCGAAGGAGAAACCAAAGCAATGCAGGCGCTGTAAAGGATGGGCAAATGTTCGTCGGGGACATACTGAAACCACTTGACTCCCGGTTCGCCTTTCAAAATGCGCTTCGTTTCGTCCCAGAAAGGCAAGACAAACCCTGCGATAACCAACTGGGCGTTTGGGTGACGGGCTCGCAATTGGGCGAAGGCGTCCAGCAACCGACCGATGTTTTTGTTGGGCTTCGCCGTCCCGACGAAAAGCAAGAAAGGACCTTCCAGACCGTAAAGTCGCTTCACTGCTTCTGACGCATTTGGGTAGGGTCTCATTCGTTCCTCCGCACAAGGCAAAACGACGCTTATCCGTTCTGGCTCAATGCCCAGTTTGGTGACCAAATCTTTGCGGGTGGCTTCAGAGATGGCGATGAAGTGGTCGGTGCGAAACTTCAGCGAGGGCAAAACGCCTCTCACGATGAACTTTCGGCTCGGTGGGTCTATCAGCGACAGGTCATCCAGCCACATGACATCGCAAACGGTGACAGTGGTTCGGGTTCGCAGAAACTGAAGTAGCGGCGGCACATAACCGAGGTAAAAGTGAACCAAGTCAATTCGGTCTGCAAGTAGCCAAAGGGGCACGACCAACCTCAACCACGCACGACCGCGATAGAAACGCCAACGAACGGAAGATGGGAGTTCTTGCTTGGGAGGGTCTGTGAAGTAGAAATGCCAAGCGTGTCGGTTGGGGACTTGGAGTATCAGTCGGGCGAATTGAGCGCCAACATTTTCAACGCCCGTTCGGTTAGTCTTCTCAAGCGGTCGGGCATCTAAAGCGATGCGTGCCATATTCGTTCACCTTTGTCAATGCAGCATCCTTTTCGTTGCCCAAATTGGGAGGGTTTGAGCCGATGACAATTTTGTTCTATGCGCCGTTGGAAACATTCGCTCAACCAGCAGGCACGGGCGTTTACATCAGCAACCTTCTCAACGCTTTGCTTGAGATTGACCGAAGCAACCGCTACATAGTTTGGCATGGCTGTATGGTGAAAATTCCTTCCCACCTGCAGCCCTTTCATCCTCCCACGAATTTGCGGGATCGGGTAGCGGTGCGGATTTCCCGCTTCCCTACCCGTTTGTTTCACCACCACACCACAAGGGCATTCCTTTGGTGGCTTGGGAGTTTGCCTTTGGCTGATTTGCTTTTCGGCTTCCCTCAAGTCTTCTTCTCGCCCTTCTACCCTTTCATCCCTCATCGCAAAGGGGCTTTGGTGCTCACGGTTTTTGACCTGACGCCGATTACTCTCCCAAACTGTCACTTGCCCACCACGCAACATGTCTCAAAGTTGACGTTGCTTTGGGCAAAGCGGGCGAAGCGAGTTTTGACCTTTTCCGAGGCTGTAAAAGGGCAATTGGTGGACTGGCTTGGTTTTTCGCCAGAACGCATCGTCGTTACGCCGTTAGCGCCTAATGAACAGTTTAAGCCACAGCCGCCTGAGGAAGTAGAACGAGTGCGCCGAAAATATCGCCTGTTTGCCCCATACATCCTTTTCGTCGGGACTGTTGAGCCTCGCAAGAACTTGGTGACACTCGTAAGAGCGTTTGCAGCAGTAGTGAAAGATTTTCCGCACCTCCTCGTGCTCGCTGGGGCAAGGGGCTGGATGAGCGAACCCATTTTCGCTGAGATTGAAAGGCAAGGACTAAAGGACAGGGTCGTTCACCTCGGTTATGTGCCCGCCGAAGATTTGCCCGCTTTGATGAGCGGCGCTGAAGTTTTCGTCTATCCGTCGTTGGGTGAAGGTTTTGGGTTGCCGCCTTTAGAAGCGATGGCGTGCGGGACGCCTGTCCTTTGCAGCGATGCCCCCGCCCTCCCTGAAGTCGTCGGGGACGCCGCCATCACTCTCCCCCCTACGGAAGTCACCGCTTGGACGGAGGCAATTCAAAATTTGCTGAGCGACCGAGATTTGCGGGAAGCCTTAGGGCAAAAGGGGTTAGAGCGCGCCCGCCAATTTTCATGGGGAGAAACGGCAAGGCGGACTTTACGAGCCTTTGAGGCGGCTGTTACCTCTCCGTAAGGGGGCGAGTTGGTTGCTTGCTCAAGGCTTTCGCGTCGGCTTTGATGCCCGCCCACTGGTTGCCCGTTGGACGGGGATGCGCACCTACACGGTGCATTTGGTGGGGGAATTGCTAAAGATCGCCCCCGAACTGGAGGCATGGCTCTATTTTCACTCTGGCGAACCAGATAAGGGGGTGCCATCTCATCCCCGCCTGCGATGGCGGAAGGTGGCAGCCCCGTTCGGATGGTGGTGGACTTTGTTCCAATTGCCTGCCGTCCTTCAGCGAGAAGGCATTGCCCTCTTTCATGCCGACTACCTCGTCCCGCCCCTTGCCCCTTGCCCGACGATTGTGACGATGCATGACGCCATTTCGGCGATGTTTTTAGAGCCTTCTGGTCTTCGGGCTCGCCTTGTCACCAATTTCCTCAGCCTTCTTTCGGTGCACCGATCGCGCTTCGTCCTGGTGCCCTCGGCGAGTGCCAAACGGGATGTCTGTCGCCTTTTTCGGGTTGCCCCTGAAAAAGTCGTCGTCACCCCTTACGGTGTCTCAGAGCAGTTTCAGCCTATGCCAAAGGAGGAAGCGCGTCGGCGAGCAGCCCGACAATGGGGGATTGAGGGGCGGTTCGTTTTGACCGTCAACTTTTTTCGCCCCCGCAAAAATGCCCCCATCCTTGCCGCTGCCTTTCGGGAACTGCGGAAGCGCAAAGTCTCCATAGATTGGCTCGTCTTTGTCGGCGTTGCCCCCGACCCACTAAAGCAGCGTCTCGTCCAAGTCGCCGCCGAGGTCTCTGACCGCCTGATCTTCACGGGATATGTGCCCGACGACGCCTTGCCCCTCCTTTACAACGCCGCCGAGGTTTTCGCCTTTCCATCCCGCTATGAAGGATTTGGGCTTCCCGTTTTGGAGGCGATGGCGTGTGGGACGCCCGTCGTGGCGGGGGATGCGCCAGCGGTCAACGAAATCGTCGGCGATGCGGCTCTCTTGGTGCCGCCGAACGATTGGCGGGCGTTGGCTGACGCCATAGAGCGGGTTCTGACCGACCCCCTTCTCGCTGAACGCCTTCGCCATCAAGGGTTTCGTCAAGCGGCATCCTTCCCTTGGTCTCGCACCGCCACCTTGACTTACCGAGTTTACCAAGCCGCTCTCCGTCGGCTATAATCCCTAACGCACTCGCAAGGAGAGGAGGGTTGACCGTGATTCGGGTGCAAGCCATCCGCGTTACCAAAGACCAGTTTGGTAATCCCGTCGTCGTCTTGGGTGACCCAGAGAC
>Ga0079997_115080_pt1 | contig 20702 bp, 20 predicted proteins | sample PerSpoCPS_CMetaG_FD_69200 | JGI IMG/M metagenome (GOLD analysis project Ga0079997, IMG submission 69200) | Archaeal communities from Yellowstone National Park, Wyoming, USA - Perpetual Spouter C (PS_C) MetaG (SPADES assembly) (version 2) | ecosystem: Environmental > Aquatic > Thermal springs >... | reverse complement strand
AGGTGGAGGGCATGGATGGCGACTTTTGGGTGGCTTACGATAACTTTCAACTCCCTCTCTCGGGATCACGTCCTTGGACCGAAAGAGATCAAAGAAGTTGAGATTGAGGACTTTCAACTCCTTCTCTCGGGATCACAAGTCCTGGCTGCAGACCCTCAGGCGAAGAAAGCTCGATATCTTTCAACTCCCTCTCTCGGGATCACTAAGGGTCGCCGTGGAGGAGTTCCTAAAGACTTTCAACTCCCTCTCTCGGGATCACAAGGTGGAGGGCATGGATGGCGACTTTTGGGTGGCTTACGATAACTTTCAACTCCCTCTCTCGGGATCACGTCCTTGGACCGAAAGAGATCAAAGAAGTTGAGATTGAGGACTTTCAACTCCCTCTCTCGGGATCACATCACCAATCGAACTCCGGGAACAGGGACTACTACGTCGAGGGCGCTTTCAACTCCCTCTCTCGGGATCACTCACGTGCTGAAAGAGCTCGTTAAGGATGATGAGCGCGCCCTGAAGACTTTCAACTCCCTCTCTCGGGATCACGGGAATTCCTGAAGAAGCATCGTTGCCATAAGGTGAGCGGGTGACTTTCAACTCCCTCTCTCGGGATCACGAGATTATGAATGACGACATCCGCGTGCAGGCGCATCTTGCTACCTTTCAACTCCCTCTCTCGGGATCACCTACCGTTACGGGTGGGGTCCTGTGCCGGGCGACATCAGGTATGCTACTCTTTCAACTCCCTCTCTCGGGATCACCTCGCTCAGGAGCTGAACGAGGTCCTTTTCCTCCTCCGACCTTTCAACTCCCTCTCTCGGGATCACGTACGGTGTCAAAAAGATCAAGATCCGCGTTTTCTACAATCCGCATCTTTCAACTCCCTCTCTCGGGATCACGATCACGAGCACGGCATAGCGGTGGTTGCCGTTCACGATCAGATAGCTTTCAACTCCCTCTCTCGGGATCACAGGAAGAGGACCTTCGCCAAGCCCAGCATACCTAAGCCTATTGAGCTTTCAACTCCCTCTCTCGGGATCACCGAGCCCGATTCCGGGATTTTCCGTCTCTCCGCGGCTTTCTGCCGCGGCACCCCTTCGCACAAATGATTTCTAAGACCACTATTTGGATATATCGTTTCGCCCCTTTATAAGGGGTTTATAAGGCAGATCTCGCTGTACTTTTGCCACCTGGTGCACTTTGTTTGTTCCGCAAAAATCGTCCCACAAAAATTGCGAAAGCCACGACTTTGGGAATAGGACGCCCGGCACCGAAAGATCCCACAGCCGAAGACAGTCCAGACACCGAATGGGCAGGACGAAACGTGAGAGATGTGGGAAGGCGTCTCGCTCTCATCGGCCTCAGAGCCTCTTACTGGGCTTGTTCTCCGATGGGTCAAGAGCACCAGCACGATACATCAGTCATCGCGAGTGACGTGGAGAAAGTGAGGTTGAAAGACGCCCGCTAGCTTATATGCAACCCGCCGCATTTTCTAACGATCAGGTTTGTCAGCCCAATTCGGGAAGGTGGTTGTGATAGGAGCGGGAACGATGGGCCACGGAATAGCCCAAGTCGCTGCGATGTCAGGATACAGCGTCACCATGGTCGACATCTCCGAAGAGATCCTCGGGAAGGCCCTGGAGAGGATAAGGTGGAGCCTTAGCAAGTTCGCAGAGCGCGGTAGGGTCAGACCTGATGACGTGGAGAGGGTCCTGAAGAGGATTAGCACGACCACCGATCTAGAGTCGGCCTGCTCGGACGCGGACGTGGTGATCGAGGCGGTCTTCGAGGACCTCAACGTCAAGCTCGACACTTGGAGGAGGGCCAGCAGGGCTGCGCGTGGGGCCAGGGTCCTCGGGACCAACACCAGCTCGATCCCCATAGACGAGCTCCAGGCCGCCGTCGAAGGCCCAGAGAGGTTCCTCGGAATCCACTTCTTCAACCCGCCTCAGCTGATGCAGCTGGTCGAGGTCATCGTCGGCAGCAGGACCAGCGAAGAGACGAGGAGGCTCGCCACCGAGTTCGCCAGGTCGCTCGGGAAGACCGTCGTCACCGTCAAGCGGGACGTCCCCGGGTTCATAGTCAACAGGGTCCTCACGAGGTTCTTCGAGGCAGCGTGCCATCTGGTCGAGAAGGGAAGGTACACGCCGGTCCAGATCGATTCGGCCCTGAAGTACAGAGCTGGATTCCCGATGGGGGCCTTCGAGCTTGCGGACTACGTAGGCATCGACGTTGCCTACAGCGTCTCAAAGGTCATAGCGGAGCGCGACAGGACCTTCAGGCCCATAGAGCTCCTCAGGAGGTACGTGGAGAGGGGCGAGCTGGGCGCGAAGACGGGAAAGGGTTTCTACGAGTGGCCGGGTGGTGCGCGGCCGACGATACCTCAGGACGTCGGGAAGGACGTCGACATCTGGTACTTGATAATCCCGGGAATGAACGAGGCGGCACGATTGGTCGAGCAGGGCATAGCTACACACGAGGACGTCGAGACCGCCATGAAGCTCGGCCTCAACCTCCCCCGCGGTGTGCTGGGATACGCAACCGAGCTGACTCCGGAAAAGGTCAGATCCGTCCTCTCGGATCTGAGGGCCGATCTCGGCGAGGGCTACGAACCTTCTCCCTACCTGCTCTCGCTCGTCGCGCAGCCCAGACCTGCAGCCGCCAAGTACGAGGAGATAGAGGTGAGGAAGGAGCCTCCGATAGGCTGGATCGTGCTGAACAGGCCTCACCGCCTCAACGCCATCTCTCCCAAGATGATCGAGGAGCTGGAGGACGCAGTAGACGAGCTTTCCGCAGACCGTTCCGTCAGGGTGATAGTGATCACTGGTTCAGGCGGTAGGGCGTTCTCGGCCGGTGCCGACATCACGGCCTTCTCCGAGATCCTGTCGACCGAGAGCAAGGTGCCGATGGCCCTGAAGTTCTCCCTCAAGTTCAACGACCTCCTCCGCAAGCTCGAGAGGACGCCTAAGCCGGTCGTTGCCGCGATAGACGGATACGCCCTAGGTGGTGGCCTTGAGCTGGCGCTCGCCTGCGACTTCAGGATCGCCTCCGACAGGTCGGAGGTCGGTCAGCCCGAGATCAGGCTCGGCCTCATCCCTGGAGGCGGTGCGACCCAACGCCTCACCAGGCTCATAGGTCCCTCAAGGGCTAAGCAGGTCATTTTCTTCGGCGACCGGATCAAGGCAGACGAAGCGCTCAGGTTGGGCATCCTCGACAAAGTGGTGCCTGCTGAGAGCTTCGAGCGCGAGGTGAGGGAGTTCGCTGCGAGGTTGGCCGAGTTGCCCCCGATAGCTCTGGCGGCCGCGAAGGAGGCCATCAACACGGCGCTCAACGTCTCGATCGACGACGGCCTGCGTTACGAGTCGAGCCTGTTCGCCCACCTCTTCTCGACGAAGGACCTGGCCGAGGGGATATCTGCATTCTTCTCGAAGAGGAAGCCGGAGTTCAAGGGCGAGTGAGGGTTCCACTCAAGCGACCGATGTTCTCCAAATCTGAAAGAAATAGAAGGGTACTGGTTTTGGAGGGCACTCAGGACTTCAGGAGCGATGCAGCCTCTTCCCTCAGCACCCTCCTCAGCACCTTGCCCGTCATGCTGACGGGTAGCTCTTCCTTGAAGAAGATCCTGTACGGTACCTGGAACGGCGCGAGGTTCTGCTTGCACCACTCCATCAGGTCCTCTTCCTTCACCTTTCCCCTGTACTCAGGCTTCAGCACCACGAACATAACCACCCTCTCGCCGACCTCGACGTCAGGTACGCCTACCACGCCGACCGCCTGGACCGCCTCGTGCTTTAGCACGACGTTCTCGACCTCAGCGGGATAAATCGACCATCCCTTGTACTTGATCAGGTCTTTCTTCCGCTCTATGATGTAGAAGTACCCCTCCTCGTCGACCTTCGCTATGTCGCCGGTCCTGAACCAACGCCTCCCGAAGAGGGTGAAGAACGCGGCCCTATTGGCATCGGGGTCTTCGAGGTAGCCGTCCATGACCTGAGGCCCTGATATCGCGAGTTCTCCCTCCTGCCCCACGCCGACCGGTACGTTGGCGTCGAGCTTGAAGACCCAAGCCATTGTGCTCGGGACGGGCAGTCCTATCGATCCCAGCTTCACCTTCTTGGGCGGATTGAGGTGGGTGACAGGGCTCGTCTCGGTGAGGCCGTAACCTTCGGTTATCCTTATCCCGGTAGCGCTCTCGAACCGCTTGGCTATCTCCACGTGGAGCTTGTCGGCACCTGAGACGCAGAGCTTTACGTGAGAGAATATCTCCTTCCTGAAGCGCGGCGAGGAGATCATAGCGTTGTAAAGTGCAGGGACGCCGAAGATGATCGTGATCCTGTACCGTTCTATCAGGTCTAGGATCTCGTCGACGTTGGGCCTCGGTAACACAACCATCTTGAAGCCGAAGCTGAGGCTGATGCCCATGATCGCTGTCTGTCCGTAGATGTGGAAGAACGGGAGCACAGCAAGCACGGTCTCGCCTTCCGAAAGGACGGTCTTGGCGACCTCGTAGCTCTGGTGGATGTTCGCGACGAGGTTTCTGTGTGTGAGGACGGCTCCCTTCGGAAGGCCGGTGGTGCCGCTGGTGAAGCAGATCGCTGCAGGCGTCGAGGCCGGATCGACCCTCGCTACCTCGTCCTTCGATATCGGCCTGCTGGAGAGGACGCGCCTGTAGCTCTCGACCATGACGTCCCTCTTGACCGGTTTGGAAGGAACCTTCCTCAGGAGCTTCCCCAAGATCCTTTTAGCAGGCGGGAGGTGATCGGCGATGTTCGATACGATCACCTTCTCGACCGATGTGCCCTCCACGGCCTTCAGGACCTCGTCGTGGAAGAGGTCGAGCGTGAAGACCGCCTTCGCCCTGCTCTTCCCCAGCATGTAGCTGATCTCCCCTGCCTTGTACAGCGGGTTGATCGGTACGACCGCAGCTCCGGTCATCAGGGTGCCGAAGTAGGCGGCGATGAACTGCGGTGAGTTGGGCAGCACCAGCGAGACCCTGTCGCCCTCCCTCACGCCGATCGACCTGAGGTACCCGGCGACCCGAAGTGCGCTGTCGAGGATCTGCCCGTAGGTGAACTCGGAACCGGCGAAGATCACGGCCACCTTGTTCGACCTCTTCTCTGCCGACTCGAGGAAGAGCTCGTGGTACCCCTTCTCTGGCACCTCTATTTCGGGCCTTATGTCTTCCGGATAGGATTTGATCCAGAACCTGTTGATGATGAGTTCATCTACTGTCGCCATCTCTCCTTGGCTACTCAGTATCAACGACCTGCTATAAGCGTTTTCGACGTGTAACGTCAAGCCAGGTTGTCCTTGTTCTCCCTCTATCCTCCGACGATCTCTAGGATCTGCTGCATGAGCCGGACGTTGCTCGCAGCGATCAAGGGGTAACGGTTCCTGGTGACGAGCTCCATCTCATCCGTGTCGGTGCCGCCAGCCCACAGCGGGCATCCCAGCCTTTTGAGGACGTACATCCCGGGGACTATGTCGAAGACCCTCATCTCCGGTGTCAGGCAGACATAGGCATCGAGCACTCCCAGCGCAATCTGCTCCAGCTCGACGAGCGACGAACCGAGGTTCCTGACGTGCTTGAGGTTCCGGAGTATCGCAAGATACCTTTCCAGATCCTTCGGCCCCCTCTTGGCCGCCCTGTAATCGAGGGTCACCACAGACTCCTTGAGGTCCTCGACGCCAGAGGGTCCCTTCGCGCCCTCGGGTAGCTCCACGCCGTCGTCGGCCGCCAGCACAAGTTCCCCGCTGTAGAAGTCCAGCACACCTGCCGCGAATACGTCCCGGAACCTGGGAGAGGACGAGATGGCTATGCCGGCACCGAAGTGCCTGAGCTTCCGCTTCATGTTGGTGCTGCCGTCGACCGGATCGATCAGTACCACCAGCTCCTCCTGCTCCGCCCTGATTATGCCAGACTCCTCGGTGACGACCGTGCACCTTCGAAGGTCGATCGACTTCGCCAGCTCCCTCAATATGGCCTCTTCGCACATCAGATCGGCAACCATCGCCAAGTCGCCGAAGCTCCCTCGCCTGACCCTTTGAGTGGCGGTCCCCTTTCTCTCCAGCTCTCGGTAGACCTCCATAGCTCTCATCAACGCGGACCTGATCAGTTCACCCGGCTCCACCGGCTCTCGCCCTCCTCCTCACCCCCTTCGCCTCGAGTGCCCTTTTAACGTGCGAGAAGAGGATCGGGTACCTCTTCGCCAGCTCCGCCTCAACGAGCTTCGCTAGCTCGCTGCTGATGCTGAACCTCGGCTGGGTGTTCTTCAGGTAGTTAAGGACCGCAGCGGCGACCGGCGAGTAAAAGGCCAATCTCGGTTGAGAGACCGCCTGAGAGACGCTCACCAGGACCGCCTTCCTGTCGATCTGCGCCCTCGCCCCGGCTTCCGGGCCCCTCCCTTTCCCCCTGTCCGTCCGCTCAGCTGACCCCTTCTGCCGCTCACCTGACCCCCTCTGGGGTCTACTTGGCATGCGACCCTAAGGCTTTGGCTAGTTTTAAGGTTAACCATCTACCGTAGAAGGTAAACCACCAAACAGCTGACATCCACCTAATTCGATCTGGACAGGTTTATCAATCCAGACACATTCCCCCAACCGATTCGCAATTGTGGGGGTGCGATCAGCCGCGATGAATCCCAAAACTTTAAATGAGGATTTGGCTTATTGAAGCCCTGTTTTCACGGTGAGACAGTTAACTCGCTTAAGACTGGATTATCGAATCTGAAAAACTTTTAAGTAATGAGGAGGATCGTCTAAAACAGATAGTTATGAATTAACTCGAACTTTCGGCAAGATGGGGACTCTCTATGCGTATGGCTTAAAGGTAAATCGTTAATGTTTTGATGTTTAAGATCAAACATCAAAGGTTTACCTTTGATGAACAAGTCAACCTAGAGGTTCCTGCGAGGAGACCCTAGTTGCGATAGGGGGCCAGGAAATGGCGGGGAAAGGCGGCAGAGGGGCTTAGGTCGCGAAGTGAGCTGAGAGGGCTGCACCTGAAAGGCTGTGACGTACAATTTATAAGAAAACTTCGCAGAGCACCGGTGACAAGGAAGAAGTTGGACAGGCTCAGTCCAGCAGGAACACAAAAGATGCTTAGGCATGACGTGGAACATATCGTAGGCAAACACGTCTACGGAAACCTCTACGGCTGCGACGCCGAGGCGCTGGCCGACGAGCAACTCATTGTCCGCGTGGTCAGGGAGGCCGTGAAGGTGGCCAAAGCGACGCTGATGGAGGTCAAGAGCTGGAAGGTCGAGGGGGTGAAGGGAGGCGTCTCGGTGTTGGCGCTGATCACGGAGAGCCACATCGCCGTCCACACCTGGCCCATGTACAAGTACGCGGCTGTAGACGTCTTCACCTGCGGGGACCACAGCGACCCGAAGGCGGCCTTCGAGCACATCGTGAAGGCCCTCAAGCCGAAGTGGGTCGTCCAGCACTACGCCGACAGGTCGTCATTGATGACGTCCAGCTGGGAGCCGAGCGAGGGATCATACGAGGAAAGAGCTGGAGTATGACCTAAAGCGAGTGCCCCCGGAATACCCCTCCAATTTTTTACGTCAAAGCGCTCTCCTTTCCCACGACAGGCTATGATCCTCTCGGACTTCGACCTATGGAACTACATCAGGAGCGGAAGGCTCAGGGTCGAGCCGATTTTCGAGGACACGGTCAGGGAGAACGGACTAGACCTCAGGATCGGCAGCGAGATAGCGAGGCTCAGGAGCACTGATAAGGTCCTGGACACCATGGACGGGGACGTCTCGGAGTTCTACCAGATCGAGCGTGGCGACTCCTTCGTGATAAGACCCAGGGAGCACGTCCTCCTCCACACGATAGAGTACCTCTCGATGCCGAAGGACCTGATGGGGTTCGTGAACCTGAGGAGCACCTTCGCAAGGTTAGGCCTCTCGATACCGCCGACGATAATCGACGCCAACTTCGAGGGCCAGCTGACGATCGAGATGGTGGGAGGAGAGTTTCCGGTCAAACTCCATGCAGGGCAGAGGTTCCTCCACGTGGTCTTCGCGAAGCTGACATCAGAGGTCGAGAGGCCGTACCACGGAAGGTATCAGGGACAGAGAGGGGTGAGGCTACCGGAGCTGGTGAAAGGCTCGTGAACTGGGAGGAGGTGTCGCCTCAGTAGCCAGCCTCGGTCGCACACGTATCTCTAGGAGGTCATGGGCAATTATGACCCTCCCCTTGAAAGAGGGTCTGAGGGCAGCCACGATCTCGTGCTCCCTTCCTGTCCAGGCCGGGGAGAGGTGGGTGACCACGAGCTGCTTAGGTGCAGCCCTTGAAGCCACCTCAGCCAGCCCCTTCTCCGATGAGTGCTTTCCCATGAGCGCCTCAGAAGGAAAGGTGCACTCGTGGATCAGCAGGTCTGTTCCCGATGCGAGCTCGACGAGAGACGTGGTAGGTGCGGTGTCGCCGGAGTAAGTCACGGAGAGGTCTCCGATGTTAACCCTGACGGCGTAACCGTTCGGATGATCGACCTCGGCGAAGCGAAGCACAGCGTCCCCTATCCGGAGCTCCTTCTTGTCTCCGATCTCAACAGGTTCCACGAGCCTGAGAGCTCTGTTCCACTCGCCGACGTAGCTGTGATACGGGTTGCGATCTAAAACCGCCTCGAGGAATTGGACGAGTCCTGGAGGGCCGATGAGCGTGAGGGGCCTTTCTGGCCTCCTCGGGTAGCCCAGTTTGTCGGCGGCGAGCGACGAGATCAGGTCCGGAAGGTCTGAGGTGTGGTCGACATGGAAGTGAGAGAGGAAGACCGCGTCGAGCTCGGTCGCGTCGATTCCTGCGCTGAACAACTTCTGGACTATTGAGGGGCCGCAGTCCAACAGCAGCTTGAGCCCTCCGATTTCCAGGAGGATCCCGGCTCCGTACCTCCTTGGACCGGGCTTCAGGGTACCAGTCCCCAGCATCAGCACCCTGCCAGATGCCTCGTCACTCCTCAGCCCCCTTCACCTTCCTCACGACCCTGACGCTGACCAGCTCCGTCACCGGATACTGACCGGCCTCGTCCTTCTCGTACTGCTTCACGGCGTCCCAGACGTTGAGGAGCGCTCCCGCAACGGCCATGAGGGCCTCCATCTCAACGCCCGTCTGCTCAACCGCCCTGACGGTGGCCCTCGCACGAACGAACGACCTCTCCTCGTCGAGTGTGACCTCCACGTTGACCGACTCGAGCCTGATGGGATGGCAAAGCGGCAGGATCCTCGGCGTCTCCTTAGCGGCGATTATCCCTCCCAACTGAGCCAGCTGGACAGGGTCACCCTTCTCGACCAGTCCCCTCTTGATCCTCTCGATCGTCTCGGGCCTGAGACGGAGGTAACCCTCGGCGACCGCCTCCCTCACGACGAAAGGCTTGTGAGATATGTCGACCTGCCTCATCGTTCCGCTAGCATCGGACGGCTTGATGTGGTATAAGGGTATCCCGGAGTGAGGAACGCGGCTGTGCGGTTCGGGTCACACCTTAACCCCTGATCAGCGCCCTCCTGAGGAGCTGGATAGCCAACGCCGGATCGACTCCCTTCGGACAGACCTGACTGCAGGAGCCAGCGAAGTGGCAACGCCAGATCCCTCTGGCTCTGTTGACGATCTCGAGCCTCTCTTTCCCTCCCTGATCCCTCGTATCGGCGTAGAACCTGTAAAGCCAAGCTAGAGCCTGAGGACCTGGGAAATCAGGGAGCGCGGTCACGACAGGGCAGGCTGAGTAGCAGAGACCGCAGGAGATGCAGTACGAGAACTGGATGTACCTTTCGAGCTCGGCGTCGCTCTGCAGGTACTGCCCAGTCGGGTTCTCCTGCTCCTCGACGTCCAGCCTGATCAGCCAAGGCTTCACCGACCTGTGCTTGGCGAAGAAGGTGCTGAAATCTGTGACCAGGTCCCTTACGAGTGGGTGGTTCGGCAACGGCTCCACCTTGATCGTCCTCCCGAGCTCGGAGACCTGGGTGAAGCAGGCAAGACGGGGCAGACCGTTGACCTTCATGCCGCAGGAACCACAGATCCCCATCCTGCAGGAGTACCTGATAGCGAGGGTGTGGTCGATCCGCTCCTTGATGTAAAGGAGGCCGTCGAGGACCGTCATGCCTCTCCTGTAGGGCACCTCGTAGGAGGCGTACCAGGGCTTCCCTCCAGCGGAGGGGTCGTGCCTGAAGACGGTGAAGACGACCTTCCCTTCCATCCCCGACTCACCTTATGCTGTAAGCTATGAGGATGGTCCTGGTGCCGTAAACCACGAGAAAGACGCCCAGCGCGATCAGCAGCCATTTGGCAGCCCTCATGACCCTCTCGTCCGGTATCAGCTCCATGATTATGACCCTGATGCCGTTCATCGCGTGGAACGTCGTGAAGACCAGGAGGAGCCAGAGCGTCGATGCGAGGAGCGCGTTCCTGTAAACGCTCAGTATCGCGAACGGGTGGTTGTCGAAGAGCATCGTCGTCTCCCATATCGTCTGGTCGAGCGGGACTGTGAAGAAGACGACCCAGATGTGGACCGCTCCGGTGATGAGGATGCCTAGGCCCGTGACGTAATGTAAAAGCATGAGCCTCCGCTCGCTCACCTCGCGAACACCCCCATCAAGGCGTTCAGGCTGTAGACGACCGCGAAGACGGCCAGAGCTATCGATAACCAGAAGATTGCCCTCTGAAGCGTCGAGAAAGACCTCGGCGGTGCCTCAGGCTCGACCCTGGATGGTCTGCCGAGTGTGATGCCGAAGTGGGCGAGCGTCAGCCGGAGACCGTTTATCGCGTGGAAGGCCACCATCCAGCCGATGACCACGAGCCCCACGTCGAATATGGGGTTGTGGAGGAACTCCTTGACGTGTTCGTAGTAGGCCTTGGCGAAGTCGTAAGGTGGCACGTACCAGACGGTCGGGCCGCCGATGAAGTTGCCGGTCTCTATGACGTGCAGAACGAAGTAGAGGGTGACGACGACACCTGTCACGCGCTGGAGCGTGTAGCTCCACCTCTCCACGGAGTACCTGACGGGAACGAGCATCGTCTTCAGAACCGTGACGGTCGAAGAGGGGCGTTGGATGCGCGAGTTCTGACCACTGCCCTGACGGCTCACGTGGTGAAGTACCGTCCCTCGCGGATATAGGTGTGACGAGTCCTGCGGCGGCTTGCGTCGTTGTCGACCGAGGGTCTGCAGCTTTCACGTCGGCCCACACTCAAAATTGAAAACGGACTGACTGCCTTCGCGGGGTGGCGGTGTTTCCCCTAATATACTGGCTAACGGAATTGTTGCACGTGGGGATCGAGGCTCCTGCCGGAAGGACTGTACGGGTCGTCGAGCAGAGGGGCCAGCTGATCTACCAATACCCCATGGTGATCACGGACATCATTCCGGAGACCGAACTCGCTAAGACCTACATCTTCAAGAACGTCGGCGACAGGAGGATCTTCGACTACCACCCAGGGCAGGACGTGAAGCTCTATTTCGACACCCCGCTGAAGAAGGGCGACTTCAGGTTCTATTCCATAGCCGGATCGCCCACGAGGACCGACGGCTACTTCGAGCTGATGATAAAGAGCGAGGGCGGGACGTTCGCGCCCTACTTCCACCAGCTGGCGAAGGTGGGAGACCTCGTGATCGTCGAGGGGCCCTACGGAAGGTTCCTCAGGAAGGCGCTCAATATGATCGAAGAGGGCAGGCTGAAGACCGTGGTCTTCCTCGCGGCGTCGAGCGGCATAGTGCCGTTCAAGTGCTTCATCGAGTACGCGATCGACAAGAAGCTCAACACCTCTATCCACCTCTTTTACGTCAACAGGACGAGGAAGGACTTCATCTACAGGAGGCTGATGCCGAGGCTCTTGGACGAGTACAAGGACCTCCACCTGCTGGTGAACTTCACGAGGGAGCACGACGTCTCGAGGGAGGAGATAATCCAGGACCTCTTCGGAGGCGACGACAGGAACGGTAGGGTCGTCACTATTCTGGGTCGCCACATCCTCTTCGACGACATAAGGGAGTTCGTTCCGGACTGGGATGGCGCGTACTACGGCATATGCGGCGGTGCGCGGTTCATAGCTGGCGACAGGGAGAAGGGCGTCGACGGGATGCTCCAGAAGCTCGAGAAGGGAGGCGTCAGCAGGACGATGGTCGAGATCGATTCCTTCGGCACAGGATGACCGTCGGCTCTAAGGCGCCGGCGCTGTGATGTCGGCTATGTCGATCTGGTCCTCAGCTATCCGCCTCAACTCGTTCACGATCGCGAGGAGCCTCTGATCGCCCTGAACGCCAGGAGTTACCTCCAGCTCGGCGAGCGACCTGATAATAGTGGAGATCTCGGCGATCACCTCCTCTGCCATCTGGACCTGGTACCCCATGAACGAGGCGAAGGCCCTGTTCTGGGTCGAGACCAGTTGCCTCGCTCTTTCGGAGACGTCCCTGAGGACGTCAGGACTCGGCTTCGGTAGGGCATTCGATACGATCAGCTCCGATATCCTCACTAGCCGGTCGCCGATGTCCTCGACGAACTTCGCAACCAGCCTCAGGTCGAGGAGCCTGACCGTTGGGAGGCGCCCTGACCTCGCGTAGGCCCTTATCGCCCTGACGAGGGTGAAGTAGTGGCGGTCGATCTCCTCGTCCATCATGATGGCGACCCTTGCCCTGTCGGCGCTCCACTCCGCTATCGCCTCGGCCACGATCTCGATGTTGTTGGCGACCAGCGCGTTCTGTCGACTCGCGACCTTCTCGGGCTCAACCGCTGACGTGTCGAGCAGGACCTGTATCTCGATCTCGTTGTTGCTCTCCGAGACGACCTCGGCCCCCGTCAGACCCCTCACGGTCCTCCTCACCACCTCCCTGTCGGTGCTCGAGAGAGGCTCCTCAGACCTCAGCACGATCCTGTCGTACCCAGCAAGGTACGCTGCCGTTATCTCCCTCCTGAGGGTCGCTCCGACCCCGATGACCTTGGTGGTCTGGACTGCGGCCCTCTGCCCCGAAATTACTGGCCTGAGGAGCAACGACCCGTCGCTCTGGACCTCGATCAGCACCGGATCCCCGGGCTCCAGCGAATTGCTCTTGGCCCACTCCTTCGGCAGGACGACCGCGAAAGACCTCCGGCCCACCGAGGTCAACGTCCTCCTGTAAACGGTCTTCATCCTCCCAGACTTTGGGACGCCCTCAATTGAGCGTTTGCCGGCCCTTGACCTGATGGGAGCAACAACATAAATTTGCCGAAATGAGGTATGACGGAAGAGTTGCGATGCACAAGCTCGACGAGACGAAGCTGAAGCTCTTGGCCCTCGAGACGTTGAGGGCGCTGAGGCAGAGGTACCAGCTGAAGGAGCTGGCCGAGAGGCTGGGGATCCAGGTATCGGTCCTGAGCAGGTACGTCCACGGCAAGGTGATGCCGACCCGTGAAAGAGCGTTGGCGATCATCGAAGTTGCAAGGCGTGACTACTTCCCCGAGTTCTTCGAGTCGCTCCTCAGGAGGACGCCGGAGGGGCTCTACGACCTCAGCCAGATTCTCCAGGACCAGAGGATCCTGAGGACGATCGGCCTCTACACCTCCCTCCTCTTCTCCGGATCCGCCGTCGAGAAGGTCCTGACGGTTGCGACCGACGGCGTTCCTCTGGCAGTCCACGTGGCCACCGAGCTGGGAGCCCAGCTCGTGATCGCGAAGCCCGTGAAGGACCCGGTTTTCACCGATTTCGTCGAGGAGAGGATCGTGAGGTCTCCGCCTGTCGTCGAGTACATCTATCTGCCGAAGAGGACCATCAGGCGCTCCGAGAGGGTCCTGATAGTGGACGACTTCGTCAGGAGCGGGAAGACTGTCGAGGCCCTCCTCAGGTTCGTCGAGAGGTTCGGTGCCGAACCGGTCGGGGTCTTCGCGGTAGCGGTGCTGGACGAAACGGCGAGGGCCCTCAGGGAGAAGTTTTCCGGCATCACCCTCGAGTGTCTGGTCTCGCTTCCCCAGCCTTAGCGGACCTCAGCAGGGGCAGCATCGCTCCCATCAGGTCCCTCTCGGTCAGGATCCCCACGAGCCTATCGTTCTCCACGACCGGAAGCCTCCTCACCCTCTTCTCCAGCATCCGCGTCAACGCGTCGACGAGGTCCTCGTCGGGGCTGCACGTGATTACCGGCTTGCTCATCACGTTCTCTACCGGTACTGAGAGGAGCTCAACGATCCCCATGCCCCTGTCAACGAGGAGCCTCACCACGTCGCTCTCCGTAAGGATCCCTACCGGCCTCTCGCCCTCTGCGATGACCACGGCCCCGATCCTCGTCGAGATCATCACCTGTAGTGCGTACCAAACTGCGTCTTTGGGCCCGACCGTCACAACGGGCCTACTCATCACTTCCCTTACCTTCACGTCCTTCCGACCGGTGCGTCTCGGATATAAGCACCTTCGCGAAAAAATGAGCGGTTTGGGGAGGAAGCAGGTCAGGGTCGGGATAGTACAGATGAGGATGGTAGAGGACGTGGCGGAGAACGTCAGGAGGGCGGTCGAGCTGGCGGGCGAGGCGGCATCGCAGGGAGCCGAGTTCGTCTGCCTCCCGGAGCTCTTCCCGTTCAGGTACTACCCGCAGGACCCGCATCCCGATCCCGGAGCTCTCGAGAGGAGCGCGTCGCTCTGGCAACGGGTCGTCGACGAACTCTCAAGCGTTGCAAGGAAGCACGGCGTCGTGCTGATAGGCGGATCGCTGATAGAGCGCGGAGAAAGGGGCTACTGGAACACGGCGCCGGTGATAGGGCCTGACGGAGGCCTCATCGGGACCTACAGGAAGACGCACATACCCGAGGACGATTGCTACCACGAGTCCAAGTACTTCCTTCCGGGAGACGGCCCTATAAGGCCGTTCGAGGCGCTCGGCGTCAGGTTCGGCGTCCTCATATGCTTCGACCAGTGGTTCCCTGAGCCGGCCAGGTCCTTGGCCCTTCAGGGCGCCGAGATCGTCTTCTACCCCACTGCCATCGGATGGGTCGAGGGGCTCGAGCAGACCGAGGGGGACTGGAAGGAGGCGTGGGAGACGGTCCAGAGGGGTCACTCGATCGCCAACGGCCTCTCGGTCGTCGCCGTAAACCGGACAGGAACCGAGGGGAGGATAACCTTCTGGGGTTCCTCGTTCGTGACCGATGCCTTCGGGACCGTCCTCTGCAGGATGGGGTGCGACGAGGAGGGCGTTGCTGTCAGGCGCGTCGACCTCAGCAAGTCCGAAGCTGTGAGGGAGGGGTGGGGGTTTTTGAGGTGCAGGAGGCCGGAGCTGTACAGGTAGACGAAGGATGGGCTCGCTCTCCCGCCTCCAGCTTTACCCTTCAAAGCTCGGCCTCATGAAGCCGCCGGAGTTCTCGAAGCAGAGCGCCGTCTGGACCGTCTGGCCCACCAACGAGGGCACGTTCCCCGCGGAGATAATCGATAGGGTGAAGGAGGTCTTCGTCACCTTGATCGGCACCGTCCGCTCGTCGGAGGCTGTGAACGTGATAGTCTCAGGCCACGAGGCGCTCGCCGACGCAGAACGCAGGATCGGTGAGAACTACGGGACCAAGGGCGTGAGCTTCCACCGCATGCCGGTGACCGACGTCTGGATCAGGGACTACGGCCCCACTTTCCTGGTGGGAAGGAACACGCTGGCAGGTGTCAAATGGGTCTTCAACGCCTGGGGAGGGAAATACAGGGACTTGGAGCGGGACGACGCGATAGGCTTCAGGGTCCTCGAGTCCTCGACGGCCCTCGGTTTCTTCGCGAACGTCGTCCTGGAGGGAGGGATGGTGGAGGTGGGTGAGAGAGGGGAGGCCCTGATCACGAAGCAGGCGGCCCTCGACAAGAGGAGGAATCCCGGTTACAGCAGAGCCAGGATCGAGTCGGTCCTCAGGAACTACCTCGGCGTCAGGAAGGTGATATGGCTCGAGAGGGGCATTCAAGGTGACGACACCGACGGCCACGTGGACACCTTCGTCAGGTTCGCGCCGGGCGGTGTGCTGTTGGTCGCAGAGGAGAGGAGGAAAGAGAGTCCTAACTACGCGGTGCTGAAAGAGGTCCATGAGATCCTCAGCGCTTGGATCAGGGAAACGGGTCCGGACCGCTACAGCACGGTGAAGGTCCCGATGCCGTCACCGGTCAAGGTGCTCGGCGTCCAGGTCCCTGCCACATACCTCAACTTCTTGGTCACCAACAGGCACGTGATCGTCCCGGTCTTCGGACAGCCGGAGGACGAGGAGGCCGTCCAGAGGATAGCGGAGGCGTACGAGGGCAGGGAGGTCGTGACGGTCAGGTCGGACGAGCTGTTCTACGGGCTCGGCGGGATCCACTGCGTCACCCTCGAGGTCCCCGAGGCGTGATCTCCTGCGTGGTCGTGCAACGCTTATGCGAAGGCAGGTGCCGCTCCTGACGAAATGGCACGGATCGTGATCCACACCACCATAAGACCTCACAGGCACGTGACCGAGAAGGGCGAGGAGGTCTGGATCTGCATGTGCGGCCTCTCCGACACCTACCCGATCTGCTCCGGCAAGCACAGGCTCGTGGCAAGGGAAGATGACAGTACGCTCCACGTCTACGACCAGAACGGCAACGCGATCGGGACCGTCTCGGACTCGAACCTGCTGAAGCTGCTCGAGAACGTCAGGAGGGTCTGAGGGCACCTCTACTCCTCGAACCCCTTTCCCCTTTCTCCTTCTTCTCAGGTATAGTGTGCTTCTGGAGCGAGAGGCTCCCAACAAGTGCGGACAGGCTCCGGCCGTGCTCCTCCCACTTCCTCACGCACTCGATCAGGAGCTCCCTGTACTCCCTCAGCGACTCCTTCAGGAGCTCCCTCCAGTCGGCGACGCCCTTCTCGACCTGCGCCATCCTCTCCTCCACCCTCCTCCTCGTCTCAGGCGTCACGAGCCTCTCGTCCACCGACCGGAGCGCCTCCACAAGTGCCCTCCCGAGCTCCGTCGACCTGATGCTCTTCCCCGTCTTGACCGCGTATCCCCTTGAGACGATGAGCGAAGGGAAGGTGGCCCTTGTGGCGTCGGTCCCTATCCCATGGGCCTCCATCACGCCCAGCAGCTCCGACTCCGTCATCCTCGGAGGAGGACTCGTCTTCCCCTCCCTCAGCTTGACCTCCAGGACCCGCAACCTCTCACCGATCGCCATCCTCGGCAACGGGTCTTCTGCTACGTGCTGGTACGGGAAGACCTCGAGGAAGCCGCACCTCAGGATCTTCTGGCCGCTGGTTGAGAACTCGACGCCTCCCAGATCTATCAGGGCGCCCTGCTTGGTCACCAGCGCGTCGTCGAAGTAGGCGTTCGCTACGAACCTCCTCGCGATGTACTCCCATACCTCGGCCGGGATGCCGCGTCCTGTGAAGGGCCTGATCGGGTAGATCGGTGGATGGGCTCCGTCGTCGAGTTTGCCCTGCCTCGGATCCGGTCGCCTCGTCAAGACGTTCGGGGGCACCAGACCCGCTGCGACCACAGGCCTCGCCGCCCTCGCGAAGTTGAAGCCCTCGGGATAGCGGTTCGTATCGGTCCTCGGATAGGAGATGTAGCCCTCGGCGTAGAGCCGCTCGAGGACCTCCATCAGCTCCCTGGCCGTCCTTCCGGTGATCGAGACGAGGTCCCTGAGGACGTCGTCTGTCCTCGCCGGCAACGGCCTCCTCACCACCTCCTCATCCTCTTTCCAATCCCTCACGACGGCGAACTCCGACGACGTGGCCCTGCTCAGACGCTCAAGGGCCTCCGCCTTCTCCCAGAACCTCTCCGTCCTTGCGGTCAGGCGCTCTCCCCTGGAGGTCTCCAGGACCGCCTCGAGGTACCAGAAGGGGACGGGCTTGAAGTTCTCTATCTGCAGGTCTCGCTCGACGACGAAGTAGAGCGTGGGCGTCTGGCAGGAGCCCCAGCTGAGCAGCCCGTCGAACCCTTTCTTCTCGGCCGAGAGCGTGAGGAACCTCGTGAAGGCAGCGCCCGTCAGAAGGTCGAAGGCCCTCCTGAACTCGGCCTTGTAGACCCACCTCCAGTTCAGGTCGGGCTCCAGGTTCCGCCAGGCCCTGAGGAGCTCCTCCTCGTCGACCGAGTTGAACCGCATCCTGAAGTACCTCGACCTATCGCCCCTGACTTTCCTGTAGACCATCAGGATCTCGGCCCCTATCAGCTCGCCCTCGTGGTCGTTGTCGGTCGCTATCACGAGCGGCGCCCTCTCCTTGAACACGCTCAGGAGGTTCCTGTAGGAGTCGGAGTCCCTCACCACGTACCTCAGGTCAGAGAGGGCCAGCTCCAGTACCTCCACCGGGTCCCTCCCCTTCCAGTTCCTGAAGGCGATGGGGAGGTCGAGGTCCAGGAGGTGGCCCTTGACGCTCGTGACGAGGACGTCATCCTCTCCTATCGAGTTGAGGACCTTAAAGATGGCCTTTGCGACCGATGGCTTTTCGGCCACAACGACCGATCCCCTCATCACTCACCTCCCCGCCTGTAGGCCGCGTTGACGGTGGCATAGATCGTCCTGATCGTCGACTCGGGTATGCTCCTCCCTCCGACCTTCACGGCCGAGAGCCTGGATTCAACAACAGGGTATGGGTTCGAGCGGACGAAGCAGATCAGGTCTCCGAGCGTGCCGAAGTGCTCGAGGAGCGCCATCGCCGTCTTGTGGCCGCACATACCCTCGAGCGTGTAGAGGGCCCTCTCCTCAGGCGTCATCTCCCTCCTCGCAACCCTCAGGGGGTACTCCCTCGGCTCCCTGACCTCTCCGAGCCTCCTGTGCTTCCAGAGGAGGTAGGCCGCTGTTCCCCTCTCGTCCGGTGTCGGGACTATCGGAATCCCCATCTCGACCGCTATCTTGTCGATCATCGCCAGGACCGCCGTCTCGTTCCATCCGGTCCTTCTGTAGAAGCCGACGTTCCCCTCGAGGATCAGGACCTTGGTCCCCTCGAAGGCCCTGATGCGCTCGAGCTGGTCCCAGAGCCTCCCCTTCAGGCTGCTCAGGAAGTCGGGGACCCTCTTCCTCTCGACCAGGACCGACCCGAACTGGCCCGTGAGTAGGTAGTCGCCGGCCTCCAGCTGCCTTACTGCCACCTCAGCGCCTGTCCTGAGGATCTCCGCGATCGTCGGAGCCTCCGCCGCCTCGTTGCTGTCGATGACTATCATCCCTCTTCCGGTCGGGCCCGACGACCCAAAAACGTTCGATTTGGTTCCTCATTGGGTCAAGTTCTATTGAGAAGTTGTGGGCGTCTCTTCTCCGGGCGGGGGGTTTGGCCTGGTCAGAGGTGCAGCGTTGAGGTCTGCACCGTAGGATTCGTGGGTTAATCTCCCCGCCTCCGGCACTTCACGCGGTTCCGTCAAAAGTTGTGGTTTTCGCAATTTTTAGAGCGAAATTCTTGCGGAATAAACTAAGTGCACCAGGTGACAAAAGTACAGCGAGTTCTGATATAAATTTCTTTAAGCCGAGTAGCGGTTATATCTTCAAATAGTGGTCTTAGAAATCATATGTGCGAAGAGGTGCCGCGGCAAAACGCCGCGGAGAGCCGAAAAATCCCGGAATCGGGCTCGGTGATCCCGAGAGAGGGAGTTGAAAGCTAGACGGGAATTCTATTGTGTCGATGCAAATTAGAAATTTTGGTGTGATCCCGAGAGAGGGAGTTGAAAGCGCCTATCCGCGGCCTCTCCAGCTCCCAACAGTCTTTGAAAAATCGACAATCCGGCTTGTGATCCCGAGAGAGGGAGTTGAAAGACCGCCTCGCCAACAGCGAAACTCCAACCGTTTTGCGTGATCCCGAGAGAGGGAGTTGAAAGCCTTGCCCTCCTTTGTTACTTCTTCCTTTGGTCCTTCCTCGACTTCGTGATCCCGAGAGAGGGAGTTGAAAGGCAGCGATGACAGGATATTCACCGACGTATCGAACCTTCACGTGATCCCGAGAGAGGGAGTTTAAAGCAAATAGAGTTGAGTGGAGGAAACATCGACATCCTCACAGCACGTGATCCCGAGAGAGGGAGTTGAAAGTCACCTTCCACCTCCTTCTATGTGCATCGGTAAGTCGGCGAGCCTTGTGATCCCGAGAGAGGGAGTTGAAAGACTCACCCCCACCCCTGGTTGAGGGGACATCCGGGCCGGGTGTGATCCCGAGAGAGGGAGTTGAAAGCTATCAGCAGGCCCTGGACAGGGTAGGGAAGATGAAAGGTGATCCCGAGAGAGGGAGTTGAAAGTTTCTACAGCCCTCCTCTGCCAAAAGTCATGACCGCGCCTCCTGTGATCCCGAGAGAGGGAGTTGAAAGCATTGGTAGCAGACAGAATATACTATGTAGCACCTACCATCCTTGTGATCCCGAGAGAGGGAGTTGAAAGGACCGTGAATATCGTCGAATCGATGGACGCACCAGAAGCCTGTGATCCCGAGAGAGGGAGTTGAAAGCCTTCAGGTGCAAGTGCCTTCCATCCTCGAGAGTGGCCAAAGTGATCCCGAGAGAGGGAGTTGAAAGAATAATTCCGACCGAAGTTCCATAAACTGTTTCGTATCTCTCGTGATCCCGAGAGAGGGAGTTGAAAGGCAGCCGAACCGCGAGAGATTCAGGTTATAGGTCTCGAGTGATCCCGGGAGTAGAAGTTGAATGGAAGTAGGGCAGCCAGAAGCCTCCCACATCCACCGGTTTGAAAACCACCTCGTCGCCGACCGAGACGTCCTCCGGTCTCGCGTAACCCGTCACCCTCGCGAGGATCCTGACCCCTTCCTCGAGGTCGACCATCGCGATGGCATAGGGCATCTCTCCCTCGAAGGT
>Ga0079997_115364_pt1 | contig 20859 bp, 16 predicted proteins | sample PerSpoCPS_CMetaG_FD_69200 | JGI IMG/M metagenome (GOLD analysis project Ga0079997, IMG submission 69200) | Archaeal communities from Yellowstone National Park, Wyoming, USA - Perpetual Spouter C (PS_C) MetaG (SPADES assembly) (version 2) | ecosystem: Environmental > Aquatic > Thermal springs >... | reverse complement strand
GCGGCGGCCAGCCCGTAGGGCTGGCCGCCGCCTTAGCACGGGGCCGTCGCCGCCCGCCTTCGGCGGGCGGCGGCGGCCCCACAAAATATCATTGACTCGCATTTACTGTTTGCCGGGATAGCCTTTCCTTTCAGGCGGCGCCAACCCCCACGGTGGGTGGCGCCCCCCTCTATCTCACCCCCCCATCGGGGGGTGCGCTCAAAATGTTCCCCTTCCCATTTAGAAACCCCTTGCTGAAAGTTAGTACTTGAGCCAGGTGGCGGTACAGGTGTCCGTAAGGCCCGTCTGGAAGTCTTTGATGGTGTAAGTGATGGTGAAAGCGCGGCGGTTACCGTCGTAGGTGCCATCGCCAGCAATGCTATAACGGCGGTTGCAGATGGCTTGCTGCTCTATGCGAATCTCTTTGCCACTCAGAAGGCGGCCTTCCACTTTTACGGGCTGTCCCCCCTCACAAGTAAGATTCCCAAACGGTTCCAAATACACCACATCTGGATAGACCGTAGAGGGGGAGACTCGTCCCTCATATTGGGGGATGAGGCCTACCCGACGACAGCGGTCATCCACTGTATAGGTGCCAATCCACCGGTCTGTCCATTTGGTTTCGCATCGGACACCCTCAAAGCCCACAGGACATTGACAGCGGCCATTGCGACAGGTGCCCCCATTCAGGCAGGTGATGTTTTCACAGCTGCCCTGCTCGCAACTCAGTACGAGAGCACCTAACGCTCCTAAAATAATAAGTAAACCAAGCCTTCTCATCTGTTACCCCAAAATTACGACTTTGAGCGATTACTCAGCCTATCTCAAAAGACACAGGTGGCACCCTCCTTAAGAGGATGCCCACCTGTGCCAGCTTAGTAAAGTCTTACAACCTTATTGCTTGTTAAAAGTACCAGTACATGTAACAGCCGCTCCTTGTATCGTAAGAACGTAAGTCAGTGTGAGCTGATTACCATTTAGATTACCCCTGCCATTAATTGTTGCAGCGGTGCCATCCACATCCACTGTCTGGGTAGGGATATCGAAGCTGGACGAAGAGGTTAGTTCGCCATAAATTCTATCTCCAAGAATAATGCGAGTCGCCGTGGTGCTACTCTTTGTAATAGAAAAAGCACCATCCTCCGGACCACTCCCACAGTTGATGGTTCCTCGCCAGGAGCCCACGAACTTATCTCGGGCATCCACTTCACAACGGGAGCCTTCCCAGGGGAGATTGCACTTGCAGTTTCCATCTTGGCAGGTGCCGCCATTTTGGCAAGTTACGTTTTTGCAAGGGTCTTTCTTACAGCTGCTAACCGTCATGGCGCCAAAGAGCGCCATCGCTAAACCCAGCATGCGCAGTGCCTTCATATCGGCACAAAGGTACAAACTTTTCCTTATATACGCGCAAGGATGCACCGGCTAACCCGTTCTGGTATTTGCTTTGGAAAATGACTATCTCCCTATGTGGAAAGGAGGACGGCAGAGGGCACTCCTATTAGATAGAGTTTCTGAATGCGAGTCGGTGGCCCCATGCTGAGGCGGCGGCCAGCCCACAGGGCTGGCCGCCGCCCAAAACATCTCTCTTCATGCGGAAGGCTTTTGATTGCAAACGGCATAGTACCATTTTGAGGGCAAGGCTTTCTTAATGTGAAGAGGGGATGGTGGCGGCCAGCGCCCAAAGGGCGCTGGCCGCCACTCAAAAAGAATGAGAGGCAAGGTCGCTATGGGGAGTGCCCATAAAGCGCAGACTATTTTTTGCGATTCAGCTTGCGTCTCGGCTTTTTTGAAAGATCGTGAGGATTTCCCGGCCTTGGCGGGCAGGGTGGGAGGGAGCCTGGGGAAAGGTATGACGTTCTATCAGGCCGTGGTGGGCAGCGAGGCGCCGGGTTTCTTCTAAGCTCAGGGCAAAAGGCGGCCCCACCTCGTAGGGCTGACTCCCCAGTGGGAAAAGCAGCGCTATCCAGTAGCCGTCCGCTTTCAGGAGCTTACTGATAGCCGCAAAGTAAGCCTCCCGTTCTTTGGGAGTTATGGCGCAGTAAAAGGTGTATTCCCAGATAGCGTGATAGGTGGAGGGGCTTGCCTGCGCATGGTCAAAAAAGTCCGCGCAGCAGGTGTGAAGCGTAGGTGGGGCGTTTTGCTTGAGGGCGGTTAGCGGTTCGGGGACCCAGTCCAGGGCGGTAACGGTATAGCCCTCCGTAGCTAAGAGTAGGGCATCGTAGCCGTAGCCGCAGCCTGGCACTAAGATAGTCGCCGGGGGTTTGACAGGAAAGTATTTTTCCCGGAGGAGCCAGACGAGGGCGGGAGTGGGGCCCTTGAGGTCCCAGCCGGTTTCGCCCCGCTGGTAGCGCTCAGCCCAATAGGCCGCATCCAGACGGTCAGGGGAAGCAGTCATGAGGGGGATGGGTTTACAGGGCGGTTCTCCGCCGTGGTGAAGGTAATGTGCGTCCAGCCGGCCTCTTGGAGGAGGCGGGTAAGCAGGGCTTTGGCTTGAGCATAGGCTAAGTCTCGGGGAAAGGTAGCGCTAATACTTTTTCGGAGGCTATCTTGGGCTTGGGCGAGGGCTTCTCGCACGCGGTGGGCTTCGCCGTCCCGCCACCACTCCACAATAGAAAAGCTCGCATCATAGACTTGCGATTTCTGGGGGTCTATCTTGACGTGACAAACTTCTGGGGGAGGTAAGATGAGGGTGAGGGTGTGCGTTTGGGGGTCCTTGTGAGCGATTTGGATTTGGGAAAAGTCCATACATATCGTAGCTTCGCCATGTAGAATGAGGAGGAGGCGCGACTCGGTAAAGGGGACCGAATAGGTCCATCGGTAGGTCGCCACATCCCGCACTACATAATGGAGCAGCTCTAAGCGGCCGAGCATATGGATTTTTTCAATGGTAAGAGTATGGGAAGATGAGTTTTGAGGGGTTGGTTGGGATTTTTGGAGGAGATAAAAAATAACTAACCCTCCTGTTAGAATGCCTAACAGGAGGGTGAGGAGAGGTAGTTGGAGGCGGGACATTAGCCCTGTTGGGTGCGCAGGGCGCGCGGAATTTCGATGCGAGCGATGGCAGCATCGGGGGGCGTGAGGATGAGGAGATTGGGGATGGAGACTTTACCTGCGATGAGGGACTTGCCCAGCTGGAGAGGAGTAACATCTATTTCAATGGCGTCGGGGAGGTCTTGGACGCGACCGCGCACCTTAAGGCGACGCAGGAGGGGTACGAGCTTGCCCCCCATCTGGACGCCTTGGGCTGTGCCTACTAGCCGAATCGGGAGAGAAACCACCACCTCATCTTCGGGAGCAACCCCCCAGAAGTCCAAGTGTAGAATATAATCATGCACCGGATGGAGCTGATATTCTCGCAGCAGTGCGGTCTGGCGGAGGTCTTCTATGTGGAGTTCTACAAGGTAGGTGTGAGGCGTGAAGACAATCTTTTCAGCGGCGGTGTGTTTGACTTTGAAGGAGCGAGGCCCTCCACGGCCGTAGAGCGCGGCGGGGACCCAGCCTTCCCGACGCAAGCGACGGCAGGCGCGACTTCCATGCTCCTCTCGGGGAAAGCCTTCCAACGTAATAGTCTGCATAGCGCGCCCGAGAGGACTCGAACCCCTAACCCCCAGATCCGAAGTCTGGTGCTCTATCCAATTGAGCTACGGGCGCGGAGGACAAAGGTACAATTTTCCCCGAGGATTTTCGGGGGCATCCCTATCACCCTAAGTACCGCAACAAGAATATGAGCGCTACCACCAAAGCTAAAACCATAATAATCACATCCAGCGGCCAAGGTAGAAGCCAAACCACCAGTGAGACAATAAGCGCCACAATGAGAATGATGATGAGTAGGCGAATGAGCTCCCGCTCGGACTGTAGAAGGCGCTTAGGCAGGGCTTTGACCCAGGTGAGGGGTTTAAAGACATAGCCCTTGAAGCGCTGCCAGAAGGTTTGTTTTTGGGGATTATGAGCGGTGGCGGCGATGGCGTTAGATGGGTGGGACATTTCTATGGCGGGAGCATGTCCTGCCCATACCAGCATCAGGCTTAGGAAGCCAACGCATAAGTTTCTCATACGGGCCAAAGGTAGGGAGTTTTAGGTATTGAGACTTAGGCTGAGCCGCTCCAAGATAGTCTGGGGGGTAGCGGCGCCTGTGCATACGGAGACGATAGTTTGGAGGATGGGGAAGGAGTGGAGGTTGGGGAAGTTTTTCAGGTGATGGGCGGTGAAGTAGCCTTCGGCGATCATGCCGCCTAAACGTTGGAGGGCGGCTTGGGGGGTGTAGCCTTGAGCCAGGTAGCTTCCAAAGCGCTGATTTCGGCTATAGGCGCTGAAAGCCGTAACTAAGAAGTCTCCTACCCACCCCGGCGACAAAAAGACCGATAGAGGGACTGGTGCTATGGCAGAAAGCACTTCGTAAAGCTCTCGCTGGATGGCAGCAGCCAAGGCCGCGCGGGCGTTATCTCCCCAGAGCGAAAGCGCTCCCATGCCAATAGCATAGACATTTTTGAGGACACCGACCCATTCTAAGGACTCTAGATAGGGTACATGTACGAGCTTGAAGTACGGTCTTTCAAAGAGGACTCGGGCTTTCTGAAAGAAGGTGGGGTCTTCGCAGGCGAAGGCGACCCAGGTGGGACGTTTTTGGATGACCTCTTCGGCATGGCTAGGACCACTCAGGACGGTGATGGGGGTGGGCCCCAACGTGCGCAAGTACTGACTCACTAAGAGGCCTTGGGGAGGGACGAGCCCCTTAGTGGCGGATATGTAGGGGATAGAAGGAAGGGGTGCCTTCAAGACCTCTCCTATGTAAGCGGCCGGCAAGGCCCCTACGATGATTTCGGTCTGCTTTAGGATCAAACTGAGGTCAGTACCTACATAGGCTATTTTTTCAGTAGGGAGGGTGAAGTCGGGGAAGATGGTGGGGTGGCGGCCTTCTTTTTGGAGGGTATAGGCGACTTCGGGGGAGTGGACCCACCAGTGGAGGTGGTGGTTATTTTCGGTGAGGAGGGAGGCGAGGGCAAGGCCCCAAGAGCCCCCGCCAAGTAACGCTACGGTCATGAGGTTGAGAGGCGGACGGGCGTGCTATCGCGTAGGGTCTGGAGAGTCTCATACGGGCCCACGATGAGGAGCGTGCCTGGGGCCGGCCCCTCCAGCAGCTCAATGTGTTTGTCATCGGCCACGCCAGTACGAACCGGCTGCTGATAAGCTCGGCCGTCCCGGTAGAGAAAAATGACTTCTTGACTGTCTCGCAGGACGACGGCTTGCAAGGGAGCGCAAAGCGTATTTTCCTTGCGATCGTAAAAGATACGAACGACCGCACTCATGTCGGGGCGGAGGGGATATTTTGAGCGGTCATAGCTTGTGGTGTCAATCCGCACGCGCACGAGGTAGGTAGCTACCTGTTCGCCGATGAGGGCGGATTGGGTTTCGGGTTTAGCGATGCCGCTGCTATAGCCTACTTCTTGGACGAAGCCTTTGAGGCGGAGGTTGGGATAGGCTTGGAGTTCTATTTCGGCGGGGTTACCGGGAGAGAGGTGGACGACGTCGGCTTCGGAGACTTGGATTTCGGCTATGAAGGCGGAGAGGTCGGCAATGCGGATGCTTTCGGTGCCGGCCATTTGGCCTACCCCTACGACGCGCTGGCCGGGCTTTACCAGCAGGCGAGTGACGATACCATTTATAGAAGCATACACCGAAGTGCGCTGGTAGTTGATGCGGGCTTGCTGGAGGTTGGCTTCGGCGGAGCGGAGGCGGTAAAGGGCGGCCTGGATGCCGTTTCGGGCGCTTTTGAGCTGGGCCTGAGCGATAAGGAAGCGGATACGAGCCGCATCCCATTCGGCGTCGCTAATGGCTTTTTTCTCATAGAGCTGCTGGGCCCGCACGAAGTTGAGCGAGTCTTGGAGGAAGGTGGCTTCTTGGGCGGCCGCGTTGGACTGGGCCGTAAGGTACTCCGCTCGGGCGGCTTCCACAGCGGCCTGAGCTTGCATGAGGGCTACCTGGTAGTTATCTGGACGAATCGTCATGAGTACTTGGCCCACGCGGACGGTATCCCCCTCTTTGACATAAATCTGGACCACTTCCCCTGAAACATCCGGGCTAATTGGCACCTCCAGGATAGGGCGAATGGTCGCTGTTTCAGTGATATAAGGCTGTATAGTACAGCGCCGGACGGTATCTATTTCCACGAGGGGGCCACGGCCAGTCCTACAGCTGGATAACATCCCCAAAGACAAGCTACCTAAGCTTACAGCGAGGGTGCAGAAGTATCTCATAGGTTCTGGTAATATCCGGTGTAAGCGAGTAGGAGGAGGGTGCGGAGCTTGAGGTCTAAGTGGGCTTGGGCGAGGTCTATTTGGGCCTGGGTGTAGGAGAGGAGGGCTTCTCGGTAGGCCCAATAGGAGAGGCGGCCCACTTCATACTGGGCCTGAGCTTGGAGGTAAGCCCTTTCGGCGGCGGCGAAGCTACGTTGAGCAGCCGCATAGGCCGCTTGGGCGCTCTCCCAGCTGAGGTATGCACTCTCAATGCGGCGGAGTACCGCCTGCCGCTGCTGAAGCTCATTAATCTGAGCCGAGGCGAGATTAGCCTCCGCACGCACCACCTGAGCCCGCCGACGGAAATTCTGAAAAATAGGCAAGAAAAAGCTCACGGAAATAGACTGGTTGAAGTTTTCTCGGACTTGTCTCCGGAAGGGATAAGGCTCCCGAATAAGCTGAAAGGTCTGGGGATCAAACCGGATATCGCCGGCATTTGAGGAGTAGTTGGTTTGCATGGAGGCGCTGAGGGAAAGGGTGGGGGCATACCCGCTGCGGGCGGCTTTGAGGGCATAAGTTTGGACGAGCGTGCGAAAACGGGCCTCTTCCAGCTCCGGCGCATAGCGAAGGGCCGCTTCAACGACTTCGTCATGCGTGAAGATTTTCTCGGGGACGGAGAGGCCCAAGGTGAATTCCACCGAGTCGGGAGAAAGGTTTTCCCAACGCATAAGAAGGAGCAGGTTGAGTTTGTTTTCTCGGTGGCGGTTGTAGAGGGTGATGTACTGGGCTTCTTCGCGGGCTTTTTGGGCTTCCAGGGAGAGTAGGTCCAGAGAGAGGGCCTGGCCTGTTTCTACTTGGGCGGAGAGACGTTGGATCTGGGCCGAGAGCCGTTCTATACGCTGTTTTTGGAGTTCTATAGCGATGGAGTCGCTGAGGGTCTGAAAAAACTGGATGAGGGCTTGGGCGAGGACTTCAGTTTGAATGCGGCGATAGGTGGCGTGGGTGAGGAGGCGGGCGTATTTGGTTTGGCGGAGGAGGTAGTGGTTGGCAAAGCCGCTAAAGAGCGTGAGATTAGCGGAGAGGCTGGCTCCGCCGAAAGTGGTCGTTTGCTGCACCCGACTGAAGGCGAAGGGGTCAAAAGTGGTGCCGTAGTTTTGGCTGAGGTTGGCATTGGCCTGGAGGCTGGGGAGGAAGTTTGCTTGAGCCTGGTAGTAGTCCCAGTCGGCGGTACGAAAGTTTACCGAGGCGGCGAGAACCTGGAGGGAGGCCTCGGCGGTGCGCTCCAAGAAGGTTTCTAAGGTGATCCAGCGTACGCCAGGGGGAGGAAAGGGTGGGAGGCTTTGCGCCAGGCCCAGAGTAAGAAGGAACATGTAGAGCAGCTTAGGCATAGGCAATCCAGTGGATGCGGTTTGGCAGGCGCTGAAAATAGAGAGCTTCCCCGTTGGGAAGGGGGATGGATTCATTAGGATAGAGGATGGTGTGGAGGGTGACGGGATACTGGATTTGCACCTTGAGGTAGGCGGGCAGTGCGCTTTTCCAGCGTTCTAAGGTTTTGTAAGGGCCCTGAACCGCCAAGGCTAACTGCCCCACGCCCCCCTGACTGAAATAAACATCTATGCCCTCATCTTGGAGGTCGTGGAGGATAGTGCCCGTGGGTACGGGGGTTAGGTCCAGGCTTTCTATTTCTATCAGGAAGAGGTCTCGGCGCTCTAAGCGGATGGGGGGGAGTGGTGTGTAGTCTTTGTCGGTGATGAGGGTAGCCTCTTGCTGAGGGTCAAAGTAGGGGCGAATGTAGAGGGGTATTCGGGCTAAGTGGAGGGGACGTAGGGTGCGGGGATGTAAGATTTTGGCTCCGTAGAAGGTCATTTCGGCAGCCTGGGCATAACTGAGCTGCGTAATGGGAATCGCATCGGGATACTTTTTGGGGTCAGCGGTGTAAATGCGGCCGACATCTTTCCAGGCGATCATGCCCCGGGCTTTGAGGTAAGCGGAAAAGAGCGCAGCCGAATAGTCGGAGCCTTCTCGGCCAAGCGTAACACTACGACGCCGTAGGTCCGAAGCGATATACCCTTGCGTTATCACTAAGGAATACCGCCGAAAACGAGGCAAAAGGTCGGCATCAATACTGGCCTGCGTAGGACCCTCTAAAATAGAAGGTATGGGATACCCCCCATCAGTAATGAGGAGGCGTCGAGCATCAACCCAGTCAGCCTCGTACCCTTGGTGGGCGAGGTAAGCATGTACGATGGTGCTACTAACTAATTCGCCAAAGACGAGAACCTCATCTATCCCGCGGGGATGGGTCTCAGCCCGTTCCAAGAGGGCTTCTATGCGTTTGCGGAGGGGATACCAGTAACGTTCATAGAGGGTCGTCTCTAACCGAGCGGCCACTTCGGAGGGAAAAGCCTCTTCAATAAGCTGTTTGTGGAAGGCCAGGATAGTCGCATAGCCTTGCTCCATGGTTTCCACATCTCTTTGGAGGGCGGCTTCGGAGAGGCGGTGGAGGCGGTCGGTGGTTTTTCCGAAGGCGGAGACTACCAGCAGACAGGGCTCTTGAATGCTCGCCTGCGCTAAAACCCGCGGCAATTCCCGAAGACCATGAGCATCCCGCAGGCAGCTCCCCCCTACCTTCATGACCCACATGGCGCAAAGGTAAAGAGTAGGTTTTGTTTTTTTGTGCATGCGCCATCGGGTAGACTTTTTAGTGATTGGAAGTGGAGTGGCGGGGTTATTTTTTGCGTTGAAGGCCGCCGCCTATGGCGAAGTCCTTCTTATAACTAAAGACCGCCCTGAGGAAAGCAACACGACTTATGCGCAGGGAGGGATTGCGGGGGTTTTTTCTTCGGAGGATAGCATTGAGTCGCATGTGCAGGATACGCTCGCAGCGGGGGATGGGCTCTGTCGGGAAGCCATAGTGCGCACGATCATTGCGGAGGCGCCTGCGGTGATTCAAAGCCTGATAGATACATACGGGGCGCAGTTTGACCGAGATGAGAGTGGGCAGCTGCTCTTAGCTCGGGAGGGCGGACATTCCCACCCGCGCATTTTACACAGTCGGGATGCTACAGGAGCCGAAATCAGTCGGGTGCTCTTAGACGCTGTGCGTCGTCATCCTCGGATCCAAATGTGGGACCACATGTTTGCGCTAGACCTTATCACGCAGCACCACCTGGGCATTTACGTCAATCGCGGCTACCCCGGCATAGAGTGCTATGGGGTTTATGCGTTGGACCTGAGAACGCAAACTATTCACACGATTTTGGCCAAGGTAACTGTGCTAGCCACCGGTGGCGCCGGCCATGTGTATGAAGTAACTACCAATCCGCCTGTAGCCACCGGCGATGGGATTGGGATGGCTTTGCGCGCTAAGGCTCGGCTGGCCAACATGGAGTTTTATCAGTTTCACCCCACGGCCCTTTATGAGCCCGGAAAGCGGCCGGCCTTCCTCCTGACGGAAGCCCTACGAGGGGCCGGCGCTAAACTGGTAGACCCTCTCCACTATCAGCCTTTCATGCACAAGTATCATCCCCAAGGGGACTTGGCGCCTCGAGACCACGTGGCCCGAGCCATTGATACCGAAGCCAAAATCGCCGGTCTACCCTATGTCTATTTGGATGCGCGCGCCGTGGAAAATCTCCCCGAGCGGTTTCCGACCATTTACGAGTATTGCAGGCGAATAGGGTTAGACCCGCGACAGGACCTTTTGCCGGTGGCTCCAGCGGCCCATTACATGGTAGGGGGCATTGATACCGATGAATGGGGGCGGTCCTCTATCAAGTACTTGTACGCTCTGGGGGAAGTGAGTTATACGGGGCTTCACGGCGCTAATCGGCTGGCCTCTAACTCCCTTTTGGAAGCGCTGGTGATGGCTCAGCGAGCTGCGCAAGACGCCTCTGTCCTCCTCCGCCACCGCACCTACGAGGAGGCCGTGCCCGATTGGGACCCCAGCGGCACCAAACACCCCGAAGAGCGCATCCTGATTAGCCACAACCTCGCCGAAGTGCGCGGCCTCATGTCCCAGTACGTGGGCATCGTCCGAACCGTCTTTCGCTTAGAGCGGGCCAAGCGCCGCTTAGAGCTGCTCTACGACGAAACGGAGGCGTTTTACCGGCATACCTATCCCTCTCGCGAGCTTTTTGAGCTGCGCAATCTCATTGCCGTAGCCTATGCCGTGGTAAAAAGTGCGCTGATCCGAAAAGAAAGTCGGGGGCTCCATTACATTTTAGACTACCCCCATAAGCGGGAGAAGGCATACGATACGCTGATATAGCCTTCTCCTTTGGGTGGAGCGCGTCGGTAGAGCCTGTGCGTCTCATCCGCTGTACCCGTTCTCGTTCGCCGAGAAGAGATGGGGAGGCAGCCGAAGTTATACCATTTTTGAAGCCAAGGTTTTCTTAATGTGAAGAGGGGATGGGCGCGCCCGCCCTGCGGGCGGGCGCGCCCTCACAGCGGCGGCCAGCGCCCTTTGGGCGCTGGCCGCCGCCCAAAAAGAAAGTTTATAATGGGAAATGGTATTGCTTACCTTTCCCGCCATGCGCGGGTTTCTCGGGCTGTGCTTAGTTTGGGCTCAAACCCAGCCCCTTAGCATCCACCAGATAGAACTGGAAGCCCATCGCCCCTATCAACATTTCACCGAAAGACAATGGGATAGTGTAAATGGGTATCGGCCTGTATCTATCCCGGCCCTTCGCCAAACTACCTCCTGCCAACTCCAAAAGCAAGTCATGGGCTATCACCCCTACTGGGTAGGCACGGCCTATACCAGCTACCAATGGAACCTCCTCTCCACCGTCGTTTTCTTCTCCTATGAAGTAGACCCTGCAACAGGCAACTACTCTAATCCTACCGTGATTAACACTTGGCGCACCACGAATCTCGTTCCTACGGCTCATGCCAACGGCACCGAAGTACAGCTCTGTGCCACCCTCTTTGGGGGAACCAATCTAACAAACTTCCTCACGAATGCTACCGCTCGTCTGCGATGCATAGATAGCCTGATTAGTCTGATTACCCTTCGCAATGCTGACGGGATCAATATTGACTTTGAAGGGCTACCCAGTAGTCAGAGGACGAACTTTGTCAATTTCATGCAGCAGCTGCGCGATACCCTCAATCGTCGCCGCCCCAATACTAAGCTCAGCGTCGCTTTGCCTGCCGTGGACTGGAGTAATGCCTATGATGTAGTCGCTCTCAGTAACATCTGCGACCAGCTCTTTATCATGGGGTATGACTTTTACTGGAGCACAGCACCGACGGCTGGGCCTACGGGTCTTCTCTATACGGGCTCCATTTGGGGTAGCCGCTGTAATAGCCGCACGATCATAGACTACTTAGCGAGCGGTGCCGCCCGCGATAAGCTCATCTTAGGCGTGCCCTACTACGGCTTTCGCTATCCTACCACCAGCAATACCTATCCCTCTAGCACCACTGGCAGCGGTGTCTCGCGCACCTATGCCAATGCTAAAAGCGAAGCCAACACCTACGGCTGGAACTGGGATGACCACTCCTTCAGTCGCTACTTCATGTATCAGAGCGGCGGCCAATGGTACCAGACCTGGTGGCATGATTCTCTTTCCCTCTCGTGGATATATCGCACGGTCCTCATGCAAGGCATCGGAGGAGTAGGCATGTGGGCCCTGAGCTACGACGGGAACAACCCCGAACTCTGGAATGCCCTTCGAGACCATTTCACCGACTGCGCCATCGTAGCTTGCCAAGATAGCTTCTTTGACATGAATGGCCCCCGGGGCAATTACTTCAATCGCGAAAACTGGACCTGGACCTTAGCCCCCACAGGCGCTTCCACCGTTACCGTTACCTTCCATAGCTTCCAACTTGAAAACGGCTACGACACGCTCTGGATTTACAACGGCCCCTCCACGGCATCGCCTCTCATCGGGTACTACACGGGTACTAACAGCCCCGGCACCGTTACAGGCACCACGGGGGCTCTCACCTTCCGTTTCAAATCCGATAACGCCACCACATACGGAGGCTGGCGCGCCACCTGGAGCTGCGTTTATGACAATATCCCTCCTACCACCAGCATAGACCCCCTGCGCCCCTGGTACAATAGCGACTTTACAGCTACCTTCACCGACAACGACAATCAATCCGTAGCAGCCCGCTTTGCGCTGGTAGCAGATTACGATGGCAGTCGATGGAGCGCTAATCCTGCTCTCGGTTATGCCTATGAGGATTTTCCGGGCTCTACTCTTCCGCCCGGCTGGACCGCTGCCGTGGGCACCTGGAGCGTTGGCAGCGGCATCCTCACTCAGTCCGACGAAACCCAATCTAATACGAACCTTTACCTCCCCCTCTCACAGGACAACACCACCAGCTGGCTCTACCACTGGAAAATGCGCCTAAGCGGCAGCGGTACCAACCGCCGAGCCGGCCTGCATATTTTCGCCGACAACCCCACCCTCTCCCAACGGGGCAACTCCTACCTCTTGTGGTTCCGCTTAGACCACCAGCGCATTGAAATCTACGAAATCCTTAGCAATACCCTCCCCAGCCCTAATATACAAGTCCCTTACCCCTTTGTCGCCAATACCTGGTATGATATCAAAGCCCTGTACGAGCCTGCCACTGGCCGCATCCGCATCTGGATCAATGACCAGCTAGTTGTTACCTATACGGTCTCCAATGTCCTTACTTCGGGCACGCATGTGTCTTTACGCACGGGTAATGCCCAAGTAGATTACGATGAGCTGCGCGTGTATCGTAGCCGCGGCACTTCCCTCTCTGTTTCTGTGGGTGCTGGGAAGGCTATCCGTTATGAGAGCCCTTCTTCTGGGCAGCCCTCGGGGCGTCTTTTGAGTTTAGTGCTGGATGGCGCCCAGCTCTGGTCCAGTCCAGCGACCGCTGAAGTGCGCACCGACTGGACAGCTCCTACCAGCACCCTCTCCATCTCCGGATGGATAACCGCTGACTACACGCAAACCTTCACCGATGCCGATGCGCTAAGCGGAATCCAAAGGCGCTTCTACTTACCTACTTATGGCGGGGGCCCCTGGCAGGCCAACCCTAACTTAGGCTTCCTCTACGATGACTTTGATATGAGTCAACCCGGATGGGCTACCTATGCCGGCACCTGGACAACAAACACCACCCTCTCTCGCCTTCTACAATCCGATGCCACGAGCACCAATACCGGTTATCATCGGGCCGTAGCTCAGGGAACACGGGCTCTTTACCGGGTCAAGGCCCGGCTCACCAACTCTACGGGCAATCGCCGCTGGGGCTTCCACATTCTGGCGGACGACCCTTCCCTCTCCCAACGGGGCAACTCCTACCTCATCTGGCTCCGCTACGACAACCAAGACCTTCAGCTGTACGAAACCATTAGCAATACTCTCTATACTCGTCTTACGGTTCCCTTGACCCTTTCCCCCAATACGGACTACCTCGTAGAGGTGCTCTACGACAATGGTTACATAGCCATTTGGGTAGATGGGGTCTTGAAGGCCGAGTGGACGGATCCTACGCCGCTTACCAGCGGAAATTATTTGAGCTTACGCACGAATCAGGCCACCATAGAGGTGGACTTTGTAGAGATATGGCAAGGTCGGACGAATGCGCCACTTATCAGCGTGGGGGCAGCAGGTGCTCTGGCCTCCCAGAACCCTAATCCCACTACCCCAGGCGCCCGCTTATGGACCCTGGTGCAAGATAGTGCTGGAAATTGGTCTAATCCCACCTATGCCGATGCTCATGTAGATTGGACGCCGCCCAGCTCTCCAGTCGAGGTGCGGGATGGCTTAGGTGCAGATGAAAGCACTACTACGATAGGCACTGAGCTTTCGGCTAACTGGGATGCCGCTTATGACCCGCATTCGGGGCTTCTGCGATATGAGTACGCGATTGGCACAGCGCCCGGCAGCACCGATGTAGTGAGCTGGACTTCCGCAGGTCTTTCCACGAACGTTACCCATACGGGTCTATCCCTAATCAGCGGACAGACTTACTACTTTGGTGTGCGCGCCATCAATCAGGCAGGCCTCATCGGTACCCCCACCTGGTCTGATGGCATCCTTTACTCCGATCCGCTCTTTTACAGCTCAGGGCCTTCAGAGCTTGCTCCTCCTGACGCCCGGCAAGAAATTCGGTTTTTCCCCAATCCCACAGCGGGCATTATCACCGTTGTAGGGCCTGACTCGGTTTTGCCGCAACCCTGGCTTTTGTACGATAGTCAGGGATGCCTCATACGACAGGGTAAGCTCCACGAACTTCCCGTCCAGCTTTCCTTATTTGAACCCGAAGATAGAGCTGGGCTCTATTTCTGGCACTTCCCTCTGCTGGAGAAAGCCTATCCTGTCTTATTTGCACCCTGAAAACGACGCTTGGGGCGCAAAGGGAGAAGTTGACGTTCGGCCGTTTCTATTGGTCGGAGGTAGCTTGTAGCTCACTGCCAGGAATGGACCAAAAATGGAGCGCCTTGCTCATTATGTTGATTTCCTACCCCTCCATCGAGGGAAACTGGTATTTTTGTGAGCATATGGTGAGGGGGCCGTTTTCGTTATTTCAGCGTGCGCCTACCTTAGCTTGGCTCCTGGGCCTGAATATCGGGCTTTATGGAGTGCTGGTAGTGCTGGCGCTTTTTTCTCGCATGAGCGGTCAGGAGGGGTTCTTTGTGTGGCTCTATCACAAGCTTGCTCTCCCGGCTCATCTTTCCGAATTAGCCCGTCAGCCCTGGTCGGTTTTCACGCATATGTTTGTCCATGATGTTCGTAGTTTTTGGCATATCCTCCTCAATATGCTTTGGCTTTACTGGATGGGGCGGTTATTTACCACGGTGCAGCCGGAGCGACGGTTGGGATGGATTTACATGCTTGCTGGCTTGGCTGGGGCGGTGGGGTATCTGGTGTATGCGCTTAGCAAAGGGGTGGGGGGTTATGCGCTGGGGGCTTCTGCTGCGGTCAATGGCATTATTTTAGCTACGGTAGCCCTCATGCCAAACTACGGGGTGTTTTTATTCTTCATTGGGCCCATAGCCTTGCGATGGGTAGGGCTGATATGGGTATTTTTGGACTTTGTGACGGCGCTGACGAATGAGGCCGTAGCCGTTGCGCATTTGTCTGGTTCTGTCGCGGGCATGCTCATAGGATATGCTCTCCGGCAGGGATGGAAGCCGGAGAGCATTTTCAAAGCTATTCGGGAGTACTTTGAGGGGCCGGAGGAGATTTCACAAGAAGAGATAGACCGCATTCTGGAAAAGATTCATGCCAAAGGGATGAAGAGCCTCACGCGTCGGGAGCTCCGTATTTTACAGAAGGCTACGGAAAAGTTATAAACCTATTACGGCTTTGTTTGGCTGGGCTCGTATTTTTTATGCGGGTTGGGCTGTTTTATCGTTGCTTAGTTTATGGGTGCCGCCCTATAAGTGGGCTTTGCCTTTGATGGCGGCCTTAGGGGCCATGTATGCGGGGTGGCTACTTATAGGGTACTTTCTCTGGAAGGACCGGGGGGGGCGCCTGTATTGGATTTTATACGGGGCCTTGTGGGTTTCCAGCTGGCTGCTGAACTACCGCGTATGGCCTACTCCTAAAAACACCCCCCTCTTAGACCCCGCCCTACGCATCGCCACTTGGAATATGGACGCTTCTGACTATGACCGAAGGCTCATTGAGAAGGATTTAGACTTTTTAGCCCGGATGGGGGCGGACATAGTATGCTTGCAAGAACTGTATTTAGGCGATTACTCAGCGGAATGTTTTGCGGAGCGGGCGGGCTATCCGTATATCCTTTTCGGGAAGGCGGGGCCAGCTATGGGTATGGCTATCTTGTCTCGTTATCCCATCACCCTGCATGAACACCCCTTCCTACTCAAAGGAAGCACTAACGGCATACTCATAGGAGAAGTGGTTTTGCCGAGTGGAGACACGGCTCTGGTGGTGAATGTGCATTATCCCTCTTATCGCCTGGGGAAGCTCAGCAGTTGGCTTTACTCGCATTGGCGCCAGGTATGGAAGGCGCAGCAGCGAATGGATACTTTGTTGGCCGTGATTAGCCAATCTTGGTCGGGACCGTTGTGGATATGCGGTGATTTCAATGCTATTCCGCTGAGCTATGCCGTGGGCGAGCTACAACGAAGTGGCCTAAAGGATAGTTACGCAGCGGCAGAGTGGCTGGAAGGACCTACCTGGCGCCCCTTTCCCTTGCGCATAGACTATATCTGGGGGCCATGTACCCCTCACCGCCAAAAAACCTACTGGGCGCCCAAGCACCATCACGCCTATGTACTGGCTGAGTATGGAGGAGCTGAATTGGCGGCCATAATGAAGAAAAGTGCTACCTTTGCCGGACTGGGGCGTTAGCTCAGGGGTTTAGAGCGCCTGCTTCACACGCAGGAGGTCGGTGGTTCGAATCCATCACGCCCCACCCCGGGCCCTCTCTACAGGGGGGTGAAGCTTTTTGTTATAATATTGCTGCTAAATGCGACGAGTTTCTATTTTAGGAGCGACGGGGTCCATTGGCAAGCAGGCCTTGGAGGTACTTTCGCGGTTTCCCGATCGCTTTGCTTTGGAAGGCATCTCTGTGCATCGCCAGATTGAAGCGCTGCCAGAGCTCATTAGCCGCTATCGCCCTAAGTGGGTAGCTGTTACCGATCCCTCCTCCTACGAACGCCTCGTGAAAGAAAACGGCTATGGAGGGCAGATTTTTATTCTTTCGTTGGAGGAGCTGTATGAAAAGCTTTCCACAGATCCGGGGGAGGTGGTTTTGAATGCGATTGTGGGGGCGGTGGGCTTCTGGGCAAGTTGGTACACCCTTCAAGGTCCGGCGCTCTTAGCCTTGGCCAATAAGGAGAGTCTGGTTTTTGGGGGGAGCTGGCTGGCTCCGTATCGGGCGCGTATTATTCCTGTGGATAGCGAGCATAGTGCACTGGCTCAATGCCTACTGGGAGAGAAGCCGGAAGCGGTGGCCCGACTTATTTTGACGGCCTCTGGGGGGCCCTTTCGGGGACGAAAGGCCTCCGAACTCGCCCGAGTCTCCCCCGCCGAAGCCCTCCATCACCCCGTCTGGCGCATGGGTAACCGCATCACCATTGACTCTGCCACCCTCGTCAATAAAGCTCTGGAACTGATAGAGGCGCACTGGCTCTTTGGCGTTTCGCACCATCGCATTGAAGCTTGGATCCATCCCCAGTGTATCGTCCATTCTCTGGTAGAATTTACCGACGGCTCTCTTAAAGCTCAGCTGAGTTTGCCTGATATGCGCTTACCGATTCTGTATGCATTGGCTTACCCGGAACGTCCCGTGTGGGAAAAGGCTCCCTATCGCATTGCTCAGCTTTCTCAGCTTTCTTTTGAGGAAGTGGATGAGGAGACCTTTCCCTCCCTGCGGCTGGCTCGGCAAGCTCTGGATAAAAGTATTGCAGCCCCCGCCCTCTTCAATGCCGCAGATGAAATCGCCGTAGAAGCCTTCTTGCGGGGCGAACTGGAATTTTTAGAGATTTTTGAGGTGCTGGCGTGGGCTTTGGCGCAGTCAGAAAGCAGTGAGAATCCAGCTTCTCCTCACGATTTGGCAGAGTTAGAGGCGGAGTTTAGGAAAAAAGTACAATCCTACCTTCAGACATGCAAGGTGAAGGGGCGTTCGTAGATTTTGTGCGATTATATGTGGAGGGTGGGCGCGGTGGGGATGGGGTTGTTCATTGGCGTCGGGAGAAGTATGTTCCTCGTGGGGGGCCTGATGGAGGGGATGGCGGAGATGGGGGGAGTATCTACATAGAGGGGGATCCGAGCCGGTGGACGCTTTTGGATGTCAAGTATCGGAAGTTTATCAAGGCTCCGGATGGCGAGAGGGGCCGAGGCCAGTGCCAAACCGGTGCACGGGGAGAAGATATTATACTCAAAGTGCCGCTGGGGACTATTGCGTATGACGATGAGACAGGGGAAAAGTTAGGCGAAGTTTTGGAGAAAGGGGCTCGAGTGTGTATAGCTCGGGGAGGTAAAGGCGGCCGGGGGAATCATGCTTTTCGGTCGCCGACGTTGCAGGCGCCGGATTTTGCGGAGCCGGGGCGCCCCGGCGAAAAACGTAGGGTTCGTTTAGAGCTTAAGCTTTTGGCGGATGTGTGTTTGGTAGGCCCCCCCAATGCGGGGAAATCTACTCTACTGGCGGCGCTCACACGGGCTCGGCCGCGTATTGCGCCTTACCCTTTTACGACGCTGACCCCTCACCTTGGCGTCATCCAAGATGAGAAGGGTCACAGCTTGGTGATAGCCGATTTGCCAGGCCTGATTGAGGGCGCCCATCAGGGCAAAGGACTGGGCCTGCGTTTCCTGCGGCATGTGGAGCGAGGAGCTATCTTACTCTTCCTCCTTCCGCTGGACTGGGAAGACCCCTGGAAGGCTTACGACATGCTGCGCGAGGAGCTTCATGCTTATGACCCTCGGCTCTTAGAGAAACCCCTCCTTATCGCTTTTAGCAAAGCGGATCTGATTCCTACGGAGGCACGGGTAGCGTATCTACGGCCCGAAGTGCCTTATCCGCAGGTGTTTATTTCGGGGGCTACGCATGAGGGGCTATCTGAGTTGGTTACCCTTCTCTACGAGACGGTAAAGGCCCATCGCGGGCCCACTAAATCCCCCGTCTCTTGGCATCCTTGAGTGAGGTGGGCCTTCTGCTGGTGGGGCTGGTGTATTTACCTATGCAGGTTTTTTTGACCTACTATGTGCGGCGCTGGCGAAAGATAAAGCCCCTAAGTTCCCTCGCTTCTCAGGAGCCCTTCGTTGTGCTTTTATGTGCGCGAAACGAGAGTGCCATTCTTCCTCAGACGCTTCCCACGTTGCTAAGCCAGAGTTTGCCTATCAAGGTGGTTGCGGGGGATGATGGTTCTACTGATGAAACGAAGGCGGTTTTAGAGGGTGGTTTGGGAGGGGCTTTGCATGAGGTGCATGTAGTGCCGCCCTCTTACCATGAGGTTTATCCTGGTAAGCAGGCGGCTTTGGCGTATTTAGAGCAATGGGTAAGGCCGCCTTACTTTGGCGTTGTAGATGCGGACATGTGGGTGCCCAGCACGTGGGCGCAGACCTTGGTAGGAGCCTTAGAGGCAGATCCCACAATGGGAGCGGTGAGCGGTCCCAGCCTGCCCCGAGCAGAAGGCCTGTGGAGTGGGTTTCAGCGAATAGAATGGGCCGCTACTCTCTATCTCATTGCAGCTGAGCAAGGGCGCGGCAATCCCCCACCCACCGCTATCGGCAATAGCCTGTGGGTACGTTACGAAGCCTGGAAGACCATAAATGGCTGGAAGAGCCTACCTCCCACCCTGGTGGAAGACTATCACTTCATGCGAGCGCTCTTGGATAAGGGGTGGCGGTTTGCCTGGGTATTTACGCCTGAAGCTTATGCCGAGACGCGCCCTGAAAAGACTTTTCGGGGTTGGTGGCATCAGCGTCTGCGCTGGCGCCGAGCCGTAGAGCGCGTACCCCCTCTGGCCAAGTTTTACTGGGGGGTGCAGGTGCTCATACCTTGGGTAGTGCTATTTTCTGGATGGGTGAGCTTGGGAATATGGGTAGTGGCGGAGCTCTTACCCCTTTGGCGGCTGCGCGCTGTGCTCCAAGTGCGGAGGCTTTTACGATATATGCCGCTTTTGCTCGTGTATCGGTATTTTCAAGGGGTCTTGATGTTGATGCTGACTTTGGGAAGGCATCGCTTGGATTGGCGGGGGCGCTGGTATGAGGGCTAAGGGGCACCTCGCCGTCTTTCTTATGGCAGAAGCCAAGCCAACCTGAGTAACACTGTTTTCCTGGCACAGACTTTCTTTTTAGGGGGTGCCAGCCCTTAGCGCCCCTGCCCCCAGGGCGGGGACGCTCAAAATGGCCCTCCAATTCTATGCAAAGAGTTTCTGAATGCGAGTTGGTGGTATTTTGTGGGGCCGCCGCCCGCCTGCGGCGGGCGGCGGCCCAAAAATACCACTCACTCGCATTCAGAAGCTCCTTGCATCAAATGTAAGCCCTGTAGGGGCTTATCAGCACACCCGAAATGAGGTGCTCTTTTTTCTTATTTTCGGGCCGACTCTCCGCATCCAATCCGGGTTCATTTATAAAGCTCAGCGGGGAGCTATTCTCCTTAGGCTCCTTTAGGCGGGAAAAAGGCGAGGTCGGGAATGGCAGGTACCGGAAGGGGAATGGTTTTTGGGGTGAGCAGCCCACCCCTCCCTTCGCTTTTAGATTCCCGTACAGGCCCCTCTTCAAAGTACCGAATCGCGAGAGGGGAGGTTGTGGTGGGCTTAGGTATAAGCCCCCTCTTGCATATCTCCCAAAATCCGTATCTTTGCCGTATGCGAACCCTTGCAAACCTTGCAGTGGCCACTCTTTTATGGGTAGGCCTTGGACTGGCTCACGACGGCCAATCCTCTAAGATGGTACTCAAAGTAGAAAAAGACCAGGTGGAAGTGGCTCAGAAAGCCCTCGCTTCCCTCAAAGGCGTACAAAAAGTCTCCTACGATGAAGGGAGCGGGCATTTAGTCATTTTGTACGATAAGCCGACGCTGGGCTGTTGTAGTCGCATTCATAGCGCCCTCCAAAGTGCCGGCGTGAAATATGTGCTCGTCTCCAATGAAGAAGTCCCTGCCTGCAAAGACAAGGACCACTCTCACGAACACTCCGAAGCTGCTACTCCCGCCACTCCCGTCAAGCACAAA
>Ga0079997_119666_pt1 | contig 20881 bp, 19 predicted proteins | sample PerSpoCPS_CMetaG_FD_69200 | JGI IMG/M metagenome (GOLD analysis project Ga0079997, IMG submission 69200) | Archaeal communities from Yellowstone National Park, Wyoming, USA - Perpetual Spouter C (PS_C) MetaG (SPADES assembly) (version 2) | ecosystem: Environmental > Aquatic > Thermal springs >... | reverse complement strand
TTTAATCTTCGGACCAGTTTTGGATTTGGGCTGATATTTGTTTTAGGGTTTCTTTTACTTTTATCTCCAAGGTATTTTTATCAAAGCCCTCTTTGGATTCGGCTTGAATTTCAATGGTGATGTCAATTGAATCGGCTTTATCTTTCAGTGGTGCGATTACGCCTTTAATAATATCAGATAGTTTATCCCAGGGGACTTTTGCTTTCAGGGTTAATTTTTTGGGTTTATCTTTTGTGACTGGTGGTTGTTCTCCAACTATAGCGGGCGGAGGAGAAGGCATGGGGGGAGTTTCCGGTTCTTTAGGTACACCAGTTAATTTTTCCGCTAATTCGGGGCGAATGACGATTGAGTCGGTTGAAGGTGAGACATCTTGTTTAAAGAAGACCTTTGAGTCATCTTTAATTCCGAGTTTGCCGATTTTAACGCCTTCTCTTACGGCGTTTATTATGACATCTTCACTTGCGGGTATAGGCATCCCTGGGATTTTAAGGAAGAGTTCATATATCTCACGAAGTGTTTTTTCGTCCTCGTCTTTTGCGAACATTTTTTCAATTATATATTTCGGTGTGAGTTGTGTAAGTATTTTTTCTTGGTCAATTAGAAATCCTTTAACTCTTTCAGAGAGCAGATTTGTTCCGACGGTTGGGATGCCAAGGTCTTTCCAGCTGATTCCTTTATCTTCTAGCAGGGCTAAAAATCTGTAGGCGGTCAGAATTTTTGACGGGAGGTCGTTTTCGGCTTCTTTTATCTTTTTTCTAAGTTCTTCTTGTGTTTCTTTTGTTAAGTTTTCAAGAAGGTCGCGGTCGTTTTGTATTTCTTTCAAGGCGAGGTATCGTTTTAATGACTTTGAAAGTATGGGATATTGAGATTTTTCCATTGCGATTACAAATAGGGTATTTTTGTAGACCCTGAAGGATGTGCCTGATTTTTCAAAAAGTTCTTCAGCGAGTTTTTTCCCTTTTTCAGAGTCGCAAGGGTAGTCGGGTGAGAAAATTGCGAGTTTAAGATTTTTATTATCTGGGATATCTGAGGGTCCTTGAGGCCACAGGTAAGTTTCAAAGTTTCTGCCTGCATTTTTTGATAGTAAAATTTTAAGTTCTTCTTGGATCTTCGCTTCGGAGATGGTTTCTTCTCTGTCAACTATTACACGGTTGAGATTTGGTTGGTTGCGGAATGAGTATTGTTTTTTCTCGGAGTGGAAATACCAAAGTTCTTCTTCTAATTTTCCGATAGCGTCGCCTACGATAGTGTGTGGGATTCCTTCCCTTAGGACGGCGATTTTAATCCTGGGTAGGTTTGTTCCTTTTCTTTCTGATCCGCTGAAGGAGTATAGGAAGACGGTAGTAGCGATACCGGTGGCGATATTATATTTTTCATATTCGCTTCCCATCTCTTTATCAATTTTTGGGGCTTTGGCGTTAAGTCCGGCTATATCAGAGGCGATTACGGCTTCGTATTCATTTCCTATATGTTTGATAAATTCCCTTCTTATTGTTTGATTTTCAAGGTTTACGAGGGAGGATTGTATTAGAGGGGATGGAATTTTTCGTTTGTAGAGGTCAGCGACGATTTCAGCCAAAAGTCGCAGTACTCCTCTTGTTCTTTGGAATGTTGGGATTGAGCCCCATCGTTCATAGAGTACATCAATGAGTTCAGGGTGGAAAGGGTATGCGTGTTCTATTTGTTCTCTATAGGTTATTTCTTTAGCTTCAGGGGGTATATCGGTGCCAAGTTTTTGATACATGTCAAAATAGTTTTGAGCTACTTTTTTTCTTATGTTTTCATCGCCGATGTCTTCAAATAATCTTTTTCGTACCACTTCATAAATTTCAATACCTTCTACTGGGGTATAGACGGTTTCCACTCTACCGTAGATTTTTTGAAGTTCAGTGAGGGCTCTTTCACCTGTCTCGCCATAAGGTGCGCTTGATGGGAGGGTACAAACAAGGCAGGCATATTCTTTTGATCTGACCAGTTCAGTTATTTCGTGGGAGAATGCTGAAATTTGGTCGTAGAAGTCCTTTGCTTTAACGGTGTATTCTACGAGTTCGTCGATAAGGATAAGGACTGGGTGATCGCCGAGTATTTCTGAGAGGATTTTTTTCCCTGGGCTACGTCTTTTTTCATCGTGTTCTTTTACTTTGTCATACATACCGAGTTGATAGGCGATTTCTCCCCATGGGGTTTTTCCCTTTAGAGGGTCAGCTTGAGTTCCGACGAAGACGGCAATTTTAGCATTTTTTGGATTTGGTAGATTTGAGAATATGTCAAGGTGATTTATTTTATCTCTGTTTTTTATGGCGTGGTATAGGGCAAGGAGAGCGTGGGTTTTTCCACCGCCAAAAGGTGTTTGGAGTTGGATAACGGGGTCACCTTTGCCATTTTCAAGGCGGTAGAGGACATTTTCAAGCAATTTTTTTAGCCCTTGGGTTAGGAAAGTCCTTTGGAAGAAGGTGACAGGGTCGCTATATTCAAGGGGAGCTTTACCTGATACAACATCGCCGAGGTCAGCAGCGAAGACGGCTTCGCTCATTTTCCCTTCTCTTATGTCTTTATGCGGTGTTGCTACTTGCCACCATGATGGTAGAGCCATATTTCATTCCTCCTCAAAGAGTCTGTTTTGGTATTTATCTGATTTAGTTTTCGTTTTTTTGTAGGATTCTTTTCCGTAGAGAAAACCCTGTAGCAGTTTTTTTTCTCTAATTTCTTTATCTTTATCTTTTTTATCTTTCTTGCCTTTTTTATTGTTATCTTCATCATCTTTTTCGTCGGGTAATATATCAGATAAAGCTTGGGCTACTTGCCAGAAGGTGTTGTTATTTAAGTAACCTGTTTCTTCAAGGATTTCGGTTATTGCTTTTTTATTATCTTGATGCCAGTAGATGAGGCAGGCGTGGAGGACATCAATCATATTTTCAAATTTTTTCTTTTCAAGGAAGTTTTTATCCCTTTCAATTGGGGTCAACACAATGATATTTTCATTTTCTTTTTCAATGAAGCCCTTTCCCCATTTTTCTGTTAGTTCAATTCCTACAGCTTGTGCTAATTTTCTTGCGTCGTCAAAATGGACTTTTGCGCGGTTATATATCCAGCGCCAGAGGATGTAGAATCTGGTTTCTTTATCTATGTCTCCAAGTTGTGGGTTTTTGAGTATTTTCGTCAGGGCGTATTCGCTTACGGTTTTGCGGACGAGATCAAGTAGTTCTTTAGCTGTGACCTTTTCACCTGAAAGTTTTTCAACGCTTTCGTATTTTCCGAATATTTCAAGAGCGGGTCCAATTGCAGAGATGAAGAAATCGGCTCCGGAAATACCTTCGTTCCAGAACTGGTCAAGTTTTTCTTTGATTCTCTCTTCAATTTGCGATTTAATTTCGTTGAAGTATGCGGTTTTACTTTCTGTTCTTTTTCGGCAGACCATGTAAATGGATGAGGCGAGAGCAGCTGAGCCCTTCGCCCTAAGTCGGGCTTCCATCTCAGTATGAATAGGCCAGCTTGCGGAGATGTATAAGCCGGAACTTAAGAGAGCGTTTATAACTGATTCCCAAGCTTCTGTTGATTTATGAGCGAAGACGATACAGGCGATGCCATCGGGTTTTAAAACCCTATAGATTTCCTGGAAAGATTTTTTCAGCATCTCTTCAAAAAATTTTTTCCCAGCTTCCAGTCCTCCCTCTTGATGTCATTTCGCTACTATTTCTTCTGATTTTGGGGTTAGCGGAGTTGAAAACAAATCAGGATATAAATCACCGATGCTTCTTTTAAGCCATACATAGAAAAAGTCCGATAAATCAGCGTATGGAACATTATTATAATAAGGCGGGTCTGTGAAGACGGCATCAAAGTAGTCCTCAGGATAAGGTAGTTCAGTAGCTGATGCTTGAAAAACAACTGGTATATGTAATTTTTTCATTCCTCAACCCCCTTTTGTAATATTAATTTAGTTATATCCTCTTTTACATTTTCCCAGAGCAAGGTTTTTTGTTTCAAAGCGGAAAGAGTTAGAACATCTACTTTTATTGCAAGGATATTTTCAAGATAATCCCAAAGCTCATAGAATTTGAGCCCTATTGGTCTTTCAAGCTCAACAATTATATCTACATCGCTTGTCTCATTTTGTTCTCCTCTTGCATAGGACCCAAAGACGCCAACTATTACTACTCCATATTTTTCTCTTATTTCTGATTTATGCTCTTTAAGTATTCTCTTTATCTCTTCAATCGCTCTCATTCTATTTCTCCTCTCTGTTTAGCCTCTTTAATCCATCGCAAAATTTCTTCTTCGGTAATGTTTAACTTACTCAAAATAAAGTCCTTTATTTGTAATGCAATTTGTACACACTCGTTTGCTTCCTCAATGGACGGTATATCAAACTCATCTGGATATCTTACTTCCACCGCATATATAGAAAGATTTTTAAAATTTAAGTTTTGGAATTCTTCATCTAATTCAAGGCATTTTTGTCTGAGAGTTTCAAGGAGATGAGTTCTGGGAAATTGGATATTATGATAAGTTAAAAATGCTTTAAGTAGCTTTTCTACCATCTGTTGGGAGTGAAAGCATATAATACTTGTAGTGTATTCCATAAGTGGAGAATCTAAAAGTGTTTTTATGGACATATAGTCCTCAAAAGCTTTAATTAGCCAGAGCTTAACTTTTTCATTCATAAAGCATGTCCCTCCTTTAATGCTTCGTAAGTAGCAGTTCCATAGAAATCCTTGTAAAACTCAAGCTCTTTGATTGACTTTATTATTACATCACAAGGGATGAGGTAGTGCGAAAGCTTTTCGGTAATTTCTTTAAACAATTCATTTTTGGTTTTTCTATTAATATCTTGTTTTACTACAAGAAGAATATCCCAATCGCTGTCTTCCCTTTGCTTACCTCTTGCCCTTGAACCAAAGAGTATTATTTTTTCAGCTTCCAGGTGGTTAGTTTTTAATACCTCTTGGATCACTTCTTTAATTATATTACCCACCATGTCTTCTGGGATAAGCTCTTGGTTAAAGGTTTCCCTATACATTTTCCTTGCAAGGTAGGAATACTCAGGAAATTCCTTTATAAATTTCAGGAAAAGGTCTCTTACGCAAAATTCACAACCGCCGTCTGCTGTAAGCATTATCTCCAAAACTTTTTTTGCGGTTTCTTTATCCATTTTCATTCTCTTCAACCTCCACTGGTGGAATTTGGGTAAGATGGGAAAGGACATTAAGGTAGTATTCCCAACCAGCTTCCCAACTACCTGACGAACCACTAAAAGGATTAACTTCTGCATAATCCCAAAGCATAGGGAGAGCTTGTCGTGAATAAAGGTGTTTAATTGCTTCTGAAGTATTTTCCCACCTTGCAATGGTATTGCAAAAAGCTGCTGTCATATTCATAGCCAACCCCAAATAGCTTACTACTGCCTTCGCGTAGTCCTTATCGTATCCTTCTTCAATCATTTTTTTATAAGCGAGGCGGACTTTTTCTGTGAATGTAATTAAGGCAAGTTTTTGGCGGGAGTTGAAGAGGTCACCCCATGTGTAAAGAGCATAATTTCTAACCGAGAATGCTCTTTCTGCCCCTCTGCCTTTTCCTTCTGGTGTAGGTTCATCCGGCACAGGGTCAATTCCCCACTCCTCCATAAGTTTTTTTCTTTTTTCTTCAAGGTATTTTTCTGCGGATTTGAAAATCTTCAAGTCGTTTTCTGTTGCTACTCTATAAGTTTTACCTGGTATTTTTGGATTTTGTAGTACTACGACCAACATCCTTTGGTTTGATTTACCCTCTTGAAATTGTTTTCTTACATCTTCTTCACTCTGGGTTGAGTTTTTACAGCCTGGATTTGGACATTTAACTTTAGCTCTTGAAACCGTACCTTCGCTTGGGTCAAAGTCAATTTGTTCATCTTCTCTGATTTCAATTTGAATTTTATTATTTTTTGGGATTAATTTGAAGGCGATTTTTTTATTTTCTTTTTTAGCGAGCCAAGTTTGTCTTACGAGGGGGATTTCAACACCGCATTGAGGGTTTTTACATTTTACAGTTCTTGCCCATATATAGCCGACTGGTATAGATTGGTCGGGGTCTGGTGGATAAAATTTCCCTATTTCCTCTTTTGCTTCTTCTAAAATCCAGTTTCCCCACTTTTTTACATCTTCAATAAGAGGGTAAATTAGCGTTTCCGTTTGGGTTAAGTCATTTGATTTTATTTTTACGGGTCTACCGTATTTTTGTGGATATTCAAGGGTGCATTTCAAAATAAGGACAGCGACTGGGTTGAGGTCGCTTGCGTAGGTTTCGCATCCAAGTCGGAGTGCTTCAAGAGGGATGGAGCCACCGCCGGCGAACGGGTCAAGGACCTTTGGGGGTTTGCCGTTGTTTGCTTTTAAAATTTCCTCTCTTGCTTTTTTGATTATCCTTTCGTTAAGAGAGTTTTCCCATTTTGCGAGGCAATTTTCTTGAAGGATATTTTTAGGTTGTTTTTTATTTATGGGGTCATCCAGCCATCTTTTGTATTCTGGAGTAAAGGCGGCGATAAATTGAGATTTTTTAAGTCGTTCTTCTTCGTTTTTTGGAGCTGGAATTAGACCGGCGTAGATTGTAGCTCTTGAAGCTGCAAGTGGTCTTCTTGCCCACCATATATGGAGGGTGGAGATATGACCATGGTGGATGTTTTTTTCCCTTACGGATTCAGCGCTTACTTCTTTAATTGGGAAGTCAACTTCTAAGAAGGATTTAGCAATCATTTTGCCATCTCCGCTTTTTCTTTCCAGTTTTTAACTATATATCTTACAATGTCAATTTCTTTATCTGGTTCAAGTTTAGCTGATGGATTTTGGATCAAGTAGAGTTCTGGGTTATTAACTGCGTTGACGATGATATAAAGCCAGTATTCATCTTTTAGACGTTGAGCCATAAGCCATTCGTTTGATGTTAATGTTATAGCGCCTTCTTTTGCTCTTGTTTTGACTTCAATATATCGGTAGTTACCTTTTTCATCGTGAGAGCGGATGTCGTAGCCGAGGTTTAGTTGGGATACATCTTCTGGGTATCTATGGTTATTTCTTTCATATTCCATTGCTATATTCATACCTATTTTTTCAATTTCCGCGTCGCTTACCATATCGGTTGTTGCAGGACTTGGGATAACTCTAACAGCGGAAAGTATTTTTGGTTCTGTTGGGTAGAGGTGGGTTTCGGCGGAGATTTCTTTTTGTAGTCGTTCTTTTTTTCTTGTTAGGTCCTCTTTTTTATGAATTTCATTTTGGATTATTGGTTCGGGGATATTTTCGCCTTTCAATTTTCTTGTCTCGTAATCCGAAATTTTAGCTTCTGATTCAAGGATCATGGATTCAAGGGATCGTATGCCGTATTTTCTTTTTATATTTGCGTCTCTTAGGCGTCTTTCAAGGATTTCTTTTTTATAATTTTCAAGACCTTCTTTTATGACGAAAGATATGATCATGTCTTTATCAATTGAGATTTCGGGGATGTTTTTGGGTTCAGTTTCTGGTTTAAGGTCCCATAGGATTGCGGGGTTGACAAATGAGAGGTTATTGTTAAGGTCTTGATATACGGCGAAGATCCTTTTCCCTGCGGTTTCGTTTTTTCCGTCTTTTATTTCCGCTTCAACGAACCAGATGATGCCATTTCTTTTACCTTCGGGGTCAATGAAGGTAGCGCCAATTTCGGCGGATTGGGCGAATTGTGTTAATATCGTATCAACGACAGCTTCCAGGAGGGGGTGACCCATTGCTACGAATTCAGCTTGTTTTTTGAATGCGATTTCTTTGTCAAATGAAATTTTTGCGTATTCATTTTGGACTTCGCCGAATTTCACTTTGAATTCGTATGGTTTATTTCGGATTTCGGACGGGACGGATTTGATGCGCCAGAGTTGATCTTCTCTTTTTTCTATGGTAATATTCAGGACTTTAGCTGCTCTTTTGAAGAATTCTTCAACATATTCTGGGACGAGTTTATTTTCCCTTGCTTTTCTTTGTTCATCAAGGATTTTATTTAAGTCAATATGTCTTGTGGCGAGTGCTTCAAGGCTAGCTTCTTTTATTTTTTGTATCATTTCTTGGTCGGGTATTCTTTCAAAGTTTTTCAAAATATCCTCCATAGTTTTTGGGTTGGCGATTGCTTCCATTATCAGGTCTTTAAGGCTTTTCCCTACGAAGACCTCGCCGATTACATCAAAGACCCTATCGGAGCCGAGGTTTTCTTTTATGCGGGCGAGTTTTTGGAAGAGGGTGTTAAAAATTTTGCCTTCAATTGTATCGGTAGTTATCAAGTTATAGATATGGACTTCGTGACTTTGACCGTATCTATGGATTCTGCCCATTCGTTGTTCAAGGCGGTTGGGGTTCCAGGGGATGTCGTAATTAACCATGAGCCAGCAGAATTGTAGGTTAATACCTTCACCGCCAGCTTCGGTTGAAACCATGATTTGTGTTTTGTTTCTAAATTCAGATTCGGCTTTGATTCTCGCATCAAGGTTCATACCGCCGTGTATATATGATACGGAGTATCCCCATTTTGTGAGTTTTTCAACCAGGTATTCCAGTGTGTCTTTGGATTCGGTGAAGATGAGCAATTTAGTTTTTGTTTGTATTAGTTTTTCTTCATCCATTAATTTTTTGAGTTCGTTGAGTTTTGTTTCAATTTCCTTTTTTTCAACATCTTTGGCGAGGTGGACGAGGTTTTCAATTATTTGAATTTCATCTTTTAGTTCGTCAAGAGTTTCAGCGGAAGTGAGTTTTTCAAGGAGTTCTTCTTCCTTTGCCCATCGTTCTTTTTCTTCCAGGTCTTCAAGGTAGTTTTCGTCGTAGCCGATCTCTTGGATCAGTTGACCTTTTTTATAGAGGTCTTTAAGGCGTTCGTATCTTCTTTCAAGTGATTTTCTTATAGCTCTGACGCTTGATGCGAGGCGTCGTTGAAGTATTGTAAGGGCGAATGCGACATTGCGTTTATCTTTTTCAAGTGCTTTATTGAAATGTTTTTGGACATATTCGGTTACGGCGTTATAGAGTTTCTTTTCCTCTTCGGAGAGGTTGTATTTAATTGTTTCCACTTTTCTTGGTGGAAAGATCGGGGTATTGTCAAAGTTTTTCAGGTCTTCTTTTAATCTTCTTAGGAAAAGTGGGTTATCTTTATTTTTGATTGATTCAGTTAGCATATGGGAGTTAGCGAAGAAGCCAGGTTCTAAGAGGTCAAGTAGAAGACGGAAGTTTTCTGGGTCACCGCGGTGTGGGGTAGCGGTGAGGAAGAGCATATAGTTTGTCAGAGGTGAGAGTAGTTCTCCGAGGTTATATCGTTGGGTTTTGCTTATTTTTTCGCCGTATTTATAGGCGGACATTTTGTGTGCTTCGTCCACTATGCAGAGGTCCCATTTAGTTTCTTTAAGGGCGAGCATTACATCTTCTTGTTTGGCGAAGTCCATTGAGATTATGATTTTATTTTTCTCAGCGAAAACATTTTTACCCCATTCATTGTTCATTACATTTCTATCAACGATGGAGAAATTTTCTTGGAATTTCTCTTTTAGTTCCCTTAGCCATTGTTCTTTTAGGTGTCCTGGGACAACGATTAGAACTCTATCAACGAGACCGCGGTATTTAAGTTCTTTTAGAAGGAGGCCAGCCATAATTGTTTTTCCTGCCCCAGGGTCATCAGCGAGGAGGAATCTAATGCGTGGGTTTTGCAGTATGTAGAAATAAACAGCTTCAATTTGGTGAGGGAGAGGGTCAATTTGAGAGACATTTACAGCGTAGAGTGGGTCAAATTGGAAAGCGTTTCTAATTCTATGTGATTCTAAATAGAGGAAGAGATGTTCGGCGTTTGCGTTGAAGGAGAGTTGGGTTTCAGGTTGGATCTCAATGGATTTTATATCTTCGTTTGAAAGGACGGAGTTATAGAAATTTCTTGAATCAATGCCTACAGCTTCAAGTTTGAGCAGTGTGTCATTTAGGGGTTTAAACGAGATGACTTTAATTTTTTCTGGCCAGAATGGACCTTTAAGTATGTCGCCGGTTTTAATTTGCATTTGTTATGAGATGCCATATTTATTACAAAAATAGTTAAAGGAGTTATTTTTCCGTTTAGCTGTTTCTATAGAAAAGTGTTCAAGAATTGACAAACGAAATTCTAGTTCGGTATAATTGGTTTCAGAGATCAGGTTATGGAATTGTTGTTTAGTTACATGATTGAAGACGAGAAGTTTTTTTATAAGCATGATATCATCAAATTAATTTTGAAAGAGGAAAAAGAACTTTGTTTTAAATTATAAAGATTTAGAGAACTTGTCAAGAAAAAATGTTTTTTGTTAGGTATTAACGGAAGAAATTTCCGACGGAAAAATTTTCCGATGGAAAAATATACCGGTGGAAGAATTTTCCGCTGTAAAGACGATTAAATTGAGATATAGAAAATTGAATTTTTTAGAAAAGCCATAAAGGGCGTTAAAATATGAGAGGGGTTTATTAGGTTGGAAATTTAAGATTTGTGATCTGGTTATTTTAAGGAAAGGTTAATTTTAGTGCATTAAAAGGAATATGTTAAGTTATAGTTTTTGATGAGGTTATATAAATGTTCTTGAAATATGTGAAGTTAATTGTGAAATTTTAAGTATTAAGGTAAGAATTTGCAAAAAAATGGGAAAATTTTTATTTTTGAGACGATGAATGCTTTATAGTTATAAAGCATATAATTCGCCTACCGATAGGATATATCACTTCCCTACTCCGATATCGCCTACTAAGTTTATAAGTTTATTCATAATTCAGGAGAACGATTTGTTGAAAAACAAAGGAGAGAAGTAATGATCAAAATCAATTTCTCAAAGGGGGATGATGGTATAATTTTATCGGTTGATATAAGTTTTAGTATAGATTATATGAAGTTTATGGAGATCCTGGAGGATTTAAAGAATAATTATCTGGATAAGGAAAGCGTTAAAATGTATGATTCGGTATGGAAGCATGCTAAGTCGTTTATTCCGGAGTCAAAGTTAGGGATTTTAGGGGTTTATTACTTTGCGATGACGACTATGGCGAATATGCTTATTGAATATATTGGTGATGTTAAGTTATTTGGGGATATAGAAGCGGAGGACTTAAAAAATATTTTAAAGGATAGATTCCTGGAGTTTTTCGGTGATGTAGTTGAGAGAGATGTTATTATACTTATTTTAACCTTGATGGCGTTGACGAAGTATGAAATCAAATTAGATGGGTTGATGGATATAACTGCATAGCGATTTCCCCGGTCTCTGTTGGGGACCGGGTTTTATTTATTTTTTAATTGGGAGTATCAACGGAAGAAATTTCCGACGGAAAAATTTTCCGATGGAAAAATATACCGGTGGAAAAAATTTCAGCTGTAAAGTCGCTGGGTCTTGACAATTATCAATTTTTTATGTATCATTTAGTGTATCTTTTACATAGTGAGAAAACAAAGAAACACAAGCAAATGATGAAGACGATTGCGGTAATCAACTACAAGGGTGGTGTGGGGAAGACGACGATATCAATGTATTTGTCGTCAGCGCTTGTAAGGTTTTTTAACAAGAGGATTCTTTTGATAGACATTGATCCGCAGGCGAACGCAACAGAGACGCTTTTGCCACTTGGGGTAGATGTTAAGAGGATTGGGACGATGAGGGATTTTTTAAATCCGGATAGTGATAGGACATTGGAGTCGTGTATAATTCCATCAAGGATAAACGGGATTGATTTGGTGCCGAACGATCCTGATATACTTTTGATTGACGAGAGGATACATGGGGATGAGAACATAATGGTGAAGTTAGCTGAGGCGATAAGGAAGTTTGACAGTTTAGAGAGGGTTTCAACTTATGATTTTTGTTTCATTGATTGTCCGCCGTATATATCGCATTATGCTTTGATGGCGCTTCTTGCGAGTGATTATTACATTGTACCGCTTGAGGCGGATGATTCATTTAGTTTGAATGGGGTTGAGATACTTTCATTTAAGGTGAAGGATATAAAGGAAGTCAACAAGAAGCTCAGGTTATTGGGTTATGTAATTAACAAGCTTGATTTAAGGACGAAGTTAGGTCAGATGATGCCGCAGATAATTCGCAGGCAGTTGAGGGACAAGTTGTTCAACACGATGATAAGGATAAGTGCAGATATAAAGGCGTCAATTGCGGTGAGGACGCCTTTGTTTGATTTCAAGCCGAGGTCGCGGGCGGTGTATAATTTCAGGGATTTGGCGGAGGAATTTTTACAAAGGATAGAAAAAAACAAGGGGTGGTAAAAAGATATGGGGCGAAAAAGGTTAACGGTTGCGGTTGCTGAGGAGTTAAAGAAGGTGCTTTTTACTCCTACTGGGAAGGGTAGGGGCAAAGAAAGGAAAAAGGTGGCAAGGTCTGGGGGGAAGAAAGGGGTCAAGGAGGTTGATTCTGAGGGTAGGGGTTCTGGAGCAGGTGTGGGGTTTTTGAAGTTATCCACAGGGGCGGAAAATTTTTCCGCTGTAGAGGGGGAAATTGTGGATAACTTATCCACATTAACGGAAAAAATTTCCGCTGTAAAGCCAGAAATTGTGGATAACTTGAAGTATTGGGTTCTTGTTAATATGGCTTTGAATCAGAGCGTATTTGGGAAAACATCAACGGTGGTAATATTATTTACTATTATAAATTTATATTTTTTGAGGGGTGAGGTATCTGTATCGCAGGAGGAGCTTGGAAAGATAACTGGTTTGACGGACAGGACGGTTAGGGATTCGTTAAAAAGTTTGAAATTGAGGGGTTTTATAGAGGTTAATTATCGCAGGAATGCGAAGGCGGGGGAAAGTTACAGTTACAAGCCGGTTTTTGAGCGTATTTTGGAGGTTATGGGGAAGGGTGGAATGCTCGGTGATGGAAGGTTTAGGGATTATTTGAAGATTTTAGGGGTTCCGAAGTTATCCACAGGGGCGGAAAATTTTTCCGCTGTAGAGCCGAAAAATGTGGATAACTTATCCACATTAGCGGAATTTTTTTCCTCTGTAAACTTGAAAAATGTGGATAACTCTTTGAAGTATGCGTATTTGACGGAGGTAATAAACAATCAGAGCGTGTTTGGGTCGGCGCTTGGTGTAGCTTTGTTTTTAGCGCTTTTAAGCTTGGAATTCACCAGGGGGGTGATAAATGTCTCGCAGGCGGAGTTGGAGGCGTTTACGGGCATTTCTGAGCGTTCTATACGCAAAATTTTGAGGGAGTTTGAGGATAGGGGTATTTTGGCGGTTGACAGGCGTCGGAACACGAAGGTGGGGGAGAGTTTGGTGTATAGAATTTTACACAGGAAAATTTTTCCGCTTTGTTGTAGTAATATTTTTAATTATATAAACATAAATAACTACTACTACAGTGCGGAAAATTTCCGCTGGAGAAAATTTCCGACGGAAAAAATTTCCGCTGTAAAGTTTGATAATGATGATATAATAAAGGGGGAGGGGAAGTTCAAGTCGGTTAGGATTGACACTTTGATAATGCAGTATGGAAAGGATAGGGTTTATCAGGTGATGGACATGCTTAATAATCAGTATAAGGACAGGGAGATTGCGCATCCGTACAGGTTGATAAAGAAGGTGCTTGATGATCCGAATTTTGTGCATAATAAGTTTTACATGCAGTTTAGGGGGAAGAAGGTTGGGGAGATGGTGCCGATTTATATTGAGTGTCCGAGTTGCGGTCATAAGGGTATAGTTGAGTTGAAGGTAGGAGGGGAGTATAAGTCGCCATGTTCAAAGTGTGGTGCGGTGGTGGAGGTGGATTTGAGGGTATAAGGGAGTCATTTGAAAATTAAAAGGGAAATTGAAATGCGAAAGTCGTTTGAGGTTTTTGTCAATCCAGATATTATAAGATGGGCAAGGGAAAGTTCTGGGTATAGTATTGAGGAGATAGCTAAAAAGCTTAAGATAAGTGTGGAAAATTATATTAAGATAGAGAGAGGGGAGAAAAAGCCCACTTTTAAACAGATTGAAAAATTGTCTCATTATTTTAAAAGACCGATTTCAGCTTTTTTACTTTCGGATGTGCCAAAAGAAAAGTCAATTGCTGCGTCTTTTCGGATTCTTCCAAAAAGTGAGAAGGGAATTTCTAAGGAATTAATTTTAGCAATTAGAAAGGCGAGGTATTATCAATCAATCGTAAAAGAATTAATTACGGATTTAAATTTGGATACAGGGGCTCAAGTTCTTTCAGCGAGCATTTATGATGATCCTATTAAGTTAGCGAGGATTGAAAGGGAAAAATTAGGTATATCAATTGAGAGGCAATTTAATTTCAAGAACGCCTATGAAGCGTTTAACATTTGGCGGGATGCTGTTGAGAAGAAGAATATTTTTGTTTTTCAGTTTAATTTTCCAATTGAGTCAGCAAGGGGGTTTTCGTTAATGGATGAAGAACCCCCTGTTATAGTGCTTAATCTTGCTGATAATATACTTGCGCGAATTTTTACCCTTTTCCATGAGTATGCTCATATTTTGCTTAGAATCCCGGAGATTTATTCTGGTGAAGAGGTTGAAGAACGATACCCAGAGGAAGAGAACTGGTGTAATAATTTTGCAAGCGAGTTTTTAGTACCTGAATTCGTTTTAAAGGAGGAGCCAGCGTTTATTGAGTTTAAAAAAGGAGTTAAAAGTTTAGAGGAGGTAGTTGTGAATTTATCTAAAAGATTTATGGTAAGCAAGCATGCGATACTAACAAAATTTATGTTGAGGAGATGGATTACAAAGGAAGAATATGATGAGGAGGTACAAAAATTAAAATTAAGAGAGGAGAAGAAGAAAATTATTCCGGTGCAATTACATAAAAAGTGCATTCAAGAGAAAGGAAAGAAATTCGTATCAATTATAATGGAGTCAAGAGAGAAGGGTCTTATTACAACCGCTGATGCGATTGAGTATTTGTCTTTGAAGTTAGATAGTTTGGAAAAATTAGAGAAATTAGAACAAATATAACCTCAAGGTGAATGTTTATTGCATTGATACAAGTAGTTTAATTGAATTAAAAATAAAATATCCAAGAGAAGTATTTCCAACATTATGGGAGAAGATGGAGGAGCTTATTCAAAGTGGGCGAATTATAGCACCGATAGAGGTAAAGAAAGAAATTGAAAAAGGAGATGATGAATTAAAAAAATGGGTTAGGGGAAAGAAAAGGAACAGGATGTTTATAAAACCTGATGAAAATCAAGTAATGAAGGTAAAAGAGATATTAAAGGATTTTCCGTTTTTAGCAAAGCCAGATAAGCCGGATGAGCCAAATGCTGACCCTTGGTTATTTGCTGTAGTTCTTGTGAAAATTGAGGAGGAGAAAGAACGGTTGATTCAATATAACAGCTATATTATAGTAACAGAAGAATCGCAGAGGAAACCAAAGAAGATCCCAGCGGTTTGTAAAGAAATTGGTATTGTTAGTATTAATTTAATTGGGCTTTTTAAAGAAGAGGGATGGAAGTTTTAGAGTTGTTATCTATATTTAGTTGGCTGTCATTTTTGAGGTGATAAAATAAGGAAAAACAAAGTTAGAGTTGGAGAGATGATAGAGAAAATTAGGATTTCGGGTTTTAGGTCAATAAGGGAGCTGGAAATTGAGTTGTCAAAGGTGAATGTGATTTATGGGGGGAGGGCAACGGGTAAGTCGTCGGTTTTATATTCGTTGTTTGTTTTGAGAAATTTTGTTAAGAATTAATTAGAGGAGAGATAATGGAAATTTCAAAGAATTTGGTTTGGATTAAATCGGAACATCCACTTCATATAGATGAAAATATTCGTTTTATGATCAGATATCGTGAATCCATAGAGGGTCTTAGATATATAATTGGGAAAGGTTATAATCATTGGGTTATTACTTTTTCGGGCGGTAAGGATTCAACGACTACGCTTATAGTGGCACTGGAAACTGCGCGTTTATATTCTAAAGAATTGGATTTTATAGATATAGTATATTCAGATACAAGGATGGAAATTCCAAGCATCCATGAATTTGCGTTGGGCTTTTTAGATTATCTTAAAAATTTTGATAGAATTAAAAATTTGCCATTGCGATTTCATATTCTTGAACCGGAAGTTGAAGAGAGTTTTTGGGTTTGTTTATTGGGCAGAGGATATCCACCGCCACATCAACGATTTAGATGGTGCACTCGGCGTTTAAAAATATCACCTGTTGAGAAGATGTTAAAAAATGTTGTTAAGCCAAATAAAACTGTTATTCTTACGGGAGTTAGATTTAATGAATCAATAAGTAGAAATCAGCGACTTATAACTTCTTGTAACAGGGGTGGGGAGTGTGGACAAGGGATTTGGTTTCAGCATAGTTCAAGGTTAAAGGTAGGATACTTGGCTCCAATTGTTAATTGGCAGGAATGTGATGTTTGGGATTTTTTGAATTTTTACGCACCGAGTTTGGGGTATCCGACGCAAAAGCTGGAAAGAGGTGTATATAACGGGCGTGGAACACGTTTTGGCTGTTGGATGTGCACTGTTGTTAAACAAGATAAAGCTATGGAAAAGATAATTTCTTTGCCCCAATGGTCTCATTTGAGACCGTTAATGGAATTTCGTCAAAGAGTTATGGAAATAGCTTATTCGCCTGATTCACGAGTTAGACGAAAAGATGGGCGGTTGGGTCGTTTAAAACTTGAGGTAAGAAGGCAATTATTGTCTGAATTATTGAAATTGCAAGAAATAGTAGGAATGCAATTAATTTCTGATGAAGAGGTAAAAACCATAAAAAAATTTTGGAAAAATAAAAGATATGGAGGTGAAATAAGCAATGATTAAAGATCCCTCTAAACCACTCGAGCCCAACGAAAAAGATGAACTTTTGAAAGAATTTGAGAAATGGCTCAAGAGCGAGAAAAAGATGAGCAATTATCCAAACGCGAGCTACGATAGGGAAAGAAGAAAAAAGCAATTAGAATCGTTTATAAAGGAACTAAAACCTCCAACTTTAAGGAGAATAGCTGAGAGAATTGAAATTGAAATCACTAATGATAAGCAGAGCGATGTTCTTCAAGATATAGTTGATTTTTTCAAGAATGAGCTAGGTATTGAAATTGGTACATTGATTTCAAGAACGCAAGAAAAAGAGATAAAAGATGTGTCCAAAGTTGGACAAGATATATCTACTGTTGAGGTTAAGAGGGTCATAGGGAGGGTAGCTCCGACAATTAATACTCCAGCTACGCCTACAGAGTTTACTTTTTGGACTGAGGATAAGGAAGACATACATGTTGAAATAGGCTCGCTGGTTACAGCGAGGGGGGAGAATGGCGTAAGAGTGACTGGATTAGTTAGTGAGATACATGCATTAACTGATATTGAAAATGTTTTAGATAGTTATTATGCCCATGCTTTTGGAAAACCTAGTGAGGACATGCCAACGAGGCTTCCAATGGTTATGACTGCAAAAGTTGAAGTGGTGAGGCGTTCTGATGGAAGGACGGAGCCGGTTAGAGGGACATGGCCTGTATTTTTTGCTACAGCAAAAGAAATTCGTGAAGCTTATGGTGCAGAAATTTCATCTGAGCATGAAGTGTTGGCTGGATTTACTTACGATGACCAATATAACCCTGTTCCGATAAGTTTTGATGCACGATATGTCCTTGGATATGAAGCTGCCCATGTCAACATTTCCGGTGCCTCAGGAGTGGCGACAAAGACGAGCTATGCGTTGTTTTTGTTGTACAGTTTGTTGGCATATAGTGAAAAGCACAACGGATCAGTTGCTGCTATTGCTTTTAATGTTAAGGAGGCAGACTTGATGTTCATTGATAATTTACCTAGAAATTGGGAAGAGTTAGAAAAGTGGGAACAACATGGGATAATCGGGCAATCCATTCGCTTATGGAAGCAGGCGAGAGGTGATTTTGGTGTTGACCCAATTAGATGGAAAGAAGAGGAAAAATTTAAATTTTTTGCGCCACAACATTTTAAACCTAAGGGTGGGGTTTTAAGTCAAAGACAACAGGATATAGAAGAATTTAATTATTCTTTGAAAACACTAATAGAGGCGGGGGTTGGTTCGCTTTACACACTTTTTGATGTTGATGACCTGGATGATAAGGCATTGGCATTTATAGCTTCAATGTCTGAGGTTGCGAAGAAGGGTGATGAAAATGGTTCATTCTTAACATTTGAAGGACTTATTAGGAAAGTTGAGCAGGCTTTAAGTGGCGGAAAGAAAGAGGGGGGTGATAGAAGTGATTGGTTTAATTTTGGAGGTACTTCACATCATAAGTCAACGGCGTATAAAATACTTAATAGAATGAAACACGCTATAGATAATCAATTAAGGGGTGTAATAGTAAAGTTAGATAATGATGATAAACCAATACCAGTTGATAAAATTCGTCCGGGTCAATTGTGGGTTGTTGATCTAACGCAATTAAGCGACAAGGGACAACGTCTTGTGTTTCAGACGATTGTTAGGACGGTATTTAGGAAATTGGAAGAGAGGAAAAGCCTGGAGATAGCGGGTCAGTTAAGTGGTGAACTAAGGGAGTTTCCGAGGCATATTGTGATTTTCGTTGACGAGCTTAACAAGTTCGTTCCATCGGGTAGGGAGTATTCGGCATTAAAGGGTGAGATAGTTGAGATGGCTGCACGTGGAAGAAGTATTGGTATGTCGTTAATCGGTGCCCAGCAATTGGCTTCAAAGGTTGATGAGGAAGTTTTGGCTAACACTTCAACATTTGCGGTGGGGAGAAGTCATGCAGTTGAGATACGCAAGCCTCCGTACGCTTGGCTTGCGGAAGGGTTAAAAGAGAAAGCGATGATATTGGATAAAGGGTGGATGTTGATTTGGCATTGCTTACACAAGCGCCCAGTGCTTATTCATTTCCCGATCCCGTTACATAGAATTTATGAAGAGATAAATAGGAAGTGAAAAAGTAATAAGAGGTGTGTAAGATGTCATCCTTTTTGGATTTGCCGGAACAATTGGGTGAACTTTTTAAGGAAATTCAGAGATATTCTTTGCCTTCGCGAAGTTCACTTTCAGAAGAAGAGCAATATATCCCTCCATATTTTTCGGAATTAGGGGATACAAGTGAACCGGTTGAAACTGGCAAAGAGGGATCAGAAATTGTTGATGTAAAAATAAATGGAGAGGAAAATGTAAAATTTGAAGCGTTTTTAGATGGAGTTCAAAGGACGGTGCTTTGGCGTCGGATACCCTTGAGTAATGGAGCGCTTGTGCCTATACATATAGCGCACATTTGTGCTGGGATATTTTTAAGGGATAGTAAAGGGTCTCTTTATGTAGAACCGGAATTTATCGGGGCGCGACTTTTACTTTTAGGTCCTTTTGAGGGATTAAGACAAGCTGGGGTAAATTTTGAAACATTTTATAAGCTTCAAGATAAAGTTATATTTGATATTGATGATAGGACATTTGCTTTTCCAGATAAACTGAACGAATGGATTATATGTGATACAACTTTCCGTGGCACTGAAAGCAATCGTGAGGAGAATAAGGAGGGGGCGTTAATTGGTAATGAACTCTATAATGAAGGTTTAGTCAGGTCTCGCGCACAAGGAAGAGCTGCGACTCTTCGTCAAAGGTTGGAAATGGCGGTCCTTGCGCGGTTTCGGAAGAAGTTTCGTGAGAAATGGGTTTTGGTGGATGGTCCTCTTTTCTTTATTGATAAGTGGCGTAACCGTGCCTTTCGCGTTTTAAACCGCGAGATTGGGTCGGAAAACGAAAGCGGTTTAGAAAGTGGGGTTTTAAAAAACGCAGTTGGAATAATTAAAACACATAGGTTAAGGCCTAAGAATCCTGAAGATATTATTAAGCTCGGACCAACGCAGCGTTCAATTGTTAAACCTATTACTAAAGAAGTTGACATAAAGGGACGGGGCAATACATTGGATGAAGATGGAAGCTATGCAGGAGCACATTTTACTTGGTATACTAGGCTTCGTTCAAACATAAAGCCACCGTATGGATTACTTGGTCTGGTTCGGTTAGACATACACAAATCCACTATAGGTATAGAAAGGGTGGATGCTTTGAACCTTGAGAACTTCAAGGAGTTTATACCTCAAATAGACGCGATTACAAGAGCAGTATGGAGAGAGCGTTGGCCAGCTATTCCCAGAGGGAATGATTACCGCAGTGCATCCGAACCGTATCCTATTTATCAGTTGGAGAAGTTTTTGAAGGCAACAATTTTACCAAGAAGATATTTGGCAAGTTTCTTGAGTATGTGATTTACCTTTTCAAGATACTAAGGTAAGCAAAATTTGGGAGATGCAAAAAGGAGGTGTGAGATGTGAAGTTAGAAAGCAGAGCAATTTTATTTAGAAAAATGATTTTGTTAATAGTTTTTTTGTTTTTGACAGGAGATGAAGTTTTGTCACAGGAAGTTAAAGGGGTGGTGGTTTACAAAAGCAAAAATTGTAGCTATTTCATAGTTGAAAGTCCCTCAGGTTATGCTCTTTTGGAATGGTATGGTGGAAATGAACCTGAGATAGGGGATGTAATTATAGGTGATTTTGAGTCGTATGGTTTTAAGAAAATTTACAATTTAACCGCTGGTAAGTCGTTAATTGTTTGGGTGGAAGATTTCTGGCTGTCTAAAAGAAGAGTCGTTGAGAAGTATTTAGAGAAGTGTTTTTGATGTAAGGTTAATTTGGATGATGTGGGGTGGGGGTGGGGTTGAGGGGATGGAGGAGGCAAGGTGGAGAATGTTTACTCCGAAACGGGTGTTTATCCTGTCAATTAGCTTTGAAATGGTTTCTTTTCTTTCGTCAGGGGTTATAAAAAGATGGGTTTGGGCGTGGTCTTCGGGGACAAGCTCGGTTAGGATAACGCCAATGCGTTTGTAAAGATGTCCCGGGGCGTAAAGGGATTCAAAAAGTTTAAGGGACAGGGCGACTATGT
>Ga0079997_116603_pt1 | contig 21002 bp, 21 predicted proteins | sample PerSpoCPS_CMetaG_FD_69200 | JGI IMG/M metagenome (GOLD analysis project Ga0079997, IMG submission 69200) | Archaeal communities from Yellowstone National Park, Wyoming, USA - Perpetual Spouter C (PS_C) MetaG (SPADES assembly) (version 2) | ecosystem: Environmental > Aquatic > Thermal springs >... | reverse complement strand
CTCTTCCTTGCTTCATCTACTGCATCTGGCAAGACTTGCATACCATATATTACCTTTATAACCTTATCCTTTAAGTAATTAGGATGATCTCTGCATAGCTTCTCTATATCCTTATCAACCTTCTCTATAAGTTTTGCACTAACCCTAGTACTTACATATTAAACATAAATTAGTATCTGTAGCATAGATATCAAACTCTATATCGTCAAGGGCTCTGTTAACTTAACCACCATCATAGTTGAATACTCTTATGAACTTGCTTAAGTCTATCCTTACATTAAAGTATATTGTGAATACTTTAAACCAATTCCTAACATGTTCCTTATCACAAACAGATTTCAATCCTACTATAGTTCGATTCTAACTCATTATTATTAATGATGGATAACTTTGAGAACAAGATTTCAATCCTACTATAGTTCGATTCTAACTGCATAAAATATTTATTATACTTACGTTTAGATACCATATTTCAATCCTACTATAGTTCGATTCTAACCTACTTAGACCAGCTTGTAATTTATAACTATTGACAAATTTCAATCCTACTATAGTTCGATTCTAACTATACCCCATACAGCGGGATTAGTGCAGTTACATGGATTTCAATCCTACTATAGTTCGATTCTAACTAATTGTAATAGGTTGTTGTACCTCAACTTGCTCTAAATTTCAATCCTACTATAGTTCGATTCTAACTAGTAGTAGATTAGATACTGTAGTTCTAGTGCTTTCTTATTTCAATCCTACTATAGTTCGATTCTAACCTTGATGGTGTACTTAGGTGGTTTAGATTCTACTATATTTCAATCCTACTATAGTTCGATTCTAACTAGTGAGAGAGCAATTGCAAAGAAAGACAAATTTGTATTTCAATCCTACTATAGTTCGATTCTAACTATTGCTCTTGCACTTGCTGGTGTTGCGCATTCTCCTCTATTTCAATCCTACTATAGTTCGATTCTAACTAGCACTAAATACACTAGCCCATTTAGCGTTAGCAATATTTCAATCCTACTATAGTTCGATTCTAACTATATGTGAGAAAGCAGTAGCCAGGGAAGATACATATATTTCAATCCTACTATAGTTCGATTCTAACCTGGCTTAACAGATGATGGTACCGCACCTTCACTTGAATTTCAATCCTACTATAGTTCGATTCTAACAAGTTATGGTACAGTATGATAAGGTAAAGTTTACACGATTTCAATCCTACTATAGTTCGATTCTAACTATTCATCATCTAGTATTTTATTACATATCTTACATCTATTTCAATCCTACTATAGTTCGATTCTAACTGTTGGCAAAACTCCCAGAGTGGGGGCAGCCAGTGGTATCATTTCAATCCTACTATAGTTCGATTCTAACGTTATAACTTGGGAAAACAATAACGAGTTTGTAATTGATTTCAATCCTACTATAGTTCGATTCTAACTCTTGCAAGGTAAAGGCTTTAGTGAGAGATTTTGTAGTGATTTCAATCCTACTATAGTTCGATTCTAACACTATGAACTCACGGCTAGTTATAAACGCATTAATTAATTTCAATCCTACTATAGTTCGATTCTAACTATACGGTCTGCCAATAATTGAGTCTCCATTTGTCAAATTTCAATCCTACTATAGTTCGATTCTAACTTGGGATAAAAATGGCATACAGAACCGTTGGCAACTATTTCAATCCTACTATAGTTCGATTCTAACTAGCATCCCATTTTAAGTTTCTACCTAATTCAAATGTATTTCAATCCTACTATAGTTCGATTCTAACTGTTTATGATGTGCTGGTTATTGATTTACAAAACTGATTTCAATCCTACTATAGTTCGATTCTAACAGTAACTGAGTCATCGCTGTCAATTTTTGCCACAATTATTTCAATCCTACTATAGTTCGATTCTAACAGTGTTTAGTAGTTTTATGTATTTAGCCATTAAGCATCATTTCAATCCTACTATAGTTCGATTCTAACTTTGAAATCGCATTACGACAGCATTGCCAAAAAGTTATTTCAATCCTACTATAGTTCGATTCTAACCCTTAAGGGCTAAATACCTCAAGCTACTTTCATGCCAATTTCAATCCTACTATAGTTCGATTCTAACTATCTTTATCTTGTTCTCTAACTCCTCTCTATTCATACCAATTTCAATCCTACTATAGTTCGATTCTAACATGTTATGCTTAGTCATGGTATGAATGTAGTAGTTTTATTTCAATCCTACTATAGTTCGATTCTAACAATTGTGTATGCTCTTGCTATAGAGCTAATATTATATAATTTCAATCCTACTATAGTTCGATTCTAACTCTAACCGTGTATACGTTTAGCACGCAAGGCATAAATATTTCAATCCTACTATAGTTCGATTCTAACTTGTAAACAGTAGAGGACTGCAAGTAGTAGAAAAAAGATTTCAATCCTACTATAGTTCGATTCTAACTTTTACATTAGCAATAGGGTTGAAAGATACGCTAGGTATTATTTCAATCCTACTATAGTTCGATTCTAACCCAAAGAAGATGCTGAAGTATTAAAAGGGCTGTTTATATTTCAATCCTACTATAGTTCGATTCTAACGACGATACTATACAGTACAATGAGTTAGCCAAAAGAAATTTCAATCCTACTATAGTTCGATTCTAACATTATATTGCTATTAATAAGATCCCATAAAGGATCCCAATTTCAATCCTACTATAGTTCGATTCTAACCAAATAGGCTTTAACAAATTAATGACATATTTACGCAATTTCAATCCTACTATAGTTCGATTCTAACGGTTATGGAAAGAATACGGTAAAGACTTAATGCCTAAATTTCAATCCTACTATAGTTCGATTCTAACCCCCACTGGCGCCTCCTCTCTCCATATATACCCTTTATATACTCTTTAACCCCCTATGTCGGAGAGGAACCAGTTAACCCTTGATACTGTATTCTACTTATAAATGTTGACTGGTTATATATAAAATTTTAGAGTACGTTATCTGTAACATTCTTCTCTATACCCCATACCATTTTATTTATCCATTTAGGATTACTTATAGTATATACAAGTATAGAATCTTCGTTAGGATCTATAATATTATATAAATTTAACTTTAACTCTTCGAGCATACTTTCACTTAATTCACCCTCGAATACTGAGTTCTGCACCCATATAAGATATTGCTTTAATACTTTCCTTACATCATTGACTCTATTTACATTGACATCATATACTATTATTACTTTCATTAATACAAATATAATGTGAGGTAAATTAAGTCTTTACTTAAATAATTATGTCATATGATATTATGACAATTATTTATATAGTTGGTACCATAAACTATAATAGTATATCTAAATTATGCAAATTATTATTTTCATTACCATTCGCTCTTAAATCCTTTATATTCTTTTTCGCCTAATAGGTGTTTTATTAATTTATAACATTCTAACCTTATTAATTTATTATATGAAACATGTCTATTCAACTTACTATGCCTTATTGTTGTAGATAATTTCTTTTGATATTCATCAACGAATAACCTCTTACCTTTCTCGTTAAGATAACAGCCATTTAATTCTTCAATAAAATATTCTTCGCCTATTTTTCTATTATTCACAAGATTAAATATTATTCTATCAACTATTATAGGTTTAAATATTTCACTTATATCTAATGCTAATGAAAATCTTCGTTCACTAGGTTCATGTAAATAACTGATGGTAGGATTGAGTTGAGTATGGTAGATCTCATTTAGTATTGTAGTGTAGAGTAATGAATTACCGAAAGATATCATGCTGTTAAGCATATTTGTAGGTGGCATTCTACTTCGCCTCTCGAATTTAAATTCATCCCTCAATATTACATCAAATGACGAATAATAGTGTTCTCTACATCTGCCTTCTATACCCATTAATTCTGCTATATTTATATTACTTATATCTACTTTTAATCGTAAGAGCTCATCATTAATTGTGTCTATAAATTTCTTAACATCCTTCCCAGTCTTAATATAATGCCGTAAATTGGCGAGTATATTGTATATAGCAGTATTAACAAATTCTTTAGCAATATAAAGTCTTTTGGTTGTATTAATGTAGTGTTCTACCTGTTTTATAAGTAAGAAACCAGAGACTAATTTCTCTCTAGGATAGAATGAGCCAGAATAATAACCATAATAATTATAGAAATGAATTGGTATGCCATGTTGGTTAAGGAATACTATTAATTTTGTATTTAGATCTATTTCACCAAATATGTGTAATGATCTAACATCATTTATGGGTATTGATTTTTTCCCATCACTATATTCTATCTCTATTGTATTTTCATGTCTACTGATTCTTCCACTCTTAAATATATAATAATCCCTCATACATAACAGAGCTCTCTATACGCGCAAGATTTACAATGTTTCTTTACTTCTACTTCAGGTGGTATGTCTTCACTTATTATATCTTTTATATCGTCTAATATTGCAATGATCTCTTCTTCTTTTTTACTATCTAGTTGTACAGTTACCTTCTTCTTCAATAAGGGATAATTAATTATACCTAAGAATTCTTTACCAGTATATTGCTTTAGAAATACAAGATAATAAAGCAACTGATATTCATGAGCCTTCTCCATACTCTTTGATCTTTTGACTTCATGTATCTCATTTTTTCTTTTAATGAAATCTATCTTTATTCTCTCTATAGTGATCTCTTTAGTTTCTCTAGTATAACTATGTTCATGTAATATTTTGCCTAGTAGAACAAGATCTGAGTTAGATTCTAGTGTTATATTATGGGAGAATAACCATAACTTTCTTTTACATATGAAATAATAATTTATTTGTGTACCTGTATAATGAAGCATAGGTTCTATATCTAAAAGACCGTTTATTTCATCGTCCATTATATTAACTATAGTGCTTATTAATATATATACTTTAATAATTGTTCTGGCATACCTATATAATATTATCGATGAGTTCAGTAAGACCTAACTCATTATCATATTCTGTATTAACAAATATGAATCCATTCTCATCTCTATCTAATTTATCTTTGAAATTATTAATTATTGGTACATTAACCAAGTATTGTCTTTGTTCCCTCCTTAATTTAACTTTATCCCTCTTAAATTTTGAGTCATATATCTTTTTCTGTAACTCTATTATGTTATCTCTGAATCTTATTGGGTACGCAGGTATAGATAATATACCGCTCCTAGTGGTTAATAATTCTTGAGCCTCCTCGTCATCCATTTCTATTGAGTATATATATCTACATTTCTCCCATATCCTATTAAATCTATCATAGGTATCAGTGCGTATGTCATCCCATATATGATCGTAAAACTTATTGGTCAAACGTATATAATCCCATTCATTATTTATACTATGTTGTTCATCTATTATAGTTTTTATAGCAAAGTCAAGCAATTTCTTTTCGTATGGATGGTGTGCTATAGGCTTTAATACGTTAACTACACAAGTAGCATTATATTCATTATATCTATTTATTCTACCACATCTCTGTATTAATGAATCTATATAGCATGCTTCTGTATACATATAGCGATAACTTATATCTAATGATACTTCTACCAATTGTGTGGTTATCAATAATGCAGGTCTTTTATTCTCGTTTAATAAAGATTCTTCTTTATCACGTCTATCTTTAAATATATACCTACTATGTAATAATCCCATATTTATAAAAGGGCATTCTTGTTTTATTCTTCTATATAAATCTTGAGCCCTTTTAACTGTATTAACAACTACTATAGTCTTATTATGTTTTGCTGAATCAATTATATCACCAATAACATCGTTTATAGTATGATCATCATATTTTATAGTTGTTCGTCTCAAGGATTTATAATATTCTTCTACACGATCTTTTACTAGTTTATATGCGTTAAGGAACAACAATTCACTCTCCAGCTTATTAGGAAATGTAGCACTCATTATACAGAATTTACAATTGTAATATTTATGTAAATGTTCTATAAGAAACCTTATAAGACCAAATGTCTCTGCATCGTATGCATGTATCTCATCTAATATTATTAAGGATTTATATAATGAGTATGATTTCAGTGTGAATCTTTTATAATTCATTAGTGTTAGTATCAGTTGGTCTGGTGTAGTTACATTTAATGGTGTGAAATAATACTTGTATGTTTGTAACTCATCATCAATCACATCTTTATATCTATTATCACTCTCTAAATCTAAAAACAAATCTATATTGCTATGATACTCTCCCACATCATGACCAAATTTATTATTCAACCGCTTGAACATAGCATTTATGGTTGTCATAGTAGGAAGTATATAAAATATTCTATATGGATAATTATAATTAGACTCTGCCCAATATAATGCAGTTTCTGTCTTACCGGCTCCAGTAGGTAACATTATAAATATATTACCTTTAATACCTTTTACAATATCTTGATAGTCATAATTCTTATCAACTAAGCTTGATGGAAACTTTAATTCTGTTAATTGAGATTTATCACTAGCCAACCAATCTGCTGTCTCAAGTATGCCTTGTATATAGATAAAGTCTTCACGCAATCTTATCTTATCTTTATAATCATTAAATACTCTATCCTTCACAGATATAAGAATCTGTTTAGGTCTAGCGCAAGATATATTTATATTAATATTAGAATTAATTCCTAATTTGTTAAATATCATATTTATTATATAGTTAAGTTCGTCCTTTTCTTTTATTGATATATTGGGATTCTTTGTATGATATAAATTATCAGTTAAAGGAGTATGATGAGATACTATTGCTAGCAATATTAGATCTTTATAATATCTGTCCATAATATAATTAGACAGATCCAGAATGGATTCAACGATAGGCAATGCTAGTAATGCATGATATTCAACACTACCTTTACCACGTATATACCTCTGAAACCTCTCATCTGCCTTGCCTATATCATGTAACGCTGCTGCTATTAAAGCAGCTTTATTTAACATATCGTCTTTATTAGGATCTATTAGTTTTAATGCTCTCTCTAAAGTATATAATAAGTGCTCCAATAATGTCACATCTGGTTTACTTTTGGCGAGAAGTTTTAGATTAGACATATATTCTCTCCTTCTATATGATATGATTGTATAGGATTCTCAAACCTTAATTCACAATTATAAGACATTAGAAGATTTATATATTTCTCTGGTTCCCTGCCCTTATTAGTATATTTAAATGAATAAACGGTCTTACTTATCTCTGGCAAAAACACAAGTTTATTGTTATCAATTATATGCGTGGAATATTCTATATTATTAAAAGGTACTACACAACTGAGTTTTGTAGTTGTACAACTTTCTATAGTGTATATATTAGATATATTTAATATCTTTGCTAAGAATTCGCTTATTCCAAGATAAAGTGGATAGACAGGATTGTATAACGATGCTCTTATCTTTTCTAATAACTCTTCATCATTAGATGCAATATACAGCCTATAGACTGGAGATACTATAAGAGTACGTAATGTAGGAGTTTCTGTAAGCATAGATCCTTTCAGATTCCTAACATGTATTATCTCTTTTGCTATTCCCTTGATTAAGAGTATATTTATACCTATATATAGTCCACTACGATTAGATAGCTCTATTGTAGATTTTTCATCTATACCCATTGCAGCACCAATTATACCTATTACTGTAGTTCTTGGTGGAGCTAATAATGTTTTAAAGAATGAATGCGTAAAGATATCCCTAAAATGGGCAAAATCAGAAGTTATATCAAAATAGAATGAATACTTAGGCAAATCAGTAGAGCTCATTTAGTAATAAAAATATTGAAGTTATTATCAAGTATTCTATTCTTCAGATCTGCTATATTCATTATTGTTATCTTGTTTCTTAATTCTTCCACATCTATTCTGTTTGTAATAGTTGTTAACTCATCAACATTACTTATAAATGATGGTGAGTACCCAATATATATCTCTTTTATTCTATTAGCATGGTACCTTATAGCATCTACTAGAGCATCGATGTTAACTCTATAGTTTTGGTCTATGATTAATTTATCACCAATAGTTAATGTTTTATCATCCCTAAATACCATAGTTATTAACTGTGGAGATAAAGTTGTTAGATAATTAGATTGTTTAACTCTAGACCAGAAGTTAAATATACCCTCTATTAGTGCCTTTATTCTTTTCTCCTTCTCATTATCTGGTACGTTTATCTCTTTTCCTTTCACGGTTTCCTTCCCTACTCTATCTAATTCTATAGCCCAATTACTCCTAAATACAGTAGTTACTATCTCTATATCATATAGACTATGATTCATACCAGTAGGATCGAATCTTACTCCTCTATTCATATCATTCTTATATGGAAAGAGAGAAATCATACCGTTAGTCTTTACTGGAGCAACTCTCTTCTTCTCCCCAGCAGTGTCCATATAACCAAATAGATCATCATCTATATACTTCTCTGGATCACATTCTGTAGTTATCTGTGCTTCTTCTCTTTTTGATTTTACTGGTGAAAGAGTAAATCCTAATTCTTTAAGATATTCCTTTATGGAGTACTTCACAGAAGCACCAGATATGAATACACGCTGTGTATCATCTATTTCTGTAGTCTTCTTTAATGACGTTATATTACCTTCTACGCCTGATGCATTAACATTTGTCTTCTCTGCTTTTGTTAAGAAAACTATCTCCATAAAATTAGCTCTCATAGTTCTCACCTTCATTACTATTTTTATCATCTATATTATTGTCTGTATTATATTGAGTTTGTTTCTTCTTGCTTCTAAATACAGCGTTAGTCATTCCTATAAGGAAGAACGTTTTTAGTTTAGGGAACTTCTCTGGATTATCTTTAAATGGTTTATCATAGAACTCTTCTTCTACAGTTAGTTGTAGAATATTTATCTCATCTAAGAACTCCTCCAACTTACGTTTTCTTCTTAATTCGTATAGTATTGATTTTGCTTTCTTTATATCATTTTTATTCTCCTCAAGAAGTTTTTGCCCTAATCTATATCCCTCACTAGATACTTCGTCAAAGAGCTCTTTGTCTGTCATCTTAAACTCATCCATAATTATCATACAAAAGTCATATATAAATGGTACGGTCTTATTATTATGTATATTATAAAATATTATATCCTCTAATACACTCCAATTTATAGTTCTTTTATTGAGTAAGTCTTTTAGAAGTAATTCTCTCTTTATAAATACGCTGGGATCCCTATTACTCGATCCTTCCTTTAATCCTTTGAATAATAAGGGAAACACTTTACCCTCCTTTATGTTATATAACGCCTTTAACGCATTTATTATAGGGGTTAGATTATTAACTATGTCTGTAGTATGGTATATCTTTTTCCTTGTAGATACAAAACCTAATACTAATGCGCCTAAGTTATAATTTTTATAATCCTCTATGCGGATTGCTATATCATATAATATCATTGTTAATAACTCGTAAGGATAGAGAAATGAGTCTAATATTATACCTTTATTTATATTGCTATTCCATTCTGGGCGTATTGATTCTTGTAAAGTGTTATAGAAACGTTTCAAATTAGTAGGATTATCAGCGAAGAATAATATACAATTGACATTATCTTCAACTGCATAGAATTTTATATTCTTTAATGCTAATATGCATTTATAAGCACAGTTTTTACATATATTAAGCGTTCCAATTTTCCCATTTGGGTATATATTAGGGAATTTATCTTTTGCTATTATAAAAGGATACATCCAACCTTTCATCTCGAAGGCTCCATTATTATAACAGACAGAGCAGGTCTTCCTATTATTTAGATTAGCCTTATCTATACTATCATATATAAAGTCAACAAGTTTATCTAAATTATTAACATTAAGTTGTTGAAAGAGAGATTTACTTAATTTTGTGTGTTTCTTATCGTGTGTGAATATATTACTTAGAGCATCTTTTAGTACATCTTTAGAGATACCGCTTGTGCTTGCTCCATTCTGTATCCAATATTCTAACATTATAAGAATTATAACTAACTATACATAAAAAGTTTACTTAATGGGATTCAACTTAATGTTACCTCTGGGGCTCTGTTAACTTAAGAGTATGTAACACTAAATTATACCATGCTATCAATACGTAATAGGACACCATACCTGCTCAAGATATATGCTATCTATCTTTACTATTCAGCAAGGAGCTTAAGATTAGCATCCAGATGTCTAGAGCCATTAGTAAAGAGATCACATGTAGCTATATAGAAGTGGTTACAGTGTATTGATATAAATGAATTTGTTATAGATAGAAGGAGAGAGAAGAAGAGGATAAAGTGCATAATGATAGATGAAACAATGATAACTATAAAGGGTGAAGTATACTGGTTATGGATAGCATATGAACCTTACATAAATAAGTATCTATTAATGAATATTTCTAGAGAAAGAAGCATATTAGTATGTTATAATTTCATAAAGAAGCTAAGGAGATTGTATGGTAGCAAGTATACCATATGTACAGATGGAGCTCATTAATTACTATGATCAGGCATGTAAATGGCTAAAGATTAGACATTATGTGTATGATCAAGAGGATAAGAACATAATGGAGAGAGCTGTACAGTACATAAATAAAGGATAGAACTGAATGTTTTGATGATTACTTTCTGTAAGATGATTGTAATAAGAAGCATGTTAAGAATTGGTTTAGAATGCTGATGTTATACCTTAATGTCAAGGTAGATCTAAGCAAATTCATAACAATATCAATGGATTGTGGTTAAGTTAACAGAGCCCCTCTGGTACACTATATGCTTATATCTTAGTGAGTGTTATCTTTACTTCATGGCTCAATTACCAGATTAGTTACTAGCACTAATTTTTAAAGATATAGAGGAAGAATTTCTTTATATTTTATTATATACACACTTATTTTTACTAAAAATTATATGAATGAATTAAGTATAAAGCATTATCTTATATTAATGAATCCAAATCCTAACGAATTCCTCTCGCCAAGCCCACATTCTATTATAAATCTTAGTATATTTAGTTGGGTATCGTCTATTATAAAGTCCCATAATGTGCCTATGATTATATGCTCCTTTCCATGAATCACTACCTTCGTGGATATCTGTTTTCTGAATCTAAGTGTCTTTATATTTATTATATATCTCTTGCTATCTTTATCTATTTTAGATTCTTTGTTAGGATCATTTTTGCTACTAATTCCTGATGTATATTCTTTATATTTCTTTTCTGCATTGCTTATAAGTTGTTCTATAAATAGTTCCAAAGGATATTCCTTTCTCCAATATAAATAATCATATTCGTATCTGGGTCTTATGCCATACATCTTGTACTTATCCTTCGGTATTCTTATTACTATTGGTGTAGATGTGGTTAGAACTATAGGTATCCTCACTTTAGGTCTTATGATTTTTATATCTTTTAGTATGAATCTTAGATCGCCAATACTGAATCTCTTATCTAATGATCTCTTTAAGCCGATATTTAATTCATTTATGAACTCTTTATTGGGTGATGCTATTAAGATATGTTTCTTATCATTATCGCATGTAGAGAAGATATTGGAGAAAGAGAAGAATTTGTACCCTTGCTTATCATGCAATCTTTTAAATTTACTCTCTCTCAGTATGTTATATATTAGACTTTGTATATAATAATTATGTCCTAATGTATATTGTCCGTCTGATATCTGTTCTAATGTAAGTAATAATCGCATGACTAATTAATATCTAGTTAGCCTATCTCTATTCTAACCCTTCCTGCGCCTCTGCTCTTCAACCCTCCTAGTTCTGTTATCTTAGTAGTAGCAGGTATAAGTAATTCATTAATTAATGCCTCCATTCTTTTCTTGGCATAGTTTTCTTGCCAATCTTTTAACCATAAGTCTAGATCCTTATTATTAATCTTTCTAGAGTAACCAAAGGTGATACACATTAGCCTATTAACTGGATCCTCAAGTATTATATCTATAGAACCTTTGAATACAGTACCTCCTCTAACTTGCTCTAACTCTACTTTTGCTTTATAAGCTGCGGTATTAGTCTTTCTATCTATCCTAATGTTAGGCTGTTGTATTATGGAATCTGGTGATTGAGTAGTAAGATTATTAAACCTTAGGAACCCTCTTATACCAGCAGCCCCCATGAAATAACAGACAGGACAGATGCCTATACTCGGTATCTGAATATTACTTTCGTCTACTTCTAACCAGCATGTAGAGTATTTATTATTATTCCTTATTTGACATCTATAATTAGAAAGTAAGCTTTCTTCTGCCTTACTTATACCTATAGCAGGTATACATGGCTTTAAATAATCATCATATTTTACATTAAACATTCCTTTATATTTATTCAAGTTATCTATTAGTAGATGTTCTAACTGATACCTTACAGCACCTTTTAAAGTAGTAGCAGGTATAACTGGACTATTCCCTACTTTAAATACTATACCCTTAACAGTTGATAATGGATCGTATGAACCGCCTATATGCAAGAATGAATTATCTTCTACTACTACACTGATTGGTATAGATACTATTTTTAGAAACCCCTTATCCATGATTTGGATTTCTTTATTACTTCTTATAGTTAGGCTGCTAAAAGTTATTTTTGTGTTCCTATTGTTATTATCTCCTTGCGTAGTCTCTGCGTTCATCTAGTAGTAACCCCCAATACTCTTGTAATGAGTCTATCTTCCTTATAAAGTATGCTATCAATACGTTACTATAGCCTTTATCATACAGCTCTTCAGTATAAGATAACACTGCTATTAATGCATTTTTAATATATGATTTGCCTGCTCTTTTCTCCTTATCTAAGAAGAATTGTTTAACAATATTGTAATCATGCCTCTCTATGACTATACCAAAGTCATCCATACTAGGCAGATTACAGTTTACTACACCATACCATGGTAACATATAAAACATTATACGTAATAACTGTTCTTTGCTATTATCGTTATATGCATTTTTTAGTGCATTATAATATGAACAATATGATTTGTAATGTAGTTTATTTATCCTAGTTTTTATTCTCTCCCAAGATTCATTAATAATATTTATTCCATTACTCCTGCCTTGACAGAAATCTTTGTTTAATTCTTCCCATATACAATTATCTATGATTTTAGGCAAGCACCTTCTATTCTTAGCGTCATACGGAGGACTAAATATCCTTTCATCAGCAAGTACCCTCTTAATTATATCATGTAATTCTTTATCTACATATATGTTACCCATACTCATAGTACCCAGTCCTCTCCTTTAATAGGTTAACAGGTCCTTCTACTATGCTACCCTCCAAGATTGCCTTCTTATAGCTACCATTGATATGATATCTATCTGGTTTGAATAGGTAGCCATACCTACCTGCTAAGACTCTTAATTTAAAGTGTTTACATTCATCCTCTAATAATCTAACATTGAGTATACCCTTATCTATTGCATATACACATTCTTTAACATCCACTACCTTACATCTACCAAACCCTTTACTCTTTAATGCCCCCATAATCAACTCTTTATTCTTTAGGTTATATATAACATTTCTATGATTCTCGTTATGAGGTACGTAGATTGTTGCTTTGATCTTACCCTTATCATTCTTTGGTTTAATGTACTGTGTCAATATAGGTATCTTTGATGAGTTAACATATCTATCTCTAGGCGAGTATATATGATAAGCTATCTCATATGTCTTATCACTAATAATACCTACACCTATTATATCATCCATGCCTATAGCATGAAACATGCCTCTAACTGTAGTAGAAGGTATAACTGTTATACACGGTCTAAACACGCCGCCTTTTACCCTCTCTCCTATTACTAATTTATCCATCTCTAAAGAAATATTAAAGAAACTAACGGTATTGCCATTATGCATTGTCATATCTATCTATATCTTTCTTTACTAGTTAATTCATTCGTATTTATTCCTGCATTCCTATCCTTCTTACTATCATCTTCATTTTTTAAGAGTTTGTAAAGCGTAAGTATCTTATTTATTGCCGAACCTTTAACATCTCTAATAAGATTATATAATTGAGGATATCTATCTCTATTATTAAAGATCTCTATCTCAACGTAGATATTAGAATGAGTGCTCTCGTATATTGCTAATAGGTTATGGAGGAATGATAACGGTAATTCGTCTATTCTACTCATTATATTCATTATATTCTCAATCTCTTCCATAGTATATTGGGCATCTTCTAAGCTCCTATGCCTCTTTATATTTAGAAATCCCTTATTCTCGTAATCATCAAGGTAACGCCAGTAATCTCTTATTGGATATTTTATACTCTCAACGAAGAGGGATAGGTTTATAGGTGTTACATCGCCTTTGCAATCTGGGAAGTACTTTTTGTATACATCTAAGTACGTATTGATTACATCTTTTAATGTTTCTGGCGTATATTTAAATACGCCTAGTTCATTATAATCTTTTACTGGTCGTTTTATATCACTATTCTTCTCTAACTTTTCCCAAAAACATTTAAGCATTAGTTCATAATCTTCATTAAAATCTACCATTAATGCCAGTGGTCTAAACTCTTCCATTATAACATTTGTCAGCTTTTCTTTAATACACTTCTTTAAATTCTCATCTATCTGCTTATCTGATGTTTTTCTAATTTTCTCTACATTTTTATTTACATTATATGCTATATATTCTTGCAGATATACTTCGAATGCTTTCTCAAGCCATATCTCTAACTTTTCATGATTAAGGGAAAACTTAAACCAACACACATCTACACCATCCCGATCCCATTCTTCACCATACTCCCTAAATGGTTCGCTTATCTCTCTTATTTTCCAGCATTTATCACATACCCATTCTCTTATACTATCTTTAATTCTCTCCTTTGCCTCCCTTCTCTGGCATATATCACATATCGGAGGTTTGATCTCTTCCTTATAATCATAAGGATAGAATACTCTTCTTAATTTAGTTTCTCTATCCTTTAAATTAGATATTGCGTCATTGTCATTCTCTTCATAAAATCTCTTTATCTTTCTAATGAGGTTTGATCTTAATATGCCAAGATCAGCCTTTACATACTCTACGTTTACATCAAAACCTTCATCAGTCAAAGGTTTTAGTATATCTTTAATCTTGTCATCTTCTGTTAAAAATAGTATTATAGTATTAGATGTTATGAATAACACATTATCAGAATACTTATCCTTTATACATGTCATAAGTTCTCTTCTTTTTGCTAGAAGGTTTATATCATGAAGCCTAACGAATTCATGAGGAAATGTTATTTTGCATTCTGCGTATATAGCCTGCCACTCACCTTTATCACCTTTAACTCTTATTAGTTTGCTACCTTCTACATTCTTAACTTCTATACTACTATTATTAATACGGCTCTTAAAGCATTCTAGTACTCTAAATATCTTTCCTACTAAGGCAAGATGAGTATATAATGTAGTTATGTTCCTTGGCATTGATTTATCTTCAGGTGTGTTCTGCAACAAGTTTTTATATTTATTAAAGAATTCATTATGATCTTTACACTTGTTTATTATATTTATTATATCGTCGTCACTCAGAAACCTATTATCTACGTTATTTATTCTGTTTCTATTCCATAACGTTATCAATTTTCTAGATTGATCGTCAGTATAATTATACAATTTTATTTGTTCCTCTTTTTTGTAGTCATCTGGTGTAACCCTAGTAACCCTAGATATAGAGCTTGCTAAATGATCTGCTAATATCAATATAAACAAGTTATATAGATCGTCATTAGTTAAATTTAAAAATTTAAAATATTCTTTCGATTCTGTTGCTTTTTCTATTCTGTTTTTTAGCTCTGTTTCCCAACATCCTAGCTTAGTCAGATGTGTATGATGAAGCTGTCCCCACCAGCTTGCGGATTTAAATTGGTTAGGATCTTTAGGTATAAATGTATGACCATTTAATTTTATTAATAACTTATCATTTTTATCCTCATTTTTATACCAAATCTTACCTATATCATGTAGTTCTGGTATAAATTCCTTATTATATCCTTCATTATACTGGTCAATCTCTCTATCCTTTTCTATACTCTTATATGTTGCTTGTCCAACTTCTTCTATGGTAGCCTTATCCAATATTAAACAATTATTGTTAATCATTAATTTAGAGTTTACGTTTTATATTATGGGCCTGTTCACTTGAGTTATACTAAATTATATTATGCTATATATATGTAATATAAGCATACATACCTAGGCTATATACAATATATCTTTACTAAGCAATATTAAGGCTAGATGCCTAATCTAATCTGGTCTAGTTCTGGCAATCCTTCATACCATTCATATATCCATGCTATATTACCATCTTATATCCTTCTAATAAGGTCTATTATGTTTAAGTAACCTGTTCTTATTTATTTAATGAGTGATAGGATATGAAAGCAAGGTGTAACAGCAACCATCTAAGAGCAGTAGTTGAAGCAATCAAGTCTATAGTAGATGAAGCGGTCTTTACTGCTACAAGTGAAGGAATAACCTTCAGAGCAATGGACGCATCGCATGTATCCTTGCTAGACATATCATGGAAGAGAGATGGCTTCATAGAGTATGAGTGCAATGAAGGAGAGGTAACATTTGGTGTTAGGATAGATGAACTGCTAAAACTGCTAAGAAGGATAGATAAAGAACAGCAAGTAGAGATAAGCATATCAGATGGAGAGATGCAGATAACAGCAAGTGAAGGTAAGAGGACAAGGAACTACAAGCTAAGGTTGCTAGATGCTAGCAAGTCTGAGACACCAGTACCAAAACTATCATTCAATACAAGGGTAACCATGCTTTACCATACCTTAGTTGATGCTTTGAAGGATATAGATGTTATTTCAAGCATAGTAGAGATATACACCAATGAATCAATGATAAAGTTCTATGGCAAAGGCGATGCTGGTGATGCTGAAGTAGTATATTGGCAAGACGAGAATACAAACATAGAGATGTTCAACGAAGCAAAGGAGAGCAAGACTGCATACAGTCTTGAATACTTATTGCAGATGCTTAATGCTGTAGATGCAGATAACGTAATACTAGAATACAGCAGCAAGATGCCTTTAAGACTGCAGTTCTTGCTACCTTTCAGATGTGATATGCAGTACTACCTAGCACCTAGGGCTGAATGATAACGGTAGATAGTAGTCTTTAAAACAAATCTTTTTATTTTTCTTTATTTTCCTTTCATTCATTTTTCTTTCTTTCTTTATTTATTTATTGATGTTCAAAGGTACAATAGCAATTAAACCTTTCATCACAATGCTATCGATGGCCGAAGCAGTAAATCATATAACAGTACTTAAGATAACAAATGAAGGTCTGGAATACAAGGTAAAAGACGCTTTTGCGTTGTTAGATTTTACCATGCCAAGAAAGACATTCATACAGTATGACTATGATCACGATGATGGTAAAGATATATTCTTAATACTGCGTCCAGCAGAAGTACTGAGGTTCTTTATGGATATTAATGATGGTTATGTAAGACTATGTATTGATGATAATAATAATGTGATGAATATCAGACATGAAATACAGAACAGAATAACTGATTTTACTACTGCTATTACTACCGCTGTCTCTGCATCAGCTATCGTCAGTACAGATGTCATTGCAAATGCATACCCTGAAAAAGTACCAGACTTCACACCAGTTGTTAAACTGTTAATAATGCGTGATCTGCTCTTGGAAGCAATAGAAAGAATAGGTATAAGCAGATACTTCAGGTTAGTGATAAACGATGAAGCCATAAGTTTCCGTCAACCATACGTATCGTTATCCTACAAGTACGGTAAGGATGTAAGCATGAAGATGTATGATAAGTTAGAAGCATGTCATGATGTCTTAGCGTTAGTACCTATACTGAAGGCTGTACCAGACTGCAACTACATTATGCTGTATGGTGATAAAATCGGTAATCTTAAACTTGAGTTTTTGCTACCTTTTAAATGTAATGCGAACTACTATGTTTGGGCTGTATAGCAGACAGACAGATAGACGATAGATAGGTAGATAGACAACAGTAATAATAACAACTAAATCAAAACCTATCTTTTATTTCTTTTCTTTTCTTATTCTCTCTTTATCTTTCATTTCTACCTTTATCTTATGAGGGATAGGTATGTTGATAGCAAGAATACGCAACAAGGAACTGACAGCTGTACTGCAAGCAACAAAAGCACAGCGTGATGAGGCATCATTTGTTGCAAAGAACAATGGTATCTATTACAGAACAATGGATCATAGCAATATTTCACTGCTGAATATAGTAATACCTAAGGAAGCATTCCAGTACTACAATGACCATGAAGGTGAACCAGACAATATAGCATTTACCGTAAAACCAGATGAACTACTAAAAGTACTAAAGAGGATTGATAAGGAAGAGACGATTGAACTTACTATAGATGGTGAAGACATTACTATAAGGTCGATATCTATTAGGAAACCATTAACTTACAGAACAAAGTCATTAAACAATGAATATAACGAACCACCATTACCAAATGTTACATACGCTGTTAAGATTAACATACAGTATAACGTACTAAAAGAAGCACTAGAAGACCTATACTTGCTTACTGATACTGTAAGGATAATAACAGATAGAGAGAAGGTAAGGTTCAATGCAGTAAATGAGAAGGACGAGATGACAATTGAATATGAGCATAACAGACAAGCAATGATCACGCTATTGGATGGCAAGGCTGAATGCAAATGTGTTTATAGCATACCAGCATTGCTTAGCATGCTGAAAGCAGTTGAGACCAAATACGTAGTACTACAATATAACGAAAGAATGCCTTTAAGACTGCAGTTCTTGTTACCTTTCAAATGTGAGATGCATTACTACCTAGCACCTAGGATTGAGGACTAAGCAGTAAATAAATCAAATCCTATCTTTTCTTTCTTTGTTTGTTTGTTCATCGTACTGCTTCAGTATCTCATACAATTCCTTGTTCTTTTCTATGCTTTCTTGCACTGCTTTCCTAATCTCATATAGTGTAGCATCTCTGCCATCTATCATACCAAAAGAAAGGAAGAAGAAAGAAATAAAGGTTTGTTGTCACTACATTAGAATCTTACCATAACCTTTCCGTCCTTCTTCTGCTTTATAGTGTTTTATCTTTGCTATCTTGATGGTAAAGTCATTACCGTTATTACTATCCCTAAGCACACTAACCAGATAATACTGTACTGTAACTGTTGTTATGAAATCGTTAATATCCTTGATGACGTAACTACCGTATATGAAGTAGAACGGTTCTGTTTCTTTCAGTATTCCCTTGACCTTCCTTGATAATGATGTATTGTTCTCAAGTTCATCTATGCTTTCAGTTACTGGTGTACCTTTGTTGAACATCAATGTCTTGTACAGCATTGCTGATGTTCTCTTTGCTGTAAGTCTTTCACCGCTTATATCTGTAAGAAGTCTTGCTATTGTCTGTATAAGGTTGCTTGAAGGTATCCTCATTGCTACATGTTCTGAACCTTCATCTATCTCTATCTCCTTGATTCCTTCATGAATCATCATTATATAATTATACTTGTAGTGATTTCTTCAAGCGTTTAATATCTATAACCTTCTTCTTGGATATTATCTCCTTTGCTATATTGAACCTTTCCTTGCTTATTTCAATACCTATCCATCTTCTGTTGAAGTATTCACAAACCAAAGGTATTGAACCATAGCCAACGAAAGGATCAAGGATAACATCATTACTTTTAGTGAACATGTACAGAAGCATTGCTGTAGTGTATGTAGGCTTGAACTGCGGTTCGTTTATCTTTCCTTCTACAAACGGTAGTTCATCTACAAAAATGACATCTCTTCTTCTTGTTTGCAGTTTAGGCTTACCTTTAGCAAGCACTACTACTAGTGTGTATGCTGACTGAGAACCTAAAGTGTTCCTAGTTCTGGTCATAAAGCCTGTGTAGATGCATGGTATTAACCATTTGTATTGGAAGCCAATCTCGTAATAAGGTAGTAGATCGTATATCCTTTTTGTGTATAGATACAGCAGTAACCATGAGTTATCCTTCATAACTCTGTACAGTTCATCTCTAATATCTATAAACCTATTGAAATCATCATATTCATCATAGCCAACACCCCAAGGTGGATCAGTTATGACTACATCAACTAATGCTGTAGGCAACATCTTCAGCATTTCCTTGCAATCACCTAAGAATAATGTGCCTAGGTTGGTGTTGAATGTCTGGAATTTCTGTTCTTGCTGTTCTTGCTGTTCTTGCTGTTCTTGTTGTTTCATTGCTATCATTATATAATGAATGAATATGAATGAAAAATCATCATCAACTGTTACCAATAGCATAGAACTGAAGGAGAAGGTTAAAGACAAGGTCATATACTCACCAGAGTTTATGATTGAAAGACTGACATTCTTCAATATCCTACAAGAGAAAGGTCTAGGTAACATTAGTATCCTAAACTATATAGATAGAGCAGTAGATAAGGTTATGAACACACCAGAAGATGTATGTTTGAACGCTTTCAGAGAGATGGCTGGTATGAGCCATCTCAGTCCAAAGAAGTTCATTAGAACCATGCTGACAAAGGAGGTCATACAGATAAAGTACGGACTGGATGCCGAGGATAGCATCATAGACTTCTTTGGCTGGATGGCTGTTTATTATAGGTATATTGAAAAGAAGAAGAAAGGAAAGAAGAAATAAAGGTTAAGGTTATGTTATTTATTGATTAGTCTTGGTCTTATCCATTATTCTCAGTAATTCATCTGCTGTGAACAGTTCAGTTCTTTTACGTTCAAGACATTTAGTACAAAATACAACTGCAACTTTTGTATCATCTGGTAGTGTTATTCTACATATATGCTTTCCTTCACCTTCACACAATACGCACTTACCTAATACCATCATTATATAATGATGACATGTAAAGGTATATGCATAAAGTATAGAGCAAAGAAACCACAAA
>Ga0079997_118006_pt1 | contig 21180 bp, 19 predicted proteins | sample PerSpoCPS_CMetaG_FD_69200 | JGI IMG/M metagenome (GOLD analysis project Ga0079997, IMG submission 69200) | Archaeal communities from Yellowstone National Park, Wyoming, USA - Perpetual Spouter C (PS_C) MetaG (SPADES assembly) (version 2) | ecosystem: Environmental > Aquatic > Thermal springs >... | reverse complement strand
CGCTATCGGTCAAAAGTTCACGGGCGTGGCGCACCCAATCGCCGGGCATGTGGGCTTTCAAAAACGCCATCAAGTCAGGCACTTCGTTCGGACGCAAGTTGCGAACCTCAATCCCTTGCTCCCTCAACTGCTGCTCCCGCTCCGCATAAGGGGTTGGGTCAAACAGGACAATGTTGGCGTCCATGCTGATAGCGTGAGTGACAACTTCAAAGCCTCGTTTCAGCAAAAACGCAAGCCCCTCGGCGTAGTTGCGCTCGTCTACGCCCGGAACGAAATAGTTGGGCGTGTAAGGTGAAATCAGAACCTCGGTGCGGTCGGCATCTCGGAAAAGTTGAATTGCTCGTTCAAGAAGCATCGTGCCAATCCCTTTTCTCCTCCACTCTGGATGAACGCCGAAGGCGGTAATCCAGCCTTTGTTGACCTCCATTCCGACTTTCTCCATCGGGACACGCCGAATCAGGCACAAGCAAAAGCCGACCAGTTTCCCATCCGCATCGGCGACCAAAAGCCAATCTGGGTCAAAGTTGGGGTCAAGCAAAACTTTGCGGTGGAAAGTCCTTCGGTCAATTAGGTCATAAGGCAAGGCTGCATTCCAAAGCGACAAAAGTTGCTCCTCATCGCTGCTCCTGTAACCTCGCACCTCAACCATCTCTTTCGCCTCCGAGGGTTCTGTAAGCGTCACTCCTTCTGGCATCTCCGCGGTCAAGGATGTTGAAGCGAATCCCTTCAAAGTGGGCTATCACTCACAGCAAATCTCGTTTTTGCCTCATTCGCCACTCGTCAACGGCGAAGGCTTGGGCGTATTGGACACCAATTTCGATGCCACGAATCCTCGTTCTGGCTTGATACCAGTCCCAGTAAGGGAAGCCACCTTCACCGCGACCGATGGCGAAACACTTGAAGGCTCGTTCCCAATCAGCGAACACATCGCTGATGTCCACATAGACGAAAGGGCGAAAGTTTTCAGCGTCTTCCCAGTTTTCAGCATAGTATAGCCGAACACCGCGAACAGGTGGCAAACCTTCCAAATCAAAATGCGGGTTCGCCGCCATAAAGATGGCTCGGTGGGTCAGGTAGTGAGTCGCTGTGTGATCGCTGTGGATGCTTTCTCTCCAGTGGGTTATGACCACCTGCGGTTGAAGTTCTCGGAGCAACCTTGCGAGTTCACGGGCGATTTCGTCGGAAACAGTCAACTCGCCATCTCGGTAAGGGAGGAAATGCGGCGTCGCTTGCAAAATTTTCGCTGCCTCTTCTGCTTCCCTTCGCTTTTGAGCGCCATACTCCTCTGGCGAAAGTTGAGGGTTGCCTTTCTCGCCCAGAGTCAAATGGACGATGTGAACTTCCCAGCCGCTGCGGGCGTGTTTGAGCAATGTCGCTCCAGCAGTGAACTCCATGTCCGCTGCATGAGCACCAATAGCGACGATGCACAATCTCTGGCTCAATAATTTTCAACCTCCTACAACCTCACGCCTCATTCGTCACGCTTTACGCATCACGCATCACGGATAAATGCCTCTCATTTTGATTGCCTCAGCGACCCTACTGACAGCGAGGATATAGGCTGCAGTTCTCATGTCAACGCTTCGTTCCCTCATAACTTCCCAGACTTCGCCGAAGGCTCGCCTAATTACTTGCCTGAGCCGCTCGTTGACTTCTTGCTCCGTCCAGAAAAACTGCTGGATGTCTTGAACCCACTCAAAGTAACTGACGACAACGCCTCCAGCGTTTGCCAGAATGTCGGGGACGATGAAAATCCCTCTGTCGCGCAAAATAGTATCCGCTTCCGGCGTTATTGGACCGTTAGCAGCCTCAACTATCAAGCGGGCTCGGATTTTGTCGGCATTCTTTTCAGTGATTACGCCTTCAACGGCTGCTGGGACTAAAATGTCGCAAGGCAGTTCCAGCAACTCTTCGTTAGTTACGAAATCGCCTTCCCTGTAATCGGAGACAGTTTTTGTCTGTCGCTTGTGGGACAGCAATTTCACTGGATTCAAACCTTTTGGGTTGTAGATTCCGCCCTTGACATCACTGATCGCTACAATTTTGCAGCCGATGGAATGGAGCAATAGGGCGACGACGCTCCCGACTTTTCCAAATCCCTGCAAAACTACTTGAGCATCTTCCAACCTGATACCTAACCTCGCTGCCGCTTCTTCAACGCAAATGGCTACACTTCGCCCCGGCGCTTCCCTTCGCCCTCTTGAACCTCCAATGTTGACTGGTTTTCCCGTTACAACGCCGGGAACCGAATATCCGACATTCATGCTGTAGGTGTCCATCATCCAAGCCATGATTCGTTCGTCAGTGCCTAAATCAGGTGCTGGGATGTCTCTCTCGGGTCCGAGGAGCAAGATGAGTTCGGTGGTGTAGCGGCGGGTCAACCTTTCCAATTCGCCGTCAGAGAGTTCGGACGGGTTACAGACGACGCCTCCTTTTGCCCCACCATAAGGGATGTCAACGACGGCACATTTCCAAGTCATCAACATCGCTAAGCCTTTGACTTCCTCAAGGGTCAGAGTGGGAGAGTAGCGGACACCGCCTTTTGCTGGACCTCTTGCTAAGTTGTGGTGAACTCTCCAACCGATGAATACCCTTAAAGAGCCGTCGTCCATTTTGACGGGAATTGAGACTTCCATCGTCCGTTTACAGTGTCGGAGTATGGTGTGAAGGCGGGGGTCAAGGTGCATGAGTTCAGCGACCTTATCCAACCGCTGCTGCGCCATAGCCCATAACGATTTTTGCTCCTGACCGTTCATCTTCGCCATCCACCTTTCTATATCGGCTACCCGTTAATGGGGAGAAGGCAATCGCAATGCATCACCGCACAACTTTTGGAACTGCCTTAGGAAACTCAAGTCATATTGGTCTAACTGCCAACGAAACTTTAGGTGAAAGGTGGCTCGTTCCTCGTCGCCTTTCATCAGGTAAAGCAGACCCAAGAGGCAATGATAAGAGGCATTTCTTGGGTCTAACTTAACTGCTTTCTCCATCGTCGCAACTGCGTCGTCCAATCTGCCAACTTGCAAGTAAGCAGCAGCCAGTCGGATGTGATAATAGTCGTCATAGGGCGCCCATAAAATCGTTTGTTCCAACTGGTCTATGGCTTCGTCGAAGCGATTGAGTTTCATATACGCTTCGGCAAGTTCAAGTCGGTAGTAAGGTTCATAGGGCATCAGTTCGCACGCTTTCTCAAAATGCTCTAACGCCTCCTTCACTTTCCCTAAAGCCCAAAAGGCACGACCAAGTTGGCAGCGATACCATGCCTTGCGTGAATTTATCTGGCTTTGCTGATTTTCGGCTGCAGAAACAGAATGACCGTTATCGTTTCTCTTACACTCAATTTGCTTTCGTTGCTCAAATTTAACAAGGCGAACCTCTCTTGTTCCACCATCTTCCTGACCATTATCGGTTGCATCTGTTTCAGCGGCTAAATTGTCAGGTGGTTTCTCAGCCATAGTCGGTCACCGATTTTGAATTGTGTTGAGTTCCCGCTGTCAAATCTTTAGCCGACAGCAAACGATGCAGTTTCCTTCTGCACATTTTTCTCGCCTTGTAGGCTGCGGTTTGATGCGCCGCTTTAAATGCTATCCAAAATTCGCTTGCTTGTCAATACTTTTGGGAGGGTGACCTAAAACCCTTCATGCCACTTGCTTTAGCCGATATGCGTGCAAGCGTGTAGGCGTGTAAGCGTGCAGGCGTGTAAGAGTGCAGGTGTGTAAGCGTGCATGAGTGCGAGAGTGTGCAAGAATGTGCGGAGTGTCAAGTGCAGGGTTGTTGTTCAACTGCCCTATCCATGCCACTGGCTTTAGCCAGTGGTTGATGACGAATTTTATCAGCGCCGATTTCATTCAGCGAAAAATTCTGGAGGGCACGGCTACTGCCGTGCCGAAATTTGCGGTCGGGCAGGAGCCCGACCCTCCAAGAAAATTCGCCAACTAAAGTCGGCGCTCAGTTTCTGCGTCATCAACTACGGACTGAAGTCCGTAGCATAAACGGCTTTGGTTGCGTCATCTACGGGCTAAAGCCTGTGGCATAGGAAGGGGAATTTTGACTTTTAGAAGGCTCTCAGTGCAGGGTGTGAGAAGTTGTTAACTGCCCTATCCATGCCACTAGCTTTAGCCAGTGAGGGACAAGGGGCACGGGACAAGGGACATGGGATTTGACGAATTTTTATAAGCGCCGAATTTATTCGGCGAAAATTCAGACACGAAATTGTTGCGAGTTGCAGGTTGCGCGTTCAAAGGAAATCCCTGACCCACAACTTACAACCCAATTTGCCCACCGACTGAAGTTGGTGTCTACGAAAACAAAGCCTGCTAAAGCAGGCTGAGGAAACTGGAGGGCGCATCTCCTGATGCGCCGAAAATTTTCGGTCGGGCAGAAGCCCGACCCTCTAAATTACCTCTGATGCACCAAAAATTTTCGGCAGTGCGGGAACACTGCCCTCCAGAAATACTCACCACTCGCTACTCGCTATTCGCTGCCGTTTTGGCTGAAGTCGGTGGCTACGAAAACAAAGCCTGCTAAAGCAGGCTAACTGAAAAGTTGCGAGTTGCGGGTTGCAAGTTCAAAGAAAAGTTCTAACCCTCAACTCTCAACCCTCAACGCGCAACCCATTTAGCAGGCTTTAGCCTGCTTTGAATTTGTAGCCACCCACCTCGGGTGGGTGGTCAAATCCGTTTACTATTCGCCACTCGCTATTCGCTACTCGCTGCCGTTTTACCAGTCGCTAATTGCCAGTCGCCGTTCACTATTCTCTATTCGCCACTCGCTATTCGCTATTCGCCATTCGCTGCCGTTTTCGGCTCGGCAGGAGCCTCGCCCTCCCACTTCGTTCCGTCTCCCGTCCCTCGTCCCACGCCCCCTTCCGTTTCTGTCCCATGTCCCATTTTCAATCCCAACGCTCAACTCTGAACTCGCAACTCATTTTCACGCCATACACTCTCGCAAGTATTGAGCGGCTTTAGGCAAAGTTTCGTTTGGGTCGCCGGGAACTCCACACTCTAACGCCATGAAACCATCAAAGCCGATTTCCTTCAGTGCGGCGAAACCGCTCTTGAAGTCGGTGTGCCCCCAGCCGGGAAGCAAGCGGTTGCTGTCAGCCAAGTGGATGTGTTTGAGCCATTTGCCGCCTTTTCGGATGGCGTCTGGGATTGACGCCTCTTCAATGTTCATGTGGAAGAAGTCAGCCATGATCCCGATATGCGGGTTGCCCATTTTCTCGCAAATCTCAACGGCTTGCTCCACTCGGCGAAGGAAGTGGGTTTCGTAACGGTTGAGGGGTTCAAGCAACAAAATTGTGCCGACTTGTTCGGCGTGTTTCCCCAAATCTTCCAGCACGACCAGCAACAAATCCATCTCCAAATCAACAGCGCTCTTGTAGGGTGAAAGGTCTGGGATGCGAGGACCGCCGAAGATGGGAACGAAGATTAAACCGACAGCACCTAATTCCGCTGCAGCAGTCAAGCGAGCCTTGATTTCCTCAATGGCTTGTTTGCGAACGCTGGGGTCGGGGTCAAGAACCGAACCGCGATAGCCTGCGCAAATTGTGCTGACCTTCAGTCCAGCCTTTTCAACGGCGCTTCGGACATAAGAGGTGTTTTGCAGCAGCCATTCACTGCCCCAAAACTCAATCCCTTCGTAACCCCACGCAGCGAGTTTCTCCAACTTCTCCTCCAAAGATGCGCCCGGCACTAACCCTTCTTGGCATGCCAACTTCATCCTCAAACCCCTCCTTCCTCGTTGCTTGTCACCAAAAAGTCTGACGCAATTGCTGACTGTTTGCTTTGCTCTCATCTGCTTGCCTTCTTCGTCGGCTAAGGCGCTATAATGTTGCCGCAGGCAAAAGCGATGACGGCAAAGTCAGTTATTGCCTCAGTTGCCTGACGAGTCGCAAAGTTGTGCTGGCAAGGCAAATTTGAGGAAAGGAGTTGAAAGCCATGAGGCTCGGAGTTTCAACTTACTCTTACTGGCATTTTCGCGGTGACCGCTACCCGATTGAGAAGGTCATGGAACACGCCGCCGAGTTGGGTTTGGCTGGAGTGGAGATTCTGCACAGGCAGATGGAAAGTGAGGAACTTTCCTACCTGATGAGGTTGAAGCGGACAGCGTTTTCCCTCGGGCTTGACATTTACTGCTTGGCAATTCACCAAGATTTTGTCCAACCCAACGCCGAAGAGCGGCAACGGCACATTGACCACACAAAGCATTGCCTTCAACTCGCCCACGAGTTGGGCATTCCGGCAATTAGGCTCAACTCGGGACGATGGAAAACTGTCGCAAGTTTTGACGAACTGATGCAGCGAGGCGGTATAGAACCGCCGATTGAAGGCTACACTGAGTCCGACGCTTTCGGTTGGGTGATTAGCGCCATTGAAGCCTGCTTGCCCGCTGCAGAGCGATACGGAGTCGTCCTCGCGTTGGAAAACCACTGGGGCTTAACGGCGACTGCTCGTGGGACGCGGTTCGCTTTGCATTGCCTTGAACCTTGCGGTAACCATTGGCGGGCGAAAAGCAGTTTCGTTGATGTTGATGGAGTCCCTCAAACTTGGCATGACTTCGGAACCCTTGAAGGACCGGGCTGGGCATCAAACGCAGTCGGTGGCGCTCTGGAACTTTACAGGTTCGGCAAATTTGTCGGGGATAAATCGCTCATGGAAACTGCGTTGAACTTGTTGCGCCATGTGCTTGAGTGCGGCTTCGTGCGCGAAGATGGCTTCATCGTCCCTTATCGCGAAACCACAACCAGCAAATTTGTCCTCAACTTCAAGCACAACAACGACTGGTTTTGCCCGGGAAGCATCGCTCGGGTTGGCTACCAGATGCTCCTGTTCGCTGACGAGTTGACGGATGATGTCCTTGCGAAACTTCTGACAGAACAGGCTATTTGGTGTGCGACTTGGCTGGCTCAACATGTTCAGCGCTTGCCCAACGGTTGGTTCCCTCGCCGAGTTACACCCGCTGGCGAACCCTACCCTTACGCTGCCGAAAGTCTTTCCCCTGACCCAATTTTTGACTGTTCGGGTGACGGGATTCAGACGCTTCAACTTTGGGTTGAACTGGCGCTTCGCGGACTCATCGGAACTTACGGGACTATTGCCGAAGTCGTCAAAGCTTTTGTGGAAGCCGGCGGTTTCTTCGGCAGCGTCAACCACGACACTTACGACCGCCACGAAAATGTCGCTTACGCTTTGGCGTTCCGAACTCTGCTGAAGGCTTCATCGCTCCTCGATGACCCAAGCATACGGGACTTCGCCTACAATGTTTGCTTGCGCGGACTTGACAGATTCAAAATGACCGAAGACAGGAACGGGGTTGCGACGAAGGGATTGCTTTTCATGGAGGAGAGTTGGAACACTGCCTACCTGTGGGAGAACGCTGAGGCATCTTGTGCTTTCCTTGATGCCTTCGCCGACACGGGTGATGAGGAATTTTTGCGCGATGCCTTAACCATTTTGAGGGCGGCAGCAAAACACCACTACGGCGATAAGGGCTTTTTGACTGAAGGAGTTGATTGGGACAATGTGGTTGGAAGCCAGCACCACATCGGTGGGGCGCAATTTGGTGCAATCCGATACACCGAACCTCTCCTGAACAACTTGCACATCGTTGAGCCAACGCTCAATTATCTGGAACGCTGGGCAACCAAGCGAACGCTTGCGGATGGGCGAACCGAATTTTACGACCACGAAGGCAACTTGCTTGCAACCTTGAAACCTACGGGCGCAGCAGAGCCTTGACGATGTTTGGTGCTTCCCCGCGAGCCAGTCTCCAGAAAATTTCAACACCTTCGTCAAGGGGAAACTCTTGAACCCAAGATTTGACCTCAACTTTGCCCGAAGCGATGAGTTGCAGGGCTGTGGCGAAATCGGCATCGGTGTAAGCGCTGCTCCCGCGAATGACCTTCTCACCGTAGATGATTTGCATGCCCGGAACGCTTGTCTCATCTTCGTGCAATCCGACCCAAACGACTACGCCTGTAGGGTGAACCGATTCAACGGCGAGCCTGCGGGTGGTGGAGCGACCAACGGCGTCCAGAGCCAAATCAAATCCTTGACCGTTTGTCAACTCTCGGACTTTGGCGATGACATCCTCCGCTGTGGGGTTGATCACTGCGTCGGCAAAATTCTTCGCAATGTCAATCCGCTCTCGGACAATTTCAACAATCGCCACAAAAGTCACTCCAAAGGCTTTTGCCACCTGAGCGCAAACCAAGCCGATTGGACCTGCACCGAACACGATGACCTTTTCAGGCAAAACCGTTTGAGCCAGCCTGACGGCGTGGACGGCGTTTGCGACGGGCTCAACAATTGCACCTTCGCGGGTGGTCATGCCCTCTGGAAGCGGATAACAATTTTCGGCAGGGGCGGTGACGAATTCAGCGAACGCTCCCGGGCGGTTCATGCTGAGCAGTTGTCGTCTCTCGCACAAGTTTGGTCTCCCTTGCCTGCACCACCGACATTTCCAACAAGCGACAATTGGGTTGACCGCAACTTTTTGTCCGACTTTCAAGCCGGTCACGCCTTCACCTAACGCCTCAATCGTTCCGGCGAACTCGTGTCCCATGATGAGTGGCGGTTGTCGGCGGGGATGCCTTTGGACTACGCATTCAATTTCCGAGCCACAAATGCCGACATGACCGACCCTTATAAGCACCTCGCCTGCCACCGGTTCAGGCACTGGAACTTCAACCAACTCCAACTTCTCCCAGTCCGAATACAAAATCGCCTTCATTGTCCTCACCCTCTCAAACTTGCCTTACCGCCAAAGGTTTTTGCAAGCACCGCAGCGATTTTAGCGCTTACCGAAACGCTGCGTGTAAGCCACTGAGCAGGTTCTTCAAGTTGGTGGTAACAGGACAGGAATTGCTCTGTTGATGACCTTGACGGTCACCGGAGTTGGCGGCGTCAACTCGCCGTCCATTTGAGTTGGGACTGGTGGCTCGGAAACGATGTGGGCTGAGCGAATTTGAGCGAGCACGACTTCTGGGTGATGCAAGTGCCAACCGAGCAGTCCCATCATGGCGAACCGGTAGTAGTCAATTTTGCTGCGGGAAGGGAGAATGCACAAATCCAGCAGACCGTCATCAGGTTTCGCATCGGGCGTAATTTTGACCCCACCGTAGTCGGGCAAATTGCTTATCAGGACGAGCCAAGCATCCTTTTCCCAAACCTGCTTTGTCCCGTCATCCAGTTCCGCTTCCACGCACAGAGACGACCACCTGTAGCGGATGCTATGCCGAAGTGCTTGCAGGAAGTAGACGAGTTTGCCGAGAATCCTTTTTTGCGGTTTGCTGACTGTTTCCATCTGCGCGACGACATAAGCGTCGAAACCGATGCCCAAACTGCAGTGGAAAATTTGGTCATGCGCTTCGCCCACATCAAGCCATCGGATTTGCCCGTTAAGCAACTGCCCAAGAGCCTCAATGGGATGGGGCGATATGCCCATGTTGGCAGCGAAGACATTGCCAGTCCCGATGGGAATGAGTCCGATGGGGGTGGATTTGCCACTTTTCCACAAGCCGTTGATGGCGTCATGGAAAACTCCATCTCCGCCCGCAACGAGTATCAAATCGGCATCGCTTGTCATCACCGCTTCCGTTGCGCTTCCCCGTTGTTCGGTCAGGACGGTCTTGACTTTCCATCCGTTCCGCTTCAACTCCCCTTCAAGTCGGGGAGCCCATTTCTGTCCTCTCCCGCCACCTGATTGAGGGTTGACAATTAAGAGAACTTCCCGTTTGTCCTGCATTTCAGGTCCCGTCGCTTGTCCTTATCCGACTTCGCCTTCGCGCTCAACGCGTTGAATCGAAAGGGCTCTCCCAGTTTCAATGTCCGCTTCAATCAAAACGGCGCACATCCTAACTTTGCCCGTAGCCACTTCAAATTTTGCCGGCAATTTCGTCGTGAAGTGGTAAAGCACCTCGTTGACCCGCATCCCGATAACGCTGTCAACCGCTCCGGTCATGCCGACATCGGTGATGAAGGCTGTGCCCTTGGGCATCAATCGTTCGTCGGCGGTTGCGACATGGGTGTGAGTTCCGATAACGGCTGTCACTCTCCCATCGGCGTAGTAGGCAAAAGCCTGTTTTTCGCTGGTTGCCTCTGCGTGAAAGTCCACGACGATGAGAGGTGTTTTGGGGTGAATTTGCTCCAAAACGATGTCAAGGGTTTTGAACGGGCAATCCAAAATCGGCTTCATGAACACTTGCCCCATGATGTTGACGACAGCGATGTGAGCGTTTTTGCCCTTGATGGGCAAAACGACCCAACCGCTGCCGGGCGCTCCCGGCGGGAAGTTGGCTGGACGCAAAACCCGGTTTTCTCTTGCGAGCAATTGCATCGCTTCTTTTTGCTTCCAGACATGATTGCCCGTTGTCAAACAGTCAACGCCTGCGCCCAGCAGTTCCTTTGCCGTCCCTTCAGTGATTCCTATCCCGCCGGCAGCGTTCTCGCCGTTAGCGATCACGAAGTCCAAACAGAGTTCCTTCCGCAGCGAAGGAAGCCACTTTTGGATGGCGTGTCGCCCAGGACGACCAACGATGTCGCCAATGAACAGAATCCGAACCGTCTCCGCCACTTCAGAAAACTCCTTTCTACGCGATGAGCATGTTACGGGCTTTAGCCCGTAGTTGGTGACGCAACCAGAAACAAACCGTGCTACGGACTTCGGTCCATAGTTGATGACGCAACCCGAAGCCACTCATGCTACGATGGGAACGCTTGGTAGCGTTTTCGCGAAAATGGCTGTGCAAAAATTTAACGGCACTTTCGTTGAAAAGCCATATCGCAAAGGAGGGCAAAAACATGACCGCTTTGGCTGTTTGGCTTAGAGAACGAACCCTTGCGGGACGGCTCTTGGTTCTCGGAGTTGCCAACCTTTTGCTAATCGCTTGTGCCCAAGTTCGTATACCGTTGCCTTTCACTCCTGTGCCGATTACGGGACAGACTTTGGGAGTTTTGCTGGCTGGCGCTTTGCTGGGAAGCCGATACGGGACGGCAGTTGTAGCAGCCTATGTGGTTCAAGGTTTGATTGGTCTGCCTGTGTTTGCAGGCTGGAAGGGCGGGGTTGCGGCGCTGCTCGGTCCAACCGGTGGCTACATATTGGGTTTCATCCCTGCAGCATTCGTTGTCGGTTGGCTATTTGAAAGAGGTTGGCATGGGAAACTGACCTTGACCATAGCAGCCTTTATCGTCGGGAACGCGACCATTTATGCCTTTGGGTTGCCTTGGCTCGCTTTCTTCGTGGGTTGGCATCAAGTCTTGCAAATGGGACTTTTGCCCTTCCTGCCCGGCGATTTGTTGAAGTTGATGGTAGCGGTTTTCGTAACCCGAAATTTATCGCGTTGAGCCTGCGGATTGGGTCAAGCGACGGCGCAAAATTTCGTAGAGCACAATCCCGGCTGCGACGGCGACATTGAGGGATTCTGCTTTGCCGACCATCGGGATCGTGACCGACAAATCAACTGAGCGCTTCGCTTCTTCCGAAAGCCCTCTCGCTTCGTTGCCAATAAGGACCGCAACTCGGTCTCCAAATTCCGCTTCAAAAACACTTTCCCCGCCTTCAGGAACTGTGCCAACAATTTGAAACTCGTTTGCCTTCAGCCAATTCACTGCTTCGCTTACGGAGTTAACTGGCACAACCGGGACATGAAGGAGACTGCCTGCACTTGCCCTCACTGCTTTTGGGGCATACGGGTCAGCAGTGCCTTTCGTGTAAAGAACAGCCAATGCCCCAACTGCATCTGCGACCCGAACCACAGCGCCGACATTGCTTGGGTCTTGTAAACCTTCCAACACGAGAGCAGTTGCGGCAGTTGGGATTTTCAGCCTCTCAAGCCTTTCCGCTTGTGGCTGTCTGACCGCCGCAATCACACCTTGTGGCGTTTCCGTGACAGAAATTTCCTCAAACAAAGCGGGAGCCATGAGAACAACTTGCACCCGCTTCCTTTGCGCTTCCGAGATTATGCTTTGACCCCGTTCGGTTTCGGAAAACTCAGGCGTCAGGGCAACCATCAAGACAGCCCACGCCTCGTCCTCCAACGCTTCAGCGACGAAGGTAGCCCCTTCAAGCAAAAAGGCTTTGTGCTTTTTGCGTGTGTGGGGTTCCGTCAGTGCTTTGAGGAAGCGGTAGATTTCGTTCTGCCGGCTGGTGATGAGCCGTAGAGCCATATTTCGTCTTCACCCGCTAAATTGCGCCCGCTGCCTTCAACCTTGCCATCGCCCGTTCCTTTGCCTTTCGCGCTCGCTCGCGGTCAATGTTCGGGTCTTGAAAGTTGCGGAGCCTGTCAAGCGCCCTTTGGAGAGCCCTCCGTGCCCGTTCAACATCAATTTCGTGGTCAAGTTCGGCGATATCGCACAAAATCACTGCCCTGTTATCTGCGACCTCCATGAAGCCACCTGTCGTTGCGATTCGCTCTTCATCGCCGTTAGCGAGTTTGATGGTTATGACGCCGGTTCTTAGAGCCGCCACCAATGGCGCGTGGAAAGCCATTATGCCCAGACTGCCTTCCCATGCCGGCACAGTCAACGACACAACTTGGTCTGAAGAGAACAAAACCCGTTCTGGTGTCAAGACTTCAACCGAGAAAGTCCGAGCCATATCTCACCACCGTGCACCAAAGTTTGGTTGTCCTCAAACGACTGCAGGCTAAAGCCCGCAACCTTGTCAAAGTTTGGCAAAAACTGGGAGGAAAGTTAACTTCACTCCTCACGGGCATAGACGAACAATTCACCGGCGTGAAGGACATGGAAGTGTTGGTTGCGTGCGTTGTGGTAGAGCCAATCGGCAAATCGGGCAAAGTTCTCGCTGTTGTTGGGGAACATGTCCCAGTGGGTTGGGATGACCAATTTCACGCCCACATTGACCGCCAATTGGGCAGCCTCCCAAAATGTCAAGTTGCCGATAATGTTGCGCTTCTCGCGGTAGTAGTCGCGCCCGTTGATGGGCAGGAAAGCGATGTCGGGAGCAAACTCTCTGAGAAGCCGTTCCAAATCGTCGTGCAAAATTGTGTCGCCTGAGTGGTAAATCTTCACGCCGTTGAGCGTGATGCAGTATCCCAAGTAGGACGGAAATTCCTGCCTGCCTTCAACGAAGTCAAACCCATAGTGGGCTGACGGGATTGAGTAGAACTTCAGCGCACCGAAGTCAAAAGTCTGACCGACAGGCGGGTGGATTATCCGCTCCTCTTCAACCCCGCATTCCCTCAAAACCTTGTGGCAATTCAGCGGGGCGATGAATTTCGCTTTGAGCGACGCCTTTGCGATTCCGCGCACCGTTTGCGGGTCAAGGTGGTCAATGTGGATGTGAGTGTGGAACACAAAATCGGCGTGAGTGACCTCTTCGGGGCGAATCAAAATCGGCACAGCCCTCCTACCCTCACCCGTCAGGTAGGGGTCAATGTAGACGATGTAGCCACCACCTTTGAGCACAACGCCCGTTTGCCCCAAACCCCAAATTGCCACCATGTTCTCCGGCACTTCAAACCTCTCAATGCGCTCCTTCAAAGTCATAGTGAACACCTCCACATTCATCCCATCCCTCTGCTGACAATTGCAACCAACCCAAACTTTCAGCGACTTCCACCAACTCGTCTTCATCCACCAACTGTTGAACCGTCTCAACCGGAGAAACTTTTTCAGCAAGAACTAAACGGCGTTGAGCCGCGCCTATTGCTTGCCGCTTAAATTTTGCAGCATTGTCTCGTGGCGTGGGCAAAGGTCGTAAGCGCCGTCAAGTTGAGCGTGAAGCATTTCCTCCTGCCAATGGGCGTTGTAGAGCCGACAATCCTTGTCATCGCAAAAGGCTTCACCGAACAAAGCGTAAAACACCGCTTGGAGTGCGTAGCCTTTCGCGACTTCCGTCAACCTCTCATCGTTGGGCAGTAAACATCGGTCGCGCAATTCGGAAGCGAGAACCGGCGAAATCGCATCTAAGCCCATCGCGCGAAATTGTTCGCGAGCGAGGTAAAACTCGCGCGGTTTGGCGGGCGCTTCCACCAAGCCCGTTGTGGAGACTATGGCGGGGTAACCCAAGATGACCGTCCGCAAATGATAGCGCCGGTCGCTTTCGTCAAATGTGGCAAGCAGTTGGTTGGTGAAAACCAGCGGCAAACTCCAGCGGTTCAACTCCTCACGGTCAAACAAACTCGCCAACAACTCTTGAACCATGAAGCCATCGTAAACCACTCCTTTTGCCTCGCCCCTTGTTGTCAACCTTCTCCGTTCGTAGGCTATCTCGCCGTAAAGCGGTTCTCGCTCTTCCACAGGTTTGAACGGGTCGTGGACCCTTGCCTTGGCGAAACCGATTGCGAGCCGCTGAAGCAGAACCTCTCGTTCGTCCCCTTGCGCCTTTGAAAGTTTCTCGGCAACCAATTCCCCGTGCGTGAAGATTTGAACGGTTGGCAGTTTTGTTCTCAGGTAGTTGGCGACCTCGCTGAGCCTAAAAGTCGGGGTGAACGGGTCATCAAATAAATCGCACCGAAAACGGAACTCCCGCTTACCCTTAGGCAGAAGCATCTGCCTTGCCTCCTTTGCCCTTATTGGCAATCTGTTCCACGCACAAAATTTTGCTTCGCAAAGTCGGTGGATGGCGGATTACGGCTTTAACTCGCTTCAGAAGGCACAGTTTTGATGTCGCATCGAAAGTTTAGGCGACAGAATTTTCGGGGGTGAAATTGGATGGAAGGCAGTCGTTTTCTGCTACCTCTGAGACCGTTGTCGTTCCGCAATTATCGCCTTTTCTTTTTGGGGCAACTAATTTCGCTAATGGGCACATGGATGCAGTCAGTTGCTCAACAGTGGCTCGTTTATAGGCTCACAGGGTCAGCGGCTTTACTTGGTCTTGTTGGTTTCCTCGGTCAAATCCCGATGCTTTTGCTCACTCCATTTGGCGGCGTCATTGCCGACCGCTTCCCAAAGCGCAACATCGTCGTCGCTACCCAAACTTTGTTCATGCTGTTAGCATTTGCGTTTGCCTTTTTGACTTTAACGAACCACATTCGCGTTTGGCATATCCCACTTTTGGCGTTCTTGTTCGGAGTCGTTAACGCAGCGGATGTCCCCGCTCGTCAATCCCTTGTCCCAGAACTTGTTCCGAGAGAGGTTCTGGTAAACGCTATTGCGCTCAACTCAGCGATGTTCAACCTCGCAAGGATTGTTGGACCAGCGATCGCTGGTTTGATGGTCGCTGCCTTCGGTGAAGGTTGGTGTTTTTTCGCCAACGCAGTGAGTTACCTCGCCGTCATTATTGGCTTGCTGATGATGGATTTGCCGAACGACTATACCGCACCCACAACTTCGCCATTGAAGCATTTGCTTGAGGGTTTCCAATTTGTCGTCCAAATGAGCCCAATTCGCGAAATCCTGATGCTTCTCGGTCTCGTGAGTGTGATGGGGATGTCTTACACGGTTCTGATGCCGATTTTCGCTGACAGAATTTTGCATGTTGGACCGAAAGGCTTGGGCATCCTGATGGCAGCATCAGGTGTGGGGGCATTGACGGGAGCGTTGGTGTTGGCAATGAAGAGGGGCATTCGTGGCTTAGGGAAGAGAGTTGCTTTCGGCGCTGTAGGCTTTGGAATTAGTCTTATCCTGTTCTCACAATCTCGTTCTTTCCTGCTTTCGGTTCTCATCCTTGCTCCTGTCGGTTTTTGCATGGTTACACAGATGACATCAGCAAATACCCTCGTCCAAACCTTTTCCCCAGACGAACTTCGCGGGCGGGTGATGTCGGTTTATGCGATGATGTTCATGGGTATGGCTCCTTTTGGTTCACTACTTGCAGGTTCGCTGGCTCATTGGCTCGGTGCTCCGACCGCAGTTGCTTTGGGAGGGCTCTCATGTGTTATCGGAGGTCTCCTTTTTGCCAGAAAGTTGCCTCAACTTCGGGCTGCTACCCGACAATTGCTCCGGTCAAGAGCAAGCGATAACGGGCTTTAACCTTCGCAAAATTTCAGTCCGCGAGTAACCCTATTGCTGCGCCAGCAATGGCAAGCGCCCAAGCGAAATCGTGTTCAACTCGTTTGTATTCGCGTTCTTTTTGCAAAGGCAATGGTAACTTGGTTGGGAATTGGGGCATGAAAGTGACGACAACTTCGTCGCCAGTTCTGATTTGCGTTCCTGGCTTGACATCTGTCAGCGCCACCAAACTGCTGCCCATATCAACCTCAACGACTTGCCCTTTCGCCACAAGTTCTCCCTTCTTCAAAATTGCAACCTCGGAACCAACCTTGAGCCCACTTGTCATGTCCAAACTGATTCTCACGGTGCGGTCGTAGAATTGGTCACGGTCTTTGTAGTGAGTTGCGGGCAAAATGGCGTAAGCGGGTGGGAGTAAAACCTGCCCCCGCAATGAAACGATGGTGCTCAGTTGCTTTGCGACCTCAAAAGCAGCCGTTGCTACCGCCTCAGAGATTGCCCGACCTTCGGCTGGATTGTTTCCCTTTCCTACGGCAAAGGCTTTGAAGACCAATTGGGGCATCTTCGTCGGAATGAGCGTGGCTTCCAGAGCGACCGTCACTTGTGGGTCACGCTTTGGCTTTTTGATTGTCACTTGCTTGACAGCAACTTGGAGAGCGGCTGGCAACTTCAACTCATTTGCGACCTTAACGATAACCTGAACATCTGCAGGTAGGGAAATTTTCTCGCGTGCATCGTGGACATCAAAGACTTGGACGGTTTTCAACGCAGCCAGTAAACTTTCAGCGACCTGATTTTTGAACACTGCTCCACCATAGCCGCTTTCGTCAGTGACGCCCACGAAGGCGACAGGCACTTGAGCCGTTGCAACTGCGGCGACAAAAAGCACCGTAGCGGTCAGGAAAGCAAAACGCCTTCTCACTTTCTCCACCCCCGTTCAATTCGGGCTAATTTGAAGCGGCTTCCTTTTCAACGCCTGCAGTCGCTAAAATTTTGATGCCCGTTAAACATGCTGGCAATGGGGGAGGTCACAAGACCCAAGTATGTCCGAGGAACTTGTTGTGGTTCACACCGAATGGGGGAGACATTGGTCTGGTGGGACTCAGCAAGTTGCGTTGTTGTTGGAAGGGTTGGCTCAATGGGGTGTCAAGGGTTGTCTTGTGTGTCAAGAGGGGTCAATGATTGCGGAGCGAATGCAAGGGAAAGTGGCGGTGAAGACTTTCAACCTGCGTGGCGAGCACGATTTGTTCACTTGGCGAAAGTTTGCCCAGTGGCTGAAAGTCTTCAAAGAGAGGCAAGAGTCCCTCGGTCACAAGTTGCTTGTCCATGTCCACAGCCGAAAAGGTGCTTTGCCGACACTGTTGATTGCAAAAAGGTTGAAGTTGAAGACGGTGCTCCACTGGCGAGTGGCAGCACCAGTTAGGTTTCCTCTCGGGTTTACCGATGCAGTCATCGCCGTTTCCGATACAGCAGCCCAACAAATTTTGAAAGGCAATTTCCCTGCAGAGAAAGTCGCCGTTGTGAGAAGCAGCATTGACACGAGATTTTTTGAGCCCTTTGATGGAGCGCGCACGCAAATGCGCAATCATTTAGGGCTGAAGGAAGACGGTTTTGTCATCGTTGGGATGGGGCGTTTGGTTAAAGGCAAAGGGTATGAGGTGCTCCTGAAAAGTTTAGCCGAACTTGCACCATCTGACCGACCAACTTTGCTGCTCGCTGGCGACGGGAGTGAGCGCCAAAAGTTGGAAGACTTGGCGACTGGATTGGGCATAGCCCAACAAGTGAAGTTTCTGGGCTTTCAGTCCGATGTCAGACCGATTTTGTGGGCTTCGGATATTTTCGTGCATGTTCCAACCACTTTCCCAGAAGGGACGCCCAACGCCATCTTGGAAGCGATGGCAGCGGGTTTGCCCGTCATCGCCACACCTGTCGGCGGCATCCCAGAAGTTGTGAGAGACGGCGAAAATGGGTTACTTGTCCCGACAAATGACCACAAGGCTTTGGCAGAAGCAATTTTGAAGTTGCGTCAAAATGAGGCTTTGCGCGTAGAACTCGGCAAGCAAGCCCAAAAGTGGGTTCGAGAGCACCACGATGTTCGCCAATTACCCGAACGAGTGATCCAAGTTTACAGCCGAGTTATGGCAATGTTCACTTGATTCTCGGATGCTTCTAAAGGTGAGGTCACGGTGCGGGTCTTACATGTTGACAGTGGCAAATTTGGGCGTGGCAGCCAGAAACAGATTTGGCTATTGAGTCGCGAAGAAAGGAGAAAGGGCATTGACAGTTGGGTCATCGCTCGTCCTAATTCTCCGCTTTTCGGGCGTTGCGTAGAGAGCGGTATCCCAACTGTGGGAGTGAAGGTTCGTTTTGAGATTGACCCCATCGCTTTGGCAGGTTACCTTAGGCTCTTCTCACAAGTTCGCCCTTCCGTCGTCGTTATTCATTGTTCCCGCGCCCACCTGCCTGCAGGGTTAGCAGCTAAACTCGCTGGAGTTCCATTGAGGCTTTTGTGGCGATGGCTTGATAACCCAATCCGAAATCCTTGGCAACGACGGAAGTATCAACACGGCTATGATGCTGTCATCACGGTCTCTCAAAGGGTGGCTCAAGTCCTTCAGGACGGTGGAGTTGATGCGGGGAAAATCCACATTGTCCATGTCGCTATAGACCCCAACGAGTATGTCCTTTATGAGCGCCGGCACGCCAGAACCGTTTTGGGTGTCCCTGAAGATGGCTCGGCGGTCATTGGGACAGTTAGTTTCCTTGTCCCGCGCAAGCGCGTGGACACTTTGCTTCAAGCCTTCCAGATTCTGAACCGAGACTTTCCGTCCTATTTGCTTATCATCGGCGACGGTCCCGAACGAGCAAGGTTGGAGCAATTAGCGGAACGGTTGGGCATATCAGCCAGGACAAAATTTGCGGGTTATCGCTTTGACGCCACCGCGTTGATGTCAGCGATGGACATTTTTGTCCTCCCTTCGATCCGCGATGCTGCCCCTGTCGTCCTTTTGGAAGCGGGCTTGGCTGGCTTACCAGTCATTGCTTCAAGGGCTGGAGGCATTCCCGAATACATCAGGGACGGTGAAACGGGATTACTCTTTCCGCCGGGTGACGCTGAAGCGTTGGCAGAGAAATTGGTCACTTTGTTAAAAGACCGTGAATTCGCTCACCAATTAGCCCGCCAGCATCAAACTTTCGTCCTTTCCAATTGCACCGTTGACCATCTTGCTCAGGAAGTGATTGGTCTCTACCAACAATTAGGGAACGGCAAAAGGTGGTGAACAAGGGATGACCCTTTCCGTCGTCGTCCTCACCCGCAACGAAGCCAAAAACATTGAGCGATGCCTAAAAAGTGTCCAATGGGCGGATGAGATTGTCGTCGTAGACGCTGAGAGCACTGATGGAACGCCCGAGATCGCTCAAAAGTTTGGTGCCCGGGTGATTGTCCATCCGTGGGAAGGGGCAGGAAAGCAAGCAGATTTTGCTATCTCGCAAGCCAAAGGCGAATGGATCTTGATGGTTGACGCGGATGAGGAAGTCTCACCGGAACTTGCGCGAGAGGTGCTGAAAATTTTGTCAAATCCGTCTGACCGCGTTGCCTACAAGGTGTTAAGGGTTGACTTAGTGTTGGGACGGTGGCTCAAGCATGGTGGGTTCTACCCGCATTATGAGTTGAGGCTTTTTAAGCGAGGATATGTTCGACATGACCCTCGCCCTATCCACCGAAAAGCGATCGCTGAAGGTCCTGTGGGCAAAATCAACGCACCCTTATGGCACTATACTGCCGAAGATTTCGCTGAATGGCTGCTTAGGAACATCAGGAGAGCGAGGATTGAAGCGGAATGGGATTTCTTACACGGGGAGCGTTTCAGTGGGCTTGAAATTGCAGGTGCTTTTTGGAAGTTCTTTCGCAGGTTCCTTTTGAAAGGCGGCTTTTTGGACGGTTGGGCTGGCTTTTTCGCTTGCGCTGAAAGGGCTTTCTACATCATCGCGAAACAAGCGTGCTTGCTGGAACTCCAAAAGGGATTGCGCCAACCAAGCGAATGGATGAAAGCGTATAAATGAGGTGATGCTCTTGAACCTGCAAGTTGAGTGGACACCCTGCGATTTATGCGGGGCAGAAGATTGGGAAGTCTTGTTTATCGGCTCTGACCGACGCCACAAATTGCCGGGAGAGTTTGGAGTGACCAAATGCCGAAGTTGTGGACACCTCCAAACGAACCCAAGACCCACTAATGAATTCTTGCCGACCTTCTACCCTGAAAGTTACAGCGCTCATTCCGCCGAATGCCACCGTATCCGACACACCAAAAGGGACTTGCACTTGATGAACTTAGGCAGGAAGTTTCCCCTCGTCGGGAAAATGTTCTCAACGGCTGCGGCATGGCGTTTCCGCCGTCTTGTCCCCAAGTGGCTGGAAACCGAAAATGGGCTTTTTCTCGAGGTAGGCTGCGGAACTGGGTGGCTTTGTGCGCTCGCTTGGGAGATGGGTTGGCAAGCCGTAGGGCTTGACATTAACCTGAATGCTTGCAAAGTTGCTCGGCAAACTTGGGACATACCAGTTCTCTGCTCTGACAGTTTATCGTTGCCCTTCAAGTCAAACACTTTTCATCTGGTCGTTTTGCGCCATGTCTTGGAGCATCTCCCGTCCCCTCGGCAAGCGCTTTCCGATGTGTATCGGGTTTTGAAGGACGACGGTTGGGTTGCTTTGGAAGTGCCTAATGCTGGGTCTTTGGGAAGGTGGGTTTACGGACCGCTTTGGGACAGTTGGGATTTGCCCCGGCACCTACATCATTTCACACCGGCAACCTTAAGGCGTCTCATGGAGCAAGTTGGGTTTCGAAAGGTCAAAATTTCCAGCGCCTATTTCAAGCCTTTCGTTCTGACGGCAAAATGGTTTCCGAGCAAAAACTTGCTTACTCGCTTCGCTCGGTTGCTCTTGGAACTTCCCTCGTGGCTGCTCCTCCCTTTCCTCGTTGCCAATCAACAGGGAGAAATCCTGAGGGCATGGGGCTTGAAGGAAGGTTAACTCTTTCTGCGCTTGCGATAAAATTAGCGGCAAAAAGAAGCCACCAAAACTCACAGGAGGGATGGGCTTTGGAGACAGAAATTGGAATTGGGCGCAAAGCCCGACGGGCTTACGGATTGGACGAAATCGCTCTTGTGCCTGCTCCCGTTGCTGTTGACCCGGACGATGTTGATGTCTCGTTGAAGATTGGCGATTTGACCCTTTCAATCCCCGTCCTTGCATCGGCGATGGATGCAG
>Ga0079997_133576_pt1 | contig 21191 bp, 18 predicted proteins | sample PerSpoCPS_CMetaG_FD_69200 | JGI IMG/M metagenome (GOLD analysis project Ga0079997, IMG submission 69200) | Archaeal communities from Yellowstone National Park, Wyoming, USA - Perpetual Spouter C (PS_C) MetaG (SPADES assembly) (version 2) | ecosystem: Environmental > Aquatic > Thermal springs >... | reverse complement strand
GCTTTCAGCGAGTTGTTTAAGGGAGAGGAAGGCGGTATTAATGTTGTTTTTAAGCTATATGACGAAGTCGGCAAGATATGCGGATGCATGGCGTTTCTGCACCGATTACCAAGGATGTGAGAGATGCCCAACTCATGGGATACTTTTAAGAACATCACCAAGGAAGAAAAGAAAATAGAGAGTGGGTTAACGGGAGAAACGGTTATAAAAAGGACCTACCCCAGAACATTGTGCCATCAGGCCTGGACGAAGTTGTCGAGCATCTTAGGAGGGTGGAGGAGAGGCTGGATGGGCTTTACAACGACGCCGCCCGGTACAAGAGGGAGCTTCTGGAGTTTGCGGAGAGGGAGGCTGGCCGGCTCAAGGCGGAGCTCATAGAACAGGTAAGGGCTCTTCAGACTAGGCTCTTGGCCGAGGAGACGGCAAGGGCTGAGGAGGCGGCTAAGGAGATACTTTCCCGTGGAGTATGGGAGGCGGACCAGGTCCGTAGACGGGCTCAGGGGTTGAGAGAGCAGGCCGTTGAGCTTGTCGTTAAGGCAGTGCTTGGAGGGTGAAAAATGGTCACGCTGAGGGGAGACCCTGTCTACGCTCTCACAAAGGCCTACGCGTTGAAATCTCTCCTTATGCCCTTTAGCATGTTAGAGGAACTCGCGTACTCGAGAGATTTGGCGGATTTCGTCGAAAGGCTTAGAGCCTCACCCTACGGCACGTTTCTAGCCCAGCTCCAGAAACCGTACAGAGCATCAGAGGTAGAAAAAGCGTTTTGGAGAGGGCTAGTCTCAACACACTACAGCTTCGTCACAACCGCGTTAAGGCCCGGCCTCCTCGAAGCATTGTTCATGCGGTACATCTACTTCAACATAAAAACCGTCCTCAAGGCCAAGGCAATGGGTAAAACCGTCGACGAGATAATGAAGACGGTTGACCTTTATCCTGAAACACTGTTGAAGGTGAGGGACCAGACCTTGAGAGCTGCCGCTGCAAAAGACTTATCTGAGGCTTTAAAAGAGCTTGCCAAAACCCCTCTGGCAGCAACCGCTTCCGCCGCCGTCTCTGCATGGTCGGCGACAGGGGATTTTTCCGCCGTTGAGGCAGTCATCGACAAACTCTACGTTGATGGATTGCTGAAAGCATATCGTAAACTTCCGCGCTCTGAGAGAAAGCTGCACAGGCAGTTCGTCGCCATCGACGTGGATTCCTATGCTTTGGCGGCAGCCTTGAGGTCGAGGCTTTGGGGGCTTACTTCCCCACAGGTTAGCAGCTTCCTGCCCACGGAGACAATTGACATACCTCTAGAGATGCTTGTTTCCCTCGCCACCTCAGACGACTGGAGAAAGGTGTTTGAAGAAATTCCCAAAACATCTTTCTTGGAGAAAATCGAGGTTGTAGAGGACCCTTCAAAGATGGCGGCGGAAATAGAGGAGAGAGCGTCCCTGCAGAAAATCAGGTATGCGGCCCGCAGCTTCTACAAAACACCTTTCAGGCAGGTCAACATCCAGGCGTTTTTAGTTCTTAAGGAGGCCGAGGTCCGCAACCTCTCGACTATAGGAAAAAACATAGAGGAGGGGGTTACTGACATCGCATTCATCCGGAGCCTGCTTATCCCATACTAGGTAATTTTCCGCGCAAGTATTTTCCAGACACCCGGTGAATGGACTTCAGTGCCTAGGTATTCTTGTTTGTTGTTCCTTATCGAGCGGGGAAGTGTGTCGAGCGAGGGCGGGTTGTCGGTCAGCACTTCGACGACCGAGTTTTTCTCAACACTCTTCAAGGCTTTCGCGAGGAAAAGCTGGGGATACGGGCATGTATAGCCCCTCACGTCCAAGACGTACCTATCGTCGGCGACTTTTTTCAACAGGTTCTGCATCTCCTGTGCCATGGGTTTTGCTGGTCGTCGATCTATTTAGACATTTCCCTATTATAATGTCCATATTAGTTTAAACATATATTAGACCAATAAACCACAAATGCGAGCCAGTATGTCGAAAAAGGTATACATCTCATCCATCCTGATAGGCGTCGTCTCGACACTGCTGGGATACGGAGTCTACGCTCTAACGGGTAAAGGAAGTCTCTGGGGCATAACTGGCGGTGAGTCAAAGCTTGGAGGACATCTTTACCGGCTGCTTGGACTACCGGTTGAGCAGACCGCTTACTATCAGCAGTTTAAGCTGGTCAACCCATTCAATGACCCCGCGCAGGCTATTGTCATAGCAATATTAGCTGGAGGCGCCATAACATCGCTACTGTCCGGGCGTTTTCTGGTGCGTCACATACCCAACAAATGGTTGGCCCTACAGGCGGTGTTAGGTGGTTTCCTCCTCGGATATGGCTCACGTCTTGCCTTAGGCTGCAACATCGGAAACTTTCTCTCCGCATGGACGGCGGCAGGCATAAACGCCATAACATTCACCGCAGCTCTACTGGTAGGTGTTTTCATTGGGCTTAAGGCCACTGAGAGGTTCTTTATCTACAGGGCTCTGCCGAAGAAGCGGTCTTTCCTACCGCCTCCAAAGCTACAACGTGTTGCCGGGCTAGTGCTTGCCGCATTAACAGTCATAGCAATACCGCTGCTACCGCCGATAGTCGCGTTGTTCTGGGCCGCCGGTATCGCCTTCGGCGTTTTGGGCGGCGTTTCAGGGATATGCTTCGGGACATGCTACAGAGACCTTATCTCAAGGACTTACGCCAGCGGTTTGATGGTGAGAGCCGTGGGACTCGTCCTGCTAACGTTCGCAACAGGAGTAATGCTGCTACAGCAGCTGGGCATACCCTTCAGCTTCAACAACGTGATACCGCCCATAAGCCAGCTCCAGATAGCCTTGGGAGGCATTATCTTCGGCCTCGGCATCTCTCTGGCGGGCTCATGCATATTCAGCACGGAGTGGAGAGCCGGAGGTGGCAGCATATACTCCATGATAGTTCTAGCGTCAACCATCTTCCTCGGGATGCCCGCCCTAGCACTTCACTACGAATGGTGGCTGGCATCAATACCTAAGGTGCTTCCCTCGTTCAGCCTCTACGCCATAAACCCCTCGCTGGCATACCTCCTACCTCTAACATTCGCCTCCGCCCTCATAGCCTACGGCTTTCTAGTAGACGCATCAGCACGACAGACGATAACAAAGCTACCACTGATACTCAGGGCTAAACAATGAAACAACCTCCACATACTTTTTTATTTGCATGGAATTGACCTTTCCACAGGAAAACTTTGCCGCATTAGAGACGGAATCAAAGCTAACTGCGGATGGTTGGGCCGCGGGGTAAACTTACCGAGATGTGACTGATACTGTTGCGCCCCTGTTTTGAGGCAGTGCGACGAAGGCCTTCCATCCCTCACCGAGTCTTTCGGCGAGCTGGCGTGCAGCAACCTCAGCCTCCCTGTGGGTTGGGTAAAGCCCGTAGGCTGCAGGCCCCCACGAGCTCTGGCCCACACCCTTTGCACCTAGCTTCTCCAAGAGCTCAACAGCCTCATTCGAATAAAACACGCCCCCCTGAACCTCGGAGAAGTAATTACCCAATATTCTCTGAATCTCTGTCAATGCCTCTCCGAACCCGACCACGTCTTCGCAAACCAGGCTTGGGAGGAGTTTGCACAGAACAAGGTGGCTGAGCCTTTGGGAAAACTCTAGCTCCATGGGTTTCAACTTGGCGAAGAGGGCTTCCTCAGACCTTTCATCCGGTCCCATGGCTTTCTCGGGATATGCTACTGCGAAGGCCCAGTTTTCGGGAAAGGGTCTCTGCTGGAAAACCGTGTAGGTGTCCGTCCCGGTTTTCCTCGGCAGATCGAGGACAAAGCCCCCGGCCTTGAAGACGGCTGTCCCTACGTTAGATATTCTACGTCTCCCCAGAAGTCTCGCCAGAATCTCTACCGGGGTCTCCAGACCGTATAGCTTCGAGAGGGCCGTCGCAACCGCGAGTGTCAGCTGAGTTGTGGAGCCGAACCCCCTATGGGCTGGAATCGCCTCCCATACTTTAATGCAGGCCCTCACGTCTAGGTTGAAAAGCAGAGACATCTTCATTACGACTTCTCTAACAACATCGGCATAAGGGCCTACGATCTCCAGCTTCTCAGACTTTTCCACAGATATTTTTAGCGCGGGCGGATTTACTGCGACACCAATTCCGCCATAGAGCGTGCCGAGGTGGCCTCCAAGCTCGATTATACCCATGTGAAGCCGTGCCGGCGTCTCAACCTCAACCCTCATGTTTCCCAACAAGCCTACCGACCTCTTTGACAACGTGGTCCATCATTTCTGCGTAGCGGGTGCGGGGGGCAACCCTCTCAACCAACTTCGAGTAGTGAGACACGAGCTCGGCCAGGCGGACCGCTTCTTGATGGTTTTCTGTGTTTGCGAATACTTTAATCCGCGTATAGTGTATCAGCGACTCTATCAATGCATGTGCGGCTCTCGTGTAGGGGGCGGGTTTAGTTCTACCCTCCTCCACATGCAACACCTTACAATAAACCGCTTCTCTCACGTGTCCGATTGGTTGGAACTCCTCAGCCCTCACCTCAATCCACCCCCATGAATCGGCCAGTGCGGGTGCATCGACAACCACCGCCTCCCTGTACAACAGCCCCAAAGAGAAGACTGCGTTGTAGAAGTGCTCCGGGTCCGACGTGAGGTTTACAACCGCCTGCCTATGAAGTGCTATGTTATGGTATGTCTGGGATGTCTTAAATGGGCGCAGAACCAGTCTAGACGACGAGCCCAGCTGCACACCCATGGCGGCGGCGTGCGGCTCTCTATCCGCCGTATAGGTCGTCACTATAGCCTCGTAAACAATGTCAGGCTGAAGCCCTAGCCTCTGTAGACCGCTCAAGCCCCAGCCAACGTCTGCCTTATGTTTTCGATGTGTTTCTTAAGGGCGTTGACGAATGCGGCCATTGTTCCTCCATCTACAGCCCTGTGGTCAAATGTCACAGCTATCTGCATCACGTTACCGACAACTATCTGGCCGTCCCTGACGACAGGTTTTTTCTCAACACGGCCAACACCCACGATTGCTATCTCGGGGTAGTTCACTATCGGTGTGCCTGAGAGGGAGTTGAGTGCGCCGTAGTTTGATATGCTTATGGTTCCGCCCCGAACATCTTCGAGGCCGAGCTTACCCTGACGCGCTTTTTCAGCCAGCTCCTCAACCTCCCGGGCCAGCGTCCAAACATCCTTTTTCTCCACGTTCTTCAAAATGGGGACAAGCAGTCCTGAGGGGGTGTCAACTGCGAAACCTATGTTAACCTCCTTCGATAAGACAATTTCTTCACGGTCGTCGTCTACCCAGCCGTTAACCGAAGGCACCTCCTCCACCGCTGCAACGATGGCTTTCATGATTAGAGGCATGTATGTAATTTTAAGGTCCAGCCGCTGTTGCCGCAACTCGTTCCGAACCTCCACAATCTGGCCTGCGTCAACCTCCTCGAAGACAGTGACTAGGGCCGCCCTGCTTTTAGCTTGGACAAGCCTCTCGGCTATCATCCTTCGCAACCCCTTCATCGGGATGCGTGTCTCCGCAGACGCGGCAGCCCTCCTGACATCCTCTTCTAGAATCCTGCCGCCTGGCCCTGTTCCGACAACCTTAGACAAGTCAACCCCCAACTCCTTGGCGAGCTTCCTTACAGCGGGCGTAGCCAGAACCTCTCCAGCATGCGGCATGCTCTCTGGCTTTGAGGGGGTTGCGGCTACCTGAACGGCCTCTGCAGGTTTCTCTTCGACAGCTTCCTGCGTCTCTATTTCGATGAATGGTTCACCAACCTTCAAGACCTGGCCCGGCTCGGCGAGAAGCTTGACAACACGGCCACTAACAGGGGAGGGTATCTCGACGTTAACCTTCACCGTCATAACCTCGGCTAGGGGCTGGTACTTCTCCACGAAATCACCGACTTTCACTAGAAAACGGATAATCTCCCCTTCCGCAATCCCCTCACCTATGTCCGGCAGTTTAACAACAACCAAAGAAATACACCATTAGTGGAAGCAGACAGCCACAAGATATATTTTTACAGCCTTCTAACGTTTAGCAAAAGCGTAGCCAACCCCACCCCAGCCAAAACCAAGGGGTAAGAGAGGGCGGCCGTGTATCCTAGGTTCTCGGCTAGGAAGCCCGCCAGAATCGGTGTTGTCGTGGGCCCCACGATGCCCGCTACGGACATAATTCTCCCAAGGGACTTTGACGCTGCCGGGCCCTGGAGTCTAACGATGTAGCTATACAGTATGGGGAAGTACATGGCTGTGGCGGTTGCCTGAAGCGTCATCGCTAGAGGGTAGGCTAAGGTGTATGGCGCGAAGGCGAGGTAGGCGTTCGACGCGAAATTTAATGCGGTGACTGCGATGGCTACTTTTGTGAAGCCGTATTTGTCGTGTAAGATGCCTCCGACAGGCTGACCCACGATACCCAGGGCCCTGCTTAAACCAACCAGGAAGGCTACGTAGGCTTTGTCAAGCCCGAAGGAATCGACCAGGTGTAGCGGTATGATGGCTACAACACCCAGGTTGCCTACTAGGTTCGCCACCGTCACCGCCGTCAGGAGAGCGACCGGTGCTCTCCTGGCAACTGCCGTGCCTCCGTCGCCTCTCTCAACTTTTAGTGTGGCCGTCTCCCGCGATACCAGAACTAGGGCTATGCCGGCTATCAGCGGTATTACAGCCCATACGGCAAGCGAGTAGGTGTGTGAAAGGGCTACGTAGAGCAATGAAAGGATTACGGGGCCAAGCGTCTGTCCCGACGGCGCGGCTGACTCGTGGACACCTATGTAGAACCCCTGCCTAGCGCCCTTGTAGAGCTGGCCGAGCCATGGAATTGCTGAGGGCAGGTGAAGAGAGAGAAACAGACCAGTTAACGCCATGGAGATGTAGAGAAGCCAGATGTTGTCGGAGAAGCTCGCCAGCATTAACGCCAGCCCGCTGCCCACAGCCGCCAGCACCACCACATTTCTGAAACCGGCTCTAGCCGGTAGGAGGCCGGAGAAGAAGGTGGAGACGTAGAAACCCGTGTTGAGGAGCCCAGGTACAGCCGCTGTCTCAGCCGTCGATGCCGAGAAATGCTGTCTGATAAAGGGTGTTAGGGCTGGCACTCCCACACGGGTCCCGTGGCTCCAGAACCATGAGACCCATGTCAAGCTGAGGACCCAGCCCCTGCGCAATAAGCTCACCTAAGAATTCTCTCAAGCTCCTCAACCGATGTGGCCGGCATCCTGCATGTGTAGTTTTCGCATACGTAGACGGCGGCCGAACCGTTTACAGGTGTTTTGTCCTTGACAAGCTCTGTAATCTTCTCCAGTTCCTGCCGGTTTTCATCTGTCACCACCAGGACAGTCTTCAACGGCATGTAGCGTTTGTTTATCAACTGGAGGAAGGGCCTGGATTCCTCAAACGTCCTGCAGGCTATGACTATCTCCATTCTCGGCTTGACGGTGTATGCGAGAGTCTGCAACAACCCCGTGTATTCAGCTGGGTGGTTGGAGATGTTTGCCGCAAACGCTTTCAGCAGTGAGTGGACCTTATCCAAGTAGTCCTGTTTCGCCGTCAGCTCATACAGCCTGAGCAGGGCCCAAGCCGCCGACGAGTTGCCCGAGGGGGTGACTCCGTCGTAGGCTTCCTTTATCCTTGAAATTCCTGCAACATCGCCGCGGCTGTAGAAGAACCCGCCCGCAACACCGTCCCAGAAAAGCTCTATCATTTCTTCGGCAAGCTCCACAGCTTTCTCCAAGTAGAGTGGTTTAAACGTGGTCATGAAGATGTCGAGCAGTCCGTTAACCAGGTAGGCGTAATCGTCGAGGAATGCCTCACCATGCCACCCGTCCCTGAAGTACCTCCTCAGCCCTCCACCGCTCAGCAACATATGTGTTGTTTCTTCAGCGGCCACCAGATACCTGTGGTCTCCAACGACCTGGTATGCTTGGCAGAGAGCCGAGATGGCTAAACCATTCCATCCCGTTATTATTTTATCGTCAACAGCTGGCGCGGGTCTTTTTGACCGTACTTCGTAAAGCCTTCTCCGTGCCTCCTCAAGCCTTGACTTAACTGTAGCAGGCTCTAGACCTGTCTCAGCCGCAAGGGCCTCAACTGTTTTCGCCATGGTGGGTATGGACCTCCCGTGTTCGAAGTTCCCTGCATCCGTTATTCCGTAGGCCTTGCAGGCTAGCTCGGCCAACTCCCCGCCGAGGGCCTCATAGACCTCTTTCTTTCTCCACACATAGAAAGCCCCCTCGCCTTCGGGGCTGTCTGCGTCGACCGCGGAGTAGAACCCACCGCCGGAGTGATATATCTCTCTCAGCATCCAGTCAAGCGTGGAGACTGCGACATCTTTGAAAAACTCGTTATCGGTTAGGAGATATGCTTGGAGATAGACGCGCGATAGGAGTGCGTTGTCGTACAGCATCTTCTCGAAGTGAGGGACAAGCCAGACTCTGTCCGTTGAGTACCTGAAAAACCCTCCGCCAACCTGGTCCCGCAAACCACCCATCGCCATCTTCTCCAATGTGTGCACAGCCATCTTCAACGCCGCCCTCTCACCTTCCAGGACGTAGTATGTGTGTAGAAACTCGATGTATGTCGGCATGGGAAACTTCGGGGCGGTTCCAAATCCTCCGTGCAGTTCGTCGTAGGAGGTGACCAGCGTATCATATGCGAGAGTTACCGCGCTGTAGCCAACTTCACCATCCGTGGGGGCCGGTGTGTATAAGGACTTGAGGATGGAGACTGTCTGCTCTGCGGCATTCCTGACACCTTCGGGGTCTTTCCGCCATATCTCCGCAACGGCTTTTAAGATCTCATCAAGTCCTCTTATGCCGCCTCTTCTTCTGGGGGGGAAATAGGTTCCGCCGAAGAAGGGTTTTAGGTCGGGGGTTAGTATGACGGTGAGAGGCCACCCGCCGTGGCCCGTCATCACCATTACCGCCTTCATGTAAACCTCGTCGACATCAGGTCTTTCCTCCCGGTCGACTTTAACGGGGACAAAAAATGTGTTGAGAAGCTGAGCTATCTGCTTGTCGTTGAAAGACTCACGCTCCATAACATGGCACCAGTGGCATGAGGAGTATCCTATACTTAGGAAGATGGGCTTGTTCTCCTCTCTAGCCTTCCTGAAGGCCTCCTCCCCCCAAGGATACCAGTCAACCGGGTTGTATGCATGTTGAAGGAGGTAGGGGCTCTTCTCCCCGGCCAGCCTGTTCGGCCTCTGCATGCAACCTCTCCAAGCCATGCACCTTAAGAGCATATCCCAGCAACCCCCGAAGGGAATATTCATAAGAACCGTCACACAACAACAGTGAGCCAGCATGGACGTTGAAACAAGGCTTAAGCTTATCACACAGCCCCCAACCGAGGAGGTCATAACCTATGAGGAGCTGAGACAGCTGCTTGAGGTTGAAGACCATCCTATAGCATATGACGGCTTTGAACCCAGCGGCCTCGCACACATCCCCTTTGCGTTGCTGAGGGCGATTAAGCTGAGGCAGATGCTTGAGGCGGGCTGCAGGTTTAAGCTGCTGCTGGCCGACTGGCATGCCGCGATAAACAGGAAGATGGGGGGAGACCTTGAGAAGATAAGGCGTGTTGGAGAATATTTCATAGAGGTTTGGAAGGCGTCCGGTATCGATGTGGGGCGTGTGGAGATCGTGTGGGCCAGCGACCTTGCAGCGGATAGGGATTACTGGAAGCTGGTTATAGATGTTTTAAGAAATACTACGCTGAGACGTGTGTTGAGATGCCTGCCGATAATGGGGAGAAAGGAGGGTGAGCTGCAGGAGGCCGCACAGCTCCTCTACCCCGGGATGCAGGTTGCTGACATCTTCACCCTGGGGGCCAAGATATGTCAGCTGGGCCTTGACCAGCGCCGTGCAAACATCTTGGCGAGAGAGCTGGGGCCGAGGCTGGGGTACTGGAAACCCGTAGCGGTCCACCACCACATGTTGATGGGGCTAGCCGGACCAACCAGCCCCACAGGGCTTGAGGAGGAGGAGAGCATGGATGTCCAGATAAGCTCGAAGATGAGCAAAAGCATCCCCGAGTCCAGCATATTCGTCCACGACGACACCGAAACAATAAGGAGAAAAATACACAACGCATACTGTCCGCCCAAGCAGGTTAACGGAAACCCTGTGCTCGAATACTGCAAGTTCGTGATATTCCCCCTGAGGAAAAGCCTCTACATCGAACGGCCCGCGAAATACGGCGGCGCAGTAGAGTACGACAGCTACGCCGAGGTTGAAAAAGACTTCATGGCGGGCGCGCTGCATCCGCTGGACCTGAAAAACGCCGTAGCGGCCGCGCTTGACGAGCTGCTGGCACCCATAAGAACATGGTTTGAGAAAGACTCAAGGGCCAGAGAGCTTTACGAGTTTGTCCGGATGCAGGAAATTACGCGTTAAAATTTTGAGAAAAACTAGGCTTGGAAAACCTCTAATGCTCAAGTAGAAGACGTAGCCGATTTTGTGAACAGAAAGGCTTTATAATCTTCTAGAGTTGTGTGTTGTAGCATGTTTGTTGCAGAACAGGAAAGAAAGGGTGTTAAAGGGCTTCGCATCAACCGTTTCTACACAGACGGAAGAGATGTCTTCTCCTACTTCAAGTGGGAGAGGAGGACTTCCCAGATAAAGGACTTGGCGGGAAACGTCATCTTCGAGATGAAGGATGTTGAGGTGCCTAACTTCTGGTCGCAGGTTGCGACAGACATTCTAGCTCAGAAATATTTCCGCAAGACAGGCGTCCCACAATACGACGAATACGGCAATCCGGTTCTCGACCCTGAAGGTAAGCCGGTGCTTGGCTCAGAGAGGTCTCTCAAACAGGTTGTCAGGAGGCTTGCAGGCTGCTGGAGGTATTGGGGGGAGAAGCTCGGATACTTCGCGTCACAGGAGGACGCACAGGCCTTCCAAGACGAAATCGAGTACACGCTGATAGCCCAGATGGCGGCCCCAAACTCTCCTCAATGGTTCAACACAGGGCTTCACTGGGCATACGGCATAACAGGCCCACCACAGGGCCATTACTACTTTGACGAGGAGGCAGGCGAAGTCGTCCCCTCGAAAGACGCCTACTCAAGACCACAGGCACACGCCTGCTTCATCCTAAGTATAAAAGACGACCTAGTCAACCCCGGCGGCATTATGGACACATGGGTTAAGCAGGCCCGCATATACAAGTACGGGAGCGGTGAGGGATGCAATTACTCAACTTTAAGGGCTAAGGGCGAGCCGTTGTCAGGTGGGGGTTTCTCCAGCGGGGTTATGTCCTTCCTAAAAGTAGGCGACGCCGTCGCAGGCTCGATAAAATCAGGCGGGACAACACGCCGCGCGGCGAAAATGGTCGTTCTAAACATAGACCACCCAGAGATAGAGGATTTCATAGATTGGAAGATGAAGGAGGAGCAGAAGGTTGCGGCGCTTGTTGCGGCCGGATATCCCGCTGATTTTGAAGGCGAGGCATACCAGACTGTCTCAGGTCAGAACTCAAACAACTCTGTAAGAGTTACGAACGAGTTTATGCATGCTGTGTTGAATGACGGGGATTGGGCGCTTACCTGGAGAACAGATGGACGGGTTGTGAAACGGGTAAAAGCCAGATACCTCTGGGAGAAGATTGCGAAGGCGGCTTGGGCCTGCGCCGACCCGGGAATACAATTCGACACAACCATAAACCAGTGGAACACATGTCCAGAAACGGGCCGCATCAACGCCACAAACCCATGCTCTGAGTTCAACTTCCTCGACAACACGGCCTGCAACCTCGCCTCACTCAACCTAGTCAAGTTCTACGACGAAGAAAAGGGCGAGTTTAAGGTAGAGGCCTTCAAACACGTAGTTAGGCTCTGGACCATTGTTCTCGAGATAACCGTGGCAATGGCCCAGTATCCAAGCCCGGAGATAGCTGAGATGAGCTACAGGACGCGGAGTCTGGGGCTCGGTTACGCAAACCTAGGCGGCCTCTTGATGCGTATGGGGCTTCCGTACGACAGCGATGCGGGGAGAGCTGTAGCCGCTGCGATCACAGCCCTTATGACTGCCGTGGTCTATGAAACATCCTCGGAGATAGCTGCCTTTAAGGGCCCCTTCGCAGAGTTTGAGAAAAACCGCCAGCACGTTCTCAGAGTTTTAAGAAACCATAGGAGAGCGATCTACGGGGCTAGTCCGTCGGAGTATGAGGGCTTGGATATAAAGCCATACGTCCCACCCCTGGACCTCTGCCCGAAGTATATTCTCGAGGAGGCGCGGAAGGCTTGGGACAGGGCTTTGGAGGCCGCTGAGAGATATGGTGTTAGAAATGCGCAGGCCACTTTGATAGCGCCGACGGGCACAATAGGCCTGCTCATGGATTGTGACACGTTAGGTATTGAACCCGACTTCGCATTAGTAAAGATGAAGAAGCTTGTGGGCGGCGGATACTTCAAGCTAGTCAACCGGTCGGTTGAACCAGCACTGCGTAAGCTGGGCTACACACCCCAGCAGATTCGTGAAATAATCCAGTACGTAATTGGGACAAACACGCTATACGGCCCGCAGCCCGTCAACGCTGAACGTCTGAAGGCCCGCGGACTAGCGGAAGCAGAGATACAGAAGGCTGAGCAGCTACTGGTTTCAGCGACAAATCTAGCCACTGTCTTCAACGCACACGTCCTCGGCAGGGAATGCATGGCACGGCTTGGAATACCCGAGCAAGTATACAGCAGCCCAGGTTTCAATTTACTGAAGTACCTCGGTTTTTCAGACCGTGAGATCGAGGAGTCCGAGGAGGTTGTGTGCGGAGCGATGACGGTTGAGGGCGCCCCCCATCTAAAACCCGAGCACTACGCTGTATTCGACTGCGCGGTTCCTTCGGGTAAGAAGGGTAGGAGGTTCATACACTACAGGGCGCATCTACTGATGATGGCGGCCATCCAGCCCTTCCTGAGCGGCGCCATAAGCAAAACAGTCAACATGCCGAACGAGGCGACAGTTGAGGATGTTGCGACAGCATACATGGATGCTTGGAGGCTTGGGCTGAAATGCCTAGCCATCTACAGGGATGGAAGCAAACTTTCACAGCCGTTGACAGCGAAGAAAGAGGAACAGGCCGCAAGACCTGTTAGGAGAAGGCTTCCAGCCGAGAGGACTGCCGTCACCCATAAGTTCCGCGTAGGGGAGCAGGAGGGCTACATCACCGTCGGGCTCTACGAGGACGGCAGCCCCGGCGAGGTATTCATTAAAATGGCGAAGGAGGGAAGCACGCTGGCCGGGCTTATGGATAGCTTCGCAATAGTGACCTCCATAGCCCTACAGTACGGCGTCCCCTTAAAGGTCTTGGTAGACAAATTCATTCACACAAGATTTGAGCCGTCGGGCTACACCGACAACCCGAAGATAAGGTTCGCGTCCTCCGTCGTGGACTATGTCTTCAAATGGCTGGCTCTAAGGTTCCTGCCGGAAAGCGATCTGAAGGAGTTGGGGCTCGCCAACGGGGTTGGGGATGTTGGAAAATCAGCAACCGAGACTGTTGTGCAGGTAAAGGCACACGCCCCGGATGCGCCGCCGTGCCCTGAGTGCGGCAGCATAATGGCCCGCAGCGGAACCTGCTACGTATGCGTAAACTGCGGAGCTACAACAGGCTGCTCCTAAAACATAAAAACTGCTTAATATCCATGTTTGCGAGGCTTAATGGTGGACTTTACCCCAACCCTCAACACTTTAATCATCCTGACCGTCCTCGCCCCCATCTTCTCACTCCTATCGAGACGTCTAAACAGCCCTAAAGTGATTGAAGCCTACTCTATCGCGGCCCTGGCGCTTTCACTTTATATGGCGTGGATGCAAGCCGGCGAGGTCTTCGCAGGAAAGACTTACAGAGTTGCCGGAGAGCCTCCGACGGCGGTAATCTACGTCGACCAGCTTTCAGCCTTCCTCTCACTTGTATTCATCTCGGTCGGACTTCTTTCAAGCATCTTCTCAGTCGGATATCTTGAGGGGAGAAAGCAGGAGTTCCACCCCCTGCTCCTCGCCATGGTTACGGGGATGGTTGGGGTTGTCTTCGCCGGCGACCTGTTCACCTTCTTCATCTTCTGGGAGATGATGTCGATAGCGTCGTACCTGCTGGTAGCCTTCAGGTACAGGGCATGGGAAGCAGTTGAAGCATCATTCAAATACTTGATAATGAGCGCCGCAGGGGCCGCGGCCATATTGTTCGGGATGTCGCTCCTCTACGGGCTTGCAGGCACTCTTGAAATCAAGCAGCTGGCCGCCTACCTAGGCAATTCTAAGGCCGCAGACATAACCTGGACCTATGTTGCTATAGCGTTTCTCGTCACAGGCTTCGGGGTTAACGCCGCCATGGCCCCCTTCCATTCATGGCTCCCCGACGCACACCCGGCGGCGCCCAGCCCCATAAGCGCCATGCTGTCCGGCGTGGTCATCAAAACGGGCATATACGCCATGTACCGTGTTGTTTTCGGGGTCTTCCCGCCGGCGTTATTTGACTGGAATATCGCGTTGGCTGTTTTCGCGGTGCTGACGATGACTGTGGGAAACCTGCTCGCACTCATGCAGGAGGACATAAAGAGGCTTCTGGCCTTCAGCTCAATAGCCCACATCGGATACATCGTTTTCGGCCTCAGCATAGCAAACGTGACAGGCCTAGCCGGCGGCATCTTCCACGTCCTCAACCACGCCCTCGTCAAGGCCCTCCTCTTCTTAGGGGCCGGGGTCTTCATCCACGCAGCCTCAACAAGGTCAATAGACGAGTTAGCGGGCATAGGAAAGAAACTCCCCCTACCGGCTGTCTGCTTCGGGATAGGCGCGTTCGCTCTGGCCGGCATACCTGGGCTAAACGTTTTCTGGAGCGAGTTCACGATAGTCACCGCAGCCTTGGGGGCTGGCCGGCTTTACACTTTCCTCGCTGCAATAATGGTTGTCAACATACTGGTCGGCGTCGCCTACTACATTCGCTTGATTCAGGCGATTTTCTTCAAAGAGCCCTCGCCCAAGCTTGAGCGGCTGGGGAAGGTTGGTGTCAGCATGGAGGTGCCGTTGATTGTGCTGGCGGCCGCCGCGATACTGATAGGCGTCTACCCATCACCCGTGCTGAACGCAGCCCTCTCGATAGCCTCTAACCTGGTGTGAAAAAGACGCAGTATGCAAGGTAATACTCCAACTCCTTTTCCCAGCTTTTTAAGGATGAGGGCTTTGAAGTCCATGTCCGGCAGTATGTCAAGCTGGTGGATGTCAGTCACGACCTCACCCTGAAGTCTTAAGCCGGAGGCCGTTCGCCGGATGGTTGACTTTCATGATCTAGGGCTGTCATGGACGATATTTCTGCCAACGTGTGGTTTCCAGGGTTGTTTGTGAGGTAGAGGTAAACCTTGACAGCTCCCGGATGCTTACAGGTCAGCACAGCCTCCGGTATATCATCTCTTGCGCCCATAGTTGTCGCTGTCGGTGGCGGGATGGATGTTATGGGCGGGCTGTCCACCACGGCCTTAATCTCCATCGGGACCTCCTTCACTATCTTCGTCACCTTCAGCTCCTTCCAAAGCCTGCTCCGCAAACAAAGCCGCCAAATTCGACTTACCGCCACCACTCGTGCGAAAACAGCCACCCTCAACCCTTCATCCCTGAAATCCGAGTAGTCTAGGGCAAGGTTATCCGCAAGCCTGAACTTAATCATGGGGGACCTATGAGGAAAATACATATAACCCATTAAGGCCACGTCAGCGTCACGATAGGGGGTGGCCGACATCGGCAGGTAATACGCCCCCTACATGGTTGGGGCACATACTTCACGTTTAGGTCGTGACATTTTTTATGCGATTATGTAACAAGCTCCCTTGTACGAGGTAGCTCACATGGTGTATAGAAAAATCACCACCTATTTGGTCGCCTTCTCCACAGCGTGTCTTCTCGACCTTGTTTTCACGCCTTACGTAATGTTTTTTAGAAAAGAACTCATCTGAAAACCCTCAGGTATATTATGATGCATGCTAGTTGTATGAAGGCTGTGAAGGTTGATGCTAGCCTCTCCCATCTTATGGCTAGCCTTCTAAAGCCGTTTGTTAGCCATGCGAAGAACCTCTCCATACTACTCTTTATAGAGCCTTAAAGTAGTACTGTCTACAGCAACCTTATCTAGTCTGAGCTTTCCAGTAGAGTATCCCATGGCTATCAGGGCCTCAAGAACCTTAGACCACACACCCCTAACACTCCACCTCCTAAACCTATCCCAGCATGTCTTATATGATCCGTCCAGTAACAATCACATACAGTATCCCGTTTACAACCAGCCTATCATCGACCCTAGGCCTACCAACACCAGCCCTAGGAGGGAGTATAGGCCTTATAACCTCCCACCCACCATCACTCAACTCCCTAAACTCCATAACAAAACTAAATGTAGGAAAGACAATATTTTTCAGATGAGTTCAAAATCTAAAACAGTAAGTATGAAAAGAAAGGAAAAGAGGGGAGGGGGGTTTGGCTGGGCGCCTCCAAGCCTGACACTAGAGAAACCAGAAGGCCGGAAGGTTGTTAGAGGCTGGCCACACCATTCCATAGAGAGCATTCCTATAGAATGGTAGGTTAACCTATAAGGCCTCTCCAGCCTTCTGGGTTTTTCCCCGTCAGGCTGGAGGGCCGGTCTTCTGGGTTCTTAATGTTGTCCATATGGTCTTCAGTATTTCTTCGAGGTCTCTGCCTTTCATTCTGTGTGCTTTGATGGTTATTGTGAGTCTTTCAAGTGCTTGTCTAGCTGTCTTAGACTTGTGGTAGCGGGTTTTCCTATCCCTTTTCCATAGACCGAGGTAGTTACGAATTTTCGTCCATGAATGGTTGGTGTCTATGTATGTCATCAGCTCGGCCAAAGCCTCCATAGCTGAAACCTTACCGCTTATACCCAGTTCTTCAACGAGATTGTTGTATGCAGGGTATCTTCTACCGGCCTCCTCGGCTATCTTTTTAGCCATCTCATTCATCTGATCCTCTAAAGCTTTGATGGCTGGCTTCAATGCATACCTCTCGGCTTCTGATAATGCCTTACATTTATTCTCCAGTTGTTGATGCGTCCTCTGTAGAGACCTATATGCGGAAATCATCCTACGCATAGTTAGGAAGTCTTCGGAGAGCTTCCTGAACCATCGTTCCTCTAGACCCATTAATGTCTTGATGTCGCCTCTGGTCGTTTTTGGCAGCTTGAGTTCCCCACGCCTTTTCTCTATTAGCGTTAATCGCCGTAGGCAGTAGAGCTCCACACCACGTCTTAGAAGCTCTATTGCATCATCGGTATGGTTTAATGGTAGTATATCGATGTATATCTTGTCACCGGATTTTGCGGGAATGTCTTCTAAGCTGTCCACATGCCTGAATGTTACACCGTCTGTAGTGAATGTTACCCTGTACCCCTCACCGTTCTTAGCCCTTCGATGAACGTCGCAGAAAAATCTATTAACCCCTTCCCCTCGGGTGCCTGGGCCTTGTCAGGGGATGGAAGGCACCCACCACCCTCCGCTCCCTTAATCGAATTAGTATTGTTTAGGCTCCCGGGAGCAGGAGCCGCCACGACCATTTCAGCCATGGCTTTCCCGGAAGGCCCAAGACCCATAACACATAATCCCCGACAGGAGGATGTAACACCTCCCGCCGGAGATTGACGGGAGGGCCTCCTATCGGGGTTTGTGTTTGAGGGGATGGAGGTTTTTTGTCGTTGTCTGATGTTTTCGTCCCCGGAAGGGCATCTATCTCTCTATGTTTTGCGGGGCCACCCCGCTACACATGAGAAAGTAGATGTCTCCGGGCCTCGGCCCTGTTGAGCCCATCCCCGTAAACCGGTGTGGATGGCTGGGGCCACCCCAGCCTGGCATCAGTGGGGCAACCCCACAGACACCAAGGGCGGCTCCACAACGGATGGGGATGCGCGGGAGCCGGGGCAACCCCAGCAACCCGCGGACCCGGGGCCACCCCAGGTCAGGCCCTGAAGCCAAACCCACCTCTCCGCCACCCCATTAGTCGTTTGTGGGGTGGGAGCCTGTTAAGGCTCTGAAGGGAGTTGGGTTTCAGCTTTTTAGTAGTTTTTCTTCTATCCCGAGCATATAGCCTCTCTTAAACCCAATGTTGGGTTCTAGCGGAGGCCTCAGCCCGGCGTGGTGTCTGCCAGGCCCTTTGAGACCCACGGTTCCTTTGATTGTATTTGCTAGGCTGCGGTCCTGAAGGCGTTCCTCTGCACCCCCACCCGGATATTCAGGCGGTCAAGGACCGCCGTTGAGCCTCCCCCGCCACAAGGGAGACCCCCTCTCTATTCATCGGTTGATCCGGGTGGTGGGAGGGCTTTCCACCTCCCCCGGCGGACCCAGCCCCGCTTCATAAGCAAGGCAGGCCCACCTAAAACAGTCTGTATAAGACTGGTATATAGGCAGTAGCCGAGTGATCACTCGGCTGAGTGTTCTGTCGGCTGAGAACTTTGTCGGCTAAATGAAAACGCGTATATAAGCGTTAGCCGAGCGAGTACTCGGCTCATATAAACATTAGCCGAGAGAGGACTCGGCTAAAACTTTGAGTACCTACAAAGCTGAGTTGTATGTCGGCTGAGAAAACACTCGGCTAATGCTTATCTTGAGGACGTCATGAAGGCTTAGAAAGATTCGCTGGCCCGGCTAGCTGTAACTGTTGCAGCCGGTTCTACAGTCCATGGTGTTAGAGAAGGCCTGCATCAGTACTTGTGGAGATAAACCCTGTAGGCCCAGACGGAGTGCCTACAAAGAGGAGAGGACTAAGAAATCTAGAAGAGCTAGAGGAATATAGGAGGCTAGTATCAGTAGATAGGTTAGTGGAGATAATAAAAGCAATATGAGAAAATAGATCCAAAGACTTCTCGGAAGGAAGAAGTATGAATAAACTACGATACATCTGGTTAATGCGTGAGGTTAATCTCGGATTATCCCGCCTGTTAACAGCCGTTTTCAAGCTATCTAATGAAGCGAAAATGGAACTCTTCTATAAAGAAAATGAAAAATCTCTATACCCAGTAGGTAAGAGGCCGGGCCAGATACTTGGAGGGATAGAGTTACTGCGCTAAATGCCAATGCTTCTTCCCTATTGAGGAGTGTGTATGTCCTTACGACCATATACGTTCAAGGACTTCACCAAGAAAGAAGAAAAGAAACATATAAGTAACCTATAAAGAGGCCGTGCAGCCACACTAGGTGGTGAAAAAGGGTAGGAGCTTCCAGAAAAAGCGGGTGCAGCCAACCGGTCAGGAGACTGTTTTAGAACGTATTAGGAAGATTGCGGCCTCCATTGTCGGGTTTCTTGAGAGAGGTGAGTTCCCGCAGCTCGAGATACCCTCACGCACAACCACAAACATAGAGTACAGCCCTGAGCTGAGGCAGTACGTTCTAGGACCAAAACACGTCGTGAGGACGGCCCGAAACATCAAGCACCTGAGACCTATGGCCCAGCTCTGCTGGATGGCCATGTTCGCAACCCAGCTTATAACATCCCGTAAGACCAGCACACTTAGGGACGCCTTCTACAACGCACTCGGCTACGAAGTCGATTTTGAGGACCAGCAGGAGAGCGATGAGGCCGTGACAGAGCTTGAAACACTTGTCGGCTCCGTCAGGGAGGACTTCAACATATATCCCGAGGAGAGGTCGAGTGTTTTCGGCCCCCTCGTCATCGAGTACAATGTGCCGGGCTATGAGGGGAGGAGGCTTGACTTAACCACCATACCTGACGGAGCGATGATAGGGCCTGCGATGACCACGGCATCTTTTGTGAGATGTCAGGCGGAGCAGGTGTTTGTTGTGGAGAAGGGCGCCATATACCAGAGGTTTTTGGAGGAGAATGTGCCGCAGAAGTACAAGGCGGTTGTAGTCCATACGGCTGGGCAGGCCCCTAGGGCTACACGTAAATTCGTCAGAAGGCTTAACCAGGAACTGAACCTCCCTGTCTACATCTTCACCGACGCAGACCCCTGGGGCATGCACATAGCCAGCGTCATCATCTTCGGCAGCGCCCTCTCCGCCCATGTGAGGGAGCTGAACGTACCGGACGGAGTCTGGGCCGGCCTATATGCATCCGACATATCAAAGTATAGGCTTCCAGCCATGAAGTTTAACGAGGAGGATGTCAGGCGTGTTGCGGAGCTGGAGAAGGACCCGAGATACGTGGCAGACCCATGGAAACGTGAGATAAATGTCTTCAAGAAAACGCAGAGGAAGGCTGAGCTTGAGGCCTTAAGCAGATATGGGCTGGAGTACATAGTTACGGACTATCTGCCGGAGAAGCTTGCTGAAATAACGAGGAGGTAGTGCGTGTTTTTTGAGGCTTGTGGATAACCAGCCAGCACTTCTCCTCGGAGAGGACGTGAGGACTCTTGTCGTCGCAGACCTGCATCTAGGGTTTGAGGAGGAGCTTCGTGGAAAAGGTATACGTGTACCGCTTCAGAGCCATCGATTGGTTGACGAACTTTGCGCCCTCGGCCGTGGAACAGGTGCTCGCAGGCTTGTTGTGGTCGGCGACTTTAAGCACAACGTAACGGGGCCCTCGACCCTCGAGACAGAGCTCATACCCAGACAGCTGCGGAGGATGAAGGAGGTTTTCGAAGACATCGTCATAATCCCTGGTAACCATGACGGCAGGCTGGAGGATGTAGTGAAAGATTTTGCATCTGTTGCACCTGCTAGGGGGCTGGTTTTAGAGGAGGAGGTGGGCCTGACCCACGGACACGTCAAGCCAGACGAATCACTCCTGAAGACCAGGTTTCTTGTCACCGGCCACCTCCATCCCGTACTTAGAATAGGCTCAGGTGAGTCGGGGTTGCGTGTGAGGGTGTGGCTTAGGATGAGGGGTGAGCGTAGGAAGCTGTATAGGGCGCTCTACGGCGGCGGATGGTCCGGCCCAGCCGGTAAGATAACGCTTCTGATAATGCCCAGCTTCAACAACGCGTTACAGGGCCGTTCTATAACCGATTTGGCGATGTCCAGGCTGGTGAGGGGCCCGATCCTCAACTCGGGTGCTTTCAACCTAGAGGCGGCAGATGTGATCTCTCTGGATGGAACAGTTTTAGGTAGCTTGGCTGGGTTAAGGGAGCTGGTGTGAACGAGGAGATTGCGAGGCTTGAGAGGGAGAACCCCGCACTTTTCGCAGAGGCGTATGACTGCGTGAAGGAGAAACGGGTCAAGAAATATATCTTCAAGCCAAGCAACAGGGTTAGGTGGATAGTTGTCGG
>Ga0079997_117229_pt1 | contig 21211 bp, 23 predicted proteins | sample PerSpoCPS_CMetaG_FD_69200 | JGI IMG/M metagenome (GOLD analysis project Ga0079997, IMG submission 69200) | Archaeal communities from Yellowstone National Park, Wyoming, USA - Perpetual Spouter C (PS_C) MetaG (SPADES assembly) (version 2) | ecosystem: Environmental > Aquatic > Thermal springs >... | reverse complement strand
CCGCCCTGCGGGCGCGCCCGCCCAAAAAGGGCGCTGGCCGCCGCTCAAAAAAAAAAAGTTGATAATGGAAAATGGTAGGTCTCAGACGATAGGAGAGGCGGTGACGTGGTGTGGGAGGGAGCTGGCAGTGGAGGTTTTGGATAAGAAGGTGTACGACTGGTTTCGGCATTCAGGTTATCGGAAGAAAAGCACCACGGCCAATGGCGGAGAAAACGGATGCGCAGGCGCAGAAGGCGTGGAAAAAGGGCTATGGGCAGCCTTGCAGGCGGAGGGGATAAAGCGTGGGGAGGCGGTAGTGTTTGCAGATGAGATGCGGCTGGAAATGTCACGACCGGTGCGACGGGTGTGGGGAAGGTGAGGGAAAAAGCAGAGACGTTGTATAGAACTGCGGTACGAGTGGGTGTATGGGGTGTCAGGCCTGGATCCGATGCGGGGACGGCTGTGGTGGGACTGGGTGAAACGAGTGCGGGGGTGGAGATAGCTCAGGGGTGAAGGACATAGTATGGGACCCTGCGGCTTTTCACAAGGGAAAGGCGGTGGGAGAGGGGAGGCCGCCCTACTCTCCTGAGTCCTACGGAGCGGTATTGGAGGAGGTTCGGCAGTGGATAGAGGGGAAGATCTATGGGAGCATAGACGCGAAGTTGGCAGCTGTGGAGAGTTTTTTGAGGAGCTTAGCGGCGGATAAGGCACGTGTGAGGCGATTGACGGGGTATCCTCATATTCGAGCGGCTCTGGGGGGTTAAACCTATGACTTCCCAATTGGTATTGTACTAACCGGGGGTGAAGGTTTCTGAAGATGGAGAAGGTAAGATTGGGAAGCCGCGCTAAAAAGCCCTTTCCCGCATCTTGGAGTCAATGGAGCACAGGCTGTTTGAGAAATACCTCAGACCCGCAGTATTGACACCTAAACAATCCTTTTCCAGCCGGCTCCAGTTGCCCACCACATTGAGGACAACCTTTCCCCTCTCCTAAAACGCTCGCATCTGCCGAATACAATACTCCATCCTTCCAATCCACATACCCCATGAAGGCCTCTGAGGATGCTAACCTATAGACCCATTTGGGCACTTCTGACTTTGACACGCCCAAATGCATGGCTATCTCCTCCATTTTCATTTTACCTCGGTCTTTGAGGAGCTGCCACAGGGAGCGAAGTTTTTCTGTCATTTTTACGGTCTCCTCTTCCCTTTTTACCCAGCTTCGCAGTGTCCTCGCACCCGCTATGAATAAAAGGCCAACTAAGAGATAGGCCATTCTATTTATCATCCCCTCCCACCCAAGCCCTTCAAATCCCCATACAAGTAGATAAATGCTTGGGGCTGTCATTACAAACCCTAAAATCCTCATTGCACGGGCAACTAAATAATAGATTTTATAGCTGATCTCTTCTCTGTGATCATAAGTTTTCATTTTTAGATAGACCAAATCAATATTTTTTTCCAATACCCATAGGGCATCGCTCAGGGTAGGGGACATTTGGGTAGAAGCTCCCTCCTCTTGAGGAAGCTTCCTAAGGTGGGACGGAATCTCCAGCCAAGCGGGGGCCGGTTGCGTTCCTAAATTCTGCCTTACATAGCTAAGAAGGGGTTTCATGACGCCTAACGCCACAGCATAAGGGATATACACCTCCACATGCTTAGCCACCTCCGAGGAGGCTATGGGCAGCTCGGCAAGCCACTCCCTAAAGCGCTCCCATCGCTTCTTCCGCTCTTTCCCCAAAACGGTATAGCGATAAGAGCGTAGGAAAAGGTACCCAGACAACAAGAAGAGAGGAACTGAAATGAGTAATGGAAAGGTCTCGCTCCAGAAATATCCCGAGTCGTAACGGTCCCAGATGCCCAGTACAAACTTGAGTACCTCAAAGAAAAACAAAAAAATACCTACAACTCCTCCAGAAGCAATAAAAGAGAATATACCACAAAAAAAAGACAAAAACAGCCATATCAATAGTAGCAGTATGAGCCACTTCAGGGATTTGAAGTAGTATATTACTGCAATGATAAGGGGAAGTAATATAAAATAAGAAAAGGGAATATGAAAGCACTTGAAAAAAGAAACATAGGATCGAGTAGAAAGCTCTTCAACACCTTTTATAACAAAAAAATTAGCAAAAAAATACAATGATATACCAACAAAGCAAAGGAAGTTACCGAAAAGGCGTCTCCATGATTTAGTTGGAATGCGCCCCAGCTTCTCTACCTCTTCTTCCAATAGGAGATAGAACTTCTCAAGGAATTGGATGAAGGTAGGTTCACCAAGGCAAGCTGGGAACTGTATGAGGGCAGGAGATAACGTGCCTTTTAGTTTTACCCTCTCACTTTTCTCTGTGGCTAAATAGTTCAAAAGATACTGCTCATGCGGATGAAGGCTTGCATCCGCAGGCTTAAGAGGCTGTACGATAAAACCTTCCGGATGGGCTATAAGACGCACGTACCCTCGCCGAGCTAAGTCCAGCACCGCCACCAAAAAACTCAATGGGGACGGACCCTCTTGTGCGACAAAAGCATGAACCAAAGCAGGCGGGTCCTTCGCAGGCAATTCCCCCTCCAATATCACCACATTTTCACTGCCTGCATAAAGCGGAACACTCAAAGCAAATGCCCATAAAAAAATAGCCACTGCTATCACCATTATCAGTGCTGACGTTATGCCTACCTCCGGCGTTGACGAGGACGAGTACTGCTGTTCTTCCTCTTCTCTGAAAGTTACCCGCAGCACGTTATTCGGTAAAGGAGCTTCTATCACCCCCTCTCTTCTCCATCTTACTTCTCCGCCCTGCTGCGGCCCAAATGACTGTAAGAGCGTGTCCCCCCACCTTATGAGTCCCGTGTAACTGCGCAACTCAGATGGAAGAAGTATAGCAACCTCTTTCTCCCAAAGAGGCCACCATACCACTTCCTTGTCTTGCTCTTTATTTCTTAGAAGCCCCCGGGCCCTGTAAGCTACCTTAAAATGTCGCCTTCCACCCCCTCCCTTATAAAAACACTCCACCCTCCACACTGCCGGTAGGGTATCTGTCCACAAATACAACTCACAGCGAATAGGCACCATCTCCCCACTATCTTCTATTTCCCAGGCCTCTAATGCCTCTATCTCAATCTTAGTTCCTTCAAACTCTGCAGGAATATACCTCCTTAGCCCATGAGGTCCTTCTCCTTCAAAAAAGTCACAAACTTCCTCATGAATATACTGCTGACTATCTGAAAGAATCTCAATCTTTACCCAATGAATCAGACAAGTATCTGGAGGCGCCTGAGTTTCTGATTGGTGTTCGCTGGGGATGAACATGGAATCCTGCGCCCACCCCAGAAAAAGACTTCCTACACCTACCAGGCAGATCCCTATGTTTCGCAGAGAGGATAGAAGCATGTAGCAAAAATACCCCCTAAAGGGGATTTATACCATTTTGAGGCCAAGGCTTTCTTAATGTGAAGAGGGGATGGCCGCGCCCGCCCTGCGGGCGGGCGCGGCCTCACAGCGGCGCCCCGCGCCAAAAGGGCGCTGGCCGCCGCCCAAAAAGAAAGTTTATAATGGGAAATGGTATTAGATGGGTTTTTTGAGACCGTAGCATAGTGATTGTCTATCGGGAGCCTTCATTTTCATACCATCTTCAGAGAAAAGCTCTCTGAATGAGGGAGAGGAGTTTTTAGCGCGGCTGGCTTTACCTGGAGAGTATTCTAAAAACCCAAATGAGCTGTTAGGGAATGGCTTGGCAAAGGGGTGCAGGAGTCTTTTGGCAGCAGCCTGCTCGGAGCGGCTGCGCCGAGGACCAGCCCCAAAATCAGCCTCTATCCGTTCCCACCTATAAGACCATGCCTGTACCTCTGGTAGCCGGTCATTGAGACTCTTATTTTTTGAGAAACACCTCCGCACCGCAGTACTGACATTGGAAAATGCGCTTTTTGGCCAGCTCTAATCGTCCCCCACATTGCGGGCAATCTTTCCCCTCTCCTAAAAGACCCGCCTCCACTGAATACAATACCCCATCCTTCCAATCTACATAACCTGTGAAAGCCTCCGAGGCGCCTAAGCGGTAAATCCATGTGGGTACGTCTGCTCTTGGAATCCCCAAATACGTGGCTATTTCTTCCATTTTCATTTTGCCTTGATCCTTTAAGAGCCTCCATAGATAGCGAACTTTTTCTGATATATTTTTCTCTTGTATTCTTCTTTTTCCCACCATCCACAGGATTAATCCAACAACGATAAGGCTAAGCCCAATAAAAAGAAAGGCTCCTTTTTTAATCACCTCCTTCCACCACCCTACTGCTTCCAGGCTTCGCATCATCAGAAAAAGGCTTATGACCATAACGAGGACTCCCACTATACCTACTTTATACGCCGTCCGAAAGTAATATGAGTAGTCAAGCTGCCTCTTAGAGGGATAGGCTTGGGACTTAGACAGAAAATCAGTCAGAGAGGCGGGGTAGATTTCAAGCAGAAATTCGCGGTCAATATTTGTATTTTTGTCTTCCTGGACTTCTTTCTGGACTTCTTGAAAACGACTGAATATGCTACTAACAATCTTTTCAATCGTCTCCATGGCCTGCCTCATGGTGGGAGAGTTTGTAGCTGCATGTTTTTCCGGTTGGGAGGGGTCATTAGGTGGGGGTGATACTCTGCACCAGGCAGGGGCGGGCTGGGTGCCCAAATACTCGCTTACATACGTAAGGACTGGCCCAGGCACACCTAATGCTATCGCACAAGGCACATAAATCTCCACGTACTTAGCCAGCTCCTGAGGCGACAAAGGCAACTCTATAAGCTACTCTTCAAAACGTTCCCATTGTCTCTTCCGCTCTTTACCTAAATCCGTATAATGAAATGAACATACGATAAAGTACGCAGACACAAAAAGTAGCCAAGATGAAACATCCAAGGGAAGGTATGAATACCAGAAATCCTTCCAAGTAAAATTAACAGATAACTCCGAGCGAAGAGCGAAAACTATCAGGAATAATAGACACGCGAAGTGCCAGAGTATTAGGAAAGCTATGAGATGTTTCAAAGATCTCAAGGTTTATATTGATAGAATGGCGTATTGCAGAACGGCAATAGAAAAACTCAAATAACATGCGTATTCTTCAAGCGAATTAGGATTAGACATTTTAGACATTTTAGCTGGAATAGAAGCAAGTGATATGGCCCCGGCACAGCAAAGGAAGAGGCCGAGAACCTTTCTCCAGGGTTTAGGGAAAATAGATCCCGCAATCTGTATCTCTCTTTGCAATAGGTTGTTGAAGCCAATGATTAAGAGGATGTAGCGTGGATCATCAAAGCAAGAAGGTATCTGCAATCCTGGAGGGGTTATAGCCCCTTTTAGCTCATGAGCCTGCGCCTCAGACTTGGCTACCAAGCTCAAGAGATGCTGCTCATGGGGATGTAAGCTCTGATCGGCAGGCCTAAGGAGCTTTACTATGAGATTCTCTCCTTGAGCTATGAGATAGACATATCCCCGCCGAGCTAAGTCCAGTACTGCTGCCAAAAATCCCAACGGCGTGGGCATGCCTTTCGCAATGAAAGCATGAACCCAAGCTGGGGGGTCTTTGGCTGGCAACTCCCCCTCTAATATGATCACGTCCTCCCCGCCTCCATAGAGTGGAAGACTTAAGAGCCGCGCCCATAGAAAAATAATCACGGCTATCACCATCACCAATGCCGGGATTACTGCGGTTCCGGGCTCTGGCGGGGACGTCTCCCCGACCGGGCCCATTCTTGATTCTGAGAGTGAAGAGGATGATCCCCAGAGTGCTCCTTCTCCTCTGAAACGCAACCGGATTACGCTATTTGCTGGGAAGTCTTTTGTCTTCTCTTGGTTTGGGATTGACCACCATATTTCCATGGCCCCTTGCCTCTCATATACCCACTGGTTTTCCCCCACCCCCTTCATGTCCGCGACATAGCTCCCTACGTCGGATAAAAAAACCACGGCGATGCGTTCTTTCTCGAGAGGCCACCATAGCACCTCTTTCTCTTCCTCATTACCCCTCAGAAGTCCCTGTACCTTGTAGGCTACCTGAAAACGCCGCTCTCCGCCTGACCCTCTAAAAATCCAACTCACACTGCAAACTGGCGGTACTGTGTCCACCCGCAAACGAACCTCAAACTGAAGCGGCCTTTGCCTCCCATCTGCCTCTATTTCCCACGCCTCCAATGACTCAATCTGAATTTAGTTCATACAGCTCTCCTTCTGAAAGAATAATACATCCCTCCTCCCGGACAATCTGCTGGCTATCTGAAAGAATCATAATCCATACGCGATGTGTAGGACAGGTATCCGAAAGAACCTCACCCCCCAGTTGGTACTCGCTGGGAGTGAAAGCAGAATCCTGCGCACATACCGGAAGAAGACTCATCAAGCCGATTAAATAATTTCTCATGTTTCGGAATGGAGGGGGGATCATGCCACAAAAATACCTCATAGAGGATTCTTTTGGGATAGAACCTCCGAAGCCAGGGATTTTCCAACACGATAGAATAAAGCGATGCCCTCAAGTGGAAGGCTTTTGCCAAAATATCCTTAGCTCCTCTGCCAGGGGATTTATGAGCAAACCACCTCAGACTTCTGCAACGACTTTCCAGTAGGAGGAACGAGACACAAAAAGGGAGTCGCTCTATGCCCCGAAGTTTATTGATGTTGGGTCAATGATACCAATCGGGCAGTCAGGAGCCTCATGTATTCGTATCCCTGGTGGTCACTTCATAAGCTGTACGTCTATGAGAGGTAGAAAAAGAAAAGTAGCCTGGGAACCCAGCGCCCAATCGCTTTACCAGCTCTATAAACGAGAACGCCGGGCAGTTATAGCCAGAAGGTACCTGGCTTTATATCTTTTGCGCAAGGGCGGAAAGCAGAAGTGGGGGAAATAGTGGGGGTATGCCGGCGTACTATACAGCGATGACTGAGGTGGTATAGGGGAGGGGGCTAAAGAAAATGGAGAGGCGGTTGGTGGGTGGCTATCGGGGAAGGCGGGGGTAGGGTTTGGATGCGCGGCAGCGAGCGTACTTGCTAAGGGAGTTACGGGAGCGGGGTTTTCGGACGATAGGGGAGGCGGTGGGTAGAGGGACATAGGTATGAGAGCATAGAAGCGAAGAAGGCGGCGGTGGAGGCGGTGTTGCGCCGATTGGAAGCCGAGGAGAAGGTCTCATCGCTGGTAGGATGGCGCTATATCCGTCAAGCTTAGAATGCCCTGCCTTCATGGTTAAGAAGCTGTGTCTTTAGAAATGGTAGTAGTCCGAAATGTCAGGGCCTCTCACGACAATGGGATGCAGATTATCTGCCAAAGCTCTATAGGCTTTGATGCTATACCGAAGAAAGCTCTTGGTTATACTATGTATACAGTATGAAGTTGCTTTTCTGGTGGCAGCCCCCTGTGAGAGTGTTGCAAAAGTGCAAATGGGCGGGTCGTGAATGGCTTGACAAAGGTGTCTGGGAGTATTTTTGCAGCAGCCTCTTGGGAGGCCGCTGCTCTCGGGCGCGCTCGTCCCGAAAGAGTAAGACCATTTGCAATCAAGAACCTTCTGGATGAAGAGAGATATTTTGGCCGCTCCGCCCCTTTGGGGCGGAGCGGCCCCACAAAATACCACCGATTCGCATTCAGAAACTCTTTGCACCGAAGTGGTATAAGCGCGCCCATCTACTCACCACACCAACAAGGCCTCTGTCTCAAAATAGGGCAAGAAGGTAATAGACACCTATAAAACAGCTCTCCTCAACTTCAGTGGGAAGAGGGGGTATTTTGGCCGGCGATAGCCCCCAGGGGGACTGGCGCCGCCCGAAAAGAAAGTCTATCCCGGGAAATGGTATGAGACAGCCTTATCCACGTAATCTCTACTGACCTACCTTAACAGCCTTCTATTTGTCATTTCGGAATAAATATATCCGTCCCGCAGTATTTGCAGGTCAAGACGCCCCTGCCTGCTATGTCTACTTGACCGCCACACCGAGGACATTGCCGACTCTCCACCAGAGCGGCCATCTCCCCACAATATAAAACCCCCTCTTGCCAATCGGCATATCCTTTGAAGGCCCCCATAGCGCCCAGTTCGTAGAGGCACTTTTTGAGCTCCTCCATAGAAATACCCATCTCCAAGGCCAGTTCGCTGAGGGTGATGCGGCCTCGCACCCGAATCACGCCTGCTATTCGCCGAAGCCGCTCTCGGTGCTTCTGCCTTCTATCCTCCACCAGACCTCGCACGCTTATATACAAACCCGCCCCTATGATGGGCAGCACGATCACCGAAAGAAGTATCAATCCCGCCCCAAAGCCCCCCGGCGTTAGCTCACCTGCCTTCTGCTGAGTTCTGAGAAATACCCAAAAAGCCGCTCCTATCCCTATGCCGACGCCTATTAGAATTAGCCCCAAGGCTTGGGCCGTACGCGGATGCATAGAGCGAAAAGTTAGCTAAATCCTCCCCTTCCACCGCCGCCGCCTCCACCGCCACCCCCACCACCGCCACTTCCCCCTCCACTCCATCCTCCGCCCCCACTACCGCTCCCACTGATACGAGCAAAGGAAGAAGCCGCCTGATTGAGCATACTGGTAAAAGCCGAAGAAAAGGCATTCAAAGAACTACTCATCGAACCCCCCCCTGACCACCAGAAAAGCCTTGCCCCCCCGCTTGCCTTCCGTCTCCAGACCCTCCAACCGACCACCCCGTGGAAGAAGAACTACGAGTATACCACGAAAGCTCCAGCTTTGACCCTAACTCCTTTTCTATCCGCTCGATAAAACTCTTCTCTACTTTTAGCGCTATCGCATAGGGAAGATAGGTTTCTATCGCTTTCTGCTTATCTTCCTCCAACAAAGAGCCTTCCTCTAACCATTTTCTAAAAGCTTCCCACTCTTTCCTGCGTCTTCGCCCAGCCGCAGTGTACCAATTTTCACGCCTCCATATTTCATTTGCAATGACACCCCATAATAAGACCGTACTTCCGCCTAAGAGCCATTCATTTTGGTACCAACCATAGAGAACAGCAAACATAACAAAAAAAATATACATCACTAGGATCACTAGACTATAAAAAACATCCGGCTTCATCCCTCTATGTAGCAGTAAAGTTCCCCATGAATCCCAAATTGATGAAATCTCTAATAAAAAACAGAAACCCTGAATAAAGAAAATCATTATTAGAGCATCTTCTAATCTTTCAGACATAAAAAGGAAGAGAGGAAAACTAACAATGCCTCGGGCAATAGCACTTATAAAAATAGCCAAGACAGGCTTTACTCTTGTAACCCAACCCCTCTTTTCAAGCTCCTCCCAAAGAGCCGCTCCATAACCAAGCTTTCCTAACCTCTCTATGCACTCGCCTATGGTAGAGCGATGAGGAATTGCCTCCAAGATAATCCTTTCGTCTGCTCGCAAATTTTCTATTTTATCCTCAGCAATATTAGGAATCCTTTCAAGCACAAAAGTGGCCTTCCAAGGATACTTCTCCTGCTCGTCAATTTTTAGAAATCCCTTCCGAGCTAAATCTACCACTGTGCTTATAATCCCACGATGATCCACTTTACCTTCACTCAAAAGCTGGACTAATGCAGGGGGGTCAGGAGCAGGCAAGCCACCCCCTATCTCAGCTTCGCTATGCGAAGTAGAAAAATACCATCTCATGAGCATCAACAGAAAAGCCGCCACTAAAAAAGCAATGGAAATAAAAAATCTCAGGTCCCATAGCATATCCCTCAGGTCCGCCTTCCACTGCCACGAGGGCCGCCCCGGCGGAATAATGCCATGCGGGAACTGCACCCGAATCTCCCCAAAGCTCTCATTCGCCGCCAAAGCCCGCTGACCCTCAAATAGCACTTCCCTTCCCTCTGCCACCACCACCCGCCCGAGCCCGTAGGCATCCACCTTCTGCACCACCGCGCCTTCCGGAAGAAATACCCGCACCACACTCTCCAAAATAGGCGCCTCGTATATCCCTAATGGCCGCCACCACAACTGGTCTCCACCTTCATAGCGCCGAATAGCCCCCTTCACCTTATAAACCACCTTAAATACCCGCTCCTCATCCTGCGCTTGTTCATAAAACCAATCCACCCTCACATACTTATCAGAGTTATCAACGGTGTGGTTCAAACGCTTCCACCCCCCTTCTCGTATCTTCTCCCAAGTCCCTTCTATTATAATCGCCTCCGTGTATCGCTTATCTATCTCCCGAAAACCCTTCTCAAAAGGCCCCCCCTCAAACGCCACCGTCAACTCTTCCGCTATCTGTAAATCGCCGTCTGAAAGAATATGAATATCTACCTCATACCGCTTCACAGTAAAGGACTTTGCCCAGCCCACCCCTAAAAGCCCTCCCAGCACCCCTGCCCACCCTATCAGCCACAAAACCCAGCGCATAAGGCGAATTTAGTAGGTTAATCGTCATAGAACGTCTTGCTCGGAAGCTTCTTAAGAGCCTCCATGGGATACCAATCGGAGATAAAAACTCCCTAAAATAAGGAGAGGGGAGTTTAGCGCGCATCTGTCCACGGCGCGTAGGTCAAAGGGGCTGGCCGCCGCCCGAAAAGAAAGTCTATGAATCCCGCCTTTCCACAACCATCCTCTCTTTCCTCTCCATTTCATCTACTTCGTGATACTGGCAATAGAAGAAGCCACCTGATCGAGCATGCGGGGAAGGGCTGAAAAAAAAAGTCATTCCACGAGCCACTTGCCGAAGACTCCCTCTGATCCCCAGAAAAGCCCTGCGCCGCCTCTTCTCCCGCGTTCACAGCTCCCCTCCACGACCACCCCTCAGCAGAAAAACTGCGAGCGTACCATGAAAGCTTTGGCTTATGCCCTAACACCTTCTCCGCCCGCTTGATAAAACTTTCCTCCACTTTCAAGGCTATCGCATAAGGAAGATAAGCTTCCAGGGTTTTCTCATCTTCTCTCTCTAACTGCGAGCCTTTCTCTAACCATTTCCTAAAAGCCTCCCACTGTTTCTTGCATTCTAATCCAGTAGCTGTATACCAGTGGTAAGGTCCATTTACCTGCATTGCTATAGCACCCCATAATAGGACCGTACTCCCAGGAAAGAGCCATTCCTTAGAGTCAATACCTACAAAGATAGCACTAAAAATAATAAATAACCCAAGCATCAATGAGGCTTTGAGAGGTATATTCTGAAATACAATCGCATTTCTTGGATTCGAAATATATCGAAAAGATATGTGAATACCCGTGATAAGAAGAGTAGCTGTTATCATTAAGCTAAATCCTGCAAATTCTAATAGATGAAACAAAAAAAGATAAAGAGGAAAACTAATAATGGCTTGAGCGACAAAATTCATAAGTACAACAAAGAAAGCTTTTCTCTTCGCAAACCAGCCCCTTTTTTCAGCTTCTCCCCAAAGATCCTCGCCATACGAAGACTGCACTAACCGCTTTATGCAGTCGCCTATGGGAGAGGGATGGGGCAAGGCCTCGAGAAGAGTCGCTTCATCTGGCCGTAAATTCTCCATTTGCTCCTCAGAAATAGCAGGGGCCTTCTCAAGCACAAAAATAGCTTTCCGGCGATTCACTCTTAGCTCATGAATTTTTAGAAACCCCCTCCGAGCTAAATCTACTATGGTACTCACAATCCCATGCTCATCTACTTCGGCCTCCCTGAGAAGCTGGATCAATCCAGGGGGATCCGAAGAGGGCAAACGAGCCCTCTTTGTCTCTGTTTTGCCACGCAAGATAAAAAGCGAAATATGAAAATATACTCTCCTAAGTATTAGCAGAAGGGCTGTCACTAAAAAAGCAATAGAAATAAAAAATCGCTGTTCCCATATCTCTTCTATAAGGTCTACCTTCCATTGCCACGAGGGTCGCTTAGGTGGTAGGAAGCCATGCGAAAACTGGACTCGGATCTGCCCACCTTCACATTCCCCCTCAAATATCACCTGCCGCCCCTCCGCCTTCACTGCTCCCTCAAGCCCACGTAAGTCCACCTTTTGCACCGCAGCGCCCTCCGGAAGAAAAACCCTCACCACACCTTCCTCAGCAAAAAGTAACCGCGTCTTCTTCTTTCCTTTCTCTATGGTGGTCTGGTGATACCTCTTGAAGGGTCGCCACCATAAGTGATCCCCCGTCTCACGCTGCCGGATAGCCCCCTTCACCCTATAAACCACCCGAACTACTCTCACCCTCTCCTCCCCTGACTCATAAACCCAATATACCCTCACACCCCCCCCGATTCGCTACCGGTGTATTCCAAAGGCTTCAACGTCCCTTCCCGCTCCTCCCAAACCCCCTCTATCCTAATCCCCTCCGCATATTCTTTCTCTACCTCCCAAAAGTAATCATCCCAAGAGGAACCCTCTCTGAACTCCACTGCTAACCGCTCTTCTACTCGCAAGTCTCCATCCGAAACAACATGAATGTTCACTTCATGGCGCTTTAGGATAAGCTTACCAAACCCCTGTGCCTGACTTATCCCCATAAGCCCCCGCATCATCCCTACCCACCCCATCAGCAATACAGCTCTGCGCGTAGAGTAAATGTAATCTTTTTTTCACCAAGTGGTGGATTCACCCTAAAGAAGAAAAAAGCAACCTTAGCATCCCCTGTCCCAACTGCGACCCCCCACTCTTCTGAGTGGGAGATTCATCCTGAAGGCGCTGGTTTTTTGAGAAATACCTCTGTACCACAATGCTGACACTTGAAGATTCCCTTGCCGGCCGGCTCTAATCGTCCCCCACATTGCGGGCATCCTTTGCCTTCTCCTAAAAGGTCTGCCTCCGCCGAATACAACACCCCGTCTTTCCAATCCACATACCCCGTAAAGGCCTCCGCAGCTCCTAACCTGTAAATCCACCTAGGTACTTCGGCCTTTGAAATCCCCAAGTGCGCAGCTATCTCCTCAAACTTCACTTTACCTTGTTCTTTGAGTAACTTCCAGAGAGAGCGGAGTTTTTTCGCTGGTTTTGCGGCCTGTTCCTCCCTTCTAGCCCACATCCATAGAGTCGCGCCCGCTACCCCACATAGGAGACCCACTAAGAGAAAAGCCCCTTTATTGATTATTTCCTTCCACCACACCATTTCCCAGCTCTGCATTAGCTGAAAAAGGCTTATCCCTATCAGAAGGCTCCCCCCTACCATCATGCCATAGGCTGTCAATGAATACCCAATCTGTCTCTGGGAAAGATCAGCCTGAGACTTGTAATAAAAATGAAGCAAAGTTGCAGGGTTGAAAGGTGATAGAGATGTAAAATCAATAGTTTCTCTTACGTAATTCTCACCTTTTTGAACCCTATAAACCTTACTAAATATGTTATCAACAGTCATCTCGATTCTTTCCATAGCATATCTCATAGTGACAGGGTGTTGAATTGGAGTGTTTTTCTTTTGGGAAGAGTCGTTAGAGGGGGGTAGGGCCTCAAACCAAGCAGGGGCAGGGCGCTCACCCAAATACCGCTTTACATAGTTGAAAAGGGGCTTAGGCACACCCAATGCTATGGCATACGGCAGATAAATCTCCACATGCTTGGCTAACTCCTGGGGCGAGAGAGGCAGTTCTATGAGCCACTCTTCAAAGCGCTGCCATCGTTTCGCCCGCTCTTTGCCTAAATCCGTATAACGGAATGGGTGTAAAATAAAGTACGCAGATAAAAAGAAGAGAGAAAACGAAACATGCAAAGGAACATAAGAATACCAAACCTCATTCCAAATATCATGCAAACTAGTATTCACAATACAAATTACAAGTGGTATTAGACGAGCTAAATTCCAGATCGTTAGCATCATCCTGAGATAGACAAGCGACTTGTACCTATATATTGAATAGATAAGTGAAATTATGGGGACAATCCAACAAAGAAGAAGCAACACCACCCATTCGAAAATGCCTAATACTCCTGTCAGGCAAGATAAATCTTTGGCAAAGAGAAAAGTAAGCGCTAGGCTTCCAGCGCAGCAGAGAAAGAAGCTAAGTCTCTTTCTCCGTAAGGTGGGTGCGATGGACCCCGCTATTTCTATCTCTTTTTCCAATAGACGGTTGAACTCAACAAGGAACGGAATACAACATTAATCCTCAAAGCAGGCAGGTATCTGCACCAGTGGAGAGGATTCGGCACCTTTTAGCTCACGGCCTTCCTCCTCAAACTTGGCAAGAGAGTTCAAAAGATACTGCTCGTGGGGATGCAGACTGTCATCAGGAGGTTTATGGAGCTTTACTGCCAGACCTTCACCATGGGCTATAAGGGACACATAGCCCCGCCGAGCTAAGTCTAGCACCGCCGCCAAAAAACCCAGCGGCGTCGGCAGCCCCTTCGCTACAAGTGCATGAACCCAAGCTGGAGGGTCCTTCGCTGGCAACTCCCCCTCTAAGACTATAACCTCTTCCCCACCTCCATACAACGGAACGCTCAAAAGCCACGCCCATAAAAAAATAACCACGGCTATCACCATCACCAACGCCGGCAGTACCCCTACCCTTTGAGACCTTACCCTGTCTCTGAACCTTATCCGCAGCGTGCTATTTGCTGGAGTACCCTCTTCTATTCTCCACCTTATTTCCCTAATTCCCCACCCCCGCGCAGCATAAGTGACGACAACGACGTCGGAACTCCCTCCATCCCCTCTACGATTGCAGTATACCCCTCTATGTCGAAGGGGAAAAGTACGGTGACGCCTCTCTCCCCGCAAGGCCACCATAGCACTTCCCTCTCGCCCTCATTATCCCTTAGAAGTCCCCGTACCCTATACACCATCTGAAAACGCCGCTTTTGGCTTCCCCCCTCAAAAACACACTCCACAACCCACGATTTTGGCGCCATCTCCCCCTTCAAAGGATACACCTCACATGGAAGAGGTACGCTCTCTCCATCATCCCTTATTTCCCAAGCCTCCACCCCCTCTACTTCAATTTTAGCTCCTTCAAACACTGCAGGAAGAACTCTTCTTACTCTATAAGAGTCTTCTCCCGAAACAACCACACATCCCTCCTCATGGACAAGCTGCTGATTATCCGAAAGAATTTCAATCTTTACCCAAGACCACATCCCCTCCGTCAATATCTCACAGCTATCTAAAAGGACTTGGCGCTGTATATCGTACTCTTGAGCCCATCCAAAAAGAAACATGCCCACCCCTATCCCCCACTTCCTTAGGCCTCGGAGAAAGGAAGAGAGCATGTGCCAAAGATACCCATATCAAGCACACTCTGACAGGCCCCTTGAATTTACCTCATCCTTATCATCCTACTAAAAAGGCTACCCTCCCTATGCGCTGGTAGCCTTATGCTACGAAGGTAAGAGACATCAAACCTTCTCCTCCGTGTTAAACTACGACAACCCACCTGCCCCTCCGAAAACTCCTCAGGAAGGCACGGGCTTTTGGAGAAATGCCTCTGCACCGCAACACTGACACTTGAAGATTCCCTTGCCGGCTGGCTCTTAGCGCCCCCTACAGGGCGGGCAATCCTTCCCCCCTCCTAAAAGGCCAGCCTCCCCTGAATACAACACAGCAGCCCCTTCCAACCCGTATACCCCTTATAAGCCTCCCATGCCCTCCTAATCGGTAAACCTATTTGGGTGCTTCCGCCTTAGAAATCTCCAAATGCGTGGCTCCCTCCTCCATTTTCATACTAAATCCTACGATATGGCCTCTTAAGATCGTACCTCTGTGTAAACTCACAAGAGGTCAGAAAACTTCGTTCGTGGAGCATAGCATGGCAGCACCCTGCGGAAGGGGTTTTATGAGCCATACAGGCGAGAAAGAGAGAGATAGGTCGCAGGTGGCAAGTGGTATGGTTATGGAGAGGGAAGAGCGGTGGAAGCGGATGAAAGAGATGGTAAGGGAGACCAACGAGCGGGTTAGGGGTGGGGCCGATATAGGAAGCGGGAGGCTGAGCGGCGGTCGTCCGATGCCAGCATGGTAACCGCAAGACCTATTGGCAGGCATGGACGACAGCGCAACAGCGTAGGCTGTCAGAGGCGGTATCCGAGGGAAGGTTTGGGAAGGTAGGGGATTCAGTGGTGTGCGAAGGCAGTGGGGGTGGAGATTTCGCAGAAGAAACTGTACTCCTGGTTTTGGCGCTGGGATTATGGGGAGAAAGTGCCTGGGCCAGTGGCGGAGAAAACGGCTCCTCAGGCGCAGGAGGTGTGGAAAAAGGGGGGCTATTGGCAGCCTTGCAGGCGGAGGGGCTAAGGCGAGGGGAAGAGTGGGTGTTTGCAGAGGAGATGCGGCTGGGGCTCTTGGGACAGGTGAGACGGGTGTGGAAGAGGCGGGGAGAGAAGTAGAGATGGCGTGTAGAACTGAGGTATAAATGGGTACATTGGGCGTTAGGCGTGTATCCGATGAGGGAGCACCTGGGGATGGGACGGGGTGAGAAGGGTGCAGGGGATTAAGATGGCCTAAGTGCGCAGGGCGTGGAAGGCGACGGGCGTGAGGAACGTGGGGTGGGATCATGCGGCCTTTCACAAAGCGAAGACGATAGCGGAGGTCGGGCTGCGGCGGACATATCAGCCGTCCTATTTGCCTGAGCTCCATCCTGCGGAGCGGATGTTGGAGGAGGTTCGGCGGTGGGTAGAAGGACGGCGGTATGACGGCATAGAGGCGAATCAGGCGGCAGTGAAGGGGCGCTGCGAAGATTGGAGCCCAAGTGAAAGGGCTGATCGCTCATGGGGTGGCACTATATCCGTCAAGCTTTCCATGGGCTGTTCTTATTATTTTTGTCCTCATGGTAGCATTTTACCTTCAGAGTAGCCTCTCCCAAGTTGCGCAGCGTGAGGGGGGTAAAGTTTGTTCGGACTCTTTACGAGCGGCTATTTAGCACTTATCCAGAGGTGCAGCCGCTTTTTGCTTCCACAAATATGGAAATGCAAGCCCAAAAGCTGTATGAGGCTTTGGAGTATATAGCGTTTGGGTATGGGAATCGAACAGGGGGCTTTGCAGTTATCCTTCGGCGGTTAGGTCAGCGGCACAAGGCTTATGGGGTGAAGCCCGGACACTATGGGATGATGAGGAAGGTTCTATTAGAGACGGGCGGAGTATTTAGGACCGGCTTGGATGCCCGCCGTGGAGAAGGCATGGCAGGAAGCGTATGATTATGTGGTCCAGCAGATGCTGAGGGGGTACGAGGGGGGGGGAGTGAGGGTGTAGAGTTAGGCGCCAGGGCATCACCCTTCAATCCCATACCATTTCGACGGTATAGACTTTCCTTTTTAGCGGCGGCCCGCTCCGCAGGAGCGGGCCGCCGCCTTAGTGTGTGGCTCCCACCCACCTACGGAGACTGCTGCAAAAGTCCCGCATGTACTCTCTAAACCAACTAAACAGAAAACTATCCTTCCCCTCAAAAACCATAATAGCTCTAAGGATAGACCCCAAGAGCCCCCTCTCCCTACCCCCCCCAGCTATCACTAACCTCTACCATTTCCTATGAGACGTATTCTATTTTGTACCCTTCTCCCCACCCAAAGCTAATACCATTTCTTGTTTTGTGAGACGTATTCTTATTCTTATGTCCCTACTCAAAGCTAAGTAGGTATGGCACGACCATTGAAGATAGCTTGGAAGCATCCAGCAGAAATGTTTTACCAGCTTTACAAGCAGGAAGTAGATGCTCGGATAGCCAAGAGATAGCAGGCGCTGGGGACGTTACGGCGAGGGGAGCGATGGAAGCGGGCGAAAGAGGTAGGGGGTCGGCTGCAAGCCCGATTCAGCAGGGAGGGCAGGGCGTGGAAGTGGGCAGAGGTGAAGGGCGTAGTAGGAGACCATGCGGCTTTTCCCAAGGCGAAGTTGGTGGGAGAGGGAAGGCCGCCCTACTCTCCTGAATCCTGTGGAGCGGGTATTTGAGGAGGTTCGGCGGTGGGTGGAGGGGCGTAGGTATGAGAGCATGGAAGCAAAGAAGACGGCGATAGAAGAGGTGCTACGATGGTTGGAAGCCGAGGAGAAAGTTTCCTCGCTGGTAGGGTGGCCCTATATACGCCAAGCTTGGAATGCCCTGCCTTCAAGAAATGGCATAAGGGTAGGAACCCCCATTTTGCTGCCCTTCCCTTACCTTTACCCCCATGCGGCAAACGCTCATAGAGGCCATGGAGGCATCCATTCGGGTCAAACAGGCTTTCATAGCCCAGCCCGAACTTATTGACCTCGTAGAAACCGTTGCTCAGCAAATGGTGGCTGTCCTACGAGGAGGGGGAAGGGTGTATTTCTGTGGGAATGGGGGCAGTGCGGCAGATGCCCAGCATTTAGCGGCTGAGCTTTCGGGCCGATTTTATAAGGATCGTCCGCCTTTGCCTGCAGAGGCCCTTCATGTCAATACTTCGTTTTTGACGGCCGTGGCTAACGATTATAGCTATGAGGAGGTTTATGCGCGTCTTTTGCGGGCGATGGGCAGACCGGGCGATATGTTGTGGGCACTTTCCACCAGCGGAAACTCCCCGAATGTCCTGCGGGCCTTAGACACAGCCCGGGAACTAGGTATGCTCACCGTGGGTCTTACCGGCGAAACCGGCGGCCAAATGGTAGGCCGATGCCATTACCTTATCCGAGTTCCCTCCAAAGACACCCCCCGCATCCAAGAGGTCCATATGCTTATCGGTCATGCTGTCTGCGCAGCCGTAGAAGCCGCCCTCTTCGGAAGCTAAGGCTTTCCGGGCCGAGTAGCCCGCCACAAAAGGTAAAAGTCCGCTAGCACGATAGCCGTCATCGCCTCTACGATAGGCACAGCCCGAGGCACCGGACACGGGTCGTGCCGACCCTGAGCTACAAAGCTGGTTTCTTCTCCCGTCGTAGTTACGGTCCGTTGCGGCCGCCGAAGCGTGGCTATCGGCTTAAACCCCACCCGAAAAAATAACGGCATCCCCGTGCTAATCCCCCCCAGCACCCCCCCCGCATGATTGGTCTGCGGCCGAATCTGCCCACCCTCCACCCCAAAAGGATCATTGTGGGCACTGCCCCGCATCTGCGCCGCCCGAAAACCCTCCCCTATCTCAAAAGCTTTAGCGGCATTAATACTGAGCATAGCATACGCCAGCCGCGCCGAAAGTTTGTCATAAATCGGCTCTCCCAAACCTGCAGGCAGTCCTTCCACCCGACAGGCAATCACTCCCCCCACGGTATCGCCTTCTTCTATGAGCTGGCGGAGGTAAGCTTCTATTTGGGCGCTGACGGCGGGGTCTGGACACCGGACAGGAGAGGCTTCTACTGCCTCCGGGGTGGCCGGCCACACTTGCGTCTCATAAGGTCCAATCGCCATCGTCCACGCCAATATGCGGAGCTCGGGCAAAAAAGCCTGCAGCATCTGTTGGGCTACGGCTCCGGCCGCTACCCGCGCCGCCGTCTCCCGAGCCGAACTGCGCCCTCCCCCCCTCGGGTCCCGATGCCCATACTTCACCGCATAAGTATAGTCCGCATGAGAAGGACGATAGAGTTGCTCCAAAACCTGATAGTCCTTACTCTGAGCATCGCGGTTGGCTATCCACAAGGTAAGGGGAGCACCGGTGGTTTTCCCCTCGTAAAGGCCAGAGAGGACTTCTACCCGGTCTTCTTCCTGGCGGGGGGAGGTATAAGGGTTCTGGCCCGGGCGGCGCCGCCAAAGCGCCTGTTGAACCTTTTCCAGGTCCACGGGAAGATTCCCCGGAAGCCCGTCAATGACCACGCCTATCCCCGCCCCATGCGACTCCCCAAAAGTCGTCACCCGAAAAAGCCTACCGAACGTATTCATAGCATCCAATGTCGGGCTGATGGTCTCTAAGGCGCCCCAGCCTATCTCGGCGCGGCGTAATCCCCATCTCTTCCCGACCCGCATCAATAAGGGGGCTCCCCTCTAAAAGGGGATAAGCCTCAGAAGCAGGTCCCAACTTCGGATCGGCCGGAAAGAAGTTCGTCCCGCTGGGCCGATTCTCCGCCTGGCGTAAAACACAATGGTCAAACTGCACTTCGGGCGCTGGCCCCCGTAGGTCCGCCCCGTAAGCATTGTCTTTGGTGCTCCAAAGAAGGGTATTCAAAAAGTGCAGGCGCAGGGGATAGGTTTGCAGGCCCCCATCCGTCCGCAAAAAATCTGTAATAATGACGCTGGTTTGGCCTCTCCGCAGGTCCCCTTGGTCGTAAATAAGGCTATTATTCGTGAGGGTATACCAACCCCCTCCTATGAAGGCGGCACAGGCTTGCCCACAGCGGTAAATAAGGGTATTAGTCATTTCCAAGATAGGGGTGGTAGGCAAACTCGGCGTAAAACCCAACGCTAAAACGCCATAGTTAGCCGCATCCGAGATGAGACAGCTATTGAGGCGAAGTTTGGGGGCGGAGAGGCCCCCGGCCGAATCTATCCGGATACCGATGCTAGTCTGACGAATAATCGCATGATGGATTTCGCAGGCTTGGGCCGAAGGGAGTAGCCACAGGCCCATCCATTGACCCGGAGCACTGGCATAATAGGACTCTAAGCGCCATCCTTGAAAAGTTACAGGGGCCTCTGGTGTACCTAAGACTTCCAAGCGCCCCGCCACATACAACCCTGACATCAGTTCGCCTGCTAAAGGCCCTTCCGACCAGCGCCGACCTGAAAAATAGAGCTTTGCCCCCGCAGGTATCCGAAGTACCCCCATCGGCCCTACATAAAAATAGCCATCTATCACCACTGGCTTATCCGCAGGCAGCGACAGCATAAGACTATCAAATCCAAAGTCCCGGTACACATATGCCGCTATTAGCGTCGCCCGCAAAGGCACCCGCTGCACCTCCCCTCCCACCACTTCCAAGACCAGCTCATCTTCCCGCACCTGATCATAAAAGACCGTGTCCCGAAGCGACAAAAATACCAGCACGCTATCTCGCCCCGGCAGCTCTACATCGGTCAAAATAGGCCCCGGTAGCCCATTCCAGATAAAGGAAAATGGGCTCTGTTCGCCTTTCTCCAAAAAGACCCGGGCAAGCCGAACGGGATGCGCATGGGGATTGTATATCCATAAACGCTGTGTCGGCGAAAGAACTGTAGAAAATAGGGAGTCAAACCGCACGGTGTCGGGCGCCCACCGCAGCTTTCCCTTCTGAGGAGGAAGCCATTCGCGCCGGCACCCCAAGAGCAGACTCATCAACACCCCCAAACGAAGTCCCTTTCTCCACAGCCCCAAAGCCTTGCCTTTCATGCCTACCCTTCAAAAGTACGAGCAAACCCCCCTTTGGTTTGCCTCTCTCCCTTTACCTTTCATCTCAACGAGTAAAGGCGCCTCCCTACCATTTGCAATCAAAAACAGAGATGCTATGGGCGGCGGCCAGCCCGCAGGGCTGGCCG
>Ga0079997_135211_pt1 | contig 21275 bp, 21 predicted proteins | sample PerSpoCPS_CMetaG_FD_69200 | JGI IMG/M metagenome (GOLD analysis project Ga0079997, IMG submission 69200) | Archaeal communities from Yellowstone National Park, Wyoming, USA - Perpetual Spouter C (PS_C) MetaG (SPADES assembly) (version 2) | ecosystem: Environmental > Aquatic > Thermal springs >... | reverse complement strand
GGGCTTCCAGCTCCTCGCTGAGCGCTCCTCCCTGGTGGAGCGCGAACTGGCTACCCTCCGCCGCGTGGTCGGGGAACTGGCTGAGCAGCAACGCGCGACCACGGCGCAGATCGCTGCCCTGACCGAGCGCATGGAGCGGGTGGAGAGCCAGATCGCGCAGATGACCGCTGCGGTTGCACTCCTGGCGTTGAGTGTGCAGCGACTTGACGATCACGTAGCTCGAGCGCGCAGCTGGTACCTCGAGGTACGCATGCGCGATCGTGCCCCGGCGATCTTCGGCAGCTGGATGGATGCCAGGCGGGTCGTCCCACCGATGGAGATACGGAGGCTCGTCCGCGAGAGCCTGACACGCAGCCAGCTGTAGCGGTTGCTGGATGCCGACATCATCGTGACCGGCGAGTTGGACGAGCACCCAGCGAAGCCTACGGTCTGGTTGGTGATCGACGTCTCGACGACGGTCGATGCGAGCGACGTGGAGCAGGCGCTGACACGTGCGGACCTGCTCCGTCGTGTCGTCCCGAACGTCATTCCCGTCGTCGCCGGTGACCAGCTCGTGGACCAGGCGCGGAAGATAGCGGAAGCGGAACGGGTCGTCCTCGTTCGCGACGGGACGCTCACTGGTTGGGACGAAGCGATCGAGCAGTGGGTGGTGGCAGCCTGAGCGGGCATACCGCTGCAAGCCCGAACGGCTCGATCGCAGATCAGGACGCGATCGGCCGCAAGTAAAAGACGATAGCTGTTCGGGGGCGGTTGTTGCGGTCGGGGACACCAGGGCAGAGTTCGTAGCCAGCGTACTCCATCTGTCCGACGTACCGGTACACACCAGGTCGTACCAGCTCGAAGAGATGAAGCTCCCGGCCCTTCTCGCGGTGTTCCAAGATCGCACGGTTGCCTCGCGTGAAGGTCATATCGCCGTGCTGCCCCTCACCGCTGTACCGATAGAACCGGCCGTCTTCGCTCCACCCATCCCGGTAGCCATAGTCGCCCCGCGAGGTGACGAGAAGAGCAAGACGACACGGCTCCCGCGCGGGGTGACAATGCCGGATTGACGCTGGCCGCCGACAAGCCGGTGGATATCCTCGCGCCGGTACTCGCGTCCGGGGACGAACATCGCCGCCACCTCGTCGAACTCACGATGAGAAAACGCCGTCCTGCACTGGATTGTACGCGAAGGCGTCACCGGTAGGGACAATGGTAGCAGGGGCTCTGAACGACCTGCCGTTCGGCAGCTCCTGACAGAGTCTGCTGCCGGAGGCTGCGCTCACTGTGCTCCCAAAACGTGCACTGGGTAAGCGATCCAAACTTCCGCACGCGAGCAGTGCGGCTAAGATATCAACGGGAGGGCGGGTTGGCACGCATGGCCCGTCGGGTACTCGTCTCGGTGCACGATGTCGCACCAGCCTGGGTCGAGGAAGTCCGCTGGCTGCTGCAGGAGTTGGACGCGATCGGGGCGCGTCCGCGCAGTTTGCTGGTGATTCCGTTTCACAACGGGCGTGACGACCTCAGGCGCTGTCCGGAACTCGTAGAACTCCTCCGGGAGGAAGTCGCCAGAGGTTCGGAGATCGTGCTCCACGGCTACACGCATGCGCGAGCCTGGCGCTGGCGGGGCGACCCGATCACCGTCGCGCGCGCGGCGCTCTTCGCGCGCGAGGTCGCCGAATTCGTCAGCCTGGAATGGCAAGAGCAGCGGGCTCGTCTTCTGGCGGGGCGCGAAATCCTGGAGGAACTGGGACTGCCGACGCGCGGCTTCTGTCCACCGGGCTGGCTCCATACGGCGGAACTCCCGGATCTCCTCCGCGAACTCGGCTTTACCTACCTGGTGGAGATGCTGTTCCTGCTCGATGTTCAGTTGCGACGGCGCCTCGTCACCCCGTGGATGGGATTCATGGGGACGAGCCGATTCCACGAGGAACTCGCCCAGCTGGGGGCGCACCTGCTGGCACCCTGGCGAACGAGAGCGCGGCTGGTGTCGGTCTTCTTACATCCCCAAGGTGCGCCACGCTCTCCGGTTTGCCAGCGAGTCCTGTGGGAACTGGCGCAGGAATTCGAGAGAGGAGGAGTTCCCCTGACCTATGGAGAGGCGATCCGTTCGTCCTGACGTGACGATCGTCATCCCGGCTCGGAACGAGGCGAAGACGATCGGGGAGGCCCTCGCCTCGGTCGCTGAGCAAGCCTGGCCATTGGAACGACTGGAAGTGGTCGTCGTCGACAACGGTTCGACCGACGGGACACCCGCAGCGGTACGGGAGTTCCAGCGAACGTTTCCCTGGCTCCGCGTCCGGCTCCTCAGTGAGCCACAGCCGGGCGTGAGCCGAGCCCGCAACCGGGGAGCAGAAGCTGCTCACGGACACGTCCTCCTGTTTTTGGATGCCGACTCGCGCCTCGCACCGACCATGATCCCAGCCGTACTCGGGCATCTGCACCGCGGCGAGGCCGCGGTGAGCCTGCGGGTGGTTGCGGACTCCAACGACCCGATCGACCGAGCATTCTTCTTCCTGGCAACCTGGGCAAAAGAGCGACTGCGCGTGCCGACGCAGCTGTGCGCTGTCCGCCGGGACGTGTTCTGGGCAGTGGGTGGCTTCGACGAGCGGCTGCGCATCGCCGAGGATTACGATCTCTTGCGGCGGATCCGAGCGGCCGGCTGGCGAGTCGGCTTCGTGACTGAGAGCAGCGTGCTGACATCGCCGCGACGACTCCACCGCTGGCCGCTGCGCCTGGGACTTCTAGTGACCGCGCTGCAATGGTTGGTGGCGCTCGCCGGTATCGGCCAAGATTGGCCCTATTGAGGTGGTGCAGAACGTGGCCGGGACGATCGACATTTCAGTGATCATCCCGGCCCGCAACGAAGAAGCGTTCGTCGCTCGTGCTCTGCGCTCCATCGCCCGGCAGGCCTGGCCACTGGAACGGCTCGAGGCGATCGTCGTCGATAACGCCTCGAGCGACGGAACCGCAGCGGTCGTCCTCCAGGTAGCGCGAGAACTCGCGCCCCTCCGCATCGTGCTGGTCGAGGAACGCACGCCAGGACGCAGCCGAGCGAAGAACCGCGGGGCCGCAGTGGCCCAGGGGACGCTCCTGCTCTTTTTGGACGCCGACTCGGTGATGGCACCGACACTCGCCAGCGAGCTCGTCGCGCACTGGCATACCGGCTATCCGGCAGGAAGCATCCGCGTCATCGCGGAGACGACGGATCGGCTCGATCGCTGGTTCTTCGACCTCATGGAACTCGGCAAGACGCTCTTCCGTATCCGGGCACAGATGTTGTACTGTAGCCGGGCGTGGTTCGAGCGGGCGGGTGGGTTCGACGAACGGTTCGAAATCGCCGAGGACCGGGAGTTCCTGCAGCGACTTCAGCGAATGGGAGTTCCGGTTTGCCACCTGACGACGAGTTGGATCGCCACATCACCGCGTCGCCTACGCCGACTGCCGATCCGCCTGGGACTGGTGATCACCTTTCTCCGCTGGCTCCTCGCCGAACTCGGCGTCGGTCGGCACTGGCGCTATTGAAAGAACTGCCCTGGTGGCTGATCCGTCTGGGACGCGCAGGAGGCGGGCGAGCGATCGGCCTCCTGGCGGTCTGGCTGGGCTGGGAGCGGTTGACGGAACTGGTGTGGCGACCACAGCCGGTCCGGCCAGGAGGGTTCTTTCGCTACCGGATCGTGCGCTACCGCGGGCCGACGATGATCCTGGCCGACGGGACGCGGATCGAGCCGGGTGATACGATCGTCGAGCTCCACTTCGACAATCGGCGGTTGCTCCGGCTGTGGCTGGCCGGTGCATCGCTTCCCTGGGAACTCTTGCGCCTGGCACGCGAGGACTTGGCGGAACTCGCCTGTCGGATCGCACGGGGCGAACTGGGCGAGGTACGCGCGCTCACTGGGGTGACGCTGTTCGCGCGGGCCGGGCGCCGCCTGGGCTTTCAGGTCGAGCCGGCGCCACCGACCTGGTACACACGCTTGCAGCGTTTCTTCTTCGTCGGCCTGATCGCCATCTACCACCCGCTTGGCTGGCGAATGGCCGAACGCTACCGGGAACGGGCCTGGCCCGGTCGAGCCTGGATGAGCCGAGCGAGCTTGCTGGCACGCTACGGCGCAGGTTGCTGACGCCGCTGGCGAGGCGGAGCGGGTGCGGAGACCAGCGCGGAGGTCTCAGCGCGCAGCAGTTGGCGCAGTCCCCATCCTTCGACGAGGAGCAGCAGCGTGACGATGACCGCGCTCGCAACGCACCACTGGCAGATGGCATGGATGACGAAGAGTTCGAGGTAGGTGAGATACCCGGAAAAGAGCGTTCCGGCGAGCGCGATGCTGGTGTTGGCGCTGGTGAAGAGTTCGGTCTGGTGAACGAGGCGCCAGCGCACGACGCCCAGCCCGAGCAGCACGAGGTACATGAGCAGCCCCAAGAGGGCGATCGGAATACCACCCAGCTTGGCATAGGGACTGTTCTGCACGGTCGCACAGTCGCCGAGGCCACAGACGAGGAGCGACTCATCGTAGGCCACGAGCGTGAGATACCCGGCCACACCAGCTCCAGCCAGAGCGAGAGCGAGCGAGACCAGCTGCCAGCGAGGACGACCGCTCACTTCGATGCCTCCTCGATGCGCTGGGTGAGATCACTCAGACTGCGGATGGTGAAGGGCGCGCTCCCGTTCACGCTGAAGGACGGCGTCGCACGGACACCGAGCGACTGGGCTTCGCGCACCATCTGCTGGACCTCGTCGGCGTGCTTGCCCTGGCGGAGACAGGAGCGGAAGGCACCGACATCCAGACCGGCGACGCGCGCGATCTCCTCCAGACGCCGATCGGTGAAGGCCCCGACGTTCTCACCGGTCTGGTTCGCGTAGAGGGCAGCGTGAAACTCCCAGAATTTCCCTTGATCGAGTGCACAGGCCGCTGCCTCGGCTGCCCGGACCGACTCCTTGCCGATGAAGGCGAAATCACGGAATTCCCAGCGCACTTTGCCGGTCGCGATGTATTGCTCGAGAATGGTGGGGAAGAAACGCTGCTCGAAGCTCTTGCAGGCCGGGCACTGGTAGTCACCCCACTCGATGACGTGCACGGGAGCGTTGGGGTCGCCGAGGACACGGCCGTTCTGCGGAACGCTGGTGTACTTGGAGACATCGGGCATCTGGACAGCGGCCACCTCGCGAGCGCTGCGCTGGCTCCACCAGATCCCGACCCCCGCCGCGACCAGGGCGATGACGACGGGAACAGTGATGAACAGCACGCGACGCCGGCGAGCCCGCCGCTCGGCTTCCAGCTTGCGCTGCGCCCGGCGCGGCACGCGCTCAGCTTGGGACGCTGCAGGCGGCAGGTTCTCGCGAGACGACGACATGATGCAGACTCCTCTCCGCAGGTAGCGCATCGTCTTTCTTGGCGGAATCGTACCAAACACCAGCCTCTGACCTGGCTCGCTGGATCGGAGGGAACAGGTAGCAGGCCGGCAACGAGTACACTCAGGCTGTGCGGGAGACGCAGACCAGCATGCCAAAGGAAAACGCGCCGACGCTGACTGCCTGCGAACAGAAGACGCTCGAGCCCAGCTGGACGGCAGCCCTGGCCACAGCGAGCGGTCGCCGCTGGCTCCGGCGGGCCGTCCTGCCCGTCCTCGAAGGAAGCCGCGCGACAGCGCTAGCCAATCTGCTCCTGGGCTTTCGCGACGACTTCCGATGCGAGCAGCGCGATTTCTCGACGCGAGCCGTCGTCGAGCGAGCGGACCAGGCAACGCTCGCTGCAAATCTGGAATGGCTCGCCGGGAGCAATGCCGCGCTGGCGCTGTGGGAGCGCTTGGCCGAAGAAGGGATCACTCGCCTCGTCTCAGCTGCCCTGCGCGTGCTCCGCCGGGGCGACACCCGAGCGCGGGAACTCGTGCTGACCGTGCTCGTCGCCGATCCAACGCGGGAGATCGTTCTGCCGCCCTGGGCCGAGCGAGCGCTGCTCGTCATTGCGCTGACGGACCGCGACGAGGTGGTCCGAGGTCTGGCCGTCGAGACAGCGGCGGGACGGTGGCCCGAATTGCTCTTGCCCAATTGGCAGCACTGGACGCGCGACGGGAGCGGTCGAGCTCGCCGGGCGATCTGGCGCCTGGCGTTGCGCGTCGACGCACGCGCTCGGATGCAGGCAGCAGCCCTCACGTTCGCCGAGGAGGAACCCGCGGACGTGCGCGCTGACGCGCTCTGGGCGCTCGGTCAGGTCCTCGCCACTGCGGAGATCGCGCCGATCCTGGCCAGAGTGGTCCAGCATCCGCGACCAGAACTGGCCGAGGCAGCCGCAGAGCTCCTGTGGGCGCGACACCGGCATCCGGAACCGGCCCGAGCAGCCCTCGCCAGTCCACACCCGAGAGTGCGCGAGATGGGGAAGCGACTACTGGATCCCCGGCACGGATCTCCTGCTGCAGGCGGGTCCCGACCAGGAATGCCCTTTCCCTGGTGGTAGCTGGGCGAACCGGACGCTGTCTCTCCACCGGGCGATTCCGCCCCTCCTCGCCGCGCCGAGGCCGCAAAGCGCTCGCTTTCTCAGGAACACTGCCTCCTGTGCGACCGCGCGGAGGAGAGCGCGAGCGGGCAAGGCACCGTCGGCAGCAGCTGAGATCCTGACCACAGTCGTCGTTTGAAGGAGGGTCGTTCCGCTCGGGTCGGTACGGCCCCGCAGTATCGGGCGATGTGGCGCCTCGTGCTCAACGAGCCACGCGCTGGAGCTGCAACCGTTCCGGCAAGATCTGCGCAGGCTTAGGAGTTTCCCCGACGGGAGCGCGCTTCGCCGCGCACGACGATGGCGCGTGGCTGCGAGGCCCACTCGTCCCGATCATCGCCACGAGGGCGCACTGTCAGCGGGGACACGTTCGGGTTCGGCAGGACGGCTGGTGAGCGACCCGCCGGCTCGCGGCACGACACCGGTAGCCGAGCGAGGATCCGACGAGCACGGACTGGCCACGGTGCCTTCCTCGCCGGTGAGAGCCGTGCGCTCGACCAGCGTCCACGCCCCGGACAAGGACGCTGGCGCAGCGAGCAGGAATCGTGGCCGGTTGCGAGCAGGATGGATGCTCAGCTGGCACTGTTCCCGCCCTCCCACTCGGCGAAGGTGACGATGTGGATCTCGACTGGCCGACCGAGCAGGGTCGCGAGCACCTCGCGGACAGGCGCGAGCCAACGCCGCTCGAGGTGGCGCCGGACCGTCGCGCTGGGAACACCGAGCACGACCGGTCCGGCGTCAGATGCAGCCAGCAGTCGAGCGGGTCGGATGCATTCGGCGATGGCCGAAGCAGGCAGACGCTCGCTCAGATGCTCCTGGGCCAGCGACCAGAGCGGGGCGAGTCCGGCGGACTGCTCGCTGTTCGCTCGCTCCAGCGAGCTGGGAGAGTTGCCCAGGGAGACCGCTCGCGAGGAACCGCCCGGTTGGGAAGGATGAGATTGCGAGCGAGTCAGCCGTGCGGCGAGCGCTTCCTCGAGCAAGGTGACGAGTCGATCGAGCGTGTCCGGCGCGAGGAGCCCGTCGACGTGAAGACCCGGAACGGCGGAACTGGCGAGAGAGGAAGCTGGCTGAGAGCTTACTGCTCGTGTGGTCGCAGTGCTCGACCGAACGGCGTGACGCGCCCAGCGAGCGAGGATTTCGCGGATGCGCTTCGGGGCGACGTAGCGCGAGCCGGACGCGACGGCTTCGCGGATCGCGGCGACGAGGAGTTCAGCTGAGCTTTCACCGCGTGCGCTGGCCAAGGGGAGGAACTCCCGCTCGAGTTCGGCCAGGAGCGTCCGCTCCAGCGGCGATGCGGGGCGTGCGTTCGCCGCTTCGTAGCAGGCGATGACGTGCGGCGACGGTTCGAGCAAGGGGCCGGCACCGCCGGCTGGCGGCTCAGCCACTTCCTGAGGATCGCGGGCAGTCGTCGTAGTCGTTGGCTCACCTTGGTGATACGTCGTGTCGTCAGGAGCAACACTGCTTACCTCCTCTCTGTTGGCCGGGCCAACCATGCTTCGGCTCTCGCTGGGGAAACCATCGTCGCTGGGTGCAACAACGGTGGGTGAACCACTGTTGCTCAGCGCAACATCGGCGGGCTGAGCAGTGTCGCTCTGGGCAACAGTGGTGCTGAGCGATGCGGCTTGCTCGTCGCTGGCTGCTGTGCTCTTGCGCCGCGCGTGACCGGCGCGCGTGCGGGCTGAGGCGCGGGCATCCTCAGCGGCTGCTCGAGCGGCCAGCTTCTGCCAGAGGGGGTGCTGGCGCACGACCGGAAGGATCTGGTGCCAAACGTTGTCGCGATCGATCGGGGCGAAGCGGGGGGAAAAGACGTGTCGGATGTAGCGGTAGACGGCGTCGTCACGGGCGGCCAGCTCGACGACGCGCAGCACTGCCTCCGGGGTGAGGACGAAGCCGTCGGGGCGATCTTTGACGCGGTAGAAGTTGTGGGGGACTCGCCATCGACGACCGGCCTCGTCGGTTCGCGTGACCATTTCCTTGCGGATCTCGATCAGATCGAGCGCGACCAGGATCTTGTTGATGGTGATGAGTTCGGCGCGATCCTCCCCGTAAAACGCTGCTTCGGCCTGCTGGGACGGGAATGCGTACCCACGATAGGGTGAATGCTCCCGACGGTCGGTCCAGACGGTATAGGAATTGAGCAAACCGACCCCCTTGAGACCGATCAAGGGCGCGAACTGCGTGATGATGGTGTTCCAGTGCCAGAACCAACCGCGCCGACGAACGTCGTCGCCGCTGCGCTCGGGCTGCTCACCGGCCGTCAGCGGTGGATCGGGCATCGGGCGCTCCCCTCTGCTGCGCCACCCTGGCGTCATGATAGCGCCACGCAGTACTGGATTCAAGTCATAAGAGGGTTTCATCCATTTCCTCCGCAATATGCGTGGATTATCGGCGATGATCCACGCGTCTCCGGTGATGTCCGGAGGAGCGATCCCTGCCGCTCCTCGTGCCACGCGAACGGTGCGCAGTTGGCCGGAGTGCTTTTCCACCGCTCGGTAGGCGCGGTGATCAACTGCATGCCGGCGAGCGGCGTGGGCACCGATTCCTGGTCCACTGGGCACACCGGCGCGCCCCGCCGCTCGCCGGCATGGGCACCGATTCCTGGTCCACTGGGCACACCGGCGCGCCCGCGGGGCGTCAGGTGGCCGGCACGTCGGGTGGGACGCTGCGTCGCCATCGAGGCCTGACCGGTGCGGGCGCGCCGGTGCGTTGTCGGGCTTTGCTGGCCGAGCCCGACTCGACGCCGAACGATCAGGCGGAAGGCAGGAACCGACTCCTCCGGCGCGCGGTGCCTGGATGCGGACGAGGAGGAAGGATTCGGTCAGCTGGCGCAGGCTGGTCGCGCCGGTGACGGTGCGGCTGCTCGCCGATCGGCTGTCCGTTGGCCCGCGCCCGGCTCGTGATCGCTGCCAGCGTAGTCGCACGGGGGAGGCGGTTGGGAGCTGGTCCACCGCGCCCGAGCGCGGAGACGCACGACCGCGCGCGAGAGGCGGCTGGTCGACTCGTGTCCAGCGAACCGGCGTCGTACGGCTACTGAACAGCACGCGCGTCACGAATGCGTTTTCCGATCCGGCTGCTGTCCCAGCGGAGCAGGCTTGGCTGGTCGCGCAACGATCTGCCCTCACTTAAGGACACAGCACGAAGGGTCGGAAAGCGGACAGGCAGGATCGAGGCGCCGACACAACGCGAGTGGGCGAGACGGGAGACCCAGTCGGAGAGTGAACAGGCGGGATGGAGATTGGCTCACTGGGCGTCGAGCGCGGGCTGCTCGATCGGGCGCTGTGGGGACGCTCGGCGGACGAACGGCGTCCGGGCGAGCGGGTAGGGGTGGCACGGTGCCGGAGATCCAGTCGAGCTCGCTGTGCCGGTCGTGCGCGACGTTCGGCCCTGGCCGCGGAGGGGACCCGCGGCGATCTCGCTCTCTGCCTCGCTCTGTGTCAGGAGAGTGGCGGGATCACGCGGACGCGTCGGCGCACTGGCAGGGAGAAGCTCAGCGCATCGGGTGCACCGACTGGTTCATCGCAGCTGAGCCGTTTCCCGGCCCGGGCTGCGCTGGCTGGCTCGGTCGAGGCGCGGGGCTGGACAGCGCAGCTCGACAGGGATCGGTACCGCTCGTTCTCGGTCGGGCGGAACCAGCTTCCGCCGCGCGATCGGACGGTGGGGGGCGATCGCAGCGGCCGAGGCCGGGAGGGAGCGAGCGTGGCGAAGGGACAGAACAGTCGGGTGGTGGTCGCAGAGCGAATGGAGACAGCGTCGGAGCCACTCTTCGGGTAGGAGTTCCGCTCTGGGTGGGGGTTTCGGGCGTTCGTGACGTTCGCCGGCATCAACGTCGTGGGGCTGATCATTTGGGCGATCATCGCCGTCAACTTGCCGACGATTCATCCAGGGCCATGAGGCGCGGCTGACGAGGCTACTGTCGCATGAGCCTGGCACCGGCTGCTGCCGAGGGTCGACTGGTCCGTGAGGTGCTCTGGCATGCGGTGATGAGCAGCCTGAGGATAGCTCCCGTGTGCGCGGAGAGGGACGCGAACGCGGGGGGCGCTGTCGCGCCGGAGAGAAGTGACCGTTCGGTGAACCGGCCGGTGCGAGCGCGGAGCCGCTCGATCGCGGATGGCGGAGACTCGTCGAGGGAGCGCTGGTCGGGCCGCTGCTTCCTGCCATGAGGAGCCGTCGGGTGTGTCGGTACGCCAGCCATGGTGCTGCAGCGGTGCGCGAGCGGGGCGCGCCTGACGAGCGGCCAGTGACGCCTCCCGGCGCGTGACGCGGAGCGACGACGCAGCGAGCGAGCCACGTGAGGGTCGGAGAGGGCTCCCGCGCGTGACCGGGGGGTGCGATATGGGCAACGCGCGAACTCGCTCGACTCACGAACGGCCGTACTGGGCGAGCAAGAGCGGCACGTCGTGAGCCACCAGCCGCGGCCTGAACACTGATGGAGCGACGTCGAACGGAGCCTGCTGCGTCGATAACGCCGGCGGTCGCTGGAGTCATCGCTACTCTGCCGCTGCGCTGCTGCGTCGGGGAGGTATCCGGTCCCCCAGCGCAGAGCAGAACTCCTCCCCTCATGACCATTCGAGCCGCGTGGTCAGCTCCAGCGATCAGCCCTCGTTCAGTCTCGTCATTACCAGACTCGAGCCGACTGGCGCGCGTGCTCTGGGGACTCGGCCGGCACGATCGCCCGCCAGGCTGGCTGCGTGCCGACTGCTCGCCACGCGCTTCACTGCGTGACGAGTCGCTGGACTTTCTTCGAGCGATTCGTCACGCGTGCCGTTCACGTGCTTCACTATCATCGTCGCGTGCTGCCTCCCGTGCGATGTGCGCACTCCCGTACCGGACCGAGGCTGAGCGGGCGACGACTCGCGCGGTGATCGGGCGCGTGGAGAAGCGTCATGCGCGAGGTGTCGTCGCGGTCAGCGCGTCCCACTGCTGCTGCAGTGGCGTGGCCGAGCGCTGGGGAAAGGCGTGATGAGTAGCGTAGAGAGTCGCGTCCACCATTTGCTTGACTGATCCAGTTACCGGTGCTAGAATGGTTGCGTGACGATCGTGCTGGAGGGTTGGCGATGGCGATCTTGCTTCCGTACCGGACCGATCCGCGCTTGCTGTTCCAAGTCATGGAATACGCCAAGGGAAGAGGCATTGACCGGAGCCTGCTGGAAGCTCGCTTGGGCGGTGGAGAGCCGTTGCGGGAGACCCTGAACGCGCTGGAGCAGTTGGGATTGATCGAGCGCGATGCGAGCGAAATTCGGCTGACAGAGGCTGGGCGACGACTGGCTTATGCCACCGATGCGCTCGAACGACAGCGCGAGTTGGCACGGGTGGTCTTGAGCTACCCGCCGTACGGTGGGGTCATCGAGCGAGCGCTGCGCGAGGGACTGAGCGTGATCGATGGTCCCTGGGTGGAGCGGGTTTGGCAAGTGGAGATGCGGCTGGGCCAGCCCCGCAACAGGGTCGAGGAAGCGCGCACCTTCTTCTTCAAGTTGGCGGAAGAGGCGGGGCTGGGGATCTTTCGGCGCGGGGTACGCGGCCAGCCCTCGCGACTCGTGTTAGCGCCGGACCTCGAGGAGCGGCTGCGAGTGCTGCGGCCGCTCCTCAGTGGCGGTGGGGCTGAGCCGGAGCCAGCACCACGCGAACCCGCCGCGGTGTCGGGTGTGACGACGGTATCGTCCGAGTTGCCTTCGGCGCCAGTGCCGGAGCGAACGACAGTCGCACCGGCTGGTGCCGCGGTGACGATCACGGTGTCGGTCGACCTCACGACGTGGGAACTGGAGAAGATCGAGGCGTTCCTGCGCCTCCTCGGCGTGGTACCGGGACGGAGCGAGCCGGCACCGTGAGCGACCGGGCTCCTGCATCCGAGTCTCGAACGCTCGTTCAGTTCCTCGACGAGTTCAGCGCATAGAGTGCGCCGCTCGTTCCCGCGACGGTCGGTGGAGTTCTCCGGAATGGTCTCGATGTAGAAAATCATCATGGCAAAGCGATGCTCCCGCGCTCGCGGTCGTCGAGGGCAACAACCGAACGGTCAGAGGGCCGCAGAACCTGGAAAAATTCGCGAAGAAAGTGGACCCGAGAGCATCCCTGCCAGCCGTAGAGGATGGGAGCCGCTACCGTGACTGGCCTGCGAGGCGCTCGTGCTGGTGAGCGTGCGCTGCATGGCGGTCCGGAGAGTCGTTTCCCTGACGGCAGTGGGCTTCGGAGCGACGGTGATCGCGCGAGACTGCGGGAACCGCGGCAGTTTTCGTTCTCGCTCGTGCGGGTAGGGCTGCCGAAGGCGCGGTGACGTGGCGCAGGCTGTGGATGCGTTCGTGTGGCGCGCGTCCCGTTTCTGCGAAAAGGACCCGACGACCTGGTAGCGAGCGGGAACGATCGCTCGCGCGCTTTTCGTGAGCCCAACGCTCTTCTGCAGGGGCACAACGGGACGGAACGCGAAAGTGTGCGCTCGGCTGATCTGCCCTGGTTCGGGTCGGGTGCCTTCTCGACCGGGTGGGATCCCAGCGAGATGGCAGGTTTCGGCTGATGCTGGACGACCACCGATGTCCCGCGAGAACCGCGGGGGCCAGTGCTGTCTGGTCGGCCGTGGGATAGAGAGCGGGCTGTCGATGGTCGGCAGCTCGGTTATCCTTCCGTCAGGTGCAAGGCATGGCGTGCTCGGGAAGGTGCGGTGCAGATCATGCGAGAACGCGTGCGTTGGGTCGGGCGCCTAGCGTGGGCGAACGCAGTCGCGATGGGACTGGTGCTCCTTTTGGGGGCAACGGTCACCGCGACCGGATCGGGTTTCGGCTGTGGGGAGTCGTGGCCGCTCTGCCATGGCCGGTTGCTTCCGCCGCTCACGGCGGAGGGGATCATCGAGTACAGTCACCGGCTTGCCACGCTGGTGAGTGGGCTGGTTCTGGTGGCGTTGCTCGCGCTGACGATCGTGGAGCGGCGAGAACTCTTCGCACGGTGGGAAACGCGGATCGTCGCGGGGCTGCTGGTCGGGACGCTGCTCCTGCAATCGGCGCTCGGGGCAGCGGCGGTGCTGGCGCCGCGGCATCCGCTGGTCATGGCGGTGCACTTCGGTGTCTCGCTCACTGTCTTCGCCAGCGCGCTCCTCTTGGCGCTCGTCCTGACGCGGGGCGAGTCGTTGCGGGCACGTCGGCAACTCCACGTGCCGGCTGGGGTTGTCCGGGCCGCCTGGGGACTCCTGATCGGAACGTACGCCGTGGTGTACCTCGGCGCGTACGTGCGGCACTCCCAGGCCAGTCTGGCTTGCCTGGATTGGCCGCTCTGCCAGGGCCGGCTGATCCCGGATCTGGTGGGACCGACGGGGGTCGTCTTCCTGCACCGGCTGAGCGCGCTCGTCTTGACGCTGGGCCTGGTCGGCCTGGTGGTGCGACTGTGGCGAGACCGGGTGCTACGGCGCGAGCGTCCAGACCTGGTGTGGAGTGGGTTGGTCGCGCTGGGTTTGCTGCTCGCCCAGTCGGTGACGGGTGCCTGGGTGGTCTGGAGCCGGCTCAGCCTGGCCAGCGTGCTGGGGCATGCGGCCGTGGTGACGCTCCTGTTCGGTACGTTAGCGGTATTGGCGTACCAGTCGCTGCCGGAGCGGGCACTGATGGAGCGGGCTGCCCGCGCTCCCGTTGCTGGTGTTTCGGTCTAACGGTGAGTGGAGGGGTCGAGGACGAGGGGGATCGGTGACGGAGGACGCAGACCATTCTGGTGACGCGTGGCCAGCGAACATCGTGATCCGGGTGCGGGGACCGTACTACGACGTGCTGACGCCGGAGGGAGTTCTCCGCTGTGTCGTGCGTGGCGCACTCAAGAAGGAGCGCCGGCGGGAAGACCTGGTCGTGGTCGGTGACCGGGTCGTGGTGCGCGTCGTCGCCCCGGGAGAGGGAGTGATCGAAGCGGTCGCGCCGCGGCGACGCGCGCTGGTACGGCGAGCGCGCGATCGGGAGGCAGCGCAGGTCATCGTGGCGAACCTGGACCAGCTGGTGGTGGTCATGGCGGCTGCCCAGCCGGAACTGAGCTTGGGGATGCTCGATCGCTTCCTGGTGGTGGCGGAGTCGCAGGATCTACCGACGGTTATCTGCCTGAACAAGATCGATCTCGACCCGGCTGGACGAGCACGAGCGATGCTCGCGCCATACCGAGCGATCGGCTATCCGGTCGTCGAAACGAGCGTAGCCAGTGGAGCAGGCCTGCACGAGCTCTGGCAGACGATCGAGGGGAAACTCTCCGCGCTCGCGGGACCCTCGGGGGTCGGGAAGACGAGCCTCGTGAAAGCGTTCCGGCCGGACCTGGAACTCCGGATCGGTGCGGTGAGCGAGGCGACGGGGCGTGGCCGGCACACCACGACCGCGAGCGAACTCATCCAGCTCGACGAGCGGACGTTCCTGGTCGATACGCCGGGAATCGGGGTGTTGCACCTTTGGGCGATCCTGCCGGAGGAACTCGACCGCTGCTTCCGGGAATTTCGGCCGTATCTGCGTGCCTGCCCGTACCGGGATTGCCGGCACCTGGATGAGCCGGGCTGTGCGGTGCGCGCGGCGGTCGAAGCGGGTCTCATCGACGCGGGGCGCTACGAGCGGTACCGTGCGCTCTACCAGGATCTTGCGGAGGAGACGGAACGATACGGACGGTGGGAGATCGAGCGGCTATGGCGCGGAAGGAGAGCGAGGTGAGCGACGAGCTGGTCTCGACGGTACGGGCAGCGGTGGAGTCGACGTTGCGCGAGCAGCATCAGGTCCTGCGGGAACTCGTCCAGGGGCTCAGCCCAGCGGTCCTCAACTGGTCACCGGGACCGGAGATGAACACGATCGCTGTCCTGGTCGCGCATCTCCTGGATGCCGAGCGCTATCTCGTGGCGGCGGCACTGGGCGAGGTGGTCGAGCGTGACCGCGAGCGCTGGTTCCGGTACGAGGCGCCGAGTGCACTCGCGCTCCTCGAGCTGATCGACCAGACCGAACAGGAAACGAGCGAGCGGCTCACCCGGCTCACCGGCGACGCACTGGCCCGCGAGTGGTCACCGCCCAATGACCGCCTGGGACGTCGCTTCAGCGGGATGCGCTGGCTGCTCCATGCCATCCAGCACAATCGGGAGCATATCGGGCAAGCGTTGCTCACGCGACAGCTCGCTGCCCAGCGAGGGATCGGCTGAGCGGGGAGGCATCGGCGATGCCGCCATGGCTGTTGCGCGTCCTCGGTATCGTGGTCGCGCTGCTGCTGGTGAGCGGGCTTTTCCTCTTGGCCTTCGCCAAATCCGGGCTCTGGTGAGGGGGGACGGGGAAGCGCGAGCCTCACCCCGTACACAATCCGAGCGTCTGACCGGTCTTGCTGTCCGGCACAGTCTCGCTCCTGTCCAGTGATGGTGCTGGAAAAAAAGAGCGGGACGGAATACCCGTCCCGCTCTCGTGGACTCGCTCAAGCAGCAGCGTGGCGACCGTCGCTGCCCGTCGTGACCAGTTCCCCCGCCGCTGGGGCGATTCCGGCGCGGAGAGCGCTGGCCACATGCTGGGCGTGCCGGTGCATCGCTTGGCGAGCGCCGAGTGGATCACCGGCGGCGATCGCCTCGTAGATCGCCTCATGGTCTTGCTGGAAGCGGGTGAGCTCCTCCGGTGCCCGTGTGGCCCACAGCCAGTTGGCGAACAGCACCTCGCTGAGCGGTCGCTGCGCATCGCGGAGGAGGCGGTTTCCGGCACTCTCAGCGATCGTCGCATGGAAAAGCGCATCCAGATCGAGGTAGGCTGCCGGATCATCGACCACCTTGCGCATCCGCTCGACCAGGTCGCGCAACCGAGACAGCTGCTCGGGGGTGCGGCGGGTCGCGGCCCGCTCGGCGGCACCGACGTCGAGGATCTCGCAGAGCTCGAGGAGTTCACTGAGCCGGCTCGCGTCCGGGCTCGAGCGGACTTCCTCGAGGAGGACCATCGGGTCGAGATGGTTCCACTGCTCGATCGACTGGACCCACATCCCGCTGCCATGTCGGACCGTGATCAGGCCCTTCTCGACGAGGATACGGATCGCCTCCCGAATGACGATGCGACTCACCCCGAATTGCCGGGCCAGTTCCGGCTCGGACGGCAGCGTGGTGCCGGGCGGCAATGCGCCACTGACGATTTGCCGCAGAAGTTCCTCGACGACTCGCTGGTGGAGTCGTGCCTGGGTGATGGGCTTCGCAGTGACCGGTATCGCTCTCGTCATGATCCTCTCCTTTATGTGTTTCTCCGACGCAATATGTTCGCTTCTAAAGTTTACCCTTTGCACTTCGACGAACGCGGCGGTGATGCCCGCCACTCGGATAAGTGTGCCAATTCTGCCTTGTGCAGTGTGCCAGGGTTTTCTCGACTCCGCTGTTACGGCGACACAGCGCACCATAGGTGCCGGAATGGCGAGCCGACGTTCGATCCCGCCGCGCCGGTACGGTCGGGTGTGATCGGCTGTGGCGCAGAGCGCGCGAGAGCGGGGGCGTGGCCAGCTGGCGCTCCTGGCCCGGCTCGAGCAGCGCGGGAACAGCCGCTGGCTCTCGCTGTTCTCCGTTCCTCGGGAACACCTCTCCTCGGCGGTGCAGCTCGGGGGCGAGACAGCATCAGGGCCGGAGGCGGATGCCGAGCGCGTGCGCGAGTGCGACGGCCAGCGCGGACCAGCTCAGGACGAGCGCGGCGTCCGGCACGACCGCTGGGAGAACATACGCGATCAGGAGCAGAGCGATCGCGATCGCGGCCCAGCGCCAGCGGCGACCGAGCAGGCGACCGGCGGCCAGCGCAGCAGCGACGAGCATGCTGGCCGCGATGACCGGCTCGCTCGTCGCGGGGACCGCTGGCTGGAGCGCGATGCCGAGTCGTCCCGGCGAAAGTGGCCCGGTCAGCGCGCTGGCCAGTGCGCTGGCGCTGGCACCGAGAGTCGGAAGCCACACCCAGGCACCGGTCGGATGATCGAGCCGGGGGACGATGTACCGGGTCACGACGAGGGTACCCAGTGCCAGGCCGCTCAGTGCCGCGATCTCCACCAGGCCAGTGAGTCGCAGCGCCAGGAGTGCGGCGAGCGCGAGCACGCCGCTGCCGAGCCAGCCAGTGACGAACCACCAGCGAGGAGCGAGGAAAGGACCGGTCATCGTCGCTGTGCCGAGGACTAGGACGAGGAGGCTCCAGCGCTGCCAGTCGGGAGAGCGGAGGACAGCGAGGAGCGCCGCGCCGCACCCGCCGGCGAAGAGCGCCAGCGCGATCCACGTCGACCAGGTGCACCGGGAGGGCAGCGCCGCGAGCACGAGTCCCAGCGTGCACCAGACGAGCGGGGCGAGCACCGGCTCTGGGTGTCGGGCAGCGGCGAGGGCGAGCGAGAGGCCAGCGAACGCGGCGGGGACAACTGCGGGGGCGGTGCTGGCACCGGCCCGTTGCCCGCTCCACCAGAGGAGGAGCGCCAGTGCGCTCGCCAGCACGGCGAGCACGGCGAGCGCAGCAGCTTGCTCGCTGTGGGCAGCCGTGCGGAAAAGCCAGCCGACCGTGCCGAGGGCGAGCGCTCCGTGGAGTGCGAGGAGCGCTCGCAGCACCGGTCGTTGCGCCTTCCCGGCTGCGACGAGCGGCGGGAAGGCAGCGATCCACGGGGCAGCGAGGAGAAGCGCTGGCCGACCGCCGCTCTCCAGCCAGACCAGGAGGAGCGGGATGCCGAGCGCGAGCGGCGCTAGCGGCAGCCACTCCCAGGCGACCGGATCGCTCGGCCGGCGGAGGCGTGACCAGGCGAGACCGCTCGCCAGGGCGACGGTTCCGGTGACCCACAACGGGGCGAGTGCACCGGGGACGATCGCGAGTAAGGATGGCAGGACCGTGATCAGTGCCAGGGAGAGTGCGGCTGCCAGAAGGAAGCGGCGCTGCCAGGAGAGTGCCAGCGCGGCGAGCGCGAGGCTGCTCGTCCCGGCGAGCGCAGCCGCCTGCAGCGCGACCGGCGCCGATCGTGCGGTGAGGAGGCTCCAGGCCATCGCTGCGGTGAGCGCGACGAGCAGCACGATTTGGCCCTCGCTCCGGCGCTGCGGAGCGAGCGCGACGAGCGCGATGAGAGCCAGGCTCGCGAGTTGCCCGGCTCCCAGGGTGATCCAGCGCGCGAGGATCGGCGAGGGAAAGAGCAAGAGGGCGCTGGCGAGCGCGACGAGTTCGCCGACGACGAGGATACCCAGGAGAAGGCTGTTCGCCAGCTGCGTGAGCGCGACGGGCAATGGTTGTGGGGAAACGGATCGGGGGGTCGGCATGGTATCCGCCGCTCGCGCGGTGCCAATGCTGGGCTGCCACGCCGGGTGCCGGGACACTGCTGCGACCGGCGGAGAGGGAGCGATCGGCTGGTCGGCTGGCGGAGCGCTCGTGACCGGTTCTGCTGGAGCGTGGGATGGGGGCAGCGGCTCGCGAACGCCGAGTTGGGCGAGCTGGGCTTCCAGCCAGGCGAGACGTTGCTCGAGCTGTGCGACCCGATCAGCGGTATCCCGGCCTGGAGGTGGGGGAGACTGCCCTGCTCGCACCTCCCCATTGGGCGAGATAGCGCCGTTGGCGGCTGCGCGGATGGCAGCGAAGAGTTCCTCTGGCCGGCTGCTCTTCACCACGTAGGCGATGGCGCCGGCAGCGCGTGCTGCCTCGCCAGAGGTCGTTGGCTCGTACATGGTCAGCATGACGACGCGGAGAGTGGGAAAGCGCTGGCGGAGCGCAGCAGTGATGCCGTCGAGTCCCGGCATCGCGATATCCATGAGCACGACATCGGGAGCGAGCTGGGGTACCAGCTCGAACGCTTCGCTCGCTGATCCCGCCTCCCCGACGACGACGATATCGGGAGTGGTAGCGAGCAACTGGCGGAGACCCTGCCGGAAGAGGGCATGGTCATCGACGAGGAGGATGCGGATCGCTCGCTCGGGCATCGCCAGCTTTCTCCTCCCTGGCGGTCCACACTGGCACCGCGGCAGGGCCGGTTCCGCACTGTCGAGTCGATGCTACCGCGCTCGCATCCCGTCGCGCCAGACGAGACCGAAGGCGTCCGCGAGGCCGACGATTTCTCCGCCGCGCTGGTAGAGGCGCGGAATCCTGGTCGCCAGACTGGTGAGGATCTCGTAGGCGATGGTGCCGCTGAGCGTCGCAGCGTCCCACGCGGTCATCGCGCCGTCCTCGCCGGTACCGAGCACGATGACCGGAGTACCGATTTCCGCCTGAGGGACCGCCTCGAGCGAGATCGTCGTCTGATCCATGCAGACCCGTCCGAGGATCGGGCAGCGCTGTCCCTGGACGAGGAACCAGCCCTGGTTGGAGAGCGCCCGCGGAAGACCATCCGCATAGCCGACGGGCACCAGGCCACAGTGTGTGAGCGCTTTGGTGACATAGGTATGTCCGTAGGAGATCCCTTCGCCCGCGTGGACAGCGAAGCAGCGGGCGAGCCGGGCCTGGAGCGTGAGCGCTGGTCGAATGCCGGGTGGAAGCAGCAGCGCTGGGTCGGGGGCGAGACCATAGAAGAGGATACCGACCCGAACCACGCGCCGGCCGGGGAGATCGGGGTCGCCGAGCGCGCCGCGCAGCGTGGCAGCACTGTTCGCCTGGTGCACGACTGGCGGGTGGATGCCTTCGGCCAGCAACCGCTCGCGGACGGCGCGGAAGCGCTCCATCTGGCGACGGAGCGTCCGGCAATCCGGGGCATCGGCGGTCGCGAAATGGGTGTAGATCCCTTCGAAGGAGAGAAGCGGGTCGGATGCCAACCGGCGGGCCAGCGCGACTGCTTCGTCAGGCGTGGCACCGAACCGGTGCATGCCGGTATCGACCTCGAGGTGGACACGGGCTGGGCGACCGAGCGCGCTGGCAGCCGAGCGGACTGCCTCGACGTCGACCAGAGAGCCGACCGCCAGGGTTATGTCAGCTGCGACCGCTGCGCGCAGGCGTGCATGGTTGGGGGGGCCCAGCACGATGACGGGTGCAGTGAGACCGGCCTGCCGGAGCAGTAGACCTTCCTCGATGCGCGCGACGCCGAGCCAGCGTGCGCCTCCCGCCAGCGCGGCGAGCGCGCTGGGGACGAGTCCGTGGCCGTAGGCATTCGCCTTGAGGACGGCGAGAAGCTCGACATCGGGCGGGAGAAAGCGGACTAGCGTCCGGGCATTCGTCGCCAGCTGGTCCAGATCGATGATCGCATGGAGTCCGGCTCGTGCACAGGCCAGTCGCGTGGGCCAGTCGACCTGCTCGGTCGCCGCGGGGAGAGCGGAGGCATCGTGCTGATTGGGATCCCCGAGACCGGGGTCGCGTTGCGTTCCCATCCCTTCCCCCGGAGTGGCCGTTGACTAGTATGCCCCAGCAGCAGCGGGTGGGGAGAGACGAGAGCGCTCGTCTTCCCCGAACGTCGGGGGAGGGTGACTCGCTCGTGCTGCCCCGCGTGGTGCGCGCGTTCCCTCGGACGAGAGCGAGTGGCGAGCACTGCGGTGCTGACCGCTGGTGTCGATGATCCTGGTATCACGGTCATCATCGCGCGGCGAGCTCTGCTGGCCCGGCCAGGCCAGCGGGTCAGGCGGTGCCTGACCCCTACAAGACGCGGATCGGTTGCCGCCCATCCGTGCAGGCATAGGCCACACCGGGGATGCTCCGCCCCACCTGTGTAGGGGCGAGGCGCCGCCTCGCCCGCCGGGCCTACGGCCCGGCAATGGCCGGTCGGAAATCGATCCGCGGCCATTGCACACCGCAGAACGGTCATCTCGGCACGCATTGCCGGCCCTCTGGGCCGGCGGGTCAGGCACCGCCTGACCCCTACCGGATGGGGTGGGTCACGTAGTGCCCCACCCGCACCGATCACCGCGGAGGACAATCCCGCCCCCCGGTCAGGCGTGGCGCGTTGGCCGCG
>Ga0079997_135325_pt1 | contig 21317 bp, 18 predicted proteins | sample PerSpoCPS_CMetaG_FD_69200 | JGI IMG/M metagenome (GOLD analysis project Ga0079997, IMG submission 69200) | Archaeal communities from Yellowstone National Park, Wyoming, USA - Perpetual Spouter C (PS_C) MetaG (SPADES assembly) (version 2) | ecosystem: Environmental > Aquatic > Thermal springs >... | reverse complement strand
TGCTTTGTTAAGATATGGATGCAGGATACAGGATGCACGATGCAGGATAAAAATGGCTCGGATTCCGCTTACCTGGTACCTGGGACCTGGTACCTGGCACCATTCCCACATCTCAAATCTTAACAAAGCACTAGCGAACGGGGCGTGGATACAGTGTGAAATCGCTGGGGCCGAGCAGGAGTGCTTAAGTCCTAACGGAGGATAGATGCATTCGGCGAGTCCACGGCGTCTTGCCGTACTGCCTTACTGCTCTATCGCCGTCCTGGCCTATCCCGGAAATTCCGAGGCCTCGGCTTCGAGCGTCTCTTCCAGAGCCTGCAATTCCGCCTCCGAAAGGCCCAGGTAATGGCCGACCTCGTGGATGACCGTAAGCCGCACCTGCCGCCGGACCTCGGCGGGCGTCCGGCAAATCGCTTCGATGTTACGCTGGTAGATGTAAATCGTATCGGGATAAGACCAAGGCATGAAGACGGACCGTTCCGTCAGGGGCGTGCCGACATAGAGTCCCAGCAGGCGCCGTCCGCCCCGCACACCGCGGACTTCTCGACCGGGCCGGGCCTTGACGACGACGGCCACCCCCTCTAAACGCCGTCGGACCTCTCCCGGGAGACGGTCCAAAGCCTCTTGCACCCACCGTTCAAACTGTGTTCGCGATGTCCGAGGTCCCCGACTCACGGCGGCCGTCCCTCCCCGCCGGTTCCGGCCTCGATTCCCAGCCGGTCCACGGTGTACGGTACATTATACTTGGATAGGCGGTCCGGACCGTCCCGTTCGGGGACCGCGGCACCCGCTCCGTCACCCGCCGTCCAGACCGGCCGAGCGCGCCCGTTCCAAAAACTCCCGCAGAGCATACACGAGTTGGCGGGCCCGATGGGCGACCGGGTCCGTCTCGGTCATGTCCCGTCGAATGACCGCCTCCAGGTCGGCGACGGCCGCCTCGATTTGAGCCGTAGCGATGTAACACTCTCCCCGGTTCACGAGGGCCGCCGTGTCCGTCGGGTCCATCCGAAGGGCCAGCGTGAGGACGGGGATGGCCTCCTCATGCCGGCCCATGCGCGTGAGGGTAGCTCCCAGAGCAGACCAGAACTCGGCCCGTCCCGGCTGGAGACTCACCAGACCGGCCCACAGCTTCAGGGCCGACTCCCAACGGCCCTCCTCACAGAGGGCGGCCGCCAGACCGGCGATCTTCTCGAGATCGGCCTCCGAGAAGCCCAGGGCCTGGGCGAAGGGGATACCCTGAGCGACCGCCTGGAGACAATCCATCCAATGCTCCCCCTGTTGCATGGCCGACCTCCTCTACCGAAGGATGACCTGCGTCCGGGCGGGGTCCTGGGGGGCCACAGGCCGGACCAGCCCCACAAGTTCGCAGACCATCGTGTGAATTTGGTGGAGGCGTTGCCGGAGGTCACTGACCCCCTGGATCCATCGGGCCACAGTGTTTTCCAGGTTCTGGAGCCCCTGGGTCAGTCGGGACCAGTCACCGGGTAGAAGCCGGTCCAGGAAGACCAGAAAGTCTCGGGTCCCGTTCATCGCCTGGCGGACGCCCTCCAGGAGGCGGCCCAACTTCTCGAGGCCAGCCTCGGCGATCTCGTGAATCCAGTCGCAGACCCTTCGGTGGATGCCTTCCAGTTTCGAACCCAGGGGTCCCAAAAGACGCAAGACGCCCGCACTCGGCCGGTACCGGACTGTCTCCGAGATGCCCCATCGGCGCACGAGGTCCCCAACGGCCGAGCGGCCGGTCTCCAAAAGGCGTCGAAGGTTTCCTGAGCCCTCGGCGTAACGCAGGATCTTTTCGACCAAGGCGGCTCCGTCCAAGTGGGGTACAGAGTTGAAGGATTCCTGGCCGACCCGCCGAAGGTCGGCGGGAGTCGAGCCTCGAGTATCGGGAGCCCAGCCGACGCCTTCCGGCCGAACCCCCCGGCGGGTGGATTCGACCCATCGACTCATGGACGACCTCCCGACGAAGTGGATTTCACCGAACCGGGCGATCGCCGGAAAGGGAGGGTGGAGATTCAGCCCTTGCAGGAGGGCGCATGGATGGCGGGGCGGGTTCTGAATATGGGGAGATGCAGACCCGGTGTGTGCGCTGGGCTCGGTCCTCGGTGTTCAGCCCTCGGGGTCGATTCGGTGCCGGGTATCGGGTCCCAGGTGCCGGGTATCCGACCTTCCGGCTCGGTTCTCGGTGCTCGGTATCCGACCCTCGGCCATGGAAGGATGAGGGGCGAGGGAGATACGACTTTCCCCGCATCCTTCGTCCAGGCCGAGGGCCGAGAACCGAAGGCCGGACACCGAATCCGGTACCCGGGACCTGGTACCTGGCACCCGTGCCCCATTCCCACCTTTCGAATCTTAACGCAGTACTACTGCTCTGTTAAGATATGGATGCAGGATACAGGATGCATACCCCGTGTGCGGGTTTTCGAAGCAGGAGATGGGCATTCCGCCTGGTGCCCGGTACGGGTACCAGGTATCGGGTACCGGCTATCTGGCACCTGAGACCTGGTACCCGGCACCGGAGCCAGTCCAACGCCGAGAGCCGAACACCGAGCACCGAAGACCGAGCCGGAAAACGCGCACACTGGGTATGCATGATGCCTGTAGCGTACCGCCGCCGTTACTCCGAGGAGCCGACGGAGACGTACCGGGTGACCCAGGTCCGGGCCTCCTCGGGGTCTCGGACCCGGCCGTCGACCTGAGCGACCCACAGACGGTCGAGGATCTCCCGAAAGACCGGACCCGGCTCGAATCCCATCCGGCGGAGGTCGTCGCCCGTCAGGAGGGGCCGGAGCGTGCGCCATTCGGTCAGGTATCGGCGGGCGTACCCCCGGAGGGGCTCGTCGCTGATGGCCATCAGGAACAGGACGAGCTCGACGGGCCATTCCCGCCAGTGACGGGCGACCTCGCCGGGCGTCGCTTCGGGATGGCGGTGGTACCATTGCTGAAACTGCCGGAGGAGGTCCCGCCCCTCGACGACCAGACGGTGGACTTCCTGGGGCCACTGGAACGCCCGGATGACCGCCGGCCGGTCCTCATGGGGCAGGCGTTGCAGGGCGACGAGGGCCCAGAACGTCCAGGCGTCGGGCGGCTCAGTCCCGACCGTGACCCGCCACCAGTCGAATACCTCGGCGGCCCGCCGGACTTCTTCGAGGTCGGTCACGCGCCAGTTCCACCGGGGGTGGAGATGCGACCAGAGTCGGGCCTCCGTCATCTGCCGAAAGACCTCCAGGATGGCCGGTTCGGACAGGAGGTACCGGAGTTCCAGGCCCTTGCGGGGACCCGGGAGTCGTTCCAGGACCCCGGCGTCCCGGGCCTTCTCGAAGAGGTGCTGGGTCTCGGGACTCAGCCGGAACCCGTAGCGGGCGGCAAACCGCACGGCCCGCAGGAGCCGGGCCGGGTCCTCAAAGAAACTCACGGAGTGAAGGACCCGGATGAGGCCGTCGTGGACGTCCCGCAGGCCCCCGAAGGGGTCGATGAGTTGACCCCGTTCGGCGGGATTCAAAGCCAGGGCCATGGCGTTGATGGTGAAGTCCCGCCGATAGAGGTCCTGGCGGAGGAGCGTCCCGACCTCGACCCGGGGCGGGGCGCCGGGGTAGTCGTAGGTCTCCGTTCGGGCCGTGGCAAAGTCAATCCGGAGGCCGTCGGGGAAGATCACGACGGCCGTCCCGAACTGTTCATAGGGGTGGACCCGGGCCCCGTGGCGCTCGGCCCAAGTCTGAGCCAGCAGGATGGCCGGGCCCTCGACGACGATGTCGATGTCTTGGGGGACTTGGTCCATGACGATGTCCCGGACCGTCCCGCCGACCAGGTAGGCCCGCCAGCCCCGGGCCTCGGCGATCTCCCCGATTTCCCGAAAGTAGGCGACCCAAGACGGCGGACACAGCCGCTCGACCCGCCGCCAGTAGTTCATCGCCGGTCCCGTCGGCCGGGCCAGGCGCACGGCGCTCAACTGGAGCCAATCATAGCGGGCCCGCAGGAGGTCCATCCGGGTGATGAGGCCCTGAACCGGGCCGTCCGGTTCGGCGACCAGGACGATGCGGGAGCGATGGCGGAGGAGGGCTTCGGCGGCTTCGTCCAACGTAGCCTCCGGTCGGACGATGGGCGGCGGACCGGCCATGACCTCGTGGACCGGACGTTCGTCGAGGCCCATCGCCCGGGCCTGGTCCAGGGCCTGGCGGGTGACGAGGCCGACGACTCGGCCGTCGACCTCCACCGGCAGGGCATTGACCCGGAATCGGTTAAGCAACTCCGTCGCCTGGGCGACGGTCGCCTCGGCCGGGACCGTCCGGACGGGGCGGGCCATGATGTCCCGGACCCGGGGTTCAGCCGGCAGGCGACGTTCGATCTCCCGGGTCAGCCGCTCCTTGACCTCGACGGCGGTCTTCTGAGAAATGGAAGCCGAGCCGGCGTAAGCGTGGCCGCCGCCGCCCAGTTCGGCCAGGATGGCCCCGACGTCCACGCGGCGACTCCGGGACCGCCCGACGACGTACACGTGGCGGGGCGTCTCCAGGGCGACGAACAAGACTTCGATCGGCACTTCGTCCATAAGGCGATGGACGACCAGGGCCAGGTCGGCGACGTACCGCTGTCGGCGGACGGCCGCGAAGTGGACCGTCACGCCGGGGACGGGCAAGACTTCCAGGTTTTGCCGAATTTCGGCCAGGATCTCGACCTGCTCCTCCTGAAGGGCGACGGTCATCCAGTCCCGGATCATCCGGACGTCGGCCCCCTGGGCCAGGAGAAAGGCGACGGCTTCCAGGTCGTCGGGGGTCGTTCCGACAAACGTAAAGAAGCCCGTGTCCTCATAGATCCCCAGGGCCATCAGGGTCGCCTCCAGGCTACTGACCGGGAGGCCCCGGGCCTGAATCTCCCGGACCAGGACCGTGGTCGTCGCTCCATAGGGGGCCGTATGGACCTCTACGCCGCCCGGCAGGTCTTCGACGGGATGCGTGTCGTAGATGACCCACCGGATGGAGCGGTGGCGGAGGTCCTCATACACGGGTCCGATCCGACTCGGCGACCCGGCGTCGACGACGATGACCGTGTGGACGGCGTCGGTATCGACGTCCCGCCACGTATAGAACCGGCGGGTTCGGAAGTAGGGGTGCTCCAGGACCCGGCGGACGGCCGCCTCGCAGGTATCCGGCAGGACGGGGACGGCCTCGGGGTACAGGTACAGGGCGGCCAGCATGGCGCTGAATCCGTCCAGGTCGGCGTTCATGTGGGTCGTCACGACGACTTCGGGTCGCACCCGCATGACCGATGCCGGGATGAGACTTATGGACCTTTGTGTCGTCCAAGTTCGCAGGGGTCTGCTCGAAGATGCCGAGCCGTACCTTACCGGTCACCCATAATAGAAGTGACGGAGTGACGAAGTGACGAGCAACGAGGGACGAGTCATAAATCGTTCCCCGCACTGCCGTCGGGTACCTGGCACCTGGAACCCGGGACCCGGTACCGGATCAACGCCGAGGGCCGAACACCGAGCACCGAAAACCGAGTCCGGCTACCGGAAAACGCGCACATCGGGTTTGCATCTATTATCATCCTATCTTAACAGAGTACTACCCCATTTCCTCACGGGGGTTGAAGCAGGTAGCGACCCGGCAGGCCCCACTCCATCTGGTAGGCCGCCAGAGCCTCCCGAAAGCCCGGGACAGAAACCGGCGGACGGCTCCGACCGGGCAGATAGGTGTAGACGGCTTCATAGTATGCGCGTTCGACCCAGACCGTTCCGACCGGGGCTCGACGGGCCAGGCCGGCGGCCGCCTCCATCGCCGTTCCCCACGCCTCGAATAGGCCCGACGGTCCCTCCAGGGACCACACGTCGCCGACGGCGGCGCCGACCCGAAACTCCAAGCGGGGCCGTCCCTTCATCTCGGGGACCTGACCCTTATGCAGGACCAGCCAGTGATAGAGGATCCGGGCCAAATGGTCCTCGTTCGGTTCCCACCAGAAGACGTAGAGCCCGGGTAGTCGCCACAAGACGGCGTCGGGCGAAACACGGGCCTCCCACTGCTCGACGAGGTCCCTCCATCGAGCCAGGAAGTCCCATGTTTCCGTCCGAAGAGGGGGTTCCCAAAGCTCGGCATGGTGCCAGCCGCTTCCCCAGAAGACCCACACGGCGGCCGGCCGACGGATGGGCTCCCGAGGGACCCCTTCGGTCGGGGTCATCTCGCGGCGGCCCCAGAACATCGGCCACGTCATAGGTTCCACTCCGGTAGGCGGGCAATCGGGTAAGCAGGCGGTAAGGCAGTGCGGCAATAGGGCCATAGTCCGGGTGCGGGACCCCTCCGTGAGGGCTTGGGCCCTACCGGGAACTCGCGTGGGCCGGTACCCGGTTCATCGTCGTATTGCCGTATTGCCCCACTGCCGAATGGCCGGAAAAACGGTCCCGCCCCCTGTCAAATCCGTAGGGCTTCGAGCCGGGGGCGCAGAGCATACTTCCGGGCGTGTTTCCGAATGAGCCCCTCCAGATACTCGTTCCACTGGGCCGCCTGGCCTAAGGCGAGATAGGCGCGCCGTGCCTTTTCCAGCCAGCGCACGGCGTGGTGATAATATTGGGATTTGCCTTCATCCATAATCGGCTCGGCCTGCTTCCGGCATTGACGAATCACCCACTCCGGGTGACTCTGCCAAGCGGCATCGACGACCCGCTCCACCGCATCGAGGCCGACATAAGAAGCCTCATCCACGACCCGCATGGCCGATTCGATCATCCCCTCGTACAGGTAGTGCTCTGTTAAGATTTGAGACGTGGGAATGATGCAGGGGTGCCAGGTACCAGGTTCCGGGCACCAGGTAACCGGAATCCGAGCCCTTCCTATCCTGCATCATGCATCCTGTATCCTGCATCCATATCTTAACAAAGCACTAGTAGGGCAGTACGGCAATACGGCAGTAGGGCAATAGCCGGGCGCAGAACCCTGTAGGCTCGCCGAATCTATCTATGGGGGATAGGCCCTTCCATGGGGAGGCGGGGGGTATTAACGGATCTTGAAGATCCGGACGACCTTCCCCAGGGCCTCGACGAGGACGTCTACGTCTTCCTCGTCGTTGTATATGTAAAAGCTGGCCCGGACCGTGTTGTCCATCCCGAGGCGGTGCATCAGGGGCTGGGCACAGTGATGGCCCGAGCGGACGGCCACGCCGTGTTCGTCCAGAATGTGGGCCACGTCGTGAGGGTGGGCCTTCTCGAAGGTAAAGGAGATGACCGCCAGGCGGGGCCCCTCCTCGGGACCGTACAGGCGAATTCCCGGGATCGGTCGGAGACGCTCCAGGGCATAGGCCAGCAGGCGGCGTTCGTGTTCGTAGACCCGGTCCATCCCCAGGTTCATCAAATAGTCCACGGCGACGCCCAGACCGATGCCGCCGGCGATGTTCGGCGTCCCGGCCTCATACTTCCAGGGCAGTTCGTTCCACTCGGCCCCTTCCGTCGTGACTCGGGAGATCATGTCTCCGCCGTACAGGAAGGGCTCCATCGCCTGAAGCATCTCTTCCCGAGCATAGAGGAACCCGATCCCCGTCGGACCCAGCATCTTGTGACCCGATACGGCCAGAAAATCGCATCCCAGTGCCTGGACGTCGATGGGCAGGTGGGGGGCTCCCTGAGCCGCATCGACCAGGGTCACGACACCCCGCTCCCGGGCCGCCCGGACCATCTCGGCCACGGGGTTGATGGTCCCCAGGACGTTGGAGGCCATCGTGAAGGCCGCCAGGCGGACCCGGGGGCGTTCGAGGAGTTCATAGTACTGGTCCAGCCGGAGCCGGCCCTGGTCGTCGACGTCCACGAAGTGGAGACGGATGCCCCGGAACTTCCGGAGGAAGTGCCAGGGGACGATATTCGAGTGGTGTTCCATGATCGTCAGGACGACTTCGTCGCCCTCCCGCAAGTTCCATAGGCCCCAGGCGTGGGCAACCAGGTTCATCGCCTCCGTGGCATTGCGGACGAAGATGATCTCTCGCCACGACCGGGCACCGACGAAGCGGGCGACCTTCTTGTGGGCTTCTTCGTAAGCGACCGTCGCCTCGTGGCTCAGGGTGTGAACGGCTCGGTGGATGTTGGCATTGAAACACTCATAGAATTGCCGGACAGCGTCGATGACCGCCTGGGGACGCTGGCTGGTAGCCGCATTGTCCAGATACACGAGGCGGCGACCATGAACTTCCCGACGGAAGATGGGGAAGTCGGCTCGAATGGCCTGGGGATCCAATCCCACCGCCGGTCGGGTCTCCTGCATATATACCCCCTTTGGGTTCAAGACTCCGGCTCGATATCGACCCAGACCTCCCGGCCCTCCAGACGGACGGGATAGGTCTGCACGGGGACGAAGGCCGGAAGGGACAGGACCTCACCGGTCCGGATGTCAAAGCGGGCCCCATGGTACGCGCATTCGATCACGTCGCCCTCGACGGTACCGTCATGGAGGGGATACTCCATGTGGGTGCAGACATCCCGGAGAGCATAGACCTCCCGGCCCTTCCGGATCAGGATGACGGGCTCCCCGTCCACGTCAAAGGGATAGGGTACGTCCTCGTCCTTCAAGACGTCCAGCATCGTCACCCGGACCCATCGGCTCATCGGTCCTCCTCATTTCGGCCTTGAGTCTCTCGCTGGGTGGGCCCGATGATCCCCATCCCCGTCGTCTTATTCCTCATCGGGCCATCGATGAATTCCGTATAGGCCCGCCTTCAGGACTTTCAGACCCAAGAGGGCGCACTTCAGCCGCATGGCGCTGATGGGGATCCCCAGGGCCTGCAAGACGTCTTCCTTGGTCATACTTCGGACTTCCTGCAGGGTCTTGCCCTTGACGAGCTCGGTCAGGATCGAGGCCGACGCCTGACTGATGACACAGCCCTTCCCTGAAAACCGGATGTCGGCGATGCGGTCGTCCTGCGTCCGAACGTCGATGCGGATCACGTCTCCACACGAGGGGTTGCCCTCTTCGTAAGAAATGTCGGCGTCCTCCAGGGTCCCATAGTTCCGCGGATTCTCGTAGTGGTCCAAGAGATACTCGTAAGCCTCGCTTTCGTACAGGCTCATGGCCGCCACCTGCCGAAAGACTTCGACCGCATATTGTAGCACGACCTCCCCGCCGACGGCGAATATCTCGCTTCCCCTGAACTGGCTTTTGTCCCTCATCACCCGTTACTCGTCACTCCGTTCCTTCCCACTTCCGTTCGATCCCCGCCTGGATGCGCTGTCGAACGTCTTCCAGGGGGATGGCCTCGATAGCCGGTGCCAGAAATCCCTCGACGATCAGTTTCCGGGCCGTCGTCTCATCCAGACCCCGGGACTGTAAGTAGAATAACTGCTCCTCGTCGACCTCGCCGACCGAGGCACTGTGGCCGCACCGGACCTGATGGGCCTCGATCTCGAGGGCCGGGATCGAGTCCGAGTGGGCCCCCGGATTCAAGAGCATGATGTGGTCTTGGAGATAGGCGTCGGCGTTCTGGGCGACCGGTTCCAAACGGATCAGGCCATAAAAGACGTTGCGGGCCCGGTCCTTCATGACGCCCCGCATGAGGACGTGGCTCTTCGTGTAGGGCCCCGTGTGCTGAACGAAGATCTGGGAGTCGAAGTGCTGACGCTGGTGACCGAACACGACGTGAATGTCGTGAAGTTCCGCCCCCGGCTCAGCCACCCGCATGTGATGGCGGCCTTGGGTGATGCGACCCCCGAACCAGCCCGTCGCCCACGTCAGCCGGGCGTCTCGCCGGATGCGGGCGTGGTGGAAGACGAAATCAAAACTCTCCTCGGCATCGTTCCAGATACACTGGATATTTAACTCCGACCGTTCTTCAGAAAAGACCTGGAGGCCGGAGATCAGGAGACCGGGGATGTCCGGGACGTCGCTATGAGTCTCTACGAGGAGCGCACCTCGGCTATCGGGATAGGCCCACACGACAATGGGGAAGACGAGAGCCCCGTTCGGACGGGACCGCTGAATACGAACGCCCAAGGCCGGCGGGGCCTCGGATACCACTTCCGACGGATGGAACTCGACCCAGAGGCCGTCGGTCCAAAGACCGTTCAGATAGGCGGCCGGCCGATTGGTTTCGGGGTCGACGAGGAACGAACCGTCTTCCCAGAAGCGCCGCAGGCGGTCATCCCCGGCGGCGGCCATCTCCCGGAAACGGTAGACCCGCAGGGTCGGCTTCCACCGGTCCGGGACGGGGTCGACCGAAATCCCTTCGTCCCGGACGATGACCCATGCGTAGGAAGGGTCCAGGCCCCAGTCGGGCCGGGGGAGGACCCGCCACTCAGCAGGGGCCTCGTAAAGTTCCGGCTGAAATCCCCGGAGACGGGTGTAGCGGGACTCCGGCCAGCCGGGCTGTTCCTCGGCCCACTGCCAGCACTGCCGACGCCAGGCCTGAAGCCATTCGGGTTCGGCCTGGGACCGGACCCATCCCTCGAAGTCCTCCCGGCTCCGCAGGACGCTAACAGTCGGGATGACGGCGTACATCGGGCGGTCCTCCATTGCTTTCAGAGACGGTTCCCCTTAGACTATACGGGTCTTGCGAGAGAGGCGGCCTTCACCGCCGGGCCGAAAGAAAAGAGAGTGGGGGCCATTCCCCGCTCGGGGGAACGGCCCCGTCGGTGATTAACCGACCGCCCCCTCCATTTCGAGCTGAATCAGCCGATTCAACTCGATGGCATATTCCATCGGTAGGACTTTCGCAAAGGGCTCGATGAAGCCCAGAACGATCAGGGCCAGGGCCTCGGCCTCCGTCAGGCCCCGGGACATCAGGTAGAAGATCTGGTCGTCGCTGATCTTGCCGACGGTCGCCTCGTGGGCGATCGTGACCCGCTCCTCCTCGATCTCCATGTAGGGATACGTGTCCGAGCGGGACTTCTCGTCCAGGATGAGGGCGTCGCACCGGACGTTGACCTTCACACCGACGGACCCCTTGGGGACTTTGACGAGGCCCCGGTACGTCGTCCGACCGCCGTCCTTGCTGATGGACTTGGACGTGATCGTCGAGGTCGTGTAGGGGGCGGCGTGAATGACCTTGCCGCCCGAGTCCTGGTGCTGACCGGCCCCGGCATAGGCGACGGACAGGATCTCGGCCTTCGCCCCCTTGCCCAGCAGGTACACGGCCGGATACTTCATCGTGACCTTACTGTTGTGTGCAAAAATCCCGTTGGCGATAAAGTTGGCTGGACCCTCGACCTCGATGTCGTATGTGATTTCTTCACCGTCCGGCTGGACGGTCAGGACCCGAGCGAAGTAGACGGGCGCGTCGCTCAGCGACTCATTCGAGAAGTACAGGAAATGGGTCATGTAAGTCTTGACGCCTTTCCCGAGAGGAAGCCGGTCTCGCCGGACGTAAGTCGAAATCTTCGTGGGATTCATGCCGCAAGAGATGGCCAAATGCCGAATTTGCTCCAAGAGCTCCCGGTTCGCGCTCGTGACCGAAGTCTGGATGTGACCCTTCCGGATGTGGCCGTCGGCGGCGATATAGCCCTCGATGAAGGCCCGCTTCTGGTCCTGGGGCAAAGTAAAGACCCACCTGGGCACCTGCTTCGTCTTGGCCGTCCCACCGAAGCCCATCTGCCGGAAGAAGTCGACGAGCTCCACGGAATTCACGCGCAGGGTAACACCCCGTCGGGTCACCTCCACACCGAAAAGTTCCTTCAGGAGTCGTTCGACCTTCTCTGCCGCCGGGTCGTCGGGGGCGACCGCAAAATACACCCGCGAAGAGTCCATGTAACCGTCGCCGGTATAGAATCCGAAAAGCCACATGAGCCGCTCGTCGGTCAACTCCGGGAATCGGACAGGCTTTCGACCCCGCACCGTCGGAGTAAACGCCAGTCGATAAGGCCGTCCGGCGTCAGGGAGTTGCCCGACGATGGCGACCTGGTCGCCGGGGCGGATCTCAGCCAGGGGCATCCACCGGAGGACCTGGACCTTACCGACTTTCCGAAGGACCAGGAACGGATGGTTATCCGTGGCCCGGACCTCCCGGCGATTTGCCAGGACCAGTCGGTAGACGGGACGCGGCGGATAGACCTCTTTTGCGACGACACGGCTCCGGACCAGACGGAGGTCCGGCGTCAGTGACCACACGAAATCTCCGACCTGAATATCCCGGATCGGTACGACGTCGTTGTTCTTGTAAACCATCGTGTCGCCCACCAGACAGCCCATATTGCCGTCGACCCATTCGACGGTGGCGTCTTCATAGGCGACGGCCCGCTTCGTCACGAGGTTGTAGACGTTCTTGGACCAGTTCTGGATCGTCGTGTATCGGACGTGGGCACCCCGGTGGGCGATGATCTCGACGACGGCCGAGTGGAGGGAGTCCCTCGAATAGATGGGGGCCGTACAGTTGTGGACGGCGAATCCACGAACCAGGTAAGAGTTGGGTCCCTCCACGTCCAGATTGAATACGAAGCCCTCATAGGGAGTTCGCTCGATGGCCCGAATCGGAACGAGGAAGTAGTCATCCGTCTCTCGAACAAGGCTCCAGCGCTTATCGACCGTGTATACGATGATGTACTGGTCCTTTCGCCGGATACGGCGACCCTGGATCGTATCGACGCCGCCCGGGCGAATTTGGATACTGGCAAAGATCCCCTCCCGGGCAAGCAATTCCTGGAGTTGCTGAGCCAGTTTTTCTGAGGCCGTGGCGGCCCGGTACATGACACTGTTGCCCTTGTCGCATACGTTCCCATCTCTCCGGAAGTAGGCTTCCAGGAGGGGTCGGATCTGGGTCGGTGGGAGTCCCATGAGCTCTTCGCTTAACTGCTTGGAGGCGGCTCCTTTTCCGCAGGCCGTCACACAGACCTCGTAGAGGTCCTGCGAGTGCGTGATAATGTTGACGGCGTGACGTCCCTTAAGGCGGACCACATAAGGCCGCTGACCCGTCACTTGATGGATCAGGTCAACGATCTCAGCGATGGTTTCCTGCTCGTGTTCCCCCAGGCTGAAACTGACGACCGGCGTGTGGAGCGTCTTAAAGGCGGAGCCCTCGGCCAGGTAATAGCCCAGAAGCTTCAGGAGCTGCGGCGAATATTTCGGGTTGTAGCCCGCAGGCCGGACCTTCGGGAAGACCAAGAAGTCTCCGACCTCCAATTCGCCGGCTGGCACGTACTGGGGCTGGGCGGCCCGAAGCTTTTTCGTACTGACCTCCGGGAGCCAACCGTTCCGGGGACGCCGACGGGCAAGCACGTCTCGCCGACGGACGACCCATACGGGATGTTCCGGCGTCAGTCGGAAGGCGTTGTAAGGAGAGACGGGTCGGATCGTGATCAGTTCGCCCCGATAGGGCCGGACCATGACGGCCCGGACCCGGGCCGGACGCCCGTCCTGGGCGATGACGGAGTCTCCGGGTTTCAGGCTCTCGACGTTGACCCAGCGGTCGCCGAGACTGACTTGCTCGCCGGCCGGTAGGCAACCCTCGATGTAGTGGACATAAGCCCCCTCGTCGGCGATGATGAGCGTTCGTTCGAACTGGCCGACGTTTTCGGCGTTGATCCGGAAGTAGGCCTGGAGGGGGATGTCGACCCGCACGCCGGGCGGCACATAGATGAACGACCCCCCGCTCCAGACGGCGCTGTTGAGGGCCGCAAACTTGTTGTCCTCCGGCGGGACGACCGTCCCAAAGTACCGACGGACCAAGTCGGGATACTCCCGAACGGCCGTGTCGGTATCGACGAAGATGACGCCCTTCTTGGCCAGGTCCTCCCGGATGTGGTGGTACACAACCTCGCTTTCATACTGCGCGCCGACGCCGGCCAGGAACTTCCGCTCCGCCTCAGGGATGCCGAGGCGTTCAAACGTCCGCCGGATCTCCTCGGGGACCTCGTCCCAGGACCGGCCCTTCCGGTCCGTCGGACGGAGGTAGTACGTATATTCGTCGAAGTTGAGGCCGCTCAGGTCGGCCCCCCAGGTCGGAAGGGGCTTGCGGATGAAGATCTCATAGGCCCGCAGGCGGAATTCCCGCATCCACTCGGGTTCGCCCTTGATGGCCGAGATCTCGGCCACGATCTCCCGAGTCAGGCCCTTGGGCGTTCGGTAGACGTACTGGACGTCATCCCGGAAGTTATAACGGCTGTAGTCGAGGTCGAGAAAGCTCGGATTTCGGCTCGCCATGTCGGTACCTCCTGGGTCAGGCGGGACCCACAGGGGACGATTCGGAGGGGGTCGGCAGTTCGGGGAGGAGTTCCCGGAGGAATCCCTCGTAGCCCAGTTCCTCCAGCCGGAGGGCCAGGGACTTGTCACCCGTGTGGACGATCCGGCCGTCGACCATCACGTGGACGTAGTCGGGTTCGAGGTAGTGCAGGATGCGGGGGTAGTGGGTGATGATCAGGATGCTCATGTCGCCGTCCCGTTGCGCCTGGATGGCCTCGGCGACGATGCGGACGCTGTCGATGTCAAGACCCGAGTCGATCTCGTCCAGCAGGGCCATCTTAGGCCGGAAGACCATCATCTGAACGACCTCGGCCCGCTTCTTTTCACCGCCCGAAAAACCGACGTTCAGGTGCCGCTGGGCGAAGTCGGGGTTGAGCCGGACGGCCTCCAGGCGTTCCCGCAGAAACCGGCCGAAGCCGAGGAGGTCCCGGGGTGCCGGGCTTCCGTCGGCGCCGGCCTTCCGGCGGGTCGTCAGGGCCGTCCATAGGAAGCGGCCCATCGGCACGCCCTGAATTTCCTGGGGATACTGGAAGGCCAGGAACATCCCGGCCATCGCCCGCTGGTGGGGCTTCATCTCCAGGACGTTCTGGCCGTCGAGCCAGACCTCGCCTTCGGTGACCTGGTATTTGGGATGGCCCATGAGGGCCAGGGCCAGGGTGCTCTTGCCGGAGCCGTTCGGCCCCATAATGGCGTGAAGCTCGCCGGGGTACACCGTCAGGTCCAGGCCCCGGACGATCTCCCGGTCTTCGACGACGACGTGCAGGTTACGGATTTGGAGCCGGGGGCGTCGGACAACGTGCATGAAGGACCTCCATCGGTTTGGTGGGTAGGGGCAGTAGGTCGGCCAGGGTCGTCGACTCCAGGGTCTTGAGGATGACCTCCTGGAGTCGGTTCCAGAACCGGAGTTGAGCACAGTTCTGGGAGATGAAGTAGCACTCTTCGGCCCCGAAGTAGCATTCGAAGAGGTGGAATTCCCCTTCGACGGCCTCGAAGACTTCTCGGACCGTGATGTCCTGAGGGCGTTTGCGCAGGACGTAGCCGCCGTCTCGGCCAACGGTGGAACGGACGAGGCCTTTTCGGACGAGGCGGTTCATGATCTTGGCCAGGTAGGGTTGGGGGACGCGCGTGGACTGGGCGATGTGGTGGAGGTCACCGGTCGGGTAGGTTCCCAGGTAGACGAGGGCCCGGATGGCGTAGTCGAGGGAACGGCTGATGCGCACGGTACCTCCGCGGTCCGGGTCTTTCTGAACCTGGACAACCCGGACTCAATTTGTCTACTTTATGATAGGCCCCTCTCCCCCCTTTGTCAAGGGAGACCCCCTTTAAGAAACGGATGCAGGATGCACACCCGGTGTGCGCGTTTTCCAGTGGCCGGGCTCGGTCTTCGGTGCTCGGTGTTCGGCCCTCGGCGTCGATCCGGTACCGGGTCCCGGGTCCCAGGTGCCAGGTACCCGGGACCTGGAACCCGGTACCGGGTACTTGTCTTCGAAAAACCCGCACACGGGGTTTGCATCCTGCATCTTGCATCTTGCATCCTGTATCCTGCATCCTGCATCTTGCAGACCCGGTGTGCGCGTTTGGCTCGGTCTTCGGTGCTCGGTATCCGGCCTTCGGCGTCGGACCGGATTCAGTGCCGGGTTCCGGGTGCGCGGTACTCATCCTGCTTGCCCCGTCCCGGGTTACCTGTCGCTCCGTTCCTTCGTCCCCCCGCCCCTTCCGTCTCGGCTATAATGCCCCGAAGGAGTCGCCCCTATGGCAGACCCAACCCACGTGGCCCACCTCGAGACCGGCGACTGGAACGAGTGGCGGGCGGCCCACCCCCATATCACGCCCGACCTGAGCCGGCTGGACTTGGCCGGCCGGGACCTCCACGGCTTGAACCTTCAAGGGACCGTCCTGCAGTCCACCAACCTCGAGGGCGCCGACCTTTCCGGCTGTGACCTCCGGGGCGCCCAGCTCCGCATGACCCGGCTGAACCGGGCCTGCCTTCGGGACGCCGTCCTGGACGGTGCCGACCTGAGCTTTCAGAACCTCTTAGAGGTCGACCTGACGGGCGCCTCCCTGCGGCATGTAGACCTCCGCAACAGCGAGTTCCACGGAAGCCGCCTGGACGGCGCCGACCTATCTTATGCCCGTCTGGACGGTGTTTCCATGGCGGGGTGCTCCCTGCAGAACGTCCGAATCTTCAAGGCCTCCATGCTCCGGGCCCGCATCCGAAGCGCCGACTTCACCGGAGCCCTCCTGGAGGAAGTCGACCTCTCCGAAGCGGACGCCCTCGAGACCCGATGGCGGGAGGCCGAGTGGAAACAGGTCCTGGCCCAGCGGGCGAACCTGACCCGGGCCAACTTCTATCGGGCCCGTTGGGACCAGGTCCAGCTCCAGGGTAGCCAGCTGAACGGGGCGAACTTGCGGTTCCTGCAGGCCCACCGCGTCCAGATGGAGGGCGTCGCCCTCGAGGGAGCCGACCTGACGGGGAGCCGATGGTCCCACTCCGTCCTCCGGCGCGTGACGGCCCGCCACGCCCAGGTCGATGAGGCCGTGATGGACCAGGTCAGCCTGGACGGGAGCGTCTGGGACGGCGTCGATTTCCACACGGCCCGCCTAACGGCCGTCACGTGGACCGGAGCCCGGCTGAACGGCTGTCGTTTCATGGGAATGAACCTGCGGACCGTCGACTTCCAACAGGCTCAGCTCGCCGGTGCCGACTTTACGGAGGCCGACCTGCAGGGCGCACGCCTCGATCGGGCCGACCTCCGGGGAGCCTTGTTCCGGCGGGCGAACTTGGAGCGGGCCAGCCTCTCCGAGGTACAGGCCCCGCAGGCCGACTTTGGGCGGGCCAACCTGGGACTGGCCGACTTGCGGGGCGGTCGCTTCCACCACGCCGACTTCCGTTTCGCCGTCCTCATGGGGGCCGACCTGACGCGAGCCCGGATGGACTACACCCAGCTGTCCTATGCGGACCTAACGGCGGCCCGTGTCCTACGGGCCTGGTGGTGGGGAGCCGACCTGGCCCACGCCCGGGTCCGGGGTCTCCGGGTCTGGCGAGTCTTGCTTTGGGTCGGTCGGCTGTTCTTCACCGCCCGTCGGAGGGTCCGGGAGCTTCGGCAGGCGCGCGAAGAAGCCCGCCGGCGAAAGGCGGAAGAAGTCTTGCGGACGCGACGGAGTCCGAGGTGACCCATGTCCCGACGCAGGGGCGAGTACTTAGACCCGAGGACCGTCCGACGCTTCGGCCTGCTCGTGAAGTACCACCATCCCCGAGCGCCCGAGACGACTGCCCGGGTCGTTCAAGAGATCCGGGCCTCCGGGGGGCAGGCGTACCTCCCAGAAGAGTACCGGAGTCGTCTGGGCGAGGCCGTCGAACGGGTCGTCCACTGGCTCCCCCTCACCGAGCTGGCCGCCGCCATCGACTGTATGGTCGTCATCGGCGGCGACGGGACGTTCCTTCAGGCCGTCCGGAGCATCGCCGGCCGTCCCATCCCCGTCCTGGGCATCCATCTGGGACGGCTGGGTTTCCTGACCGAGGTGACGGTCGAGGAGGTCCCGGCCGTCTTCGAAGCCTTCCGTCAGGGTCGCCTGCAGATTCAACCCCGGGCGCTTCTTCAGGCGACCATCGAACGGGCAGACGGAAGCGCCTGGGGTCCCTTCATGGTCCTGAACGATGTCGTCGTGAACAAGTCGGCCCTGGCCCGGATCATCGACCTGCGGGTGACGGTCGACGGGGAGTTTCTGACCAACTACCGGGCCGACGGCCTGATCATCGCCACGCCGACGGGCTCGACGGCCTACTCGCTTTCGGCCGGGGGGTCCATCGTGTATCCGACGGTCCCGGTCATCCTGCTAACGCCCATCTGCCCCCACGCCCTGACCCAGCGGCCGATCCTCTTGCCGGACACGGTCCGAGTCGAGGTCGTCCTGGAGGCCGAGCATGAGGACGTCGTCGTCACCCTGGACGGCCAGCAGGGGTACCCCCTGGGCTTTCGGGAGCGGGTCGTCCTTCAGAAGGCCCCGACCTCCCTTCGGTTTGTGACCCATCCCGATCGGTCCTTCTTTGAGACGCTTCGCATGAAGCTGAAGTGGGGGGAGTGAGGGACGAATCCCGTGGCGGGAGGGAGAATGGCGATGCCCGTAGCGGCGGGACTGCCCCTCACGGAGGCCGTCCTGCGGCGGTATGAACGGCTCATCCGACGGACCGAGACCACCCACTCGATGGTCCTGGAGGGTTTCCGGTCCGTGCGGGAAGCCCTGGAATATGCCGATGACCCGCCGGTCGGGCTGGTCGTCGAACGGTCCCGCCTGACGAGTCCCGACTGGAAGGGCATCCAAGCCGCCCTGAAACGGCATCGGGAAACGCCCGTCTATGTGTGCACCGAACCCCAGATGAAGCGCCTCTCGACCGTCGAGACGCCTCCCGGCCTCCTGGCCATCTGGTCCCGGGAGCCGGAGCGGTCCTGGCCGCCTCGGGCGGAGGGTTACTACGCTTACTTCTACCAGATCCGGGATCCCGGCAATCTGGGGACGATCTTCCGGACGGCCCTGGGAGCCGGCCTCCGGGGTCTCCTCCTCTCGCCGGGCTCGGTGTCCCCCTACAATCCGAAGGCGACCCGAGCCAGCATGAGCGCCTGCCTGCGGGTCCCCTTCTGGACGGACGTCCGACCCGAGGCCCTCATCCGCTGGTATCAGCAGGACGGGATGCCCCTCATCGTCATCCATGCCGACAAGCCCCACCCCCTTTGGGAATTTCGGTGGCCGCCGCGTGGGGTCCTCGTCTTCGGCGGGGAGACGGCCCCCCTCCCGGAGGTCCTTTCGTCCCTGCCGGGTGCCCACGTTCCCATGCTGGCGCCGATGGACAGCCTCAACGTGGCCGTCGCCGCTACGGTCGCCTTCTACGAGCGCCTCCATGCCCGGTGGCATTCCCGCCGGGACGCACCTTAGGGCTCTGTTAGGCTATGGATGCAGGATACGGGATACATACCCCGTGTGCGAGTTTTTCGAAGACAGGTACCCGGTACCGGGTTCCAAGTTCTGGGTACCTGGCACCTGGGACCCGGGACCCGGTACCGGATTAACGCCGAGGACCGAACACCGAGTACCGAAGACCGAACCTGGCCACCGGAAAACTCGCACACCGGGTATGCTTGTGTCATCCAGAATACGCAAACACCAGCAGGTACCGATGCACAAGGGTGAGGCTCTCGTCGGACGGCTGCCGCTCTGCCCCTTCGGGTACGACAATCACGATTTCCCGCAGTCGAAGGGCAGTCTGCTCCCTCAGCGCTTCGTAGGCCAGTAGCGCCAACGGCTGTACATAGCCGTTGACACGCACGTCCTGCGTCTCAATGACCAACGTGGCGTTGCGGGGAAGTGCAACGGTGACGGCGTCGGCCAGTCGCTTCAGCGTAGCAACGTAGCGCCCCACTTCTGGCTCGGTCCACGAGCGGCCATCGTTGGGGAAGCGGACGAGGGTAACCGAACACGGTGACCCCGAGGAGGCATTTACTTCACCGTCTACGCCACCCAGTCGGATCTCTGCGATAGACCCATCTTGGGGAGCAAACCGAGCCAGCAAGTTGCGGCGGATCTCAGCTGACACGCGCTCGGGCGGAAATCGCCACACTGTCGTCGTCTCCAACTTTTCGCGAGTACTCTCCCGCACGCGCTCTATCCGCACGACCTGCGAGAGCGGTACGGGCCAAAAGCCCCGGGACTCGGTAACGACAGGCACGATCGGTTTTTCAAACACGGGTAGGTATTCGTGAGCAAGCAGTAGGAAATTCCATTTGATGCTGTTCTCATACCAAAAGCCCGTCGTCTTGCAGTTATGTTGTCGCTTGATGATAAGTTCCTTTAGCCGAAAGCCTACGTTCAGAAACAGGCGAATGACTTGAAAGCCTATCGGCACGACCTGTTTTTTCCAGCGCGTGTCCCCGATGAGCACAGCGCAATGCCGCCCATATTTGAGCACGCGGAAGCACTCCGTAGCGACGGCATGCATAGCGTTCAGATAGTCTTCATACGACAACTGCGATAGGTCGCCGTCCACCGCCGTCGAATAGCCGATGATACCTGCATAGGGCGGATGCGCGCAGATCAGGTCCACGCTGCCCGAGTCAATGTCCCACAGGTCACGAGCGTCGCCCACCTTCACATCGGGTTCATATACCGTGAGTCCATTCAAGAGCGACGCAGGTGGGGTGAAGTCCAGATTGGCCAGAGTCATCTCCACGGCCTTCGGGTTGATGTCGCGGGCGATACAACGCCGCCCCAGTAGCTTGGCTTCCACTGCCGTCGTCCCTCCGCCCACAAACGGGTCCAGCACGACTTCGCCCGGTCGGGAGTACCGCAGGATTAGGTTGCGCGGGATATAGGGCGACCAGTTACCGCGATAGCGTCCGTCGTGCGTTGCCCAGTTGCCGCGCTGCTTAAAGCTCCAAACGGTGGTCGTCTCAAGGCGGAAGTTTTTGGGCTGCCAGTGGGTGATGCGCTTGGGAGGCGCTAAGAGACTGACGTTCGCTCCCGTCGCTTCCGTGACAAGGCGTTCTAAGGAGCGAAATGAGATGCCGTAACGCGCACCGATGTCCACGTCGGGAAGCCCGCTTTGCTTCGCCTGAAGCACCTCGCGCCGCAGAGCCTCCTCCCCATGGGTTTCTTGGAGATGTATCCCTAACCTTTCCGTAATGCCCATCCCGCAAATGGGGCACACGGGCATAGTCGATTCCCCCCTCTTCGTCCCACGTCCGTCCACCTATCCCTTGAAGCACCTACTTGTTAAGATTATGGATGCAGGATACAGGATGCATGATGCAGGATAAAAATGGCTCGGATTCCGCTTACCTGGTACCCGGCACCTCTGCACCATTCTCACATTTCAAATCTTAACGGAGCACTACTGCTCTGTTAAGATATGGATGCAGGATACAAGATGCATGATGCAGGATAGGAAGGCCTCGGATTCCGGTTACCTGGTGCCCGGAACCTGGTACCTGACACCGGTGTCCCATTCCCACATCTCAAATCTTAACACAGAGCACTACTGCCTTGTTTAAGGTATGGATGCAGGATACGGTGGTGATCAACTTGTAACTGATGGCAGGAGTCCCAGGTTGTACTCGATGACAAACCATCGAGTCACCGCCTCATGGAAAGCCAACGACCTGGAGAAAGACAGTGTTTTCCGCACGTAAC
>Ga0079997_112279_pt1 | contig 21382 bp, 22 predicted proteins | sample PerSpoCPS_CMetaG_FD_69200 | JGI IMG/M metagenome (GOLD analysis project Ga0079997, IMG submission 69200) | Archaeal communities from Yellowstone National Park, Wyoming, USA - Perpetual Spouter C (PS_C) MetaG (SPADES assembly) (version 2) | ecosystem: Environmental > Aquatic > Thermal springs >... | reverse complement strand
GGTGGAGCGGGCGCAGGTGCGCAAAGCCGTCTTCATTCTGCGTCATTTGCTGTTGGCCTTGCGGGCCTTTTTGCGGCTGGAGGCGTATCGGTTGCGGACAGGGGTGAGTGGGGATGAGGCCCAGGCGGCCATCCTCCGGGAGGCCATCCGCCGTTACTTGGCTCATCCCCGCTATGTCCTCCAGCTAACTGCGTAACTCCTATCAGTAAAACAGGAAAGGGGTGAGAACTATGGATCCGATAATCTTCTCGGCACTTGGCGGTCTTTTGGCAAATGCCCTTTCGGGCATCGTTGGAAATCAGGCTGATAGAGCAGTTGTTGCTGCATGGCGAATTATTGTTGAAAGGCTCAGGAGGGGAGGCAGACCTGTAAATCACGATCTCCAACGAGCTGTCCTCCGGTCTTTCATCTTGGCACTCAGAGGCATTTGTGACGATTGCCTCCGTGAACTCAAAGCTGAGAAGAATGCGTCTGCTGAAGACATCCGTTGGCTGGAGGAGAAACGGCGAAGCCTTGAGGAGGAATTGAAAAAAGTTGAGAAATTGAAATACAGCAAACTCCCTTCAGAAGTTTTTGACGAAATGCAACTACTCTTGCTGCCTGATGGAACATTAGCACAGGAAAGGCTTCAAGCCTTGAAGTCTGCGCTTGTTCGTGCAGCGATAGGGGGAAGCGAACCACCTCGTTGCTATAAAGACAAGTGCAACCAATCACTGTTCGAGCTGATGTCAGCCTACTTTGCAGAAGAGATCAAGCACAATCAGGTGGTTCGTAATATTTTCGAGGGAAAGTTGCTGGCACAGATAGATGTGAGATTGCAGGAACAGGAGTTGAAATTGGACACTATCATAGACTATCTCCGTTCAATAACTCCTTCACCTCTCCCAACGGTGCCACTGAAAAGGGCGCGTGCAATTGCCTTTCAAATAAGCTGGTTGATGACCCTATTGCGAGCCGAACAAACCCCTTATCCGGCAGCTGTTGAGGCACAAATTGAAGCTTACAGCGCTGAACTTGGACTTCAACTTCCACCGAACTGGCGTGAGGATGTCATAGCGGATAACTGGGAAGTGTACCTAAATCTCTTTGCTAAGATCGCTGGGCAACTCAGTGCCCGCAACCCCCAATTGCTGCCATACTTTCAGGCAGGTGTTAGTCTACCTGTGGCTGCAGCATGGGGTGATCTGGCCAGCTTAGAGGAAATAATCGCTCAGCTTGATTTACCTGAAGAACTTCGAAAGCCAGATCTGGATAACCTACTGGCATGGGCTAACCAAGTGCATGAGCATTTTGAAAGCGTATTACGCGAGCCGAAATAGAACAGAGGATAACGAGATGATTCGGCTAGGGGAATTGGAGGGTGCGGTTGGCATTGTGGAGCGAGAGACGGGAATGCGAACGGAAATGTTGCCGTCCGTCCTTCAGGCGTTGGCAGGGCGGGCAAGAAAAGGAGATGGGAAGAGCAAGGGAGGTTTCCTGAGGTTGCTTCCCTTGTGCGGTTGGTCGTTGGAGTTAGCCTATCAAGCCTGTGGGTGGCTGGCTTGGTTGTATCCCGAGCAGGGCGAAGCCATCGCCAAGGCAGTGTGCGGCGGGTAGGGATGAGCAATGGATGCAGGTAGGAGTTACGCAGTTGGATGCGTCTTTCTCTTCACGCGGCGGACAGGGCCATCATCAGGGATGGAGGCGGTGGCGATGCCGACGGTCTGCCTGCGGTTCCGATTCGAGGAGCATCCCAAGATCCGCGCCCTGATGGAGGTCTGCGCCGACATCCAGCGGCAGGCCGTCGACTACGCCCTGGAAAACGGCAAAACCGCCACCTTCACCCTCATCCAGGCCCTCTACCCCTCCCTGCGGGAAAGATATCCCCACCTCCATTCCCAACTCATCTACGGGGCGATCCGATCCGGCGCCCGGGTCGTCCACGGCTTCCGAAACCAGCAGCGGAGAGGGAAGACCCAGGCGGACCGGCCGGAGATCCGGCGGCCCTCAATCTATCTGGTCCGGCAGACGGTGAAGATCGAGTGGGACGGGGAGATCCTGACCGTCACGATCCCGGTCTCCCCTCGGGATCCGGAGCCCATCGTCCTCACCTTCCGCCCTCACCACAAGTATCGCCGGCTGCTGGACGAGTGGAAGGCGGGGCGGGCGAGGATGGGGGAGCCGACGCTCACGGCCCATTCCCTCTCCATCCCCTTGAAGTTCCCCGACCCCATCCCCTATAAGCCGGAGGGGGTGATCGGGATCGACAGCAATGAGGGGAATCTGACGGCCTTCGTGACCTCCACCGGCGAGATCCGGGAGATCGACACGGGGTATGTGGGGAAGGTCAACCGGGACCATCTGCGGCGCGAGATCAAAGGGACGAGAGGGAAGCACAACCCGAAGGCCAAAAAGAAGATCGCCTCCAAGCACGGCCGGATTCGGAAGGAGAAGACGGAGAACTTCTGGCATCATCTGGCCCTGGCGCTGATCGCCTGGGCGCTGGGGATGCGAGCGGCCCTGGTGCTGGAGGATCTGAAGGGGATGAAGGAGCGGATCGGGAAGGGGAAGTCCAGGAGGATGCGGCAGCGTCTGCTCCACTTCTGGAGCATTATGACTTTTCATCGGATTCTGGTTCACAAGGCGAGGTTTTACGGGGTTCCGGTGATTTGGGTGGATCCGCGGAACACGTCTCGGGCGTGTCCGGTATGCGGCAGGGTGGGTGAAAGGCTAAGGGGACACGTCCTGGCGTGCCCTTGCGGGGTGAGGATGGGCCGTCACGCGGCGGCGGCGGTGAACATCGCCCGCAGGGGGGTGGAATTCCTCGAGGGCTCCGGCCTTCGAGGCAGGGGTCGGTGGGCGACCCCCGTGGCTGGTCCTCTGGCCTTGGGATAAAACCCAAGGCCACGACCGGAATGCGCAGGCAACTGCGTAAGTCCTAATCTTGCGCCCGTCTTCCGGAGACATCGGATCTGCCCTCCGGCGGATGGTCCAGGCTATCATGGTCCCCGAACGTATGCGGGAGAGGAGGTCGGGGATGTTGCGGATCACCCGCGAGGGCGGCCTGGCCCTCTGGACGGTGGATCGGCCCCATCGGCGCAACGCGATGGATTGGGCCACGATGGAGGCCTTCGCCCGGGCGGTGGAGGAGGCCTGCGCGGATCCGACGCTGCGGGTAGTGATCCTCACCGGCGCGGAGGGGGCGTTCCTTTCGGGGGCGGATCTGTATGAGCTGAGCGGCTACCGCACCGAGGCGGACGGCCGGCGGCTCTCGGCGTTGATGGGAGAGGCGCTGCGCCGGATGGAGACGGCGCCCTGGATCAGCATCGCGGCCATCAACGGCCCCGCCCGGGGCGGCGGGGTGGAGGTGGCCCTGGCCTGCGATCTGCGGGTGATGGCGGAGGACGCGGACCTGGCCTTCGTGCAGATCACATGGGCCCTCCCGCCCGGATGGGGCGGCGGGCAGCGGCTGCGGCGGCGGGTGGGGCTCGGCCGCGCCATGGAGTTGCTCCTGACCGCCCGACGCATCGGGGCTTCAGAGGCGCTGCAGCTGGGCCTGGTGGAACGGATCGCTCCGGCAGGCCAGGCCCTCGCGGTCGCCCGGGCGCTGGCCGAGGAGATCCTCCAATGGGACGCGGAGGCCGTGCGGGCGGTCAAGGCCCTGCTGCGGGAGGGGGAGGAGATGCCCTACGAAGCCGCCCTGGCGGCGGAGCGAGAGCGCTTCGCCCGCCTCTGGGCCGCCCCCGCCCACTGGGCCGCCAAAGCGCGTTTCCTGAACCGGCGAAGCATATAGGTTTGTAGGAGGGGCTTCAGCCCCGAACTCTCCGCCCTCGATGACGCAAGGGTCGCAGCGAAAGCCGCCCCGATTACTCCGAACCTCCAGCACAGGGGTCGCGGCTGAAGCCGCTCCTACAAAAAGCCGCTCCTACAAAAATAGGAGCCCCGAACTTCCGTCTTCGAGACAGTATCGCATTCTCAAATATAAGGACGAATTTGTTGAATAAATCGCACAAAATCATTCGTCCGGTCAAGGAGAGAATACAAATAATCTATATTGACTTCGGCATATTCATGAACTAGTATGTTCCTTAAACCCACCATTCCGAGCAAAACCCTGTAGGTTTGCTCGTCAATGAACCCGTTTCGGCGAAGAAGATCCATGCATGCCGCATATGAATCAGGCACTCCAAGATTGTAACGGCTCACGATATGACAAGAAATATCGATTACAATTTGAATCGCCTCCAATAAGCCGTAGCGCAACGACCACTCGAGGTGAGGCTCCTGCCGGATCTCCTCCAGGGTGTATCGCTGGCGGAAACGTCGAAGCTCGCGGACGTTCGTTTCCAGGCGGAGCAGGCGCTCATTCCCGGGGTTCATGGGGCGGCTCCTGGGCGAGACGGCCAGTTCGCAGACGTTCCTCAAACGCTTGCTGAACCATGGCGCGCAGGAAGGCCGTATCCAGATAGCGCTGGATCGCCCGCGCCCGGAAGGTCACAAACCGGTCGCGGTCTTTGCAGAAAAACAGGCGGCCCTCCGCGAGCACCCGATGCGTGAGGGCGGGATGGCGCTCCAGGGCCGTGTTCAGAACCAGAAGATCCACACTCCGGCCCAGGGCGATCTCCAGCTCCGCGGCGAGCCGTCCCAAATCGAGCGCCGACATATGAGCATGGACGTCCTCGGAAATATACACGGCCACATCCAGATCGCTCCACGGCCTCGCCGTGCCCCGGGCAAAGGAGCCGAAGAGCAAAGCGAACTCCACCCCATGGGCGGAGAGGATCTCCTTCGCCCGCTCCAGGCGAGCCTCCAGCGCCCCCTCGTGCGAGCGGCTCATTCCAGCGCCTCCTCACAGATCGATCGGAACCCGCAGGCCCGGCAACGGGCCGGGATGGCGTGGGAGCGATGCGCCTCCCCCCAGGCCAGATCCCGCCGCATGGCCTCCAGGACACCGAGCAGCTCCTCCCGCAACGCCTCCGTGTAATCCACCCGGAAGGTCCGATCCCGGTAGCGGATCAGCCCGTAGGGCGGGCGCTCCCCCAGGGCTTCCTCCACCAGCAGGCAATAGGCCGCCAGCTGCAGGCGGTGGGAATCGTAAGGCCGCGCCGGCGCGGACCCCGATTTCACCTCCACCGGGATCAGTCCCTCCGGGCGGCGGATCAACACGTCGGGCCGCCCGCTCAAACCGTAACGGGGCGCCCGCAGCACCGGGGCGGGACGTCCGCCGAGGTCCTCGGCGACCACGGCCCCGCCGGGCAGGCCCGCCATCCGCCGGAGGAGCCATCCGATCCCGCCGAGGAACACCGCCAGGACCAGCAACAGAAGACCCGTCAGCGTCATCGCCGGATCAAAACGCCCGCAACGCTCCAACCTCCTGAACATCCACCGGAACCCCGTCGATCTCCGGCGGGATGCGGTCCTCAGGGGCCAGCTCCTCCAGCGGGACCTTGCGGCGAACGGAGACGACCAGGCAGAGCTCGCCGGTCGGCCGGCCGCCCCGCTGCCGATAGCCGATGCCCACGGCCACCACGTTGGCCTTGCGCAGCAGCTCCGCCTCCCGCCGTCGCTTGACCTCCCGGATGCGCGTGAGGGCTTCCGGTTCGCTCATCGCAGGGCCTCCGGGGCCGCCCGGCGTCGAAGCGCGGCGTGCAGCAACAACCGCCAGGCGAGCAACAACGCGCCGTTGCCGATCAGAGTGATCAGGGCGAAGGCGAGCGGGGCCGGCCGCCCAAGGAGGAGACTCCGCAGAGCCAGCCCCAACGCCCATGCCCCCAGCCAGGCCAGCCCGGTCCGAACCCCCACCCGGGCGAATGTCGCCGAGGGATCCGGGCGATGTCCGCCGAACAGAGGGATCAGCATCAGCCAGGCGAGGGCGAAGGGGATGGCCGCTCGGACCACTCCCCAGAGCGGGGGCCCTTCCAGCAGCAGACCGTGGCTGGCACGCCCCATCGCCGCGAAGATCAGGAAGAGGAGAAGATCCCCTCCCAGCGCCACTCCACCCCAGCGCGTCATGGGTTCCCCTACCTAACCTGCAGGCTATCCCCTTGCTCACCCTGCTGCTATTCCTCTCAAATTCATCACCCGTTCCTGCACCCTTTCATACTCCGGCGAGTCGGGAGGTAGCTTCGCCAGCGCCTCCTGATATAAGGCCATCGCCTGCTCCAGCTGCCCTTGCTTCTCGTAGAGTTCGCCCATATGCATAAGCGTTGTGCCCTCCCTGTAACGGTTTCCCAGCGCCCGAAAGAGGCGCAGGCTCGCCTCATACATCTCAATCGCCTCTGCCCAGCGACCCTGCTGAGTGTAGACGTTGCCCAAACCTATCAGCGTCACACCCTCTCCGAGACGGTCCCCCAACTCCCGAAAAATGCGCAGACTCGCCTCATACATCTCAATCGCCTCCGCCCAACGACCCTGCCGAAAATAAACATCGCCGAGGTTATCCAACGCTATGCTCTCCCCGTGACGGTCCCCCAGCTCCTGACAAATACGCAGACTCTCCTCATACATCTTAATCGCCTCATCCAAGCGACCCTGATTGGTATAGACAAGGCCCAAGTTGTTTAGTATCTTGCTCTCCCCGTGACGGTCCCCCAGCTCCCGATAAATGCGCAGACTCGCCTCATACATCTTAATCGCCTCCTCCCAGCGACCCTGCCTCCAGTAAATGACGCCTATATTTTTCAGCGTCTCACCCTCCCCGTGACGGTCCCCCAGCACCTGAAAGAGGTGCAGGCTTGCCTTATAGCACTCAATCGCCTCCGCCCACTGGCCTCGCAGACGGTAGACGGTGCCCAGATTGTTGAGCATATGGGCCTCCCCGTGAGGGTCGCCAGCCCGACGGGCCGCCTCCAGCGCATATTGATGGGTTCGCTCCCAGTCGTCCAAGTAGCCCAAGTAGCCACGGATCTCGAAAAAGCGAGCCAAGTTCTCAGCCAGGTGCACCGCCAGTGACCACTCCCTGCCTTGATAGGCCCACTCCACTGCCGCCACCAGGTTCTCCCGTTCCCACTCAAAGGCCATTAGCGCCTCTGTTATCCTATCCCGTTGCATCAACCAAGCAACCCACACATCCGCCTGAGCATCCAGCCAGCGGGCCACCCGCAGGCAAGCTGCCTCCCGGGCCGCCTGCGGCTCTTCCTCCTCCAGCCGCTCCCGGGCAAAGAGACGCACCAGATCGTGAAACCGATAGCGGCCCCCGCCCGCCGACTCCAGCAACTGCGCCTCCACCAACCGCTCCAGGGCTTCCCGTCCCCTCTCTTCCTCCACCCCCAACAGGTGGGCCGCCGCCGGGGATGCGAAGTCCGCCCCCCTGAGTAGCCCCAACAAGCGAAACAGACGGGCGTCCTCGGCCGACAGCTCCCGGTAGCTCAAGGCGATGCTAGCCCGCACCTCCAGATCTCCCACTCGCAGCCGCTCCAGCCGCCACCGTTCATCGGCCAAGTAGCCCACGTATTCGTTCAGAGTCCAGTGGGGCCGGCCCCGCAACGTGCCCCCGACGATGCGCACGGCCAGGGGTAGGTAACCGCACAGCTTCACGATGCGCTTCGCGGCCTCCGCCTCGGCCCGGACCCGTTCGATCCCTATGAGTTTCTCCAGTAGCTCCAGAGCTTCCGCCTCTTTCATCACCTGCAGTTCCAGGATCTCGGCCCCCTCCAGGGCATCCAACCGCCGGCGACTGGTGATCAGCACGGCGCAGGTTGGGCTGCCGGGCAGCAGGGGGCGCACCTGGGCCTCATCGTGGGCGTTGTCCAGCAGCACTAGTGCCCGCTTCTTATCCAAGCGTGTTCGATAGAAATCGGATAACTCCTCCAGCCCCTTGCCTTTAATGAACTCGTCAGCAACGCCCAGGGCGCGCAGGAATTCGGCGAGGACCTCCGCAGGGCTCCGAGGGTTGCCCTCAGCGTCCCGCAGGTTGACGTAGAGCTGGGCGTCGGGGAATCGGTCCTTGAGGCGATGAGCCACATGGATGGCCAGGGCGGATTTGCCCACGCCGGGCATGCCGGCTACCACTAAGATGACCACCGCCGGGCTCGCGCCTTCCGCGGCCGATCGTAGGAAGGCAATCGCCCGGGCCACCTCTTCCTGCCGGCCTGTGAAGTCTGCGATATCAGGGGGAAGCTGATACCGCGCTGTTAATGAAATTGGAGAAGGCGACGGCAAAGCCTGTGGCCTGTATTTTTTATCCAGAAAATAAATAAACAACAATATTATAAAACCAGCAATGATAATCAATATTGTCTCTATCATGCTAGAAATCTCCTTATGCGAACTCCAAAATAATATAAGCTGAATAATCCGAAAAATAGGAAAACTAATAAGAAAATTATTTTAAAAATAATATTTTGAAATGTACCTCTCCGTGAAATTGAAGACAAACAAACTATCCAAAGACCAAAAGCTGTGATCAAATAAAGCAACATTGCTGGGAGATGTTTGTAGCGATCCTCCGCGATTTTTTCTCTTGTATTTTTTACTAATGATATCGTGTTGTTAATTTGAAATGTAAGCCCTAATAGAGCCATATCTGCACTTATGTCTTCGACCGGTATACCGAGCGACCACCGGACAATTGCATCCAAAAAAAATATAGCACAAGGAATAAAAAATTCTTCCGTCATTTCAGGGTTCTCGAAAGGTAACTTCAATACTTTTTCCAGCGTTTTCATTTCAACACTCCAATAATTATTACTTTTTTCGATCGAATCATCTCAAAAGCTCTCCAGGTGATTGAGAGAGCAGACGAGCTAAACGAAGCCCTAAGGACTCATCTCAAAATTCTCCAGGCGATGAGGGAACCGGCGAGGAGGACGAAGCCCTGGAAAGTGGAAAACCGTCTTTCTTGTCGAACCGTCCGCCTTCGGAATCCCCCTTAGCCATCCAGAGTCTCCCATGGTTCAGGTTATACCAATCCGTGCTTCTGCGCAAGCGCTTTTCGAGGATGAAACCCTGGCGGCTCAGGCGGCCGACATCGGCCAGAGCATCGCGGTTACTTCGGGCCACCTTCGATTCGGGACGAACGATCCCTTGTGAGTTCATCGAGGCGCTCCACGAATCATCCGTATGAGCGCGCGGAGTGCCGCAAGAGGAATAGCGGTCGGTTTGACGCAGAATTGGTAGGCCATCTTAGGCGCGGCGCGGGATGCCTTCGACGCTCTCCTCTTCCTACCTGTCCCAACTTAGGTCTGAACCCCAGGAGAGGACTGACCTTCAGAGAGAAGATCGGACACCCACCCAAACGGGGCTAGGTCAACCCCGAATTGAAGCCCCGCGAGCGGCCTGAAGCCGCCATTGGAAGCCGGCCGGGGCGGGCTGTAATTGGCCCCAATAATGGCGGTGTCCGAACTGCATTCTGAAGCCTCAAGAGAGGAGGGTTGACGGGCCGGCCGTTCCTTCTACAATTGAAGGGGTGAGCATGGGGCACCCTCCGAAGACCCGCCCGGCGCGATGTTGCCTTTCCGCATTCGAAATCCGATGGAGGGGGCGATGGATATCTTCGCGAAGTGCTACAGCTTCACCACCGCGAAAGAAGCGATGGCCGCCGGCTTCTATCCCTATTTCATCCCCCTGGAGGACTTTCCGCATTCGAAATCCGATGGAGGGGGCGATGGATATCTTCGCGAAGTGCTACAGCTTCACCACCGCGAAAGAAGCGATGGCCGCCGGCTTCTATCCCTATTTCATCCCCCTGGAGGAAAACGAGGGCACCGAGGTCATCTACCAGGGGCGCCGCATCCTGATGTTCGGCTCCAACAACTACCTGGGCCTGACCACCCATCCCAAGGTGAAAGAGGCGGCCATCGAGGCCCTCAAGCGCTATGGCACCTCGTGCACCGGCTCCCGCTTCCTGAACGGCACCCTGCGCCTGCATCGGGAGCTGGAGGAGCGCCTGGCCGCCTTCGTCGGCAAGGAAGCGGCCCTGGTGTTCTCCACGGGCTATCAGACCAACCTGGGGACCATCTCCGCCCTCGTCGGGCGGGGGGATTACGTGATCCTGGATAAAGAGGATCACGCCAGCATCGTGGACGGTGCCCGGATGTCGATGGGGGTGACCAAGCGCTTCTCCCACAACGACATGGCCGCCCTGGAGCGCCTGCTGGCTTCTCTCCCTCCCGAGGCGGGCAAGCTGGTGGTGGTGGATGGGGTGTATTCCATGGGCGGGGACATCGCCCCGCTGCCCCAGCTGGTGGAGATCTGCCGCAAACACGGCGCGCGCCTGATGGTCGACGACGCCCACTCCCTGGGGGTCCTCGGCCCCAACGGGCGCGGGACCGCCGCCCACTTCGGGCTCACGGATCAGGTGGATCTCATCATGGGCACCTTCAGCAAGTCCTTCGCCTCCATCGGCGGGTTCATCGCCGGGGACGAGGCGGTGATCCACTACATCCAGCACCACGCCCGCTCCCTGATCTTCAGCGCCAGCCTGCCCGCCCCCAACGTGGCCGCGGTGCTGGCCGCCCTGGAGATCATGCTGGAGGAGCCCGAGCGGGTCCGGCGGGTGAACGAGATCGGCGCCCGCATGCGCTACGAGCTCCGTCGCCTGGGCTTCGACATCGGGCCCAGCCAGACCCCCATCGTGCCCATCATCATCGGCGACGACATCAAGACCGCCCTGGCCTGGAAGGCGCTCTTCGAGAACGGAGTCTACGTCAACTGCGTGGTCGGCCCCGCCGTCCCCCCCGGCAAGCAGCTCCTGCGCACCTCGTATATGGCCACCCACACCGACGAGCAGCTGGAGCGCGGCCTGGAGATCTTCGAGCGGGTGGGGCGGATGCTGGGCCTCATCAACCCCTCGGCCGCCCATGCCGAGGAACCCGCGCCTTCCGCCCATCCCTGAGGGAGGAACGCGAGGATGCCGCTGTATGAATACCTCTGCCAGGATTGCGGGACGAAGTTCGAGCTGCTGCGGGGGATGGCCCACGCCGACGACCCCGCCCCCTGCGCTCAGTGTGGCAGCCTGCGCACCGGGCGCCTGATCTCCCTGTTCGCCGCGGTCAGCGACGGAAGGATCGTGACCGGCCCGGCCGGGTGCGCCGGGTGCTCCGCTCACTCCTGCGCCGCATGCGGATGCCATCGATGAGGTCCGGCCTCGATCCCCGACCTCGCGCCTTCCTCCGGCTTCTGCTCCTGCTCCTCGGGGTGGGAGCGGTGGGACGGATCTCGGCCATCGCCTGGGCCCAGGGCAACGCCCAGGTGATCTCGCCTCCCCGGGATCAGCCGGTGCGGGGCACCGTCGACATCGTGGGCATCGCCACCCATCCCAACTTCGCCAAATACGACGTGGCCATCCTCGACGCCTACGATTTCAGCAAAGAGTGGCGCTGGCTGGTCCAGGGACGGCCGGTCCGTGCGGAGGTGCCGATGGTCCTGGCCACCTGGAACACCACGCTCTTCCCGGATGGGGATTACGTGATCCTGATCCGCATCTGGGATCAAGGAGGGGGCCACCAGGATTTCCTGTTCTCCGGATACCGGGTGGCGAACGCCATGCCCGCCCCCACGCCCACGGAGGAGATCGCGCCGACCTTCGAGCCCGAGCCCACCGGCACCCCGGTTCTCACCCCGACGGTTCGCATCGAACTGCCCCCCACCCCTACGCCCGGCCCTACTCCTACCCCGATCCCGGGGGTCGGACGAACCCGAGGGGATTCCCTGGGGATCGGGGATCTCATCGGTGCATTCCTCCGGGGAGTCCAATGGACTTTCCTCCTGTTCGGGGCCTGGGGCGGGATCCGGCTCCTGCGCTGGGCCTGGCGCCGGCTGGCCCGTCGGCCCCGCGCCCCCTGAGGGCCGCTCTCCCCTCCTCTTCTTAGCGGGAAGCGAGGAGCGGTGACTTCGGTTAAAATTTCCGTGAACTTCCCGCTCTCCGGGACCACTTATGGCGCCCGAGCCCATTCGCGTCCTTCATTTCGCCGATCTGCATATCGGCATGGAGGCCCACGGCCAGATCGACCCCCAGACCGGCCTGAACCGGCGGGTGGTGGACTTCCTGCATGCCTTCGATCGCATCGTGGACTATGCCATCCAGCACGAGGCGGACCTGGTCCTGTTCTGCGGCGACGCCTTTAAAAACCGGGATCCCTCCCCGACCTATCTGCGGGAGTTCGCCGCCCGCCTCCGGCGCCTGCTGGAGGCCGGCCTCCCGGTGTTCCTGCTGGTGGGCAACCACGACCTGCCCGGGATGGAGAAGCGGGCCACCCCCCTGGACGTCTTCGGGGAGTTCCGGCCGCTGCTCCGGGGCGGCGAAGGCCTCATCGTGGGGCGCCGGGAGGATGTGCATCGCATCGACACGCGCCGCGGCCCTCTCCAGGTGATCGCCATGCCCTTCCCGGTGCGCAGCCGCCTCCTGAAAGACGAGGCCTGGAGAAACCTCCCCCCGGAGGAGCTGGATCATCAACTCCGGGAGACGCTTCACGCGGTGCTCCAACATCTCCTGGAGACGAAGATCGATCCCGCTTTGCCGACCATCGTGGCCGGGCATTTCTCCATCGAAGGGGCGACCTACGGCTCCGAGCGCCAGGTGATGATCGGCTACGACGTGGTCCTGCCTCCCTCCATGTTCCGCCATCCGGCCATCGATTACGTGGCCCTGGGCCACATCCATAAGCATCAGGCCGTGGGCGATGGGGCTCCACCGATCGTCTACAGCGGGAGCGTGGAGCGGGTGGACTTCAGCGAGGAAGGTGAGCCGAAGGGCTTTTGCTGGGTGGAGGTTCGCCGGGGGGATGCCCGGTGGCGCTTCGTCGAGCTCCCCGCCCGGCGTTTCTTCACCCTCTCCCTGGACCTCCGCCAGGCCGCCGACCCGGAGATGACCGCCATCGCCGAGATCCGCCGCCAGGCCGATCGGATCCGGGAGGCGGTGGTACGGGCCCGGGTGCGCATCCGGCCGGAGCAGGCGGAGCGTCTGCGGGAGGCCCGGATCCGGGAGGAGCTGGAGAAGGCCGGCGCGTTCTCCGTCTCAAGCCTTCACATCGAACGGGAGGAAAGCGTCCGCTCCCGTATCAGCCTGACGGAGATGGAACATCTGACCCCCCTGGATCTGCTGGCCCGCTACCTGGACTCCCGGGATCCCCCGCCGGATCCCAGGCGACGGGAGCGATTGCTCCGCCTGGCGGAGCAGCTGATGCGCGAGGAAGAGCCGTGAGCTTCGCACGTCGAATGACTTCGACCTCCAGAGGCCTTTGGCCGACGGTCGGCCTGCGCCGACCACAAGGGTGTTCTTTGCGTCGGCGAAGGCCGACGCCTGGCGCAGCGCACGTCGAATGAATTCGACCTTGGGAGGCCTGCGGCCAACAGTCGGCCTGCGCCGACCGGGAGAAGATCCTTTTGCGTCGGCGGAGGCCGACGCCCGGCGCGCCAGCGCCTGAGGAGGCCGATTTCAATCGGCGCCAAAGGCCTTTGGCCGACGGTCGGCCTGCGCCGACCGAAGGAAAAAGGCGTCGGCGGAGGCCGACGCCCGGCGCGCAGCGCCCGGAGAGGCCGATTTCAATCGGCGCGAAAGCCTGTGCCGGCGAAGGCGACGTCCGGCGCTCAGCGTCTTAGAGGCCGATCGCAATCGGATGAGGACGGAGATAGGGATTCGTGGAAGGTCTCCGCCGTCCTACCGGAGGTAAAGCGCGATGGAGCTGGTCCGGCTGGAGTTAAAGAACTTCCTGAGCTATCGGGAAGGGGTCCTGGATTTCAACGGCCTGCGCATGGCCGCGCTGGTGGGGCCCAACGGGGCCGGCAAGAGCAGCCTCCTGGATGCCATCACATGGGCCCTGTGGGGGAAGACCTCCCGTCTGGACCGGGATCAGGATCTGCTGGTGCATCGGGGAGAAAAAGAGGCCCGGGTGAGCCTCACCTTCCGCCTGGGGGAGGCCCTCTATCAGGTGACCCGCACCCGCCGCCGGGGGAAAGGCAGCACCCTGGACTTCCAGATGCTGGCGCCCCGCCGTCGCTCCCTCACCGGCTCCGGCCTCCGGGAGACGGAGCGGCTCATCTCCCAGACCCTCGGGATCGACTTCGAAACCTTCGTGAACTCCGCCTTCATCCGTCAGGGGCGCGCCGACGAGTTCACCACCAAAACCCCTGCGGAGCGCAAGGACGTCCTGGCGGAGATCCTCCAGCTCAGACGATGGACGGAGCTGGAGGAGCGGGCGAAGGAGAAGATCCGGCGCATCGAGCAGGAGCTGGAGACCCTGCGCTGGCGGATCCAGGAATGCGAGAAGGAGCTGGCCCAGCGCCCCCAGCGGGAAGCCGATCTCCGGAAGGCCTCAGCCGAGCACCTGGCCCGGCAGGAAGAGCGGGAGAAGGCGGAGAAGGCCTGGGAGGAGCTGCGCCGGGATGAGGAGCGGGCCCGGGAGGTCCAGGGACGGCTCCGCGAGCTGCAGGCCCAGCGCCAGGAGGTGGAAAACAGCCTGGCTCGCCTGGAGGAACAGATCCGCCAGCAGGAGGAATCCCTGCGCCGGTGGCGCGCGTTGCTCGAACGACGGGCGGCCATCGAGGCCGCCTGGGCTGCGCTCCAGCGCGCCCGGGAGGAGCTCACCCGCATGGACGAGGCCTCCCGGACCGCGCTCGCCCTTCGAGAGCGTCGCGCCGAGCTGGAGAAGCAGATCGCCGTCGCCCGGGCGCAGCTGGAGGGGGAACGCCAGCGGCTGCAGCGGGAGATCGAAGCCGCCCGGGATCGCGCGAGCCGCCTGCCGGACCTGGAGCGCGAGGCCGCCGACCTCCGGGAGCGCCTGAGCCGGCAGCCTGCGCTGGAGCAGGAGATCCGGGCCCTCGAGGAACGGCTTCAGACGCTGCAGGCCGAGCGGGTCGAACGCCAGAGCGAGAACCGCCGCCTCCATGAAGAGATGAGGGATCTCAAAGCGCGCATCCAGGCCATCGCGCAAATCGGCGCGGAATGCCCCACATGCCGTCGCCCCCTTCCCGATGCGGAACGAGAGCGCCTGCGCCGGGAGTGGGAGGAAGAAGGACGCCGCCGGGCCGACCGCTACCGGGAGAACCAGAACCGTCTCCAGGCACTGGAGCAGGAACAAGCCGAGGCCGCCGCCCGCCTGGAGGAGCGCCGGCAGGCCCTGAGCGCCCTCGCCCGATTCCATTCCCGCCTGGAGCAGATCGAGGGGGAGCGGGCGGACATCCTGCGGGAAAAGGAACGGCTCGCGGACCTGGAGACGGCGCTTCGGGAAGTGGAACGACGGCTCCAGGAGGACCTCATCGCCCCCGAGGAGCAGGCCGAACTGCGCCGCATCGACGAGGCGCTTCGGGACCTGGGCTACGACGTCGAGGCCCACCACGCCCTGATCCAGCGGATCCGGGCGCTGGAGGAGGAGGCTCAGGACTGGCCGCGCCTTCAGGAGGCCGAGCAGCGCGTCCCCCAGGAGGAGGAAGCCCTCCGCCGGCTGGAGAGCCTGTATCACGACAGCCTCGAACGCCGGGAGCGCATCCTCCGATCCATCGGGGAGCTGGAACAGGCCGGGCAGGCGCTGGCGGAGCGCCTGAAGGCCTTGCCCGAAGCCCAGCGACGGCTGGAGGAAGCCCGGCGGGCGGAGCGGGAAGCGCGGGATCGCCTGATCGCCGCCGAACAGAGGCTGAAGATCCTCGATCAGCTGGAGCAGGAACGGCAAAGCCTGCAGGAGGAGATCCTCCGCCTGGAGGAGGAGAAGGGTCTCTACCGGGATCTGCAGCTCGCCTTCAGCCGGAACGGGGTCCCGGCCATGATCATCGAAGCCATCCTCCCGGAGATCGAGGAAGAGGCCAACCGCATCCTCCACCGCCTGACCGATGGGCGCCTCACCGTGCGTTTCCGCTCCCAGCGGGAGACCAAAGAAGGCAACGTCCGGGAGACCCTGGACATCCTGATCTCCGACGAGGGGGAGGAGCGGCCCTACGAAAACTTCTCCGGCGGGGAGAAGTTCCGGGTGGACTTCGCCATCCGCCTGGCCCTCTCCCGGATCCTCGCCCGGCGCTCCGGAACCCCCCTGCGGCTGCTGGTGGTGGATGAGGGGTTCGGCTCCCAGGACCAGGCCGGCCGGGAGCGGCTGATCGAAGCCCTGAACGCCATTAAGGACGAGTTCGCCACGATCCTGGTGATCTCCCACCTGGAGGAGTTCCAGGACGCCTTCCCGGTCCGCATTGAGGTCCGCAAGACAGCGGCGGGCTCCCGGCTGCACATCGTGATGTGAGGGGCAGGGATGTCGGAGCGCGTTTCCGCTCCACCGCGCGTCACCGCTCTCTATGGAGGCCAGGCCGTCCTGGAAGGGGTGATGATCCGGGGGCCGGCGGGGCTGGCCGTGGCCGTCCGCGCCCCCGATGGGCAGATCGTCCGCCGGACGACCCGGCTGCCGCTCCGGCGGGGCTGGCGCCGCTGGCCCCTCCTCCGGGGCGTCTTCGTCCTCTGGGAGACCCTGCGCTGGGGGATGGAAGCCCTCTGGTTCTCCGCCACGGTGGCGGCCGGGGAGATCGAAACCCGGGAGGGCCTGCGGAGCCCGGCCGCCCTGCTCACGATGGCGTTCTCCCTGGCCCTCGCCCTGGGGATCTTCCTGCTGCTGCCGGCTTCCCTGGCGGAGGGGATCCAACAGGCCACGGGAGCCACCGCAGGGGTCCGGACGGCGGCGGAGGCGGTCCTCCGCCTGGGGCTGGTGATCGGCTACCTGATCGCCGTTGGGCGCCATCCCGAGGTCCGCCGCGTCTTCGCCTACCACGGCGCCGAGCACAAAGTGGTGCACGCCCTGGAAGCCGGGGCGCCCCTCACGGTGGCCGGGGCCCGCCCCTTCCCCACCGCTCATCCTCGCTGCGGCACCGCGTTTCTCCTCACGGTGATCGTGGTCGCCGCAGTCCTGTTCGCTTTCCTCCCCGCCTCAACGGTCCTCGAACGCTTGCTGCTCCGCCTGGCCCTGCTCCCGGCCCTGGCGGGTCTTTCGTATGAGCTGCTGTGGCTGAGCGCCCGCTACCATCATCTGCGACCGGTGTCCTGGCTCTTCGCGCCGAACCTGTGGCTTCAGCGGTTGACCACGCGGGAGCCTGACGACGCCATGCTGGAAGTCGCCCTGGCCGCCCTCGAGGCCGCGCGGGCCCTGGAGTCCTCAACAGAGGTTGCCGCTGGCGATGAAGCCTCCGGACCGTGAGCATCAAGGGGGATCTCCGCAAAACAATCGGGGTTCCTTCCCATCGCAGTGGGCCCTCACGTTGATCCTGATCGCGTATTTCCTGGCCCTGACACCCGGAAGGGAGCCCGGAACGATCGATGGGGAGCTGGTCTACTGGGTCATCGCTGCCCTCGCCGAGAGGGGCCATCCAGCAATCCAGACATCCCCAGATCCCCATCTTCCTGCCCTTATAGAACATGGCTTCCTTCAACCCGGATGGGATGGCTCCTGGTTCGTCCGCTATTCCCTGGGCCAACCCCTCGCGGCCCTCCCCTTCTATCTCCTTGGGCGGATCCTCGGCGGCCCGGATTCCCCCACCACCCGCCTGTTCGTGAACGCCCTGTCGGCCGTGGCGATGGCCGGGGCCGGAGCCTTGCTCTACGCCTGGGGCCGCTCGCTCTGGGACAGCCGCACGGCCCTCCTCACGCTCGCGATCTTCGTCCTGGCCACCCCCGCCCCCGTCTACGCCCGGCTCTTCTTCAGCGAGGCGCTGCTCACCTTCTGCCTGATGCTGGGCTTCCGGCTGTTCTTCACCCGCCGACCCGCCGGGATCGCCCTGGGCGGTCTGGCCATCGGCTGGGCCGTCCTCACCCGGGAGGGGGCTGCGGCTGCCCTGCCCGCCGCCGCCCTCGCCCATCTGGTTCTGGCCCGAGACCGGCGCGAGCGCCTCGCCTTCGCCGGTTACGGGATGCTCGGCGCCGCGCTCCCCATCTCCCTGCTGCTCTGGTATAACGTCTACCGATTCGGCCATCCCCTCCGCCACGGCTATGAGGGGGAGGGCTTCACCGCCTCGCTGCTCGAAGGGGTGGCCGGGTTGCTGTTCAGCCCGGGCCGGGGTCTCCTCTTCTACGCGCCCGCCGTCCTCCTCGCCCTCCCCGGCGCGCGGCTCCTCTGGCGCCGGGATCGCGCCCTCGTCCTGGCCGCGGGGACGCTGTTCGCCGGCTACCTCCTGATGTATGGCCGTTGGTGGGCCTGGGATGGCGGATGGGCCTGGGGCCCCCGCTTCCTGGTCCCCACGCTACCCTTCCTGCTGTTGCTCGCCGGGGAAGCCATGACCCAGCCTGCCGGCCGCCGCGCCGCCCTCGCCCTGAGCCTCCTCGGGTTCCTCGCCCAGCTCCCCGGCGTGTTCATCGATCACCAGAAGTTCCACACCGAGCTGTTCGTCGAACGCGGCTTGCCCTACGTCCCCAACGTCTGGTTCCGGCCGGAGCTCTCTCCCATCCTGGGCCAGTGGCGCGACCTGTGGCATGGGCGCCACGGGGCGCTGGCCCTCCACCGCCTGGAAGCACAGGGGATCCCATCTCCCATCGCCTGGGGCTTCCGGCTCGGGATCGCCGCCTTATTGGCCTTCGGGCTGTGGGGCCTCCGCCGGCCGGTTCCCCCGGTGCCGGGTTTCAGGCTCCCAGCCCGATGGGCCTCCGCGATCCCCATCCTGCTCCTGTTCGCCGGCATCGCCCTGAACGGGGTCGCCCTCGCGCGCTGGGCGTGGATCCGCCGCCAGCCGTTCTGCGATGGCGCCGGCCGCCTCTGCCTGAAGCAACGGTTCGGCGGCCAGGTGGAGCTGGTCGCCTTTTCCGTCGAATCCCCACAAGCCCGTCCGGGCGAGGACATCGGCCTCACCCTCTGGTTCCGCGCCCTCCGGCCGGTCACCGAACCCCTGAGCGTCTACGTCCACGTCCTCCCTGCCGATCACCCCGAGGCCCATCAGGTGTTTCAGGAGGACCACGAGCATCCCGCTTCCCTGCCCCTCCCCCGCTGGAGGCCGGGACCGCTCTACAGCGACTTCTATCGCTTGCAGGTTCCGGCCGCCCTCTCCCCCGGTCGCTATGCGCTCAAGGTGGGACTGTATCGCCGGGCACCTCCCGGCGGCCGGATCCCCGTGGACGGCTCCGGGGCGGACGGCGTGATCCTTCCCCTTCCGATCGAGATCCGCCCCTGAGCCGCTGAACCCATGCCCGACCTTCCCGGAGGCCCGAACGCCCGGTTTCCGGTAGAATCTTCCTCGGGGACATTTCGAAAAGCCGAGGTCACCGATGGAGATCGGTCTGGTGGGAATGCCCAACGCGGGCAAATCCACGCTCTTCAACGCCCTCACCCGCCATGCGGTTCCCACAGCGCCCTATCCCTTCACCACCATCGAGCCGCACCGCGGCGTTGTCCCTGTCCCCGATCCCCGGCTGGAGGCTCTGGCCCGCATCATCCGGCCGGAGCGGGTGGTCCCGGCCACCCTGACCGTCGTGGACATCGCCGGACTGGTCCGCAACGCGCACCGAGGGGAGGGCCTCGGGAACCAGTTCCTGGCGCACATCCGGGAGGTGGATGCCCTGTTGATGGTGTTGCGCGGGTTCGCGGCGCCGAACGTCCCGGCCGGCCTGGGGGAGGTGGATCCCGTAGCCGAGCTGGAGGTGCTGGATCTGGAGCTGGCCCTGGCCGACCTGGAGACGGTGCAGCGGCGCCTGGAGAAGACCCGGAAGGCGGCCAAGGCGGATCCTTCGGCCTTCGCGGAGACCCTGGCCGCGCTGGAGGACCTCGCCGCCCATCTCCAGGCGGGCCGCCCTGCCCGCACCTGGCCCGGCCGGGAGGCCTGGGCGGGGCTGTTGCGGGAGCTCTTCCTGCTCACCGACAAGCCCCGCCTGCTCGTCCTGAACGTATCCGAGGAGGACCTGCCGGAGGACGGCCGGTGGGCGGCGGAGCTGGCCCGCCGGGCCGCGGCGGAGGGAAGCCCTTTCCTCGTCGTCTGCGCGGAGCTGGAAGCCGCCCTGAACGAGTGGCCCGAGGAGGAAGCCCGCGCCTACCGGGAGAGCCTGGGGCTCTCCGGTTCGGCCCTGGATCGTTTGATCCGGGCCGCCTACGCCCATCTGGGTCTCATCACGTTCTTCACCATCACCGGCGGCCATGAGGTGCGGGCCTGGGCCATCCGAAAGGGGACCCGCGCGCAGCAAGCGGCCGGGCGGGTGCACTCCGATATGGAACGCGGCTTCATCCGGGCCGAGGTGATTCCCTGGAACGTCCTGGTCGAGGCCGGCTCCCCCCAGGCCGCCCGGGAGCGAGGCCTCTGGCGCATCGAGGGGCGCGACTACGAGGTCCAGGACGGGGACGTTCTACACTTCCGATTCCACGCATGAGCGCACGCCAGGAGGAAAGGATGAAGGTCGCTCTGATCACCGGGGCCGGGCGCGGATGGGGGGAGCGCCTTGCCCGGGAGCTGGCTGCCCGCGGCTTCCACATTGTGGCCAACGATATCCACCCGGCCGCCGCGGAGCGGACCGCCGAACGGATCCGCACGGCGGGGGGATCCGCGGAGCCTTTCCATGCGGATGTGGCCAATCGGGTGGCCGTAGGAGCCATGGTCCAGGAGATCCTGGACCGCTGGGGCCGGCTGGACCTGGTCATCCATCACGCGGAGGTCCATCCGCACCGCGGGCTGCTGGAGATGGGGGAATACGAATGGGACCGCACGGTGGCCGTGATCCTCAAGGGGGCTTTCAATTTGTTGCAGGCCGCCGCCCCGGCGATGATCTCGCGGGGACGCGGGGCCTTCGTCTTCATGATTCCCGCGCCGATTCTGGAGGGGAAGATCCCCCACGCTGCCTATGGGGCAGGGAAAGCCGGGCTGCTCGCGCTGGCCTATGCGGCCCGGGACGCCCTGAATCCCTTCGGCCTGGCCGTGCACATCCTCCTCACAGAGGAAGGGGGTTCCCCTCCCGAGGACAGCGCGGCCGCCGTCCTGGATCGGATCGCCGCCCTGGATGGACGGAGCGAGACGCTGCGCCTCCCCCCTTGCCGGGATCTCAGGCCCCAAACGTGAAGGGCGGCCGGGACCGTGGTATGATGACGGATGAGGCGTTGGGAAGGACATCTCTTTCCTGAGGCGAGAGGGCGATGGAAGACCTCTACCGGGAGCTCATCCTGGATCATTATGAGAACCCGCGCAATTACGGCGTGCTGCCGGACGCGGACATCTCCTACGAAGATGACAACCCCCTGTGCGGGGATCGGATCCGGATTGACCTGAAGGTGCAGGATGGGCGCATCGTGGATGTGCGGTTTTCGGGGAAAGGATGCGCGATCAGCCAGGCCTCGGCGTCCATGCTGACCGAGCGGATCAAGGGGGCCACCGTCGAGGAGGCCCGCCGGCTGACCCGCGACGATATCCTGGAGATGCTGGGGATCCCCCTGGGGCCGGCCCGCATCAAGTGCGCTCTGCTCTCCCTGAAGGTCCTCAAAGCCGGCCTCTACGGGTTGCCGAAGATCGACTGGGACGAGCTGGGCTGAGG
>Ga0079997_138677_pt1 | contig 21394 bp, 26 predicted proteins | sample PerSpoCPS_CMetaG_FD_69200 | JGI IMG/M metagenome (GOLD analysis project Ga0079997, IMG submission 69200) | Archaeal communities from Yellowstone National Park, Wyoming, USA - Perpetual Spouter C (PS_C) MetaG (SPADES assembly) (version 2) | ecosystem: Environmental > Aquatic > Thermal springs >... | reverse complement strand
GGCGTTGAATCAAGTAACGTTTATATAACCCATGTTTGCAATATATCTCAATGAGCACAGATACAGAGTTAACAGCAAATCAGATAATTAAACGGGCAGAGAGAATACTGCGTTATTTTAATGCTGGATTTTATCAAGACTTTTTGTACGCCAGCAGAGCAAAGCGATATGCAAGCTTGGCCGCATCGTACGCAAGCAGCGGAGATTTGTACAAAGCAAGAACGTTTATAATGCAAGCGGAAGAAGCATGGAAGACTGCAAAGGGCAAAGCGTTGTAAAATTTCAAATCTCAAATCTCAATTTTTTAATCGTGGTGAACAAAATCATGGAAATAAAAGGACAATGTAAAGAATTGTTTAAATATATTGGTCGAAGTCCAGATATAAACGAACGCATTGAAATTGTATCAACAAATGAATGGGATTGGGATGCATGGGTAATGATATATAATTCAATAAGCAACAAATTAATTCGTAAGTATTTCGTTGAAAAATTAAGATATTACGTTTATTCGCATATACTCAGATGTTCTTTATGCCGAAAAACTTATAAACCGCAATTAAGCACCATTGCGCAAATACTGAATCAAATGGAAATATATTATAAACCCGTATGTTTTTTCTGTGGAGAAGCAGCAATATATAAAGCCAAAGATTACAGATGGGATATGTCAATTATACTGTGGTTATGTAAGCACCATAAAGAAAAATGGGTATATAAAACTTTTACCAACGAAGAGTGGCAACAGTTAGATAATGTATATGACGAAATGGAAAGAGAGAAAGCAGATCAAGAGTAAAATATTGTTTCTTTTCCGATTGATTTATATTACCGTTCAAACCATATGTTCTTTATGCAGTCAACAAAACAAGTCCAACTCTCTGAAACCGAGTACAGATTGGCCGCATCCGTGTTACACACAGTTGCAAACTTAAGCGATGAAAAGTTGGCCGTTGCATATTCCCATGCCCGCCAACTGCTGGAGTCAGTCAGTTATGAATCCTCGTTTGCTGCGGTTTCTGTTTGGTGCACTCTGACCCATTGTGGCCTCAACGATTTGCTGTTGATCACACTCAGCAAAGAAATAAGCCAGATAGTTTCAAAGATTGACAGCGATGACTCAATTATTGACTTTTTCGGTTGGTTGCTGGTCGGCAAGCTGCACGGGGTTGACATCAAAAAGCTGCTGGACCTTTTGGATTACCGCATCTTTACGAACAAAAGTATATGGGCATAAATGCACGGCACGGCGCACAAATATGGCCGCAACGCACAAACACAAGCACAAGCACAAACACAAACGCAAACATAAACTTATTTATTTTTGTTTAACAATTGTTCGGGGCATTGTTCGGAAATTGTTCGGGGTGCTGTTCGGGGCGTTGATTAAACATTTTTGAAAATTTATTTTGGCAATTTTGAAAATTTTGAAAACTTGTTGATTCATTGGAAATTGACGATTCCAATGAACCAACAAACGGGGAATGGGGGGGTATATATCAATAAATGTTTTGTGGTTCATCAATACCAATACCACAATCAATAAATATTGCTTTTTGACTTTATTTACAATATGGATTTACAAAACATAACCCTTTGGGTCTGTTGGGGGCTGTTCATTATCGGCATTTTGGTTATTTGGATCAACTTTTGGATTGGCGTATTTTATACCACGTTTGGTTTTACTGTTTTGTATCTGCTGTTGCGCATGTATTTTAAAAATTATTACATCATGGCGGGAAAACGTGACGAAAAGACTCATGGGGTCATGTAATGATAATGGCCCCGACGGTGGTTGCCATGATTAAATATGATTCGCAAAAACCACATTTGGCATTGGTTGCCGTAATGTTCGTAACTGATAAGCGCATACTGAATTTTTATTCGGCGTTTTTGCAGTTTATGATTGATAAAATTTCTGCAGTTGAGTTTTATGAAATTGTTATCAACACCATTCAATATTTGTCAGTTAAATGGGGCATCTCACCAGATGATGCACAGCGGGTGGGGGTGTTTGGTATTTCAAAATACAATTTGTTTAATTACTTAACCGTTGGTCCAAACGAATCACCAAAGATGAACATATATCGAATTACCAACGCATTTTTCCGCCATTTGCATAAATGTCGTTATGAACTTGTTGATGCCGAGACGGGATTACGTCACGAAATTCATTGTGTTCACAATTTAATCATGATTGCCAATATTTTATTAACTCACTTTTTGAGCCGCCAAGATGATTGAAATTGCCCAACTCCGCAACGTTTATATTACCAATAATCATATGTATATCACATGGTCGCAAAGAAATACGGTAACAACATAAACGCAAAGTCCAACAATAATGGCGGTAAATTTGTTGTTGGTGGGAGTGGGTCCAACGGCAACAACAGCAACAATAAGTCTGGCAATTTTAATGGCGGGTCCAACAGAAATGCAAATGATTCAATAAAGTTTATCGTTGACGGAAAGAACGCACTTATATTTGCCAGACAGTTTAAGACAAAGGCAAGGAACACATCAATGATTAAATTTATAATTTACGATTTTGATGCCAAGAAGAAGTATTCAACCGCAGTTCCATTGGCAGTTATACTCAAGTCTGCATTTCCAATACTTGCAAATCAATTTGACTTAACAGAAATTGGTGACTTAACACCACAACCACCAGCACAATAAACGCCATCAAATCCATTTCTTTATTTTGTTTAAATTTATATTTGCGTTTATCGCATGTGACGCATTATGATTTTAACTTTACGGTGAATTGGAAAATTGGTCCAACAAGCTGTTGGATGATTATGGTATCAAAAATATTAATGACCGAAATAATTTTTAAACTTGTTTTGATCATTAATTCTTATGCCAAACATTCTTGAAATTGCTGGTTGGTTGCAATCACTTTATAATGTCAATTCACAACTGCTGTCACTGTTTGACAATTTAATATTTAACGAACAAAAAGTTAAGGATACCATAACATTAATGACTGAATTAATTGACATAATTAAGCAGATAAATCATATTGATGCCAGCGTTTTATCACCTTTCTTGGGCGAATTACATTATTTCGCATTAACATTGCACGATAAACTTAAGGAATCGTTATTAAACGACGATTATGATTTTGGTAATTTGGACCGCCGACAGTTTGAAAGTTTTAAAACGGTTATATTGCATGTTAACGATGAGATATACAAACTGCTGTCCAAACTTCAGACTTTAATTGAAACGGACCCGTCACAAATTGATAAAATTAAAATTGGTTCCAATAAAATTGATTTTGAAACTTTCTTTAAAGTTTATGACGAATTCAAAAAATGGTATTCAGATGGTGCAGTAATTGATTTTTCCCAATATTACCCAGAGGACTTTGAATCTGATTTCGTTGCACGTGATTATGATGATGTTTTAAAAACACTTCACAAATTCAAGGATTTTATTGTTGATTTTATTGACAAACATAAATTTACAATCTTTAAGGACACAGTTTCAATGTTGCAAAGGGCCGCCGATGAGGTGTACACTTCACGGGAATTGATTGATTATTATCATGATTTGATGTCCAATGCAGATATTAACGCTGATGATGCCGAGTTTGATACCAACGATGCATACGAATACGTATTTGACGAATTCAGTCGTGTTGTTCAAAAAATTGAGACGTACGCACAAGATTTGAATTCATTGATGGACGATGTTTATTTGTTATTAATCAATCAGTGGAAGCAACACATGTAATCAAGTCAGAAAGATAAGTACCAAACATTTCTTTAATTTCATGCACATAGTCAAATCGCAGCAGCTGTTCATTCAATCTCAAGTTTGTGTCATTTTCGGTCTCGGGGGTCCAAGACCCACGACCGACCGATGTTTTACCAATTGGTTTGTTTTTGGTTATTTTTATTTCATGTTTTGGTCGTACGGTAAAAATGATGAACCAATCAGCACATGGGATTTCAACTGTATGATTGTTTTCGCAATACCACAACTTTGGATGCCAATCATCTTGGTGGCATTCGGCGCCACAAATATAGCAGCGTTGAACATCATAAATATCAACAATTACAAACTCATTTGTTTTGTCCCAACTTATCACATTTTTTACGAATTTCATAAATTACACTTGTAAAAACATGCAAATAAAGTTTGCGGTGTTGACGTGTATAAAATTTAAATTTGTGTGTTACTTACTTAATTTATGCCTTCTGTTATTGACGCAGTAAGTTTATTACAGTCAATTTTAAAATTCGCAAACGAAGCCAGAAGTATTGTTAAAAAAACAAGAACCATTAATGAAAACAAAGCAAAAGAAATACTTGAATATATTACCGAACTCATTGAATTAATTAACGAATTGTTTGATTATAAAGTCATCCATGATTTTATGCTTAAATTATGGAAAAACAACCTTGAGGAATACAGAAATAATTTACTTGCATATGCGTCTGAAAATATGGGTATAACAATTACAACCATCCAAGATGAGGATGAATTAATTCCATATCCAACACTCAGAGAGGATTTATTATTTTTACTCAACGAGTTGATTGAACATATATCAAACACAATTAATTTCATAAACAAACAAGTTGAAAGTGGAAAAGTTGATATTTACACATCATCAGAAAAACTATCGTTTGAGTTTGAAAAAGTTATTCAGTTTGTTAATTTTTATAATGACGCAAAAGCATGGTTGAATGAATATGCAAACGAATTATATCGTTATACAACATTGACTCTCGAAGATTTTATACACAACACAAATGAATTAAAACAACTGCAGTACTTAATTTCAACTTTAAAAACATACGTTTTGAACATATCAACATTTGCAAATAAATTTAAAATGTATGATTTAATGGATGATGTTAATTTGGTCAAAAATATGCTTGAAACGATTGCAGAAGGTCCAAGAATCGTTCAATATGTTATTAAAATGGACGAGTCAGAAATTGATGAGTTTGACAAATACAATGAGGCGTTTATTGATTCAATGCGATATATTGATGACTTTATATCAAATTTTGAAAGTCTTTTGGACAGTATGTATCAAAAAGTTAAATCAAAAACTTAAATAACTTTTAAACACAATTTCTTTATACCAACCGTTATTGATATCGCAAACATTCTTATTGTCATTAAAAATCATATTGATACAATCTGCGGGAATGACCATCGGGAAATTGTATTGTTAATATACTCATCCCATTTTTCAATTGCATTTGTTAATTGAAGTGATGTTGGCAAAAACACATGTATTTGTTGTGTGTTAACCAATTCCTTTGCAGTCATGCGAATTAATGCACCACGCACATCATGTGGCACTGAGTTGAAACCATAAGTATACGTAATTTTGAATTGATGAGTTGGCGAAACAAATCCCATGAATGGAATGTAAATGGCGCCCAAATTATTTATGATTTCACACTGTGAAACATCAACCGTTTTCCATGACCCGAAAATGTTGACTTGAATCTCGGTTACTGATATAATTGGTTTGTAAAGTGTATAAACCAAATGACATAATTTCCCACGCCATGTTGCACGCTGATTGTTTTGAATTACATCGGTTTTTGTTTTTGTAACCCACGCAGTTTTACAGATATCTTCGAGTTGTGCCTCGGCTTCGTCGATTCGGGCATTAACCCAACTTACCAATTCGTTCCATCTGGCTGGCGGGTCGTCGGCATGCTGTTCAATGCCGAGAAATGATAACACATCATTTGCAGTAATATATGTTGGCATGGTACATATTATCAACCAAAAGATAAATATATTTATGAACGGGTACGGTAATGTACTCATGGTTTCGGTATTTGACAAATTTAAGTCATTATTTTCATCCGCAAACAAAATAACATCGGTCGGCGGTTTGATATTACCAAATTCACTCGCCGAAAAACAAACACCATATGGAATAAAGTCAGTTGAAAGTCTTTACGATTTATCCGTATTTTTTTACACACATTCAGCAATTTGGCGACTGATTGTTGACCGCATCGTATCTGAAGTTTTCCGAAATGGGTATGTTATTAAACCCAAAAGCGGGTTTGAAAATAACATAAATGCTGAGCAACTTGAGTCTTTATCGTTTGATTTATTAAATTCCAAAATTAACATTCATGGCCAAACTCTGACTGACGTTTTATCCTCTGCACTTTTGGACTTGTTAATTTTCGGAAATGGTTTTCTGACCGTGCAGAAAACAGACAGTACATTCAACATTTTCAAAATCCCACCAAACTTTGTATCAATAAACATCTCAAATGGCAAATTGGCATACGATGATGCGGGCTTTTTCCTTGCGTTTTGCAAAAATCACCGCAGTCGTTTAGTTAAAATTAACCAAAAAGAAATTGAGTTATCAACCGATGATGAATTGCGCAATTTACTGACGTGCATTGAGTGTGGCGAACCACTTTATCCCGCCGTTTATACTGTTAAACCAACGCATATGGTTGGTTTGAACCCAAACAATCAAGAAACATTTTACACATTTAATGAAATCATTCATATCAAAAAATGGTCAACCAGCGGTTACTTCGGTGTTCCGCCGATTTTGGCACTGTACAATTATTTGTCAATACTGCTGGCGCATGAAACTTGGATTTCAAATTCATACAATCTGCAACGCTCGCCAAATGCCCTTGTTGTGATTCGTGGGCACGAGCGAAATTTGGTGGCAACAATACAGTCAGCAATCAAGAATGCATTTGATACTGGAGGTATCCCATTCATTGCGGTTGATTCAAAATTCCCCGCAGAGAAATTTATCGAAGTTGTTGATTTATCCGCAACACTCAAGGAAACGGATATGACCAAATTGCGAGATGAAATGATTTCAAAAATTTCCGCATTTTACGGCATTGCACCAATTTTCAACAATGACTTGCGTGGCGTCGGCGGTTTAAACGCCGAGGGTTTGCAAGTTGTAATCACAAATCGTTCGTTGGCGGGTTACCAACAGATTATCAATTCCGCACTGATGCAAATTTGTGACGTTCTTGAGTTGCCGTACATAATTCAACTGCGTGATGTTGAAATCATGGACATGATGCGAATCGTTGAATACAATCAAAAAGTTTTGCACGTTGTCCAACAGTTAACTCAATTCGGTTATAAATTGCGCATTTACAGCGACCAATTCGGCAGACTGCAGTACGAAATTGTTAACCCCGAGTTGGTTATTGATGTTGGAACACATGCATTAACTGCAAAGACTTTTGGAATTGGTGACATTGGCGGTGTTGCCGAAACCAATGAAATACCAATATCGGGTGAACCACAGAGCGAAATACAACTTGGCAGTCAACCCGCAAAGCCAGAAACAGTTTGACATTACACTTTAACCACAAAGAAATCAACACTTATTTTTGCAATATGGAAACGATATTCATTGTCATAATTTGTTTCAACATACCAATTGGAATTTATGGCGCCAATCACATCGGAAAAATTGGTTATTAAGTCAAATTCAAAATCCTTTCGTTTAATGTAATTTATGATTTGATTAACTGCACGTTTTAACTCGCTCTCGTTTGTATTTATGCCAATGTAAAATTCCAAAATATAATTTTCTTGATATGCGTCTTTACCGATGGATATGTTTGTTGTGCTTGCTCTGTTTATCACGACGACACCAACCAACATTTTTGGAATAACACTTACCTCGGCGGTCATGGTTTTGTAAATTCGGATAATGTAATCATTACCCATCTCGGTTTTTAACAATGCACCAAATTTTTCAACGTAAAAATCAATTAAAGTTTCAACAGTAATCTGTGGCAATGGCATGATTAATGTTTATGTGAACACAAATAAATAAATGGCGCCAAAGATAATTGTCAAACGACGTTGATTAAACAATTGTTAAACGATATTCAACCGTGTAGTACACGGATGATGTTTTGTTTATTGCCGATGGTAAAACCAAACGGGAAATCATTTTATAATTCGACCCATCATACGCACGTAAACCCACTTCTCGCCATGTGAAGTTGGCAGTTGAGTAATCAAAGTTCGCAGAAAAATATGCAGTTGTTCCAACCGATATTCGTGCCGAAATATTCTGCCAGAGTTTGTTGGTACCCAATAAATCCGTTTGGTTGCTGGCGGGTGCAGTTGACGAATCGCCGACACCAATCTGGGCGATATACAGAAATGGCGATGAACTTGATGTTTGTTGCAAAATTTGTGCCAATGCAGTTTTGCCAACATCAACAATCAAATTCTTGGCGGTTGCAACAATGTTGTGATTCAAATCGTAAATGATGATTGAACCAATAAGTTTGATACCATCTGAAATTTCAGTCATGGTGTTAAAGTTGTAAATTCGGTATAAATATTTGATGGACCAATTGTTTAACACAATCGTTGTCGGACCGACTGTTTAACACAACTGTTGGACCAATTGTTTAACACAACTGCTGTTTGACCAATTTTCGGACCCGCCCGACAAACAAAAATAATTGGACGATTCATTGGGAAAACCCCCAACGAACCGTCCAATCGGGGAGGTGGGTATTATGAATACTTTGGTTTTTGCGATTAATAAAATTTTTGGTGTTGATTTAAATCACAAAATCGTATAATCCCAAATTGCATCGTTGTAAGTTCTGCCGCCATCATAACGATGGTTTGATGGTGTTGTGGCATCATTAACTGACATATTCTCGGCATTGTTTTGTGCATTTGTTCCCAACAATTGAATCAAATCACTCATGATTATATTTTCAACATTTGACGTGCTGTTTTGCACGTTTGATTGTCGCAAAACCAAAGACTCAAGTGACTCAAGACGTTTGGTAATACGCTGTTGAATATCCATCAAGTTTGGGTCAAAGTCAACAAACGATGCATTGAATAATCGGCCATCATAATCAAATGCACGAAGAGTACCACGAATGATGTTAAAATCCAAGTCTGCAGTATTTGATGAAATTGCGTATACATCGTTTGATAATTGTGTGTAATTTTTAATCCAAACAAATGAGTCGAATACGCATGGTGCATTTATGGTTAATGAATTTACTGATGTTATGTTCGATGCTGTTGAGTTTGTACCAATCAGCGACAAATTTTGATACACTGAATACGTACCATTTAAATACTGAATTACGATAATTCGCCAGTCTGGTGTTGCGGGTAATGTTGCAATTGTTGTTGGACCAATTTTGATATCAATGGCGCCCGATGTGTTTAACACAAAACTGCAGTTACCAAATGACATTATTGTTGTCGCACTTGATGGATTTGATGGTGTTTGAATAATTACACGTATTAACCAATTATCGGATGGTATAAATGACATAAAGTTGTACTGTACAACACCATCATTTTCAAGTTTCAATGCTTTTTTGATGAAATCAACATTTGAATACTGGTAACCGATTGTTGTATAAACGTTCCCCGTTATTGCGGGGATGACATTATTGACATATTCAGTAAAGTTTTCATTGTAAATGTGCAAGTGGTAATCGTAATAATTTATGAACTTAATCGTGTAAATTTCACTTGGTCGCAAATCAAAGCGGGTTGGCAGAATAAACTGATAAGCTTTTTTGGTTGACTGTTGCAAATCTTGGACCGCCATCAGAACCAAAGTTTGATAATCGGAATATGGTAAGTAATTTCTTTTTGTATTGACATTAACTGATGTTGGTGCTTTATCTGCACTTGCTGTAATCATTAAGTTGTACGTATATTTAACACTTATTGTTGAACCCGATGCGGGAGGTGTATTAAACACAATTTTGTTGTCATCAACTTTGTAATCAACATTTAATTCAAGTAATGACGAATCGATTGAAACTTCGGTTGCTAATGGTTTGAATTTTAATGTGAACTCTGTTGTTGAACCATCTCCCGTGAATGTCTCAAGTTTTGTATCTTCCGTTGAGACTCCAGAATTTATGATTTTGCTGTACTTGTCAAAATCACTTTTGTTTAACTGTGGTTTTGCAAAAACAGAATCAATCTGGCGGTTGTAATCAATACGAACATTGTTGGTTAAAACAACATAATCGTGTATCGTAAAGAATGTTAAGTTATACCTTGTTGCCAAATCGTTAAGTATGACAAACAATGAACCATTTGCAACATAATTTATTGTCGTCAAATTTGACGTATCAACAGCATTTATGACCGTTAAGTCAGTATGCGATGATATCAAACTTTCCATAATTTCATCTGCACGTTTATTTTTGAATTCAATGTTCACAATTTGTGCACCATGTATTTTGTAACCCGATGAGTAACCACTTATTTCGTAAAGTCTGGGGTTGATTTGCTTCACGTTGTTGACAATAAAAGTGTAAACATTTTTCAAAACATTCTTCTGATTTTTGCCCGTTGCAATTATCATATTCAGCGAATTTGTAACATTTGTTGTTAATGGATATGTGAAAAACCAAAAGTTGTAAACGTTGGAATAAACGTTTAATGAATTAAATGTTAAGTTGACAATTGATGATATTGATACGCTGTTTGATACAACTGTTCCATTGTAATTATTTGCATAAACGTAAATCTTATTGTCTGGACCGACTGTAATAACTGCATTGACAAAAACTTCGTAACTGTTTGAATCAATGGTCAATGGAACGTAATAAGTTGTGCCGTTGTAAACAATACGGAATCGCTGATTTGAACGGTCCCAGTAAACAACAAATTTTGTTCCGTCGGAACCAACGATTGGTGTTGATGAGCCACGAGTTGACAAAAATGTTACGTAAACCGAAAATGTTGACACCGCAAGTGATGCAGACAGTACATTTAAAGTCGCAGATAATTTTCTGCCTTTCATTGCGACATCGTTTGTTAAAAGTGATTCCGAAAACGTTTCAACAAAGTTTGGATGCTGGGATTCGTTTATTGGCAATTCAAAGTTGTAAATGGCGGGCAATGGATTAACAACGTTTAAACTTAAAGGAAATGGTGTTATGTAAACAACAACATTTGAGTAATAATTTAATGCGCTTATTGTTTTGAATTCAACCGAATCAACTGTACGCTCGGAGTCAAATTTGAGTTTTAAATCAATTGCTGGGATTATTGTGATGTTTTTGTTCTGATTTTTTACGCCAACAAAATACATGTCATTCATTAACACAAAACGTTAAATAAATTTATATTCAACTGAAAGTTAAAATTCCATATGCCAGACACAAATGTTTTAACACCAAATCCAAACGTTACACCAGATACTGCTGATGTTTCTGCTGATGTCGCAAAGGAATCCAAGGAGCAAATTGCTGTTAATGCATTACACAATGTTTTAAACGAAGTTATGTCTGCATTAAAGAAAATCGGCGAGGATGTTGACAAAATAAACAAGCGAGTTGACATGTTGGAAAAATCAATAACAATAAAAATAAAAGATGACAAAATATCTGTTGAGGGCAAAAAGGATGAGAAACCAAAAGTCGGAGAATATAAAACCGATACCGTTGAGTTTGCAAAGTCAAACGCAAATATAAAGGTGCCAACTAATGATGTTGGTGTTCCAACCAATCCAGAGATTCAAATATTAAAGTCAATACTTACTGCACCAAACGTTTTAAGTGCCGACGAGGTTTACAGATTAGTCAGAAAAAATATAAGGAGTGGGGGTGTATAACTGTATATGAACAAGATAAATTTGTTTGAGTTAATAACATATTACAGAAACCCAACCCTTGAGGCACAGTTTGCTTTTGACACAATAATGAAAAGTGCTGGTGCAGTAACAAGTTCAACTGCAAACGTATGGAATAGAGTTTTTGGCGCAGTTTTATGGAACCAAATACCATTAATTGCGCCAAGTTTTGGTGTTTTGCCCACAGTTGAGTGGGAGAGAAGCGGTATAAGAGTAATAACCGATTTTATGGCAAGTATTTCTGCGGGTATTCCAACCAGTGAGGGTGCCGTTCCAGCATCCGTAAAGCCCGACATAATTACCATGTCCGTTGATCCAAAAGAGTATACTTTAACTCAAGACATGACTGATGTAATTTTGGCATTAAGCAATACAGCTGATGATGTTGGTGTTAATGCCGTATCGTTAAGAATGGCATTTGGAAAACATTACCTCACAAATTTGGAAAGAATGATACATAATGATTCGGGCACCGAGGGAACAACACCAAGCGGTTTCTGGCACCGTTTTGTTGATATAATTCACGATGCTGGTGTTATTTACGGAGTTGACAGAAGCGTACCCGCAAATGCATGGGCAAAGGCACTTGTGAACACCTCCTCAACTTTGAGGGTCCCAGATATTGATTTTGTCAACAAGATGAAAGCATTAATTGAAAGACAAGGTGTAAAACCAAATGTTATAATAACATCCCCACTTGATACTGCATACTTCAGAAGCCAAGCAGACAATAAGATGTTCCTCTCAATTTTGGACAGCAAGCCCATAAAGATTGGTATAAATGGCATTGAAACAAGTGATGGTTATGGGGTTGGTGTATTGGTAAATCAACTTTATGGTTTACCAATCATTGAGTCACCGTTTGTTGGCGCAACTGGAGGGAGTGTTGGTCCTGGCGAGACAAGATTACCAAACATATACGTTATAACAACCGAATTTGGCGGCGAAGTCATATTTGGAAAAATGCTGTTAATACCAACCGTATACCATGAATCAAACATCCCACTTGCACAAAACTTCTTTGGAACAAGGATAGCATACAGAACCGTTGGCAACTTAGTCTGCAGAAGGTTTAATGTCCAAGGCAAGATAAACGCATTAAAGCAGTAAACTTAAATGAATTAAACAACTTTATTTCATTTTTTCTTTTTGTTTCTTTTTGTTTCAACACCACAATTTTTTAATATCACAATTACGAATTATACTTAATGCCAATTGAAAATATATTCAAAGTGCGTGATGAACATAACCGAATTTTGAAACTTATCAATGATTTTATTATAATTTCGGAAAATGGTGATTTAACAGTTGTAAAATGCAAACTTTGTGACTCACATGTGATTGTTGGCGGGTCCATGTTGCCACTTCGTATGTTAATCATTCAACACATTGTCCAACACATTCATAAAAATCCAAACTTACTTTGTTATTCAACTTTTGAGCAGCGACTGAAGAATAATGAGTTTGAACTTGATGAAAATTGTGATTACAGCGCAAAATAAATTTTTATACGCAAAGTTTTAATTTAAACCCATGTATTACGAGTTATACAACACCATTATCCAAAAGGCAAGTAAAAAGTTTAATCTCAATCCCGAAATTCTGAAGCACGTTGATACCCGACTTATCGTTAATGCATTACTTTTGCCAAACAATTACAATATCATGATTCTGAAGTCGCATTATTCTGAAGTTGAGAAGCGTTTTGGTGCATGGAAAAATTTCAATCACTGTGTTAATGACATGAAACGCAAAAACAATTACAGCGACGAAGTTGCCAGAAAAGTATGCGGTAAGTTAAAACACGAACTGGAAAAAGCCAATACAACTGTAAACACAGACATTAAGCAGAAACTTGATGAGACAACAGATGAGTTGACACAAAATTTCATTGACAAGTTGAACGAAAAATTAAACGATGCATTGAAACAATGGGAAATGGTACTGAAAGAAAAAGCAAAACGAAATCCCGATGGAAGTGTTATTGACCCAAACTTTGCCGAAAAGTTTATGACTGAAATTCAATTGGTTGCCAGACCATGCATGAAACCAATGGATGGGGTAATAAAGTCATCCAATGTTGCACAACCCGCCGATGTCAAAAGTGACGACAAGCAACTTCACGACTTAAATCAAAAAATTGGCGAGAAAATCGGCGAGCAAATCAATAAACCCGTTATCACAAAGGACCATCAAGGACCAGATTCATATCATGTAACTCTGTATTTTGCAACCCCAGAGCCAAAAAGCGAAGATGATATACGAAAGTTTGTTGAATCAACGGGTGCCATCGTAATTGATTATCAACCCGCCAGCGGGTATTGGTTGGACCAACAAGGACAGTTGGTTGGTGATGAATTTGTGCATGTTGTAACTGTTGATGTAACTCCAGAGCAGTTAAAGGAATTGGATTCAAAAATAAAGAGCGAGTTCAAACAATCAAGTGTTTTAATAACATCCGCAACAGATATTCACGGATACAGTGGCGGCAGAATACTGCGATACGAAGTGCCAAAATCCGAAGATGAGATACGCAAGTTATTGATTGAACTGTCTGGGCAGTATGGCGGCGCAACTTATTTGCGTGGCAAAAACCCAGCAATAATTACAATTGCCCAAACGAGTGAAGACAATCAAAAACCAGAGATTTATTACACGTTCACATAATTCATTTCAATTCCAATTCCAGTTCCAATTTCAACACAACATTTTTTCAATTATCTCTTTTGTTTTTACAATTTGGTCCAATGAATTTTGTTTATTTTCCGAATCCATTTTCATTTTCAACAAATCCAAATAACACTTCAGTATCGTGGCATTAACCTTTTTGGTTTGCAGCATTTCAACAATTAAGTTTTCCAATAATTCAACAATTTCGTTTGTGCGTTTTAACTCAAAGTCGGACATTTTAATCATCACCATTATGATTATGTCATTGCCACACCAATTTTGCCAGACATTGAAATGTTTATAATCATTGGGTCTCGTGAACTGATTGAATATGAAAATGATTCGGGCAAAAAGTTTTCTTGAATTGTTGAATAATCATCTGGGTCATTATAATTGTCAACAAATTGAATCGCAAATGAACTTGTATTTGTGTTTTTTGTACCATCATTCCATTTTTTTGTTACTGCATTTAAATAATTTATGATGTGTCTTATTGACACAAAAACAATTTGATTAAATGATGAATTGTATATACCATCAATAACATAATCGCTCCCAGAATTTTTAATGAATAATGAACCCGAAATATTAAATGATATGTCCGAACCCATTATCATAAACAGAATGGGGCTTTGGCTGAAAATTTGCGCAAGATGATAAACATCATAACTTGTTGTTCTTGAAAACTGAAATTCCTTTGCAATGATATAATTTATTGACCCATACTCATTTGGGAATTTAATGCGTATAAACATGGATTAATCACCCACAAACATGCTTAATAATTTTGATCGGATTTGCAACCATAAAAGTGTATTCCGCATTTCCAACTTTGTGTTTAAAACCAATCATGAATTTTTCGTCATAATTGTAAACGTCAACGTCGTGCAAAACACGATGACATTGCGCAATTTGCTGGTCGGTAATTGAATTAAATTTGAAAACCGAATTTTGTGGCCTTAAACCGAAAAACATCAAATGGTTCAGCTCATGAGCAATTGTTCGGAAATTGAATGCAATTCCATTTACCCCATTCCATTTAACCAACTTAATTGTTACACGCAAATTATTCGGATTGCCGTTAACAAATGTTACTGAACCCAAGTCTGACTCTGTTGGGTCGATTGAATTAAGTTCAACAATTTCAAACTTGGTTGCGTAAACAAAATTAATAAAGTTCCAAAAATTTGTGTACGGGTTTGACATTAAGTACCAAACAAACTTTGTTGTTAATTTGATTAAATCATTACGGTTTTGCAGCGATGAATTATTCAGTTTAACGTACAATTCATAAACCATTTGATTGTCACCATTGTTATTAACACCGAACAAATTTAAATAATTATTTTGCAATGATTAACACATGCCAACTTTTAACCCAATAAGTAACTTAATCGGCATGGCGTGGGAATCAACTTTCGGCAGTGCGTCAACAACCAACAAGTTTCAACCATCATTATCATACAATGTTTCCGTCACATCAAGGAGAGCTTATAACCCATTGTATAAAATTGGGCGTTTAACTGAATTTCATGCAACCCCATTGTTGGGCGTCACCAACGAGGTTTCCATTGATGGCATACTGACCAACCCATTTATTTTCCGCTCAGTTGTTGGGTCCGCCCAAACTGTAAGTGGCGCATCATCCCCATACACTCACACATGGGTAATAAATTACAACACAACAAACGTTGCATCTGCAACAATTGACGTTCACGATCAAAGATTCGTTGGTTGTTTGTTACGCAATCTTTCATTGTCATCTGCAGTTAATGAACCCGTGCGTTTATCAATGAGTTTTGAGTCTGCATTTCAAGCCATAAATCTGGGATCGCCAAGTGCGGGGGTCCATCCCGATGATGTCATTTACACTTATGCCATGGGTTCACTTACAAACTTTCCATCATTTAATGTAATAAACAGTTTCACAATAAACATGAACGTAAATCAACAGTCCATTAAGAAGTTCGGCCAGATTAACCCCGCAACCAATTTCCGTGGCAACTTGGAAATAAACGTTGATTTCGAAGTTTTATTTGACAACTCATCGGGCATTACCAGCGTTCTGAACCAAACAACTGTTAACCCACCATACTTTGCAGCAGTAACTGACGCAACATTAAAATTCACTTATGACTCAGCCCACGAGATCACAATCACATTGAGAAGATTATTATTAACCGATATTTCATTTTCGATCCAACCAAACAATATCATTTATGCCAGAATTTCTGGACGTGCATTATTACCAGACAGTGATTACACATCATTCCCATTGTTTACTGCAAAGTCAGTAACAAACACACCATACTGATTTTATTATTTTCAATGCCAAAAACTTTTTATTCCGTAATTCGTAAATATTTTCATGACCAACGACATCAGTCAATACGTAAAACAAGAGATAAAATTACGTGATTTATTACCCGTATTTATTGAATTTGACCGTGCATCACAACTGAAGGCGGTCCAACTTTATCCATCTGTAATCGCAATTTTAAAATCGGTTGTTAAACCCGAATACATCAACGCAGTTGAGGACTTTGATATTGATTTGACAACCGCAATTATTGAGTACTTCAAACAGAAAATTCCGATTGACAAAATCATGCTGTTGTTACGCAACGAAAAAGTTGATGCCAATCCCGAAGTTGTTGCCAAATACGGCAAGGACAAAATCAAAATCAGAGATATGAAAGTAATATTTGAACATCTTGATAAACAGATGCAAACAAATACACCAAATTTATATTTATCAATTACCGCATTAATAAAAGCAGTTTTACGTGAAGACATTGAATTGAGTCCCGAAGACTTGGAAATAAATGATGCATTTGAATTGGTTGCATATGCAATATCAAAAATTGATATTAACCGACTTCAAAATCTGTTCAGTTTTTTAACATAAATTCAAATTTACCAATACAATTGTTTATTGAAACCGTGTTAAACGCATTTGTTGCCGAAACCAAGCGGGAATATCTTGATGATGAAACTTTTGATTTGTTAATGCTGTTTATTACCGAAAAGATGGCATATTTGAAAATATGTTTGGCGGTTGATGCATTGTTTGAAATATTAAAGTCGTTGGGAAACAATCAGCGTTAAATCACAATATTATTTTTATTTCACTGTTGTGATTATTTTACTTATGGCATTACCCGTTATACTTGCCAATTTGTTTGGCAAATTATTCGCCAGAAAACCAATCATAAATACACCAGAAACAATGCTCGGCGTTGGCGGTAAAGCCATAAACAACAAACAAGAAATATTCATACCAACAATTAGTGGTGGTTTTATTACATTACCAAGACAATTTGCTCAATCACCATTTGAAAAAATTAACAATTACCTTGCGCAAATACACGCAACAATAAGCAGAAGTGCCATAACCATTAATTCTCCGTTAATGAAAATTTGGAACATGCTGGAAAGATTATTCCGAACAATATTCTTGCCAATTGAATTATTCTTATCGTCTTTCTTACTGCCACTTTTGCCAATACTTCGCATGTTACTGCGATTATCAATGGGAACTTTTCTGCCAATGGCAATTACTTTTTTCAAAACAATGATGGAAAGTAAAGATTCAATCGCAAAGTTTTTGACGGGAGAATGGTTAATTGAATTGTTATTCGGCAAAAAGGAAGAGCAACCAAGTGAAATTGAAACAACCCAAGAAGAAACAACTCAAGGACTTGAGGAAATAACAAATCCGTGGGCAAAAACAGAAGAACAAACAAGTGAGACAAATGAAACAAGTCAAACAAGTGAGGAAGCAACCAATTGGTGGGACAAAATTTGGAATTGGTTGAATGGCAAAAATGTATTTACAAACATTCAGAACTTTATAAACAATTTTAAATCTGCATTTAACAGTCCATTTGTTACAAACATTAAGGATTTTGTTTGGAACAATATGATTAATCCCGTTTTAAAATATATTGGTGACTTTGCAAGTCCATTTAAATCACCATTTGTTACCAATGTTTCAAATTTCGTTTGGACCAATATGATAAATCCCGTCGTTAATTATATTTCTGCCTTTGCAAATGCAATTTTGAACCATCCAATCGTTGTCGGAATCCGACAATTTGTTTGGAACAATCTGATTATGCCCGTAATTAATTTTGTTTCTGACTTTGCACGTGCAATTTTGGGGCACCCAATTGTTGTTGGAATTCGTGAATTTATTTGGACAAACATTGTTACACCAATTTCCAACTTAATTTTAACAATCAAAAACAAGTTTGATGAATTCAAAAATAATTTACCAAGTCCATTAAACGAAATATGGCAAGCAATATCCAATTTATTCAACGAAATCAGAAATAAAATCAATTCATTCATTAGTTCAATAACATTCGGAATATTTGGCGGCGGAATAAGTCTTGGAACTGTAACATCGGGTGGCGGGGGTGGTGGGAGCAGCAGAAGTGGCGGAAGTAAAGGCGGAAGTTCCGCATCATATGGACCGATAACAATATTAAATGCATTCCAAGGCGGTAGACCAATTGCGCCAGCATTTGCATATCAACATGGTGGTTTGATCATGGAACCAGTTTTTGGAATCGGAATGATGACTGGCCGCCAATACACAATTGCAGAGAAAGAACCCGAATTGGTAACACCGATTAACCAATTAAAAACAAACAGCGGGATAACAATAAACATAAATGTAAATGGCAATATTATTGGAATAACTGACTTTGAGAACCGCATTAAACAAATTATTGAAATGGAACTGCGCAGAGTCAAATAAATGGCGGTCCAAATGACAAAAACCGAAACTGAAACCAATGAGTGTTTAATAAACGACTTGTACCGAAGTGTTTTGATTTTAACATTTCGTGATTTTATTGTCAATAACGATATTTTTACCCAACGTTTTTATTACCAATATTTTCGCAAACTTTCAGACCCAAATTTAACACCAAACTTTGTTTATTACCGTCAGTTCCAAGTTTACAAAAAATATTTTCCCGAAATACAATTGATGATTGACGCAGCTGTATTTCCAACTGATGAACGGCAAAAATATGTGAACCAAAACTTTGACTTATTGATTTTAAAACTGCATTGGTTGAACTTTGCACATGTGCATACAATGCCCGTCATTAAATTCATTTACGAAAAATTTAACCGAAAATTGATTTTGCCCGTGATTCAACAACTCGCCGATGTTATAAACGATTATGACTTTATAACTGATGATGTGCTGTATTTAATAATGCGATGGTGCAATATCAAAACAATGACTGCAAAAAATAAACTTGCCGAAATTTTGTACGATGATTTAAACGACCCGCAAGTTGCACAAAATAATAATGCAAGGAAACAAATCCAAAAACAATTACGAAAATTATTTAAAGTTAACGGGTACAATGGCGATGAAACAATTGATGATTTTATGAAAAAACAAATTGTTGAAAAATTGACAAAAATAAAAGATGGAATTTCTGCATCGTTACTGCAATGATTGTGGCAGCAAAAATGACAATGGTTCACCCGCAATATCAACAGCAGTTGCAATTGCCAACATTGGCACATTTATGTCCCAAATATCATTACCCGTTAGTTTTACTTTGACCCAAACTTTTGTCCTTTCCTTTTCATATACTGTCATTGTTTGTAATAAACGAGTGTTTGTATTCTTTACGTACATGTCGGAACTTAACGAATTGCTTTCGTTTTGGATAATTGCATGCAAAACCCATGTTGAATTGTATATGTACATTTCAACAGTACAGTTATTTACTGCCATCTTAATACCGTAATCAGTTATCATGAACGGCAAATTGATACTTTTCAAATAATCCATCAACTTTCTGTATATTTCAGTTATTGACATAACATTCATTACTGTTGGCACGTTGTTTGACGATGTTCCCATGGGGGTTATATTGTCGGGCATGTTGAAAATAATGTTGGGAACGTAATTTAAATGTTACGGTGTTGCCAAAATTGACTGCAATTTGGGGCGGGCGAAACTTTTTGCCGAAAATTGTTCGGGAACAGCAGTTTGCAAAAACATTAATTGCAGTCAATCTCAACGATTTGAACTTTGTTTGCATATACTTTTAATGATGGTATCAAATGTAAATTGGATTTGTTGGTTTTGGCGGTAACTTTGGTTTTAACTCTGAGTTTTTGACGTTCAATCATCAAGATAAACTTTTCCGCATCTTGAACTGTTTCAAATAAGTAATCATCATCAATTTGATGTGATGACCAATCAAATGATTTTAACTTAAAAGTAAAGTCTGCACTTTTGATGTGCAATTGTTGCTGAACAGTTGGTCGGAAAATCAATTGTTGCAACTTTTGAATTTCAGTAACAATGCTCGGGTCCAAAATCAATTTTTCAGTTTTGAGTGAAATCCAATGGTTAATAATATCGAACGAATACCAATCATGACGTTTAATTACAAACAGTACTGGAGCATTTGGTTTCAATGACTTAACAGTTTCAAAGAAATTGATAATGTGTTTTTTGCCACGCAGTCGTAATCCGTGATGTGCCACCTTTACGTTTCCATCATCTCGTTTGAATAAATATGATTTGCATTTGTAAATAAACACATCCCCATGACCTTCGTTGCTGAGAAACTTTGTGTAAAATTGCGGAAACTGAATTTGCAATGTTTGTTCAATCCTTTGTTTGTAAACATTTTCAGACAAACTGAGGTGTGTAAATATTGAATCTGTTGCCATGTGAATTGCACAATGAACAAAATGATACATGATAATTCGGGAAATTGATGTCAAGTAACCAGCAACGATTGGGTTAACAATAACATTGTTTCTTAATGTCTGTTTATGTTGCGCAATTTTCCCGTACGCAATATTTAACAACATTTTTACCAATTTGCTCATGATTTCGTCCGTTTGTTTTAAACGATATTCCAAAAGTTTTCCAAAGTAAATGTACAACGGATTTTCATGAATTAACTTTTCATCAACTTGCCACGCAAAGAGGCGAATATGATTAACATCCAATGATGTATCAATAACGTAACCGTTTTGTAAAATAAACTTTATTTCTTGTAATGTATACCATTGTGCTGGTACTGATTTTACGTA
>Ga0079997_116588_pt1 | contig 21518 bp, 19 predicted proteins | sample PerSpoCPS_CMetaG_FD_69200 | JGI IMG/M metagenome (GOLD analysis project Ga0079997, IMG submission 69200) | Archaeal communities from Yellowstone National Park, Wyoming, USA - Perpetual Spouter C (PS_C) MetaG (SPADES assembly) (version 2) | ecosystem: Environmental > Aquatic > Thermal springs >... | reverse complement strand
TTGGCGATGAAAGTCACGTCCGGAGCGTGTTGAAGAACAAGCTGAATAGCACGAGCTGCCGAGACGGCAGGCGTCGGTGTCGGATTCACGGTGGTGGTGACGGAATTAATCGACGGTGACTCCGCGAATGAGGAGTTCGAGGCCTCGCGAACTCCATCGGCTGTGGCCGTGGCCTCGGGTTCGACTGCTTGGTTAGCCTGGCGCATCAGGGCGACGACGAAGCCATTTGCCAGGATGAGCAGAAACCCAGCGACTGCTGCTACAGCGACGAGCGTTTTCCGTTCCATGAGGACACTTCCCTAGCCAGTGCGACTCGACCTCATATGAGACCATATGTGCACTGCGTAAACGGAATGTAACTGCGCAAGCAGCTTCCAGTATTGCGGTGATCGAGCACGTCGACTCGCGATCCTGGTGTGTTTGGCGCCTACGCCGGTGCGTCGCGATGGGAGTTTGGTCCGCTCATGCTCTGGCAGTTAGTTCTCGATACCGCCTGAGCTCGTCGAATCGCAGCATTCCAAGAGGGATGGCTCATCTGCGAGGAGTTGACGCGCGCGCCGACTCACAGCGAGGCACGGATTTGCTGAGTCGATGACCGCAAGCGCGGCGTATTCGGCGTGCTCCTCGATCCATTGGAGGCCGGCCTGGCGACCGAGCAAGAGGACCACCTTGGCTGCTATTTCTGCTTCCCAACCCGTTGGAGCGATCGCGGTTGCCGTCAGTACGTCAGTCACTGCTGGTCGTCCTGTTCGCGGGTCGATCAGATGATGAAACTGTTGCCCAGCTCGTTGCCAGCGACGATAATCGCGGCCGGACGTGGCGATGGCTCCGGCTGCCAGAGTAACGATCGCGACGTCCCGGTCTGGGTGTAAGGGATCGGCGACCCCGATGAGCCATGGTGTGCCGTCACGACGCGGACCACTCACGACGATATCACCACCAACGTCCACTAACACGGGACCGTAGCGAGCGAGGAGGTCAGCCGCCCGCTGGGCTGCCCAACCCTTGGCCACGCCGCCCAGGTCGAGTCGCATACCTGGTGGACGGTGAACGGTGCGTGTTTCTGGATCGAGTCGAATCGATCGCCAGTCCGGTACTGGTACTGCCGTGAGGATGCTGCTTCTCGGGGCTGTTACTGGGTCTCTTCTCCGTTGGACGATATCGTAGGGCGCATCATAACCCAGTGCTTCCAGTGTCGCAAGTACGGTTGGTGTGACTAGACTACTGCTTTGCTCGGCGGCATGAAGGGATAAGGACAGCACCTCCCACAATACTGGACTGACCGTAAAGTGATCGCGCGGATCTCGATTGAGCCGGGACAGTTCGCTGTCTTGACGGAACCGACTGAGAACTGCCTCCCACGCATCGAATTGGAAAGGGAGGGCTTGGAGAGCGTCGGCTGCATCGTCTCCTTCGGTGTCGAGTAATACCAGTACTTGGCATCCCATAGCTCGAAAATGGAGTTCGAGCACGGTCGTTTGACTCCCCGCTTCTCGTCGCTCAACGAGGCCTCTTACCGATCGGGTCCAGGCCTCAGACAAGTATGCACGGTGCTACGAGAAGCGGGAGCGTGGCAAAACTCCGGGATCGATCAGAAATCGACGAGCGACCTTCGGGTACGTGGGGCACACAGCCCGACAAGAGCGGCACCACCGTAGTGCCCCATCGGTCATTCGGGGTTTTGTGGCGTCCGCGACTCTCAGGCGAACGAGCGGGGAGCTTCGCCGCGAAGCAACGGTCGGTGCGTGGTCACAGTCAAGTTGTACGTTGGCGATGCCGTTACCAGCTGTCGCGTGCACCCCGTCCGTGCTACTGGCCAGTGATACAGGCAAGGGGAATCGAACGTGTTGTGAGAGAAGCGATTCAGCAGAGCGTAGCCGCTGAGCGCGGGGAACGAGAACGACGTGGCTCATGATCAAGACAGGCGGGCACGGACGCACCGACACTGATGCCCGATGCTCTGTTTGGAACAACAATTTAGACGGATGCGGATCGTAACCATCACACTGGCGGAAGGGGTGGGATTCGAACCCACGAGGGGCTTGCGCCCCCACACGGTTTCCAGCCGTGCGCACTCGGCCACTATGCGACCCTTCCGTGCGCGATACGCGATCGCCTTTCCGCAAAGAGTCTACCCAGCGGCTCGGCTGCCGGACAAGGGGCCGAGTACTCTCGACGGTCGTCTGGGCAAGGCTATCGAGACGCCGGGACGAGCGGATGGGTCGTGGGCGTATCCTCCCTCCGCGCGGTGCCCCGAGGTGCCCGCAAGCGACTCATACCTCGTATACGCTCGGCATCGACCCTGCGTCGAGGAGCGAGCAACTTCGGCTGACTGAGAGTGGCGGAGGGGGTGGGATTCGAACCCACGAGGCGCTCGTCACGCCTACCGCTTTTCGAGAGCGGCACCTTAAACCACTCGGACACCCCTCCACATGCCAGATGCAGGGCCGAAGCCCTGCATACTTACTGGTACGCCCGGAGGGACTCGAACCCCCGACCTTTAGGTCCGCAACCTAACGCTCTATCCACTGAGCTACGGGCGCACGACGCTCTTTCTGGTGCCGGTGTTCGATCCACCGGCACCAGGCAGTATAGCATGCGGGACTGCCTGGTGGCAAGAGGGTGGCGAGAGCGGGCGAGCCTTCGAGAGCCAGCTACCAGACGTGGTGGTGACGATCCTGGGTCGGGCACCGGTGAGTTCGCGCGGGTCGCCGCGGCCCGAGAGCAGAGGAAAGAGACCGGATCGTTGCAGCCTGGCCATACCGTGCTTGGGAACGCTTACCGGAGGGATCGCGTCCGATAGACTTGCGTCGCGCGTTCACGCAGACGACGGAGAATTTCGCCGGGCCGTTCCTCGGCTGTGAAGAGGACGGAACCGGTCACGACGATATCGGCACCAGCCGAGATGACCGATTCCAGGTTGGAGAGTTTGACGCCGCCGTCGACCGAGAGCAGGCAGCGGAACCCTCGTTCATCGACCATCTGGCGCAAGCGCCGAAGTTTCCCGAGTACCGCGGGAATGAGGCCTTGCCCACCAAAGCCCGGATCGACTGTCATGATCAGTACGAGATCGACGAAGGGCAGAATCTCCTCGATCGCAGCGAGCGGGGTCGCGGGATTGAGCGCTACTCCGGCGAGAAGCCCGAGTTCGTGAATGGCTTGAATGGTCCGGTGGAGGTGTGGGCAGGTTTCGACATGGACGGTCAAAGCGCTGGCACCGGCCTGGGCGAACGCTTCGAGGTAACGCTCCGGTTCGACGATCATCAAGTGGACATCCAAGGGTAAGGTCGTCGCATCACGGACGGCACGGACGATCGGGAGGCCGAAGCTGATGTTCGGGACGAACCGGCCGTCCATGATGTCGAGGTGGATGGCGTCAGCGCCAGCCTCATCCAGCTCGCGGACGACGGCGGCCAGGTGACCGAAATCGGCGTTCAAGATCGACGGCGAGAGCATCGGAAGCCGATAACCGAAGGTGGTCGTCATCTGCGTGTCCTCTCGCGCTCGACCGAACCGAGCACTGTGCGGGTCAGTGTACTCATTCCGCCTTCGGCTATGCTTGCAGAGAAGCAGAGGAGGAAGTGCGTGCGCCGGACCTGGTACCTCGCGGGCCGAGAGCCGCTTCCGACCGGTGCCGTGTTGCGGCGGGACCTGATCCTGCACAGCGATGGTCGGCGGCAATTTCGCCGCGGAACTCCTTTGGAGGAACTGCTGAGCCAAGCGAGCGTTCCCGAGGGACTGCGTATTCCGATCGCGGTTCCGGATGCCGGCGAGATCGAGCAGCATGAGGCATCGCTGCGCATCGCCCGAGCGGTAGCCGGGACCGGAACACGCTTCGATGCGCCGCACCAGGGACAAGTGACGATCCGGGCCGGACAATTCGGGCTCGTCCGTGTCGACGATCAGGGCTTGCAGCGGTTGGTGCGGACCGGTGCTGCGCTCGTGGCCACAGTCCTCGATGGTCGGGTCGCCGAGGAAGGCGAAGTGATCGCCATTGCCAAAGCGCCGTCGCTGTTCGTGCGCGTCGAGCGCCTGGAGCGAGCACTGGCGGTGCTTGCCGGACGATCGGTCGTTCACGTCGCGCCGTTTCGACGTCGACGAGTGGCACTGCTGGCTGGGGCGCGGGTGCGGCCGGCGGCGCTCGAGGTGGCTGGCCGAGCCCTCGGGCAGAAGCTGGCTCGTTTTGGCGCTCGCTTGGAGGAGATCGAGCGACTGGATGCGGATGACACCAGTGTGATCGCTCAGTGCATCGCGCACTGGGTAGCGGGCGGCATCGAACTCGTCTTGACGGCGGGGTCCATCATGTTGGACCCTGACGATCCGTTCTTGCGGGCAGTGCGCCGTCTCCGGGCGGAGCGGACAGTCCACGGTGCACCGGTCGATCCTGGAACGATGTTTTGGGTGGCGTACCGCGATACGGTGCCCATCTTCGGCTTGGCCAGTTGTGAGATGTATGGACGGACATCGGTCTTCGATTTGATCGTTCCCTTCGCACTGGCTGACGAGCGGATCGACCGGCCACTCATGGCACGCCTGGCGCATGGTGGTCTTTTGGTCGATACCCAGGTAGCTCGGGTACCGCCGCGCTGGCGCCAGGAGTTGGAAACCGAGAGCGAGTGATCGCCCGCGTATACTCGGACAGGGTGGCGGAGCGAGCATGCTGAGCAAGTTGCAGCAATTCGAGGACTTCGTCGAGCGGCTGATGGAAGGTACCGTCGGCCGGATCTTCCGGACCACCATCCAGCCGGCCGAGATCGCGCGCTGGTTGGAACGAGCGATGGAGAGCCAGCGGCTGGAGAGTCCTGAGGGACCGATCGTTCCCAACGACTATCTCGTCCGGCTGCATCCGGAGGATTTCGTGCAATTCGCCGACTTTGCCGATTCGTTGTCGCTCCAGCTCGAGGAGTGGTTGCTGGATATCGCTGACGAGCGCGAGTACGGATTCGTCGATCAGGTGCGGGTGCGGATCCTCGGCGATCCCTCTGTTCCTCGTCGGCAGGTTCAGGTAGAGGCGAAAATCGCCACGCTCCCGGCGGACGAGTTCGCTGCTCGACAGCTGTGGCAGCGAACCGAGGTCTATCGCGTTTTGCAGGATACCGGGAATGTTCCGCGTGCGTTCTTGCGTGTCGTCGAAGGGCCTTTAGCTGGCCAGACCTTTTTGATCCGCAAGCGTGTCACCACGGTCGGACGCGCCCCGGAGAACGACATCCAGCTCGAGGTACTCGACGTCTCGCGCCGTCATGCCCGGATCGAATTCGATGCAGGGATGTTCCAGATCATCGATCTCGGCTCGACGAATGGCACGCTGCTGAACGGAGTGCCGGTCGACCGTTCCTTCCTTCGTCACGGTGACCGGCTGACGCTCGGGACGGTCGTTCTCGAGTTCTCGTTGCCGGGAGCGTGATGGTCGAGGATGGAGTTGGTGACGCAACTCCCGTTCGAGTGGTTCGTCTTGCTCCTGCGCCTCGTCTTCGCCTTTTTGCTGTACTTCTTCATTTTTCTCCTGGCACGGATCATGCTGCGGGAGTTGGCCGCGGCCGCCGTGACCAGTAGCGAGGAGGGAGGGCCGCCCGGCCACTTGATCGTGCAATCACCTGGATCGACTGGTCTTCGGCCGGGCACACGCTTGCCGCTAGAACCGGTCACGGTGATCGGGCGCCATCCCTCGTGTACGGTGCGGCTGGACGACGCGTTCATCTCGACCGAGCATGCCCAGCTGACGTGGGAACAGGGACGATGGTGGATCACCGATCTCAAAAGTACCAATGGAACGCGCGTCAACGGGAAACCGGTCACTGCGCCGACGGGGCTCCGGTACGGCGACGTGATCGAGTTGGGAGACGTTCGGCTGGTCCTCGCCCCGTGAAGCATCGTGTGTCGCCGTAACCAGTCACGAACGAGAAACGATGCACGGCCGTCGGAGAAGGTGCGGTGGGTAATGAGCGGATGCTAGGATGAGGCGCGGACCGGGCGTGCCTGGTGCGTTTGACGTCACGGGTGGAGCGAAAGCGGCAGATCGCAGATAGCCAGAGCGGCTTGGACGTTTCTCGAACTGCCGCGCGCTGAGGGAAGGGGGATCAGTGAAGGTCGCGCGATTCATCGTTCTCGCGTTGCTCGTGTTTGGCGTTCTGGCGAACGTCGTACCAGTGAAACACGTGCAGGCAGCAGCGCCGACGGTTCCAGAAGACTTGGAGATGCCACGCTATTTTCCCGAAACGGGTTTCTGGGTCCAGGGGCCGTTCCGCCGCTTCTGGGAAACGCAAGGAGCTCTCTTTGTCTTCGGGTACCCGATAACGGGTGTCTTTCAGCAGGATGGGTATTGGCGACAATATTTCGAGCGGGCCGTCTTCGAGTATCACCCGGAAAAGGCCGGAACAGTCGACGAAGTCCAGCTCGTGCGGGTCGGAGCGTGGCGGGTGAGTGGTCGCGAGAAGGAGGAGCCGTTCCGACCGGTGGCCTGGTTTCCCGATACCACGGATCGGCGGTATTTCCCGGAGACGAAGCATTCCCTGGCATACGGCTTCAAGAACTACTGGGATCGGTATGGGGGATGGCGGGTGTTCGGCTTACCGCTCTCCGAGGAGTTCACGGAGCAAAATCCGCCACCTCCGGCGGGAGATGGGCGCTCGTACACGGTGCAGTACTTCGAGCGCGCACGCTTCGAGTACCATCCTGAGAATCGCGGAACCCCATATGAAGTGTTGCTCGGTCTCTTAGGGTGGGAATACCTCCAGGCCCGGGGAGCTCCTGCCGAGGCCCGAGCCAAGCAGGATGCGACTTTGCCGCCCTACGACCCTATCCGGAAGCGGCAGTATGGTCCTCATGTCGGTTATGGGTTCAATGTGGCGTGGCGCGGAGACAACGACGGTGACGGTTTCAATCAGCGGACCATGGAGCTCGTCAAGGGTGCAGGCTTCTCCTGGATACGTGTGCAGGCGATTTGGCGGGATATCGAGCCGCGACCGGGACGATACGATACGCATGCCCTCGATCGCATCATCGATGCAGCATCACGCAATGGCGTGAAAGTCGTGGTGAGCGTCGTCAAGGCACCGGCATGGGCTGATCCGAACGGCGGTATACCGGCTGATCCGGCACCGTTCGGGAAACTGATGGAGTTCCTCGCCAAGCGTTACGCTGGCAAGGTTCATGCCTGGGAAATCTGGAATGAACAGAATTTGGCGCTGGAAACCGGCGGACACGTCGATGTCGGTCGCTACGTACGTCTGCTGAAGGAAGGCTATCAGGGAGTGAAACGCGGCGATTCGAAGGCGATCGTCCTCTTCGGTGGTCTCACGCCGACTGGTGTAATGGATCCCTCGATCGCGATCGACGACGTGGAGTACTTGCGGCAGGCGTATGCCTACAACAATGGCGAGATCAAGCGCTATTTCGACCACATCGCGACACATCCCGGCGGCACGCTCAACCCGCCTGATGCCCTGTGGCCGGAACGACCGGGGCCGGGACCGGGCTGGATCGACCACCCGAGCTTCTACTTCCGTCGCGCAGAACAGATCCGGCAGGTCATGGTCGAAAACGGCGATGGTGCCAAGCAGGTGTGGCTAACCGAGTTCGGCTGGTCGACGGCAAACCAGGCTCCTGGCTACGAGTACGGCAGGTACATCAGCGAGCAGCAGCAGGCGCAGTATCTCGTCCGCGCATTCCAGATCGCACGCTCGCAGTGGCCGTGGGCCGGTGTGCTTCTAGTCTGGAACCTGAACTTCAGTACGATCACGCAACCGAGCGACGAGAAGTATCCCTGGTCCGTGGTTTATGCTGACTGGAACCCTCGGCCGGCATATCGGGCGTTGCAGGAGATGCCGAAATGAACAGACTCCCGAGCGAGACTCGAGCGACGATGCTGCCGATCAGTGGCACGCTCTCGCTCGTCTTACCTGCGTATAACGAAGCAGCGAATTTGGAAGCAGTCGTCCGGCGAGCGCTGGAGGTTTTGCCAGCTCTTGTCGAGGACTTCGAGGTGGTCATCGTCGACGATGGAAGCCGGGACGGTACGAGCCAGATCGCTGACCGACTCGCTGCTTCCGATCCGCGTGTGCGGGTGGTTCACCATGAGACCAACCGCGGATACGGTGCTGCCCTGCGTTCCGGCTTCGCCGCGGCACGCGGTGACCTGATCATGTTCATGGATGCTGATCAACAGTTCGATCCAGCTGACTTCGCGCATCTGGCACCCTTTGTCCCCTATGCGGACATCGTTGCCGGGTATCGGGTCAAGCGGCGTGATCCCTGGATCCGTCTCGTCTATGCCGCGATCTTCAATGCAGCGATGCGGCTGCTGTTCGGCATCACCGTTCGGGATATCGATTGCGCCTTTAAAGTGCTCCGAGGTGATCTCGTCCGTGCGTTGCATTTGACGATGAACGGGGCACTGGTCAATACGGAACTCCTGGTCAAGGCACAACGCGCGGGAGCGACCATCGTCGAGGTCGGTGTCCGCCACTATCCGCGTTTGAGCGGTGAACCATCCGGCGGTAGCGTGCGAGTGATCCGGCGTGCCGTCTGCGAGGTAGCGCAACTGTGGTGGCAGCTACTCTGGTATCAACCGCCGCGTGGAGTCGGACGTGGGCGCCCGCAGCCGCGTTCCAGCCAGCTCGTCCGGGCAGGGGTAATGGTGGGACTCGGGGCGACCGCGTTGTACTGGCTCTGGCGACGATTCGCCGGTGGGTGGCCGACTCAGGAGCGGTGAAGGATGGGAGCGAGTCGCTCCAGTAATTCCTTGCTGGTCAGGCCGTCGATGCGAATGCGCTTGCGTCGCTGCGCTGTCCCGGCGATGATGCGGATACTCCCGCGGGGGAGATGGAGCGTCTCGGCGAGAAGGCGGAGGACCGCTTCGTTCGCCTCACCGTCTCGCGGCGGTGCTGTCACTCGGACGAGCAGGGCATCGCTTCGCGAACCGGCAACTTCCGCTCGCTGAGCGCGCGGCTGGACCTGAACCCGAAACTCGACGGCTGGTCCGGCTCGGTCGATCGGGGCGAAGGTCATGAGTGGCCGGTGCTCCCGACTTTCAGGGCGTCCGGAAGGGTACGGTTGAAGCTGCCGGAACGATAGCCCTCGAGATCGAGTGTAATGAACTCGTACCCAGCAGCCCGTAGCCGTGTCACGATCTCATCGCGCAGCTCGAGCGCGCGCGGGAAGTCTTCTGGTTGGAGTTCGAGACGAGCGATCTGGTCATGATGCCGTACTCGGAAAGCACGGAACCCCAGCTCCCGAAGAGCTCGCTCGGCTGCGGCCACCTGACGCAGCTTCTCGACGGTGATCGAGGTGCCGTAGGGGAAGCGGGACGAAAGGCAGGCGTATGCTGGCTTGTCCCAGGTGCGGAGGCCGAAGCGACGGCTGAGTTCGCGGATCTCGCGCTTGGTCAGCCCTACTTCGGCAAGCGGGTGGTACACGCCGAGTTGACGGGCTGCCCGCAAGCCGGGGCGATAGTCTGCGAGGTCGTCCGCATTCGTCCCATCGATGACGGCGGCAAAACCTGCTGCATCGGCGAGCGCTCGGAGCTTGCTGTACAGTTCCTGCTTGCAGAAGAAGCATCGCTGATGGGAGTTCGACGCGTACCGTGGATCAGTCAATTCTTCGGTTCGAATCAGCATGTGACGGACACCGAGTTCGCGGGCGAGTTGACGCGCTTCCTCGATCTCTTCCTCGGGATAGGTTTCCGACAGCCCGGTTGCCGCGATGACGCGGTCACCCAGCGCTTCCCGGGCTGCGTAGAGAAGAAGCGTGGAATCGACGCCAGCGCTGAAAGCGACCACGACGGAACCGAGGCGCCGGAGACGCTCCAGCAATCGCTCGTATTTGTCATGCAGTTCTTCGAGCATCGCACGCTCCGATCAGCCGTTTCGCTGTCCGGTCGGCAAGGGTAACACACTGGTGCGAGGTGGCGATGGACCAGTCGGTGAACGAGTCCGAGGTGCTCGGCGGACGATCGGTCTGGCGACGTGTACTCACCGGTCTCGCTTTCGGTATCGCCGTACTTGCCGGTGTCCTGGTCGTGGCCGATGTCCGGGCCGTCTTGCCGGTTCTCGCGCGTTTCCCATGGCCGCTCGTTCCGCTCGTTCTGACCTTGACGACGGGAAATTACTTGCTGCGTTTCCTCAAATGGGAACTCTTTCTGCGATGGGTCGGCGTCCGTCACCTACCCCGAACGACGAGCCTGAGTATTTTCTTGGCCGGTTTTGCCATGTCTATCACACCGGGAAAGGTCGGAGAGTGGATCAAGGCACTGCTGGTCGCAAAGCTCGCCCGGGTACCGATGGCGCCGATCGTACCGGTGGTGGCGATCGAGCGATTGACGGACGGAATCGCGATGCTCGTTTTGGGTCTGGCGAGTGCCGTGCTCGGGACCGGCTGGGGTTGGCAACCCCTGGTCCTGTTGGGAGTTCTCGTCCTCGTCGGTCTGTGGCTGGTGCAGCAGGAGCGGGTGGTTATCCCGTTGTTGCGCCTGGCCGAGCGCGTTCCGTTCGCTCGGAAACGGACCGATGCGATCATGACCGTTTATGAGGCAGCTCGGGAACTCCTCGCCTGGCGGCGACTTCTGCTCGTCAGCGGGATGAGCATCGTCTCCTGGTCGCTCGAGTGTGCAGCGCTCTTCTTCATCCTAGTCGGTTTCGGTTTGTCCCCCGATGGGCAGCTCGCGGCGGTGGCGACGTTTGCCCTTTCGGCGGCTTCGATCGCTGGAGCTCTCTCGCTCTTGCCCGGTGGCTTAGGAGCCGCCGAGGCCAGCATTGCTGGACTCTTGATCGTGCTGCGACCGGGCATCGGGGCAGCGGTCGCAGCAGCCGCGACCGTCGCGATCCGTCTCGGGACACTTTGGTTCGGCGTGTTGGTGGGTGTGATCGCCCTGATCTGGCTCGAGCGTACTGCACTGGCTGCGCCCGAACGTCGCTCGCTGGTGGCCGAGTGAGCGGATACTCGCGCCGGGCTCGTCATTGCTGGGCGAGTACGCACGACGAGCCCGGCGTGGGAAGGTGGGTCAATTCGGTTCGTCTTCCCCCAGAAGTTCCTTGAGGCGGTCTCCGATGCGGTATTGACCAGGTGGTGGGGTGGAACGCTGAGCTTGTGGTCGTGGTGGGCGGCTCGGACCACGCTGTTCCGGTCGCCGGGGTGCTGGAGGACCAGGGCGTCGCTCAGGCTGAGCCGTTCCACTCGGCCGCTGAGGTGCTCGCGGCTGGTGGCTTCGCCCATCGGCTGGTGCTTGTGCTGTGGCGGCACGTTCTGCCGCTTCCTTCTCCAGGAGAGCTTTGCGGGAAAGGTTAATCTTGCCGTCCGGACGGACACCGATGACCATGACGTTGATCTCTTGCCCGACCTTGAGGACATCCTCCACTGAGCGGACCCGCTCGGGAGCGATCTCTGAAATGTGGAGGAAGCCGTCCTTGCCGGGAAGGATCTCGACGAAGGCGCCGGAGGGGATGATGGTGACCACGCGGCCGTAGAAGATTTCGCCGACCTCCGGCACCCGGGTGAGCCGCTCGATTTCCCGAACAGCGCGTCGCGCAGCGTCCTCGTTGGCAGCACTGATGAAGACAGTGCCATCCTCTTCGATCGAGATCTTGGTTCCGGTTTGCTCCTGGATGGCGCGGATGACTCGTCCGCCCGGCCCGATCACTTCGCCGATCTGTTCGGGCTTGATCTTGATCCGCAGGATGCGTGGTGCATACGGCGACATCTCCGGACGGGGGGCGTCGATCACCTCGGACATCTTGTCGAGGATGAAGAGACGACCGCGGCGCGCTTGCTCGAGCGCGTCGCGCATGATCTCGGGAGTGATTCCCATCACCTTGATATCCATTTGAATGGCGGTGATTCCGTCGCGCGTGCCTGCAACCTTGAAGTCCATGTCGCCGAGGGCATCTTCGATTCCCTGGATGTCAGTGAGAATGGTGTAGCGGCCGGTCGTCTGATCGGTAACGAGTCCCATCGCCACGCCGGCGACCGGCTTGCGGATAGGGACACCGGCATCCATCAAGGCAAGACTGGAGCCGCAGACGCTGGCCATCGAGGTCGAGCCGTTGGAGCTGAGAACTTCCGAGACGAGTCGCATCGTGTAAGGAAATTCGTCTTCGCTCGGTAGGACAGCCAGAAGAGCGCGCTCGGCCAGAGCGCCGTGGCCGATGTCTCGCCTGCTCGGACCACGCAGCCGCCGGATTTCACCAGTGCTGAAGGGTGGAAAGTTGTAGTGGTGCATGTAGCGCTTGGTTTCCTCGATTCCCAGGGAATCGAGGAATTGTTCCTCTTCTTTGGTTCCCAGCGTACAGACCGTGAGGACTTGCGTTTGGCCGCGCGTGAACAGTGCAGAGCCATGCGGTCGCGGAAGCAGACCGACCTGGATCCAGATCTCGCGGATTTCGTCCGGCTTGCGACCATCAGGGCGTTCGCCCTGCTCGAGTATCGTGCAGCGCACCAGTTCCTTGACTAGGGAATCGAACAAGTCGCCCACTTCCTTTGCGGTCGGGAGACCAGACTGGGGAGTGCCAATGGCCAGTGGTTCGTTCGGAACGAAGTGAGCGATGACTTCCTCGCGCAGTGCAGCGGTCGCCTGGACACGCAGTGTCTTGTCTGGATTGAAGACAGCCTCACGCAGCCGATCACCGAGATAGTCGGCGATCTGCTGTTTGAGCTCGACATTTTCTTGCGGTGGCACGAATTCTCGTTTCGGTTTGCCAGCCACAGCCTGGAGTTCGAGCTGCACAGCAACGATCCGCTTGATCTCCTGATGTGCTCGGACAACAGCTTCGATAAAGCGGTCTTCCGAGATCTCGTTCGCCTGCCCTTCGACCATCAGGATGGCATCGGCCGTGCCAGCGACAACGATGTCCATCCGGCTTTCGAGGAGCTGATGGCTCGTTGGGTTGATCACTAACTCACCATCGAGTTCGCCGATTCGGACGGCACCGACTGGCCCGTACCAAGGGATGTCGGACAAAGTGAGGGCAGCTGACGCACCGATGATGGAGAGGACATCTGGTTCGTTCTCTTGATCGGCAGAGAGAACCGTCGAAATGACTTGGACCTCGTTCCGATAGCCTTTGGGAAACAGGGGACGGATCGGGCGGTCGGTGAGCCGGGCGGCGAGAATCGCGGCCTCGGATGGCTTACCCTCGCGTCTGAAGAAGCCGCCGGGTATTTTGCCAGCGGCGTACATTTTCTCTTCGTACTCGACCGTCAAGGGGAAGAAGTCGATTCCTTCGACCGGCTGTTTTGCGCCGACGACCGTCGTCAAGACGACGGTTTCGCCGTAGCGCACGAGGACGGCACCATCAGCTTGCTCCGCCACCCGGCCAGTTTCGATCGTCAGGAGACGACCGGCAATCTCGATGGAGCGCTCATGGATGATCGGTGGCATGGCTCCCACTCTCCTCCGTTCGTGATCGTATCGTGACAACGCACAGTCGTGCTCTCGCTCGCTGCAATGAGATGGCCCAGGGGACAACACCCTGGGCCATCGCGAGAAGGCACGGATCGACGTCGCGCTGGGTACGCTGCGGTACCCGGCCGGTACCGACCGAGCCGGAATGGTTATGATCGACGCCGCGATTATCCGCGGAGCCCGAGTCGTTGGATGAGTGCCTGGTATCGTTGCGCATCGGTCCGCTTCAAGTAGCGCAGCAGGCGTCGGCGCTGACCGACCAGCTTCATCAGTCCACGCCGGGAATGATAGTCATGCTTGTGCTCGCGCAGGTGCTCGGTCAGGATGTTGATCCGTTCGGTCAGCAGCGCGACTTGCACTTCGGTCGAACCGGTGTCGCTCTCATGCTGACGGAACTGTTCGATGATCGCTGCCTTTTGCGCCTTGTACAACGCCATCGTTTTGTAAATCCCCCGATCTTCAGGCGCTCAGCGCTTCCACGCACAACACCGACAGTATAGCAAATGATACCCACGGAGAAGGGCATGGGGTATTCGACCGCTCGCCGAATACCCCTTCCTGTTTCCGGTGGGTTCGGTTGTCAGGACGGAATTTCGCGTCGCTTGAGCCAGGGCATCATCGCTCGGAGGCGGTCACCCACTTCCTCGATCGGGTGTTGCAGATGCTCCTGGCGCATCCGGTAGAAGTTGGGACGACCAGCCTCATTCTCAGCGATCCATTGCTGAGCGAAACGTCCCGTCTGGATATCCTGCAGGAGCTTGTGCATCGTTTCGCGTACATGGTCGTCGATGACTTTGGGGCCGCTCACATAGTCACCATACTCCGCGGTATCGCTGACCGAGTAGCGCATGAACTTGAGGCCGCCCTCGTAGATCAGATCGACGATCAGCTTGAGTTCGTTCAGGACCTCGAAGTAGGCCACCTCCGGCTGGTATCCTGCTTCGACCAGCGTCTCGAAGCCGGCTTGGATCAGGTGACTGACGCCACCACAGAGTACCGCTTGTTCGCCGAAGAGGTCAGTCTCCGTCTCTTCTTTGAACGTTGTCTCGATGACACCTGCTTTGGTGCAGCCGAGCCCCTTCGCATAAGCCAGCGCGATCTGCTTGGCCTGGCCACTGGCGTCCTGGTGGACGGCAACGAGTGCGGGTACGCCGATCCCCTGGACATACAGATCGCGCAAGATGTGCCCTGGGCTCTTCGGTGCGACCATCGCGACATCGACGTCCGGCGGCGGCACGATGCGCCCATAGTGAATGTTAAAACCATGAGCGAACATGAGGAGTTTTCCTGGACGGAGCTCCGGCGCAACGCTCTCCTCGTAGACGCCCTTCTGGACGTGGTCAGGCATCAGCATGGAGATAATGTCGCCACGAGCGGCCGCTTCGCGTGGAGTGAGAACCTCGAAGCCGTCGGACTTTGCTCGCTCGCGGCTGCGGCTTCCCTCGTGCAGGCCGACCACCACCTGGACGCCACTGTCACGTAAGTTCTGGGCATGGGCATGACCCTGACTTCCATAACCCAAAACGGCGACAGTCTTGCCAGCGAGGTACGCGAGATCGGCATCCGAGTCGTAATAGATTGTCGCCATCGGTCTCTTTACCCTCCAACTGCTCGATAACCGAGTCTCCATGTCTCATGCTACAACGGGCTGTGGAGTTGTCGCAACCACTCGCGCACCGCGGGCCATGGCGATGACGCCGGAGCGGGCGATCTCCTTGATCCCGTAAGACCGCACCATCGTGATCAAAGAATCGATCTTATCCGGTGGTCCGGTGACCTCGACGATGAGCGAATCGGGAGTCGCGTCCACGATGCGCGCCTGATAGACGTCCGTGACCAAGCGCATGATGTCGCTACGATTCCGGTCCGTCGCTGTGACCTTGATCAAGGCGAGTTCGCGTTGAATCAAGTTTTCGTCCGTCACATCGGTAATCTTGATCACTTCGAGGATCTTGTACAGCTGTTTGACCAGTTGTTCGATCTTGCGATCGTCACCCTGCGCGACGAGCGTGATACGGGACAAGCCGGGCGTCTCCGAGTGGCCGACGGCGATCGAGTCGATATTGAATCCGCGCTGGCGGAACAAGCTGACGATCCGGTTCATGACACCCGGCTTGTCTTCGACCAAGACGACCAGCGTATGGCTCCGCACGCTCACCATTCCCCCTCGATCCGGTAATCGTCGATCATGTCGCGGAACGATCCCCCCGATGGAATCATCGGGAACACGTTCTCTTCCTGGTTCACCACGAACTCGATGAGAGCTGGGCCGCGGAACGAGCGTGCCCAATTGATCGCGTCGTCGACCTCAGCAGGTCGTGTCACGCGACGGGCCGCCATGCGGTAGGCCTGGCCCAGCAAAACGTAGTCCGGGCTGGAGATGGGCGTCTCGGAGTAATTGCGGTTGTGGAACAACTGTTGCCACTGCCGTACCATACCGAGATACCCGTTGTTGATGATGGCCACTTTGACGTTGAGTTGCTCGTCCACGAGCGTGGCGAACTCGTTGAGCGTCATCTGGACGCCGCCGTCGCCGACAACCGCCCACACTTCGGCATCCGGTCGCCCGATCGCTGCGCCCATCGCTGACGGCACACCGAAGCCCATGGCACCCAATCCGCCCGAGCTGATCCACTGTTTGGGAATGTCGCAGCGGTAGAGCTGGGCCGTCCACATCTGATGCTGACCGACGTCGGTCGTCACGATCGCCTTTCCCTCGGTTAGGGCATGGAGCCGGGCGATCACGTATTGCGGCTGCAAAGCTCCGTCGGGTCCCGAGGGCTCGGTGCGGATCGGTCGGTACCAACTGCGGATCGCGCTGAGCCAGTCGTCGTGCTCGAGCGGTTCGAGTTCCTCGAGCAACAAGCGCAGGGCCTCGCGGGCATCGCCCACCACCGGCACTTCGGTCTTGAGGACTTTGCCGATTTCCGCAGGGTCGATATCGATATGGATGATCTTCGCGTGTGGCGCGAATTCGCTCGGTCGACCCGTCACGCGGTCATCGAAACGCATGCCGATGCCGATGATGAGGTCCGCTTCGTGGATCGCTCGATTGGCGTGCGCGAGTCCGTGCATGCCGACCATGCCGAGACAGAGCGGGTGAGAGGCGGGAAAACCGCTGATCCCGAGGAGTGTCAAGCCGACGGGAATCTGTGTCCGTTCGGCGAACCGAACGAGTTCTTCGGTGGCACCGCTGATGATGATGCCGTGACCGGCAAGGATGAGCGGGCGCTCGGCTTGCCGGATGAGTTCCGCTGCCCGCCGGATTTGTCGGCGATGCGGCACGATGGTCGGTCGGTAACCAGGCAGATGCAATTCCTGTCTGGGGGCCAAATACCCCTTGGCCAGCTGGACGTCCTTGGGAATATCGATCAGAACCGGCCCTGGCCGACCGCTGCGCGCGAGGTAAAAGGCTTTCTGAATGGCTGGCCCGATCTCTTCGACACTCCGGATGACCATGTTGTACTTGGTGATGGGCAGGGTGATCCCCGTGATGTCCGTCTCTTGAAATGCGTCCATCCCGATCACGCTTTGTGGCACTTGTCCCGTGATCGCCACGATGGGAATGGAATCCATCATCGCGTTAGCGATCCCAGTGACGAGGTTGGTGGCGCCGGGGCCAGAGGTTGCCATACAAACGCCGACTTTGCCGGTTGCCCGAGCGTAGCCATCAGCGGCAAACGCTGCCGACTGTTCATGACGGACGAGCACATGATGGATCGGATAACTCGGCAATGCATCGTAGACGGGGAGGATCGCCCCGCCGGGATAACCGAAGATCACTTCCACCCCTTCGCGAACCAGCGCCTGCATCACCAAGTGCGCACCGAGTTGCGGTTCGCGTTGTGGCTCTTCCTCGACCGTTCGTCGTTCCTTCGTCTCGATCGCCATCAGTTCGCCCTCCCTTCTCGACAGTCGTCGATACATCGCGAGCCTCCCGCTGGGGGAGGCTCGCGAGACGCTTCGTTCCTTGTTGGTTATTGGATCGCGCTCGCTCAGCCTCCCACCAGCAGCAGGCTCGTAAGTACGAGTACTACGAGTACGACGGAGAGAATGGTGCTGAGCGAACGCCGCACAATGAGAGGTTCCCAGCAGGACACGCCAAGCTGGCCCCGTGTCATCAGCTGCATCCGATTGCGATCCGGTGCATCCACCTGCTGGCCCTCCTGAGGCTTCGCACTCGGTCTCAGACTAGCAGACGATCGCTCTCGTGTCAAGGGTTGCTCGCGGTGTGATCGAGTATGTCAGCAGCAGAGCGCCTGCCCGCTCCCGCGATCAGGGTGCGAGTTTCTCCGTCGCCGCGACCCATGTCGCATGCCTCACTGGAAACGGGTCCGTACGCGACAAGAACGTCGGCTCACCGATCGCGCTATCGGCAGAACGAAGAAAGGAAGTCTCTCGGACGGTGAGCACTCTGGCGCGCGGGTTCTTCGCGATTGACATCGGTTGCGTGAGGAATCACAGCATTCTCCCGGGTTGCCGTCGAGCTGCCTGCCGGTATGCCTCGGCATCCTTGCGGGCAAGGCGCCCGATTTCGCGCGTCAGTTCTTCGATTCGCTGCAGAACGGTCGCCAAATAGTCTTCCGGAGCTCCCGGCTCCACACCGGCAGTAGGATCGAGCGGGTCGCGCCAGATCGCCACTGATCCAGCCTCGCTGTCGAAGCGGAGGAGCGGGGCGAAGGTGCTGGCATGCTCTTTCCGGTCGAGCCACCACAGCCAACCGGAACGCGGCCTGAGCTGTTCTTCGACGAGGTCCAACACCGCACTCTCTACCTGCACAGCAACAAAGCGAGCCCGGAGGTTTCGCCAACTCACTCGTTCGGCCGGAAGCGGTTGGGGAAGCAAAAGATTGAAACCGTGCAGGGCTGCCGTGACTGTCTTGAGTGCTTGGTCGATCACGGCGCAGGCGGCAGCCTCGGCGAGAACCGGACGTCGCGTGCGGAGCGCTTCGGTCAAGATGGCAAGTTGCTCGCGGGCACCCGCCAATCGACTCGCGATCTGCTGCTCGTTGGGTAAGGTCGATCGGTCCGGATCGTTCACAACGCTGTCCTTCGTTCCCGGCGAAGTATGACTCGTACTCGAGCAGGCTGCAAGCCCGATGGTAGCACGTCAGGGAATTAGGGGGACGACGCGATACTTTTGATTTCCTCGAGTTGCGTCGTGTCTGGCTGTACCAGGGAATGATGCCGCTCGTCCCGACCGAGCGCTGCTCCAGAAATGGGTTGTATCGGTCGACCGAGCTGCGCTCCTCAGCACCGGGAAATCGGGTCACCCGACCGTGCCGATGACAGCGAGCAAAAAGCCGTGTCGGGAAGCTGAGCCGGGAAGTGATCGGTCAGTGATCATCGTTGCCGGAATCGCACGATGGAGTCGTGCACCGTCGGCGCTGTGGAAGAACGAGCAGGAGACTTCTTGACGAGCAGCACAGAAGCGACTACGATGGAATCGCTGCGGATCAGGTCGACAACGGGGCCGATCCTGTCCCGGTATCGATTGCCGGGGTGATGGGGGGGTTGGCATGCGGAGACGACTCGTCCTTCTCGTCGACGGTGATCCGGTCATCCAGCGTTTGCTCCGGGCTGCCTTGACGACGCGCGGCTACAGCCTCGTCGTCGCGGCGACGGCAGAGGCGGCATTGGGCGCGCTCGATCGGCATGAGCCGGATCTCGTGCTCCTGGATATCGTGCTTCCGGATCGCTGCGGGTTCGAATTACTGCAGGATATCCGCCTGCGGTCAGCCGTGCCGGTGATCATCGTCAGCGCTCGCGCCGCTCCGGACGATCGCATCCGAGGGTTCGAGTTGGGTGCCGATGACTTCGTTGCCAAGCCGTTTTATCTCGATGAACTCGTCGCGCGCATCGAGGCAGTCCTGCGCCGTACCTCTCCAACTGTGGATCGGTCACCACTCTTGCAATACGATCGCGTGACGATCGACCTGGCGAATCGACGCGTCTTCGTCGATGGCCAGGAAGTCCGACTCAGCCGAACCGAGTGGTCGCTCCTGGAACAGTTGGCCCGTCAACCCGGTCGGGTGGTGCGCCACAGTGAACTCCTCAGTCATGTCTGGGGGCCGGAGTTCATTCGCGAGACCTATTACCTGCGCACGTGGGTGAGCCGGTTGCGGGCTAAACTGCGCGACGACGAGGAGCCGCATCGCATCATCCAGACCCGGCCGGGACTCGGCTATCGGCTGGCCGACCCAGCTGTTCCCGTCACGGCATGACAACCGCGAACCGAAGCGGGAAAAGCGTTTCTGCCCGATCGGACGACTGAATCTCGCGCTGGCCGCCTTCTCGATACGCAGCAGCGGGAACGACTCGTGCATCGAGTGCCACCCGTTCGAGCTGTGACCCACGTTTTCCTCCATTCGTGCCTGTCTTGCAGCAAGGTGGTCGGTTTCGAGCGGTCGGTCGGCATCCGATGATCCCTTCTGGTTCGCTTACAGGGGCTAGCGTTCTGGTGCGTTGGTGTAGCCTGGATGGGTGACCGATGTCTGGCTAACCGCGCACTGCTGTCCCGGGGCGGCCCGGGTGACTCATACCTCGTGAATCTTCCGCGGTCGTTCGAACGTTCGTGAGTGGTCGTCAAATTCGGTCTTGCGGCCCTGGGCACCGATGTGAGAGCTCGGTCCGCCGAACGGGAACCGGTTCAGCGCATCGGGGATTTCGGGCGCTGAACAAAAACAGTGTGATGACGACCGGTCAGACCATCGGTCTCCGGCGACGCGATCAGGAGCAGGACGGCGCGCGGGTACTCGCCGCGCCATTCGGTGGCTGCCAGCCCAGTGGGGACGTGAGGCAACTGGCTGCGTGCCGAGGCAACTCGCGCGTGTCGTACCGCGCAAACCAGATCCTCGGGAGCGATATCCCATGTCGCGCGTATCGTTGTCGAACGTTCACGCCAGAGTGAGGAAAATCGGGTGAGTCGAACAGCCCTCTGGGATTTCTCGATGAGCGGAGGTAGCGACGTTCCGGGCCCTGAACAGTGGCGCGGACTTGTCAGGCAGCGCAGCTGACCAGCCGTGAGGGCACCGATCGCTCCGTGAGTTCGCTGAGAGCAACGAGCAGCCGCTCTCGGAGATCGACCAGCGCAGTCTCCGGCTCGCTGCCACAACCGACGCGGAAGATCGTACCCGCTTCCGTTCCCAACAAACCGACGGCGACCCACTGCGTCGGAGCTGGCTGTAGGAAGTAATACCGCAGGATCAGTTCGCCGATGAGCTCCCACTGCCACTGTTCGGAGGCGGGTTGTGGTCGCATCGTTGCACTCCCTCCCGCGGGTGAAGCTGCTCGCTACTTGGATGATAGATCGTTGTTGGTGGCTCGTCGTTACAACAATGTGACAGAACGAGTCACGGTCGCTCGCGACTCATCGTGCAGGTCGCACAAGAGTGCAGCGGAGTTGCGAGGAGCGAAAGGGCCGCACATACTTGGTCCGGACGAGCGGAAGGGTGCGGTCGATCGTGAGTACCCGCACACGGATTCGAGAGACCACACTGTTGGTCGGAGCTGCGACCGATCCCGGACCGGTGCGCGAACAGAATGAGGATGCGGTCCTAATCACCGATCCGGCTTCGCCAGAGGTTCAGGAGTGTGGCGTCCTTTTGGCCGTAGCCGATGGGATGGGCGGGTATCGCGGTGGTGAGGTCGCTGCGCAGCTCGCGGTGGAGACGCTGCGCGCGCAGTTCTACGCTGCACCTGTCCAGCCAACCGAGATCGCGAAACGGCTGGAACAAGCCTTCCGGGCTGCCAACGAGCGAATCTATCGAGAATGGGAACCGCAAGGCGAAACGCATCTCATGGGAACGACGTTGGTGGCAGCGGTAATCCGGGGCGACAGTCTGACCGTTGCCAATGTGGGAGACAGTCGGGCGTATCTCGTGCGCGCGCGTCGTGCCACCCAGATCACGCGTGACCACTCGCTGGTAGCCGAGCAGGTGGAGGCAGGTCTCTTGACGCCGGACGAGGCACGCGGGAGCTCGTATCGGAATGTGATCACGCGGGCGCTCGGCTATCGACCTCGCGTCGATATCGACATTTTCGAAGTCCGGCTGATGAGCGATGATCGGATTGTCCTCACGACCGACGGTGTTCACGATGTGGTCAAGGACGACGAGATCGCATCT